>WNGK01016800.1_pt1 | contig 14600 bp, 8 predicted proteins | sample 5400601 | NCBI WGS metagenome assembly WNGK01 (sample SAMN13153376, study PRJNA577476) | soil metagenome | isolation source: 60 cm soil or saprolite under Garry oak tree replicate 1 | place: USA:California | collected 2016-06-15 | reverse complement strand
AGAACTTCCGGGCCCTGCAGGACCAGCTCGAGGGGACGGAGAACCGCATCGCGGTGGCGCGCCAGGACTACAACGAGGCGGTGAACCGCTACAACGCCTACATCCGGCGCTTCCCGCAGGTGTTGACGGCCAAGCTGCTCGGCAAGGGGCCGCGGGAGTACTTCGAGTTGCAGACGCCCGGGGCGGCGCAGGCGCCGAAGGTGGATTTCTCGAAGTAGGGTGCCCGGTTGATGCGCTCCTCCCACGTCGTCATCGCCGGCCTGGTGCTCGCGGCCTGTCACAACGGCGAGTCGCCGCTGCCACCCGTGTCCGGACAGATCGCGTTCAAGAGCAATCGGGGGCGCACGGGCCAGCAGTTCGACATTCTCTTGATGAACGCCGACGGGAGCGGTCTGGTCAATCTGACCGACTCGCTCGCGTACGACGATTGGCCGGCGTGGTCCCCCGATGGATCGAAGATCGCCTTTCAGTCGGATCGCTTTGTCAACGCCGCGCAGCCCCTCGACATCTTTGTCATGAACGCAGACGGCACGAACGTGGTGCGGCTCACGACCGATACGACGCAGGAGGGCGAGCCTGCCTGGTCCCCCGACGGGAGCAAGATCGTGTTCGTCTCGAATCGGGACAGCGTGGTGCACATCTTCGTGATGGACTCCGCTGATGGCAGCGGCGTGACGCAGCTGACGAGCGGCTCCCACAACGACGCCGAGCCGGCGTGGTCGCCGGACGGCGCGAAGATCGCCTTCGTGTCGGATCGCGACGGAAACGACGAGATCTACGTGATGAACGCCTCGGACGGCTCCAACGTGGTGAGACTCACGACCGACCTGGGGTTCGACGAGGCCCCCGCATGGTCACCCGACGGATCGAAGATCGCCTTCATGTCGACACGAAGTCAGGGACTGCAGATCTGGGTGATGAATCCCGACGGCAGCGGAGCCACGCAGGTGACATCGGGCACGCTGCAAGCGGAGTATCCCTCCTGGGCCCCTAACGGTGAGATCATCGCGTTCGACCGCGGGGGACACATCTACCTGGTCGCACCGGACGGGAGGGGCCTGCGTCAGGTCACGAGCGGGGGCGCGCAGGACTTTCTGCCCCGCTGGCGGCCCTGACGTCGTCAGCGCTCGGAGGGCCCCGATCGCGTCCACAGCACGATCGTGCCGCATTGGTTGTCGGCTTTGAGGAACTCCATCGGCGTTTCGGTGAGCGTGCGATATAGCTCCACGCCGATGACGCCGGCCGCTGGCATATCGAGACTCGTGGAGTTCGTGGCGGGAAAGCCGTCCAGCACGAAATCCGGCCTGCACTCTCGCGCCGCGCGCGACATCCGTATGATGCAATTGGAGGAGCCGCGGCACACGAGCCGCACGCCGGGCACGTTGCGGAACAGGTCGGCGAGGGTACGGGGCTGCGCGTGCTGGATTTGCTGTTCGGTGATGAAGTATCCCCGCCCCGAAGCACGACGTCGCTCGAAGGCGCGCAGCCGTTGCTCGGCAAAGCTCGGCCGGCGCTCCACGACGACGGGATCGAGCTGGACCGGCAGGGGCGCGAGCTCGAACTCGCGCTCCAGGACTTCGCCGTCGGCGAGCTCGAGCGTCCATGACCCGACGGCGTACCCGGGGGACCGCGCCTGGAGCACGTACGTGCCCGGTGCGAGGCCGTCCTCGCGGAAGCGACCCGCGCTGTCCGACGTCGCCCGGTGGGTCGTCCCGAAGAGCACAATGCTCGCCCCACGGATCGAGAGTCGCGTGTGCTCGTCGACGAGGCGACCGGTAATCGTCCCAGGCGACTGTAGCGCTTGCGCGACAGTGCACCCAGTGATGACTTGGAGGGTCACCAGGTAGCCAGCGCGGGGCACGCAGAGCAAGGGAAGCATCACAGGGCCTGCGTGATACACTATGGGCGATGCGCTCGGCGCGATAGAGGATCCCACTTCGCACCGGACTGTATTTGTTGCGTCGCTTCCACACCAGGTTCACGCCACCCACTACTCAACATCTCTGTCCCCAGCTCCACAGGTGTGGCGCGGTATCTGCGGTGAGTTCCCGCGCCAGCTCAACCGTCCGAGCGCCCATGTCCGTCACGCTCGTGCTGTCCGTGTGCGATGCGCATACGCGATTCGCGCTTTGTCTTTCAGCCCCACCGCTCCAGGGCGGTCGCGGGCGCTCGCCCGTTCCCAACACCGCATCGCTCTCCTTGAGGATCCACGCATGAGCCATTCCCGTCGGCTGTGGTGTGGTACGACCGTGATCGTACCGGCCATGCTCGCGTTGGCGCGCCCCGCCTCGGCGCAGGACGCGGTGATCCAGGGGCGCGTGATCGACGATCGCGGTGACGCGCTACCGGTCGCGACCGTTCAGGTCCCGCAGCTCAACGTCGGCGTCCTGACGAACAGCCAGGGTCGATACACCATCGTCATCCCCGGGCCGCGCGTGTCGGGGCAAACTGTGACGCTCCGGGTGCGCGTGATCGGTCACAAGCCGTCAGCGCGCCAGGTCGTGGTTCGTCTGGGGGAGCAGACGCAGGACTTCACCCTCGCGAGCGATGTGAACCAGCTCGACGCGGTCGTCGTCACCGGCGTGCAGGAGGCGACCGAGCGGGTCAAGGTACCGTTCAGCGTCACGACGCTCGACGCCTCGAAGCTGCCGGTGGCGGCATCCAATGCGCTCACCGAGCTCCAGGGGAAGCTGCCCGCGAACATTGTGTCCAACAGCGGCCGGCCGGGTGATCAACCATCGGTGCTGCTGCGTGGGCCGACCTCCCTCAACGCGCAGGGGCGCAGCCAGGATCCGTTGTACATCGTGGACGGCGTCATCATCAACGGGTCGCTCCCCGAGATCAACCCGAACGACATCGAGCATATCGAGGTCGTGAAGGGCGCGGCGGGGGCATCGATGTACGGCGCTCGGGCGGGGAACGGCGTCATCAACATCGCCACGAAATCGGGCCGTCGCGCGAGCGAAGGCGTCAGCTTCAGCATCCGGAGCGAGGCGGGGACGTCGGACATCGAGCGCGACTTCGGCATTGCGCAGCGTACCGCGCTGCTGATGAGCGCCGACGGCAAGCAATTCTGCGCCGCCGTCACGGGCCAACCCACGTGTGCGCAGACGTTCGACTACGCCTACTGGCAGCAGCTGGTCAACAATCAGGCGACCGACTGGGCGGGGAACCCGCCGAGTTTCCCGGTGGACCCCGGCGCGACGATCAATCCGAACACCGGCGGGGGCGTGCTGCGGCAGCGGTTCCAGATCGATCCCTGGCCGGGTCAGATCAACAACGCGGTGCGGCAGGTGGTGACCAATAACCCCTACATCGAGAACAACGTCGACATGCAGGGCCGCTACGGCGCCACCCGCTTCTATGCGAGCGCCGAGAACCTGAAGCAGCAGGGGGCGATCAGGTTCCTGCAGGGTCTCACGCGCACGTCGTTCCGCGCCAACGTGGATCAGGCGATCGGGTCGCAGGTGAACGTCGCGGTGCGCACGTTCTACAGCCGCAGCTCCCAGGACGGATTCAACCAGGACGCCGGCGGCAACGCGTTCTTCGTGCTTACCCGGCAGCCCGGGATCGCGAACGTGCTCGCGACCGATTCGCTCGGGCGCCTGTACATCCGGCCCAACCTGCAAGGGGGGGGTGCGCAGAACGCAAACCCGCTGTACCAGCTGCAGAACACCGACCGGCAGGATCTCACCAACCGCTTCATCGGCGGGGTCACACTGCAGTACACGCCGGCGAGCTGGTTGGACTTGAGCGGCAACGTGAGCTACGACATGCGTCGCACGACCTCGGTGCAGTTCCGCGACAAGGGCTATCGCTCGACGGGGCCCAATCCCGCTCCCACCACCAACCTGGGGTTCATCTTCCGCAACGGCTCCCCCAACGAATCAATCAACACCGATGTGACCGCTACGGCACGGCACGACTTCGGGCACGACCTACGCACGCGCTACACGTTTCGCTACTCCTACGAGCAGCGCGACAGCGCGATTGCTGCGGGGCAGGGCGATATCCTGTCGTTCAAGGGAATCGACGCCCTCACGAACGCCACCGCCGATGTGGCGGTCACGTCGTACGGCCAGAGCGTCCGGCAGATCGGGCTGTTCGCCGGCGCGAACATCGAGTACAAGGAGCGCTATATCCTCGACGGGCTGGTGCGGCGCGACGGCAGCTCGCTGTTCGGCACGGGGCATCGCTGGGCGACGTTCGGCCGCATATCGGGCGAGTGGTTGATGCAGCTCGAGCCCTGGTGGTTCACCGACAAGGTGACACTGTTCAAGCTGCACGCGTCGTACGGCACCGCAGGCAACTCGCCGGCGTTTTCCAGTCAGTACGAGAGCTTCGGCATCGGGGCCGGCGGCGTGCCGGTGTTGCAGTTCCTTGGCAACAAAGACCTCGGCCCTGAAGTGCACCACGAGCTCGAGCTGGGGGCCGACATCGAGCTGCTGGGCAAGTTCGGGCTCACCGCCACGTACGCGCGTTCGCGCATCACCGACCAGATTCTCCCGGCCCCGGTGTCGGTCGGCACTGGGTTCCAGAATCAGTGGCGCAACGCCGGCGCCCTGCTCAACATCAGCCACGAGCTGTCGCTCACGCTGCCGTTCGTGCAGCAGCGCGATGTGACGTGGACGATGAGTCTGATTTACGACCACAACCGCTCGTTCATCACGCGGCTCGACGTGCCGGCCTACAACTACGGCGCGAACCTTCAGGCCACGGACCAGATCTTCCTCGCGCGCGTGGGCGAGCAGATCGGAACGTTCTATGGCCGCGCCTTCCTCACGAGTTGCAACCAGCTACCGGCACCGTTCAGCACGGACTGTGGCAGCGGAAAGGCGTTCCAGCTGAACGATAAGGGGTTCCTCGTGTGGGTGGGCGCCGGGAACAACCCGGGCATGGGCATCACCAACAACCTGTGGCAGACGCAGCTCCCCGGCTCACAAGCGCCGTGGGGTGTGGCGCTGAATTGGGGCATGCCGATCATCCTGCGCGGCGCGGGCGCCAACGGACAGAGCGCGCAGATCGTTCGGCTGGGCAACGTGCTCCCGGACTTCCGCTTCGGCATCACACAGAACATTACCTGGAAGCGTTTCTCGGTCTACGGTTTGCTCGACGCCGCGATTGGACAGAGTGTGTGGGACCAAGGATTCCACTGGGCGCATCTGGACTTCCTGTCGAAGGACGTGGATCAGACCAGCGCCTCGGTGCAGTCCGCCAAGCCGATCGGGTACTACTACCGCGCCGGTGCGCCGGACGGCACGGGAATCGGCGGCCTGTACGATATTCTCGGCCCCAACAACTTCTCGGTCGAGAAGGCGAGCTACGCGAAGCTGCGCGAGCTGCTCGTGTCCTACCGCATCGGTGCCATCGGTGGTGTGGGCGATTGGCAGGTGAGCCTCGTCGGCCGGAACCTGCTGACCATCACCGGTTATCGCGGGTTCGACCCCGAGGTAGGCATCCCCAGTGCGGGAACCCAAGCCGGAACATCCCAAGGTGGGCAGCTGAACTCCGGTGCACTCAACGCGGTCGACGCGTTCACGTTCCCGAATCTCCGCACGTTCACCGTCGGAGCGTCCACGACCTTCTGATCCGGTGCGGGCCCCACGAGGTGGGCGGGGCCCCGGGTTCTGTGAGAGGGACTGATGAGGATATCTCGGTACATACGGTACGGCGCGATCGTCCTCGCCCTGGGATGCCAGGACCCTTTGGCGGTGGCCAACACCAACAATCCCGACCGCAATCAGGCTCTCGGCACCGCGGCGGACCTGGAGAGCTTTCTGAGCAAGGCGTACACGGTGGTGCACCAAGGGACGCTCGGCGGGGCGACAGTGCCCGGCGGAGGCGGCAACGACGGGCTGCAAACGCAGCTTCAGGTCATGGGGATGGAGAGCGTCTCGGGGCTCGCGAACTTCGCCATGGGCCCCCGCAGCGCCCTGCCGCGCAATCCCATCGACAACACGGTGGGCAGCCAAGGGAACGCCGGTAACTATCGTGACTTCGTCGTCCAGCACCGTGCCGCGTTCATGGCGGCGCTGTCTCTGACCAAGCTGGCATCGCTCGGCACCCTCGGCTCCTCCGCCCGCGACGCCCGCGCGCGGGCCTTCGCGCGCTTCGTTCAGGGGACCGCGCTCGGCAATATCGCGCTGGCGTACGATTCCGGGATCGTCGTCACCGAGCAGAACGTGAACGCCGCGATCATTCCACTGTCGAGCCACGACTCCGTAATGCGGGCGGCGCTTGCCTATCTGGACACCGCGATCGCGATCGCCCGCGCAGCTCCCAGCGGATCCGATGGCTTTCCCATCCCGAATACCTGGATCAACGGCGTCACGCTCAGCACGGGCCTGTTCATCCAGCTGGCCAGCGCCTACCAGGCGCGGTTCCGCGCCGGCGTGGCGCGCACGCCCGCGGAGCGCGCCGCCGTCGACTGGAACACGGTTATCGCCGAAGCGACGGCGGGCATCTCCAGCAACTTCGAGATCACGATGGCGCCGCCGCCTGCGGGCGCATGGGACGTCAGCTGGGTGGGGCAGCAGTTCGCCACCGGCTCGGCCAACTGGCATCAGATGTCACAGTTCTGGCTCGGGATGGCGGACATCTCGGGCGGATACGACCTCTGGCTGAGCCGCTCCATGCCCGTCTGCAGCCGCTGTCCGTTCCTCGTCGTGACGCCCGACAAGCGCCTCCCGCAGGGCACGACGCGCGCCGCACAGAACGCGAGCTCACCGCCCAGCGACACCAAGCTGGCATTCAGCGCGATCCTGCCTTATGTGCGGAACCGTCCCGCCGGAGAGGACCAACCGGGGGACCCGACGCAGATCTCGATGTACGACAACTATCGGTCGCGCGGCTTCTTCAACAACAACGACGTGGGACCCTATCCGATCATGACGGCCTCCGAGATCCGGCTGCTCGCGGCTGAAGGGTTCCTCCGGGCTGGGAACATCAGCCAGGGAGTCAAGCTCATCAACCTGTCGCGCGTGAGTGTCGGTGGCCTGCCGGCGCTCGACACGCTGGCGACGGACACCGCGGCCGTGGTCCCCGGCGGCACGTCGTGTGTGCCGCGCGTCCCCGATCCGGCGCAGGCGTATCGCGGGACCAAGTGCGGGAATACCTGGGACGCCCTCAAGTGGGAGTACCGGATAGAGACCATGTTCGCCGGGTACGGAATGTGGTTCTTCGCCAGCCGCGGCTGGGGTGACCTACCGGAAGGAACCGCCGTGCAGTGGCCGGTCCCCAGCGCATGGCCGTGGCGTGTTGGTCCCTGCTCGCGGCGGCGTGCTACACGTACGCACCGCTCGGAACGGTGCAGCCGAATACGGACGCCGAGGTCTCTCTCGCGTTGTCGGACGTGGGGCGTGGGCAGGCCGGCTCTACCCTGGGCGCCTCGGTCGACCGCGTGGAGGGCAAGGTGGTACAGGTCAACGACACCGCGTACGTGCTGCACGTCGACCGGGTGGAGGATATACGGGGAGGGATCACGACTTGGAGCGGCGAAACGGTCCCGATCCCGCGCGCCTGGGTGGGCAATGCCTCCACGCGCCAGCTCTCTCGATCCCGCACGTATCTGGTCGCTAGCGCTTTCGCGGCGGCGCTGACGGCCTTCATCGCGACGCGTACGCTCACGGGGAGCGGGGGCCCGACCTCGGAAAACCCCGGCGGCGGTGGCGGTAACCAGCAATGACCCATCTCGACCACTCTCTCCACGAGCGTACGATGACTCCAGTTCGGTGTTCGCTGCTGTGTGTCTTGATCGCCGTGGCCGGGGCGTGCCACGGGGATGCCGTTACGAACTCGCCCGTGATTCCGTCCGCGGCCGTCAACTTTGTGAACGCGGTGCCGGATACCAACAAGATGGCGTTTCGTGTCGTCGACATGGTGTCGAACGCCGGGTTGTTCGGTGCGACCTTTCGCACGGGAAACACGCTTCCGATCGGCATTCAGGCCGGCGCTCGACACATCCGTGTGTTCTTCGACACGACGGATGTCGTGCTGGCCAAGACCGTCCTGGTCGATACCACGTACACCTTCACGGCCGATGAACATTACAGCTTTTTCGTGGCCGGGTTCGCCCGCGCGGCGCCGCTTCGGGCCCTGATCTTTCACGACGGCGCGCCACCCACCGTGCCGGCGGGTAAGTTCGCGATTCGGTTTCTCAACCTCGCGCCGTCATTCGCAGGTGCCGACCCAACCCTCGCCGACACGACGGTGCTCCCCGACGTCTTCGTCGCCGGTAAAGACAACCCGGCAGGGGGGTCTCCGGTCGCTGTCGGCCTGACCTATGGGACGCTGTCGCCGTACGCGATGGTCGACACGGGCACCTATCGCGTGGCGTTGACGGCGACCGGCACGGCAGGGCCGACGATTGTGCAGGCGCCCGTCCCCGTCGGTGTGGTGGGATCGACGTTGACGTCGCTCAATCCCATCGCAGGCTCCGGCGTGTCCGGATCGGTGCTCACCGCCGTCATCGTGCCGCGATCGGTCGTGGGGAGCACGGCTCCCCAGGGCGGAAGGCCATCCTCCAAGACAGTCGAAAGTACCGCCACGAGCAACGACACGGTTACGATCCAGAGCGGATCCATCACCGTCGTGACCAACCGCAGCGGGGGCAAGGCGGACACGACGATCGCCAAGACCGGCACGGGAGCGAGCACCGGCGTCGGGAAGTACGACAACGTGCTTGTCACCGGCGCCACGGGCCAACCCGAGTACAATGGGTGGCAGACGGTCACCCGGGTCGCGGATTCGCTGTCGTGCAACCCCACGGATCCTGCGGATACGCCGACGAAGTGCGCGGCCGCGAACGATACGGCCACCACGCGGTTCCGGTTCCGCTACCACACCGGAGCGCCCGCTTCGCCCGCGACCGGAACGGTGGTCTACCGGATCTACCCGCCCCTGAGCGCCTCGGACTACACGATCCCGTACATCTTCTTCTTGGTCGACGACCGGCCGCCGGATACGGTGCCCTGATAACGACAGAGGGGACGCAGCTTCACGCGCTGGCCGCGCGCCACCTGTTGCGACGACGCAACACAACACTACAAAACGCTTGCAGTTATCGCTCTTGCGAGAGGGCGCGGAGCGCGGCACACTCATTTCTATGTGGAACGTCCCGCCCGCTCGTTTGGCGAGGGTTCCTCACTTGGCACTGAACGCGTCCGATCTACCGAGGGACGCGCTGTGTGCTGTCGCTGACTTGCGAACCCGAGCCCTCCATGCCCGCTACCACTGCGGGCGGGGGGCTTTGCCACCCCGATGGAGGAATCCACATGCGCATTGCCGTTCGTTCTCCGCTGCGCGCGGTGCTGGTGCTCGCCGGGCTGGTCGGTGCTGTGACACGCGCCGGGCGGGCCCAGCAGGGCACGATCACGGGCCGTGTCACCGATCAAGCCAACGGTCAACCACTCGTCGGGGCGCGCGTCACCGTCGTGGGGACGTCGCTCGTCACCCAGACGAATGCCGAGGGACGCTACGCCGTCTCCGGCGTTCCCGGAGGTCAGGTGACGCTGCGCGCCAGCGCGGTCGGGTTCGGTGCCGCGTCGCGCGCCGTCACCGTCAGCGCCGGAGGAGCGGCGGTGGTCGACTTGGCGCTCGCGCTGGCGCCGTACTCGCTCGATGAGGTCGTGGTGACCTCCACCGGCGTTCAGGCGAAACGAGAAGTCGGCAACTCGATCGCCCAGATCGATGCCGCCAAGCTTGTCGAAACCGCCCCGATCACGAACGTGACCGACCTCCTAGTGGCGAAGGCAGCCGGCGTCGACGTGCTGCCGGGCGCGGGAACCGGTGCCCCCTCGCGCGTGCGGATCCGCGGGACGAACAGTCTCTCGCTGACGAACGAGCCCGTGTATTTCCTAGATGGCATCCGCGTCACGAGTCAGAACCGGTCATCGGGGGTGTGCGACGTCGGCTGCGCTCCGCCGAGCCGCATCAACGATTTGAACCCCGATGATTTCGAGTCGATCGAGGTGGTGAAGGGACCGGCGGCGTCCGCACTGTACGGGACGGACGCGGCCAACGGCGTCGTGGTGATCAGGACGAAGCACGGCCAACCCGGCAAAGCACGCTGGAACGTCTACGCTGAGCAGGGCGTCATCAGGGATAACAACGACTATCCCGATGCCGTGCGGGGCTGGCGCACCGGGACGAGCGCGGCGACGACGTCGACGTCCACCAACGGCGTACAGTGCATCCTCACACAGGTCGCGTCCGGGGCATGCGTGCAGGACAGCGTTACCCGATTCAACCTGTTCCGCGACCCTCAGACCACACCACTCGGAACGGGTCATCGGCAGCAATACGGGCTGCAGGTGTCGGGCGGGTCGGATGCGGTGCGATACTACGTGTCGGGGGACTGGGAGGACGAGCTGGGCCTGATGAAGATGCCGCAGTTCGCCGCGGACACGCTCACCGGGATCCGGCAGATTGCGGCGGTGCCGGACGACGCATCGCGGCCCAACGGCCTGTTGCGGACGAGTATCCGAGCCAACGTCGCGGCGAACCCGACTCCCCGCATCGACCTCGAGGGCTCCACGACGTTCATCACCAGCAAGCTCCGCATCCTCCCGACGGACAACAACACCACTGGCCTGCTGTCCAACGCGTTGGGCGGGCCGGGGAACAAGACCAACGGGCTGTACGGCTACAGGGCCTTCACCCCCGATGAGATGTTCTCCGAGGCGATCGGGCAGGACATCAACCGGTTCATCGGGAGCGGCACGGGCCGCTGGCGTCCGACGGGCTGGCTCGCGTTCCGCGCGATCGGCGGCGTCGACTACGCCAGCAGGTTAGACACCGATCTCTGTGTGCGTGGCCAGTGCGTGAATTTTGCGACCAGAAAGACGGGCTTCAAGCAGGACGATCGCACGAGCTTCTTCCAGTACACACTCGACGTGAACGGGACGGCATCGTTCACCCTCAGCCCGACGGTGACGTCGCGCACGACGCTGGGCGCGCAGTACTTCAAGACCAAGAGCGATCTCAACGTGGCCTTTGCCGAAAACCTGGCGGGAGGCGCGACGACGGTCACCGGTGGAGCGATTCCGACGGTAGCGGAGAGTACCACGGTGTCCGCGACCGTGGGCGCGTTCGTGGAGCAGCAATTCGGGTACAAAGACCGGCTGTTCGTGAACGGCGGCCTTCGCGCGGACGACAACAGCGCCTTCGGCAAGGACTTCAAGACGGTCTTCTATCCGAAGCTGAGCGTGTCGTACGTGATCTCGGAAGAGCCCTTCTTTCCCAAGTGGCGCTGGATCAACAGCGTGCGACTGCGCGGCGCGATCGGTGCCTCGGGCGTCCAGCCCGGCACGACCGATGCCGCGCGCTTCTTCCTGCCGCAGACGGCGAGCGTCAACGCCGTCGACATCCCCTCGCTGGTCTACAGCGCCGTCGGGAACACCGCCTTGAAGCCGGAGCGCGCCCGGGAATACGAGATCGGCGGGGAAGTGACGTTGTTCGACAGCCGAGCCTACCTCGACGTCACGTACTACAACAAGCGGACGTCGAACGCGCTCATCGCCCGCCAGCTGCCTCCCTCCGCGGGTGGGCCTATCAACCGATTCGAGAACCTGGGCGCGGTCGTGAATCGTGGCGTCGAGGCGCTGGCCAATCTGCACGTGCTCGACATGCCGAGCTTCGGCTTCGATCTGACCGTCAACGCCGCCTACAACACCAACTTCATCGCCGACATGGGCGGGCTGCCGCCGATCATCGGCACCACGACGCGGCAGACCCAAGGCTACCCCATCAATGGCTGGTGGCAGCGGCCCTACACCTTCCAGGACCTGGACGGTAATGGCATCATCACCGCCAACGAAATCACCGTTGCCGACAGCGCGGCGTTTGTCGGCTACGCGAACCCGCGCTGGGAAGTCGTCTACCTGCCCGGGTTCGACCTGTTCAACAAGCGGCTGCGCATCCAGGGGCTGTTCGACCACAAGAGCGGCTACTACCAGCTCAACGGCACCGAGCGCATCCGCTGCGAGTCGCGGCTGAACTGTGAGGGCTTGGTGGACCCGAAGGCACCGCTGTGGGAGCAGGCACGCGTCGTCGCGCTGCGCGAGACGCCGTCGCGCACCCAGTGGGGCTTCATCGAGAAGGCGTCGTTCGTCCGGCTGCGGGAGGCCTCGGCGACGTACGAGCTGCCCGCGGCATGGGCTCAGTCATTCCGGGCTACGCGCGCGAGCTTCACAATCGCGGTCCGTAACCTCTGGAAGGCCAGCGGGTTCAGTGGCATCGATCCCGAGGCGAATTATTTCGAAGGCGCCACCGGGATTGTGAGCAACTTCCAGACATCGCCGCCGCCGACCTACTGGACCTTCCGCTTGAACGTGGGCTTCTGAGGTCGGGGACGACAGGTGACCGTTATACGACCGTGAAAGGGGACTTTCGACCCATGACGAAATACCTCGTCCTAGCATGCTTCCTCGCGCTGCCCGGACTCGCATGTACCGATACACTGCTGAACGTGACCGATCCCGACATTATCATGCAGGCGAATTCGGCAGCTGCGGCGCAGGGCCTGGCGAACGGCGCCGTGTTGCGGCTGGCGCAGGCGGTGAGCGGCACGCAGGGGCCGGATGCCCTATTCATGTTCGGTGGACTGCTTACCGACGAGTGGCGCTCCGGCGACACGTTCATCCAGCGCAACACAATGGATCAGCGAATCTGGGACCCGAACAACACCTTCAACGCGGGGCCATTCCGCAACCTGAACCGGGTTCGGACGCAGGCCGCGCTTGCAGTCGATGGGTTGCGCACGTACCTGCCGACTTCGCTCGCCGACATCGCTCGGATGTTCGATTTCATCGCATACACCCAGATCCTGATGGGCGAGCATTACTGCAATGGCGTCCCACTGAGCAGCATCTCGGGCACGACCGTTGTCTTTGGCGACCCGCTTTCGAACGATTCCCTGTTCAAGCTCGCCGTCGCCAACGCCGACTCCGCCCTCGGCATTGTGCGGGGAGGGGACTCCGCTCGCGTGGCGAACTTCGCGAAGGTGATCAGGGGCCGCGCGATGCTGAACCGCGGCGACACAGCGGGCGCACGAGCCGCCGTCGCGGGTGTACCGGACTCGTTTCGCTACGACGTCACACACTCGTTGAACGTCAACGACAACCAGCTTTGGGCGTTGAACGCAAACTCTCGCCGCTACACCATGGGCGACGTGGAGGGTGGGACCGGGCTGCCGTATGTAAGGGGGGATTCGGTCAAGGATCCGATCATTCTCCCAGCCGCATTCGCGTCGTCCCCGAAGATCGGCGATCCGCGAATCCCGACCAAGACGGGCCCGGACGGTATCTTCGACACCGCGTTCCCTACCAAAGTCATCCGACAGGGGGCTTGGGGGCGTACGAGCTCCGTAACGATCGCAAGCGGCGTCGAGGCGCGGTTGATCCTCGCCGAGGTGGCGCTCCGCGAGGGCGACGCGATCACATGGCTCAACGAGCTGAACACGCTGAGGGCAAACACGACGCTGTTGCCGGTCCCGCAGGACACGAGCTTCCGGCCGGTGCAGGGCACAACGCTCGCCCCGCTCACGGACCCTGGGCCGTCGCTCGGTGACAGCTTGCGGGTGGACGTGCTGTTTCGGGAGCGGGGATTCTGGATGTTTTCGACTGGTCACCGGCTGGGCGACATGCGCCGACTGGTGCGAGCGACGTCGGTCCCAGGCGTCGGCCGAGTCGGGGGGTACGGCCGCGCGATCAATTCGGTCTATCCAAGCGGCCCGTGGTTCAAGGGTGGAAACTACGGAGACGCGATCCAGATGTCGATTCCAGTGGAGGAGCTGAACAACCCGAACTTCCACGGGTGCACCGACCGCAATCCGTGAGGGGGCGCCGCGCCACGAGCGACGACACGGGGGCGGCCTGCGGGGCGCCCCCGCGATGTGTCAGGGATGTCCGCCCGTGGTCGTCGTGATCACGATGACGCCGGACGTCGAAGCGGCGCCGTATAGGGCCGTATAGGGTGGTGGCATCGAGACCCGTGAGGATCTCGATCGTGAGGATATCGGTGGCGGCGACTTGCCTGAGCACCCGGAGATCGTCGATGGGCACGTGATCGAGGATCACGCGCACCTGGTCGTCCTGGTAGAGGCTGGCCCGCCCGCGGCGCTGGATCCGGGCGGGCTCCCCGCGGACCTCTCGCAGCTGCACATTGGGAACGGTGAACCGCACGGCGTCCCACGCCGTCTTGGCGCCGGACTTGGCGATCGCATCGGCCATGATGACCCTACCGCCGGTCGGCGCACTCGACGGCTCGATCCCGGCACGCGCACCCCCACAACCCCCGACCCCGAGCAGTCCCAGCCACAAACACGAGAGGGGACGCAATACCTTGCGTCCCCTCGCGCCGCTCGTCCAAGGCCGACCCTCAGTCCACGATCGCATCCGGCATCACGTACTTCAGCGGGTCCACCGGTTTGTGGTTCACCCACACCTCGTAGTGCAAGTGCGGCCCGGTCGAGAGTCCCGTCGAGCCGACGTAGGCAATCTTCTCCCCGCGCTTCACGCGCTGGCCACGCGCGGCGATAATCCTCGAGCAGTGCGCGAAGCGCGTCACCAACCCGAAGCCGTGGTCCAGCGTGATCATGTTGC
>WNGK01008168.1_pt1 | contig 14602 bp, 11 predicted proteins | sample 5400601 | NCBI WGS metagenome assembly WNGK01 (sample SAMN13153376, study PRJNA577476) | soil metagenome | isolation source: 60 cm soil or saprolite under Garry oak tree replicate 1 | place: USA:California | collected 2016-06-15 | reverse complement strand
GTGCAATACCTGCAGGAGCATGCGCACTGGGCACGAATCACGGATGTGACGCCGGTGCATCGGCTGGCCAAAGCCGTTGCCATTGTGCCGGTCGGCCACGATTTTCCGCCGTTCGCCGCGAACAAGGGCGGCAATGTGGACGGCAGCAAGCTATTCCTGCTCACCTTCGATCTCGCCTTCCAGATCCAGGAGCAGCTGCGCGCGCTGGAAGGGGGTGGCCTGCCGCCAACCTTCGTCGGTGGCGATCAGGCCGCGCGGTCGGACTACCTCGCGCTGCTGAGGCGCCTGTTGCGGCAGTGGGCGATTCCGCCCGCTCGACAGTTCAACCGGCTGCCATCCAGGGCTCGCGTAGTGATGTGTGCCGGACTGCCCGGTGTCTGGCAGTACAGCCGCGGCGCGCATTCGGAGATCTCCGGGGTGCCGCCGGGCCTGCCGACGATGAACTCCTGCCAGGTGGTCAACCATACGCCGGCAGGCTACGCCCTGCGCCAGATCGACACGATTCACGCCCCGTTGCGCATCGGCGATCTGATCGCATTGCGCGTCGAGGGCCGCAGCGCGCTGCAGGTCGCGATGGTCCGCTGGTTCAGGAACACGCTGCGTGGCAGCGGGCTTGAATTCGGCTGCGAGCTGCTCTCCGACAACCCGCAAGCCGCCGCCGCGCGCGCGGAGGAACCCGCGACGAGGCCGGTCGTTCCGGCGGTCGTGCTGCCTGAAGACGGTCAGGACGGCGCGCCGTCGATGGTATTGCTGCCGGCGAAACAGTTCGAGATGGAGCAGGCGATTTCGCTGCGGCAAGGCGACCGGGTCGATACGGCCGTGCTTACCAAGCTCGTCGAGCAGGGTCCAGGCTTCGAGCTCTACGAGTACGTCGCCGTCACGTAGGCGCTACGACTACCTCCGACCGCGAGCGGATCCCGGCGGCACCTGCAGTGAGGCGTGGCCCTCAGTCTTCTGTCCGGAAAGACCCCTGGGCATCGGAAAAACGATTGTCTCGACGACTCCGGTCAGTTCGCTGACGCTCGCTGCGCCGAGCGTCTTCAGCCGGGCGATGACTTCCTGCACCAGCACTTCGGGCGCCGAGGCACCCGCAGTGACTCCGATCCGGCGCTTGTCGGCGAGCCACTCGGGGAGAATCTCGTCCGCCCGGTCGATCATTCGCGCGCTTGCGCCATGCCTGGCCGCGACTTCGCGCAGTCGATTCGAGTTCGAGCTGTTCGGACTCCCGACGACAATCACCAGATCGCACTGCGGCGCAAGCAATCTGACCGCATCCTGCCGGTTCTGGGTCGCGTAGCAGATGTCGTCCTTCTTCGGCCCGACGATCGCCGGAAAACGCCGACGCAGCGCCGCGACCACCGCAGCCGCATCGTCGATCGACAGCGTCGTCTGCGTAACGTAGGCGAGGTTCGCGGGATCGCGCACGTCGAGTCGCTCGACGTCTGCCACCGACTCGACCAGGTAGATACCAGCGGTGGCCTGTCCCATCGTGCCTTCGACTTCCGGGTGCCCGGCGTGGCCGATCATGATGACCTCGCGCCCCTGCTCGCGCATCTTGACGACCTCGACGTGGACCTTGGTGACCAGGGGGCAGGTCGCGTCGAACACTCTGAGCCCGCGCTCTTCGGCTTCGGCGCGCACCGCCCGCGACACGCCGTGCGCGCTGAAGACCACGGTGCTGCCGGACGGGATGTCGGCAAGCTCATCGATGAACACCGCGCCCTTGCGCTGCAGGCTCTCGACCACGAACTTGTTGTGCACGACCTCGTGGCGCACGTAGATCGGTGCGCCGAACTGTGCGAGCGCCTGCTCGACGATGGCGATCGCGCGATCGACACCGGCGCAGAAGCCGCGGGGGTTGGCAAGCAGAACGTCCATGATCATCGCGCTAGTGCACGGGCGCCGGTCCGTCGCGGCGGCGCCGGAAGCTGTCGAAGATCAGCAATGCGGCGCCGACCGTGATCGCGCTGTCGGCAACATTGAAAGCAGGATAGTACCAACGCTCCCAATGGAAAAGCAGGAAATCGACCACGCGGCCGAGCGTCAGGCGATCCCAGAGATTGCCCAGCGCACCACCGAGGATGAGCGCAAGCCCGGCGCAATACCAGCCGTCGCCGCCCTTGCGCAGTAGCCATACGATCAGGCCCGCGGCGGCGATCGCGACCGCGGAGAACAGATACCGCGCCCAATCGCCCGCGTCACGCAGAAAGCTGAACGCAGCGCCCGTGTTGAACGTGAGCACCAGGCTGAAAAATCCGGTCACCACGCGTTGGTCGCCCGGATGGAGCATGGCGATCAGCGCCCACTTCGAGAGCTGATCGACGCCGACCACCGCCGCGCTCAGGCCCAGCCACCGCAATCCGCTGCGCGTCTCAGCCATGATCGGTTGCCCCGAAGCTCACGCGAAAGCGCGCGGCTCGCCCGCGCCAAACAGGTTGGCCACGCAGCGATCGCACAACCCGGAACCGAAGGTCATCGCCCAGGCTCGTTACCGCGTCGTAATGCAAGCCATCGGTGACAACAGCGGCTTCGGCCTGCAGCGAAGATCCGATCTGACCCTTGGCACGTAGTTCTTCGATTTGTTTCTGCGCCACGGCCCGTACCTCGCGGATTCGTTGCCATTTCTCAGCGAACTCGGGCGTGATGCCGAGATCGGCGACCTCCTTGCGCCACGTCCCGGCGAATATGGTCGAATCTTGCGGACGCAGGATCCGCCAGGCCTCCTCGGCCGTGAAACTCAGGATCGGCGCCATGAATTTGAGCATTTCGTCGCGGATCAGCGCCAGCGCCGTTTGCGCCGACCGCCGCGGGCGACTTGTCCGCGGCGTCGTATACAAGCGATCCTTCAGGATATCGAGGTAGAACCCTCCCAGCTCTTCGGAGCAGTAGCTCTGCAACTGTTGGACCACCGGGTGGAACTCGAACTTCTCGTACGAGACGGCGAACTCGTTGAAGTACGAGCTCGCGACCATGAGCGCGTAGCGGTCGAGCTCGAACAGCTCGGACATGGGGATGGCATCGGTGGCCGGATCGAAATCGGCCGTGTTGGCCATCAGGAAGCGCAGCGTGTTGCGAATCCGTCGATAGCTCTCCACCACACGCTTGAGGATCTCGTCGGAGATGAACAACTCGCCCGAGTAGTCGGTGGCCGCGACCCACAGCCGCAGGATCTCGGCGCCGTAGGTGCTCGAGATCTTCTGCGGCGCGACGACGTTGCCCTTCGACTTGGACATCTTCATCCCGGCGCCGTCGACCACGAAGCCGTGCGTCAGCAAGGCGTTGTACGGCGGACGTCCGTTGAGCATGCTCGAGGTCAGCAGCGACGAATGAAACCAGCCGCGATGCTGGTCCGACCCTTCGAGGTAGAGATCGGCGGGAAAGCCAAGCTGCGGATCACGGCGAAGCACGGTCTCGTGCGTCGAGCCGGAATCGAACCAAACGTCGAGCGTGTCGGTGAGCTTGCGGTACTTCCGCGGATCGACGCCGAAATCCTCGTGCGTCGACTCGAACCAGGCTTCGATTCCGCCGCGCTCGACTTTGGCCGCGGCCAGCTCGAGCAGCGCCGGCGTGTCCGGGTGCAGCTCGTCGGTCTCGACGTCGACGAAGAACGGCAGCGGCACGCCCCACTGCCGCTGGCGCGATAAGGTCCAGTCAGGGCGGTTGGCGATCATGCCGGCGAGGCGCGCCTTGCCCCAGGCGGGGAAGAATCTCGTCGCCTCGACCCCGCGCAGCGCCGTAATACGCAGGGCCTCCGCCGGCTTCACGCCGCGCCAGCCCGGAACGTCGTCCATACCCGCGAACCACTGTGTCGTGGCGCGATAGATGATCGGCGTCCTGTGCCGCCAGCAATGCATGTAGCTGTGCTTCCACGGTTCGGCGTGCAGCAGCGCGCCGACCGCGGAGAGCTTGTCGACGATCTTCGGATTCGCGTCCCAGATCCTCATGCCGCCGAAGAACGGAAGATCTTTTGCGTACCGGCCGTCGCCCTGCACCGGATTGAAAATCTCGTCGTCGGTCCTGCCGTAGCGCCGCCAGATCGCGAAATCGTCGACGCCATACGCCGGCGACGAATGCACGATGCCGGTGCCCTGCTCCAGGGTCACATAGCTGCCGAGGTACACCGGCGCGACGCGGTCGTAGAACGGATGGCGGAACGCTACGCGATCCAGCGTCGCGCCCCTCGCCGTCGCGACTGGCTTGCCGTCGAGCCCGTACCGCTCGAGGCAGCGCTCGACCAGGTCCACGGCGAGGACCAGGTGTCCGCGACGCGTCGCCACCAGCGAATAGTCGAATTCCGGGTGCAGGTTGAGCGCCTGGTTGGCGGGGATCGTCCACGGCGTGGTCGTCCAGACGACCGCGGCGATCGCCCCCTCAGGCGGCGCAGCGAGACCGAAGGCGCGCGCGAGCTTCTCGCGCTCCGCAGGATCGAGCGGGAACGCAACGTCGATCGCGACATCGTCGCGATCCTCGTACTCGACCTCGGCTTCGGCGAGCGCGCTGTGGCAATCGAAGCACCAGTTGACCGGACGCAAACCCCGATAGAGGTAGCCCTTTTCCAGCAGGCGACCGAGCACGCGGATCTCGCCGGCCTCGCTACCGTAGGCCATCGTCGCGTAATGATGGTCCCAGTCGCCGAGGACGCCGAGACGCTGGAAATCCGCCTTCTGCAACGCGATCTGCTCGGTCGCGTAGGCGCGGCAAAGGCGCTGCGTGTCGGGGATCGAGAGGTTTCTGCCATAGGTCTTCTCGATCTGCACCTCGATCGGCATGCCGTGGCAATCCCAGCCCGGCACGTACGGCGCATCGAACCCGGCAAACTGCTTGCTCTTGACGACGATGTCCTTGAGGATCTTGTTGACGGCCTGGCCGAGGTGGATCGCGGCATTGGCGTACGGCGGGCCGTCGTGCAGAACGAACTTCGGCCGCCCGCGGCTCGCGGCGCGGATCGCCTCGTACACCTTGCGCTCGCGCCATTCGGCGATCCAGCCGGGCTCGCGTTTGGCGAGATCGCCGCGCATGGGGAACGGCGTGTCGGGCAGGTTCAGCGTCGACTTGTAATCGGTCTTCGGATCGTCGGGCATCGCTTCGCTAATTTCGGGAGAAGTATTCGCGGGCCAGTGCGACGTCGGCGTGGATCTGCTGCGTGAGCGCGTCGAGATCGGCAAAGCGCTCTTCGTCGCGCAGCTTGTGCAGGAATTCCACGCGGATCCGTCGGCCGTAGACCGCTTGCTCGAAGTCGAAGATGAACACTTCGAGCATCGGCTCTCCGCCGGCCTTGACGGTGGGCCGCACACCGAGGCTCGCCGCACCGATCCGTGGTGTCTCGCTCAAGCCACGCACCCGGACCGCGAAGATGCCCGACAGCGGCGGCTTGTGTCGCAGCGGAACGTTGGCCGTGGGAAAACCGAGGCTCCGCCCGAGCTTGTCGCCGTGCGCGACATGACCGGACATCGAGTACGGCCGGCCGAGCATTTCCGCAGCGCGCTCGAGCTCGCCCTTGACCAGCGCCTCGCGGATCGAGCTGCTCGAGATCCGCTGCGCACTGAGCGTCACCGTCGGCATCGCTTCGACACTGAAAGTGCGTCCCGACGTGCGGAGCAGCGCAAGGTCTCCGGTCCGCCCACGCCCGAAGCGGAAGTCCTCGCCGACCAGTATCCAGCGCGCGCCGAGCGAGCGCACCAGGACCCGGTCGATGAATTCCGGCGCAGTCAGGCCTGCCAGCCGGGCGTCGAACCGCGCGATGTGCACCCGCGCCACGCCGAGCGTGGCGAACATCTCGAGCTTGTCGCGCAGCGTCGACAAGCGCGGCGGCGCACTGTCCGGCGCGAAGAATTCGCGTGGATGCGGATCGAAAGTGAGCACCGTCGGCGGCAGCGCCAAGTCCTCGGCGGCTTCGACGAGGCGCGAGAGCATCGCCTGATGGCCGCGATGAACGCCGTCGAAGTTGCCGATGGTCAGTGCGACGTGGTGCGAGGCGGGGGTGAATCCGCGGAAGACCTGCACGCTCTAGGGCTCGTAAGATTGCCGGAAGGCATTGAAAAACTTCGATTTTACCGTCTAGCCGCCCTCGCGGTCCAGCGACGCGATGACGAAGCGACCGTCAAGCGCGCGTCGGCCCCGGCCATTCCCGCCAGCCCGCGAGCAAGGGAAAGTACAGACCCAGGCGGATGGGGCGTCGATCGAGCGCGCTCATCGTCGCGGCGTAGTTTTCGAGCTGCTCGCGATAGCGCTCGCGCTCGCGGTCGAGAAACGCTTCCAGCCCCGTGCCTTCATGGCGCGAGAGCTTGAAGTCGACGATCCAGCGGACGCCGTCGGCAGCGACGAACGTACGATCGAGCACGGAGTGCACGAAAGCACCCTCGCGCCATTCAGTCAGCGCGTATTCGCTGTGCGCGTCGAGATGCCGCGCATCGAAGAGCCACCGCCCGCGTGGATCATCGAGTGTCTTCTCGAGCGCCGCCAGAAGCTGCGCGACGGCCGTACCTGCTTCCGGGCCGGTGAAGCCGAGTGCAGCGAGCTCGCGCTCGACACGGGCACGCTCTGCGCCGAGCCGTAGCGGAGTCCACTGCTCGATGCCCTCGGCCGCGATCTGTCGCAGCAGGCGATGCGCCACGATACCGATCTGGCGCGCGGTTTCACGAACCCAATCGAACTCGATGACTTCGCGTTCGCCCCGCGTGAGCGGCTCGCGGGCGAGGGGTACGCTTTCCGGCGGCGAAGGCGCGCGCCACGTGACCGGCAGGCGGCGAAGCGGCACGCCCACGTCCGGCGACGGGGCCGCCGCGCGAACGACCGGCAAATCGGGCGGGTCGGGATCCAGCGCCGGCCAGAGAGCTTCCAGCAATGTCTTGTGGGCGGGCGCCCTCCAGCGCCGGCTCCCGTCCGCATCGTGCTCGACTTCCAGTGCCGCGGTGAGATGCAGGCTGCGCTTGGCGCGCGTGCACCCAACGTACAACAGGCGGCGCAACTCGGCATCGTCCTCGTCGGCCTCGAGCGAGTGCAGGTACGTATAGACAGGATCACCTTCGCGTTTGGCGCGCGAGCGCATCGGTGCTAGCAACAGCCCGGCCGGACGCTCCCGCCAGAGCAGCAATTGCGATTCGCTCGACCCCGGATCGCGGGCGAGTCCCGACATGACGACGACGTCGAATTCCAGCCCCTTGGCCCGATGCAGCGTCATGATCTGGACGCGAGTCGCCGCGTCGATCTCCGGCTCTGCATGGAGCGCGTCCAAAGCTACGCAGAACACCGGCCAGTCCGGCAGATCCGCTCCGCTGGCGTGTTCGGCAATGAGCGCGAAGACGCGTTCGGCGGCGACCAGATCGATAGGCTCGGCCGCGCAAGCCGGCCCACCCAGCGCCAGCCACACGCCGCGCACCATCGTCGCCAGCGGCACGCGCCCGCGATCACCGAGTGCCGGGGCAACCGCAGCGGTGAATCGCTCGAAGCCGATCCGACCGGGAAGCGACAGCTTGGAACGGACCGATTCGGCGAGCGGGCCGCAAATCGCATCGACCAAGCTGCCCTCGCCGCACGCTACGGTCACCACGAACAAGTCCGAGAGGCTCAACCCGCACCACGGCGCGCGCAGCACCGCCAGCCAAGCCGCCCGGTCATCAGGCTGGATCAGCGCGTGGATCAGCGCCGCGAGATCGAGCATCGCCTGGCGTTCGGACAGCCGATCGAGCTCGACTGCGGCGAAATTGATTCCCGCGGCGCGCAGCGCGGGCAGGATCTGCGCGAGGTCGGTGCGCTTGCGCACCATAACCGCAATCGATCGCGCGTCGGTTGCCAGTGCCTCCCGGATCCGCGCTACGGCGTGCTCGGCCTCAGCGACAGCGTCGACCGCAAGGTCGAGCGTCATCGCCGGATCGAAGCTCTCGTCGCGAGCGGCCTGCGAGGGCTTGAATGCCACCGCGCCGCGCGCCGGCTCATCGCGCGGGGGTAGCACATACGGAAACGCGCGATTGACCCATTCCACCAGCGCGCGCTGTGCACGAAAGTTGCGCGACAAGGTCAACGGTTCGACCGCGACGCTGCCGACGCGCCGGCTCTGCTGCGCGTCGAGGAACAAGCTCACCTTGGCATCGCGGAAACGGTAGATCGACTGCATCGCATCGCCGACCACGAACAGTGTGCGCCCGTCTCCTTCGCTCCAGCCAGTCGTCATGGACTTGATCAAGTCGCACTGCGCCAGCGAAGTGTCCTGGAACTCATCGACCAGCAGATGCTCGATGCGCGCGTCGAGCGAGAGCAGGAATTCCGACGCCCCCTCCTCGCCCTCCAGAGCACGCAAGGTGATCAGCGTGGCTTCGGTGAAATCGATCATCCCGCGCTGCGCGAACACCAGCGATAGCCTCGCTGCCGCGCGCGGGAGTACGTCGAGAAGCGCTTCGACGAATGACCACGCGGCGTCGTCGTAACGCGGCGGTGGCAGCGAGCGGACGGCGTCGAGTGCGTCGACGAACCCCGCAACCGCCGCAAGCTGGTCGATCAGCGCCAGCATCGAGCGCTTGCGCTCGTCGCGCTCGGCATGACCCGCTTCGCGCCGATTCCCCTTGGCGGCGAACCCGTGCCGGATGTTGACCTGCCGGAGCAGCGAGCCGTCGGCCTTGAGCAACCATCCGGCGATCGCCTGCCAGTGCGCGAGCCCCTGCACGTTGGCGGGCGGGAGCGTGTCCCGGTCCGCGTAGGGGGCCAGCGGATGCTCGTCGTCGACGGCGGCGAGGCTGCGTGCCGCGTGCTGCGCGAGCTTCGCCAATCTCGGGCGTGCGCCGTTCGGCAGCAGCGCGTCGAGCGCGGAGATCACCGAATCGATTTCGGCGGCCAGCGTCCGCTCCAGCGAGGCTCGCAGCGCGGCGCGGTCGTCGGTGACGACGTGGCGCAGCCACTGCTCGCGTTTCGCGAGCATGCCTGCAATCAGGCGCACAAGCCGATCAGCGTCGTTGTCGACGTGGTCCAGCAGGCGCCGCCACGACTCGGTATGCACGCCCGCGTCGTCGAGCTCGGCGAGCGCCGCTTCGGCGTAGAGCGATTGCGCGTGTTCGGTCGGCCGCGGCAAGGCACCGAGCTTGGCCGTCAGCGGCGCCTGGCGCATCAGCGCCATGCACAGCGCGTCGATCGTGAGTACCTGGAGGCGCGCCGGATGTACGACGAGATTCCAGCCGAGCGCAGCATCGCGCCCCAGCACGGCTTGTGCGAGGCGCCAGGTGACCACGCGATGCGGCTCGATCGGTCGCGCTTCGCCTGCATTGCGCAAGGCAACGAGGACGCGCTGCCGAATCTCTCCAGCCGCTTTGCGCGTGAAGGTCATGGCCACGATCGACTCGGGTCGCTCGACGCGCGCCAGCAGCGCAAGGTAGCGCTGGATCAGAAGCTCGGTCTTGCCTGACCCCGCGGGCGCCTGGACGATGTACGAGCGCCCGACGTCGAGCGCCGCGGCGCGATCGGCACTGTCCCGACTCGCGGCGTCATTCATCGTTGTTCTCGAGCGAGTTGAATCGGCGTATCGATTCGATGCGGCATAGCGGCTGCAACCCGCAGTGCGGGCATGGCGAGGGCCTAGGCCTCGGCGCCACCACCGCATGTCCGCGAGCGATCTCCGCAGCGAGACCCTCGAGCCGGGTCCGCCACCACTCCTCGAGACCCGCCCACGTGCCGGCGGGCGCGATGACGGCAGCGCGGTCGAGTGCGGGCCACGCATGCTCGTCGGCCGCCACGCCCACCGCTGCCACGCCTTCGGGCCGCAACGCGGCGTAGGCTATCGCCCGCACTGCGAGCGTCGGCTGCGCCGCGCGTTGAGCAAGCGTGTACAGGCCGAGCTGCGATGCGCGGGGACGCTCATCGAACCAGCGTCTTGGCCGGTCGACCCGACCGGTCTTGTAGTCAAGAATCGCCACCCCGCCATCGGCGAGCGCATCGATGCGATCCCGGCGCAATCCGATCTCCAGCCCCGCGAGCTTGAGCGAGGTCGATGATTCGATCGCCTGCACGGTGAACGGCGGGCGGCCGCGCTCGACGGCGAGCCACGCCCTCAGCAGGCCGCGTAAGCGCCGCGCTTCACCATCGCGCAGCAGCGGCGGGAGCGTGCGCCATCGCGGCGCGGGCAGCAGCACCAGCGCGCTTTCAACGGCGGTTCCGACGCGTTCGGCGAGCTCACCTTCGGCCAGAGCAAGCAGCGCTGCGTGATTGCCCACGACGGTCCAGAACGCCGCCATCGCCGCGTGCGCCAGCATTCCCCGCTCCTGCGGTGAGAGGCCCGCAAACGGAACCGGCCAGGGCTCGACGCAGAGGCGGAAACGGGCGACCGCCTGAAACGGGCAATCGCTTTGCGCAGCGATCAGGCGAGCGCCCCCTGGAGCGCGTCCGGCCGCCAGAGGCGGCGCACGATTGTCGACCGTCGTCTCCAGTTTCGCGCCGCGCGCCATCACGCGTGCCCACGGCACCGCACGCGCGGGCGCGGGACGCTCGGGATACGGCAGGATCAGCGCCGAGGGCGACGATTCGTGGTCGTCGACGTTTGCCGCCGAGCTGAAGAGGACTTCGGGTGCGGCGCGCGCGAAGCGTGCGGTCAGCATCTCCGCGTATTCGCGCTCGCGGCGCGCGCTCGCGCGCGGGACGTTGCGCTCCCGCTGCCACGCCAGAGGCAGCAGCGGGTTCGGGCTCGCCGCCGCCGGCCATCGATCCGCCACGAGCCCCGCGACCCACAGCGCGTCGAACGCGAGCCCCGTCCCTTCGAGCGCGCCGAGAATCTGAATCGGTGCCGCGCCGCCTTCAGGCTGAAACAGCGTCTCCACAGCGAGCGTCCGCAACGCGGCGAGCGCACGCGCGGGTGCGAGTCGAGGCGCGACGGCCCCGAGGCTCACGAATTGTGCAAGCAGCCTTTCCCACGCTTCGCGTGCCTGGTATTCGGCGCTGTCGAGCGGGCGCGATCCGGGCCAACCAGCGGCAGAAAGCCACGCTCGCCAGGCGTCTGCCCATTCGCGCGGGCTCGAGCGGCGCGTGGCGCGCCATAACTCGCGCCCATCGCGCCAGCGCGCTGCGAGGTCGGGCGAGCAGCGCTGCAAGGCAGCGATCGCATCGGAGAGCGTGGCCTCGCGCCGGCCCTCCTCGAGCCAATCGCGCTCGATACGTGCGCGCCGCGCCCACTCGGCGCCGGCCGCCGGGAGATAGGGCGAGCGCAACGCTACCGCGGCGCTGCCGATCGGTAGCGGCGATTCCGCAAGCGCGATCAAATCGAGTGCGGTGCCGATGAGCGGCACCGCCGCGAGCGCGATACCGAGGGAGATCTCGAAGGGTGCGTTGGCCGTCGCGCCGGGCAGGATCGTGCCCGGACAGAGCAGATCCTCGGCGAGCGCAACGATCTCGTCGCGACGCGCTCCGAGATCCTCGACCACGATGCCGATCCGTGCTTCGGGTCGAGCGAATGCATGTTCGCGCGCCCAACCGAGCGCCGTGGCGATTTCGTCGCGCGGCGTCGCCGCGACCGTGCGCGATGCGTTCGCGCGGAGATCGGGCAGGCTCTCGAGGCGCTGCACATCCCCGCCATCCGCGCGCAACGCGGCGAGCAGCCGCTCCTGCTGCGGGGTGAGTTCGAGGAAGCCGGCGAACACCGTCGGGCATGGGTTTCGGCTGAGGCGGCCGCGGAGCGCGGCCAGCGCATCCGGCAGCAGCGCCAGATCGCGGCCCTGGACCGCGCGCAATCCGGCAGCGTAGGCCTCCGCCCAACGCGCGAAAACTGCGGGATCGTCGGCGTCGCTCGCAGCGTGGCGCCATGCCCGCCAACTCTCGCCGCCCGCGCCCCACTGGTGCACCAGCGACCACGCCTCGGCCGCCAGCGCGGCTGCGCCGCGGGGATCGAGCAGGGGCACGCGCTCGTCGTCCGCCTCCACCAGGTGCCGCCACTGCAACGCCGACTGCGCCGGCGTCAGGAGCAGTGCGGCATCGGTCACTGCATCGGCCGCCACGGCCTCGGCCCAAAGTGCTTCGAGCCACTGCGGATACGGCAGGATCGATGGCGTCGGCCACGCGGTCAAGCCGCGCCCGCGCTGCGCAAGGTCGAAGTCGCGATGGAGGAAACGCGCCAGCCGACGATTGGGCGTAACGACCATCGCGCCCTCGGCGAGCGCGGCCAGAAGCGCGGGATTCACGGACGCAATGGTAGCCGACGCGTGCCGGGGGCAGACAGCGCGACGTGCAGCGCTTGCCGCCGCACTGCATTCGCCGGCAAACTCACAGATTGGGGCGCAACACGGCGTTGCGCCGGTCACTCGAGGAAACAACGATGGCGGCTTACCTGCTGGTCGACTGCAAGGTCACCGACGCATCACGCTACGAAGAGTACAAGCGCCTGGCCCCTCCGGCGATTGCGCGCTACGGCGGCCGCTATCTCGCGCGCGGTGGCGAGACGATCGTGCTGGAGGGCGGCTGGCAGCCCAATCGCGTCGTCGTGCTCGAATTTCCGAGTCTCGAGCAGGCGCAGGCGTTCTACGACTCGCCGGAATACGTTGCGGCGCGCGCTGCGCGCAAGGGCGCGGCGCAGATGAACATCATTGCGGTCACCGGCGTGTGAATCGCTGGCCGCGAAGGCCAGATTGCCGACGAGCTGGAGCGCCGATCAAAAAAGGAGACACCGGGGCGATCAGATTTCTCTGCGTCCCGTTCCGGTCACGAGTGGGGGCTAATCGTCGCCGACTGCAACTGGAACGGCGGCAGCAGCGGCGGCTGTGACCGGCACCAGCGGTACCGGCGCTACGGCCGGGCTGGCGCGCGATGACACGATTGGCGGCGCTTCTTCCAAGCCGACCGGTGGCGCGTCCGGGACCCATTCCTCGAGCATGCGCGTCAGGATCTTCCACTCGCCGCACCAGTCGTCGTCGCGAACCAGGGGCCATACACCCTCGACAACGTACATCTTTGCGGTCGCCGTGTTCAGGCGCGGCGAGTGGCGGCGGCACTGCCCCCACAACGGCGCCTTTCCATCGAGCGGCTTGGCATGCCTGCGGTCGTAGAACTGGCAATTGACGCACTTCTCCACGTTGCTGCTGGCGTCCGCGGCGACACTTGCCGGGGGCTGTTGCACTTGTGCCAAGGTGCTCGTGTTCTGAGCGCGAACTCGCCGCGTCACTTGGTAGTGACCGGCGTCTGGCGCGGCGTACGCTGCTCGGCCCAGTGGCGGGGACGGTCGAACAGTGGACGGAAGTAGCATGAGCGGCCGGCTTCGCGCGCGGCGAGCGCTGCGTCGCGCATACATGGGTAGTGCGTCACCGCCCGACGAGCGATGACCGGACGGGCGCAGGTATGCGGGTCGGTGCGGCCCTGCCGCACCGCGGGCGTCAAGCGGCCCATGCGGTCAAGGCGACCATGAGCGGCGCAGGAACATCCTGCACGTAGCGCGTCACCTTGGCGCCCAGTTCGTCGAGGGTCGCCTTGAGCTCGGCGTCAGCTTCGGCGGCGGCGTGCTCTAACGTTTCGTCATAGCCCTCGCGTCGCTTCGGATCGGACAGCACGGCGTAAGCCTCGTGGATCAGACGGACCATCGCTTCGTCGGCCTCTCCGTTCAGGCGCTGTCTGAGCGTCCGGTACGCCGCCTCGACCCGCGTGGTCGATGCACCGGGCGGCAATTCGAGGTAGTCATAGTGCGTGTAGAGCACAGTAGTCTCCTGATCTGTTCCGGATACCTGGGGCGCGATGCCCTTCGCCCAACAGTCAGCAACATCCATGCCATCACCTGCAGTGGTGCAGGCAGGTAGGGCGCCAAGTCCATGATTTCGTTACGTGGAAGGCGAACGGCCCCGTGGCACCGACGGCTCTCGAAAGTCGGCTCTGGCGATCAACCCGGTGTCGCCCGCGGCTGCCGCAACGCGGCAGTTGCCGCCGAAATCTACGGAACGGCTGCGAGCGCCTAGATCATCTTGAGCGGTGCGGCGCGCGACGGCGGCGGAAAGATTCGATCGATTTCTGCACGCACGTCGCCGGAAAATTTGACGTCGAGGGCCTTGAAGTTGTCATGTACATGCGTCGGATCGTTTGCCTTCGGGATTGTGGCGACGTCCGGCTGCGCGATTAGCCACGCCAGCGCAACCTGCGCCGGCGTGACGCCGATGCGCGACGCCAGCGACACGAGGCGGCGGTTGCGCAGCAAGCGCCCTTCATCGAACGGCGAGTACGCCATCACGGCGATACGCTGGCGACGGCATAGCGGCAGCAGGTCCCACTCGATACCTCGGCAATCGAGGTGGTAGAGCAGCTGATTGGCAGCGCAGTGCGCGCCGTCCGGCACCGCGAGCAGCGCCTCCATGTCGCTACGATCGAAATTGGATACACCCCAGTCGCGAATCCGGCCAGCCGCCCGCAACTGCTCGAAACCGGCGACCGTCTCCGCGAGCGCGATCTCTCCTCGCCAGTGAAGCAGATACAGGTCGAGGTGATCGGTCTTGAGCCTGGCGAGACTGCGTTGGCAGGCGGCAACGACGCCGCGCCGGCTGGCATGGTGCGGGTAGACCTTGCTCACCAGGAACACTTCGTCGCGGCGCCCGGCGATGGCTTCGCCGACGACTTTCTCCGCACCGCCGTCGCCATACATTTCGGCCGTGTCGATGAG
>WNGK01005974.1_pt1 | contig 14603 bp, 11 predicted proteins | sample 5400601 | NCBI WGS metagenome assembly WNGK01 (sample SAMN13153376, study PRJNA577476) | soil metagenome | isolation source: 60 cm soil or saprolite under Garry oak tree replicate 1 | place: USA:California | collected 2016-06-15 | reverse complement strand
GGGGCGCAAACGGATTGTTCGCGTACCGGTGGATGGGCAGGGGCGAATGCGCGCGGATGCGTTGCCGCATTTGAATGAGCAGACCATCGTGTGCCTGCAGGCGGGCAATGTAAATACGGGAGCATTCGATCCGGCGGGTGCGATTTGCCCCGACGCACGTGCGGCCGGGGCGTGGATTCATGTGGATGGTGCGTTCGGTTTATGGGCGGCCACCTCACCGGAGTACCGGCGGCTGACTAAAGGGTTTGAACAGGCGGACTCGTGGGCGACCGATGGGCACAAGTGGCCCAATATCGGCTATGACTGCGGCATCGCCCTGGTGCGCGAGCCAAAGACGCTGCGCGGGGCGATGAGCGTGAAGGCGGCTTACCTGGCGCAGGCCGATCACAACGAGCAGCGCGAACCGTCGCACTACAACCCTGAGCTTTCGCGGCGGGCGCGGGGAGTGGAATTGTGGGCGGGACTGCGGTCTCTCGGTCAATCAGGGATTGCGGAGATTGTGGAGCGAACTTCGAGCCACGCGAAGCGGTTTGCCGCCGGGCTGCGTGCCGCAGGGTACCAAGTGCTGAACGACGTGGTCATCAACCAAGTGCTGGTGTCGTTTGGGAGCCCGGAAAAGACGCTGCAGACAGTCGGGCGGCTGCAACAGGAGGGAACGTGCTGGTGCGGTTCGACCGTGTGGCAGGGGCAGACAGCGATGCGCATCAGTGTTTCTTCGTGGGCCACGACCAAAGACGATGTGGACCGCAGCCTGACGGCGATGCTCAAGGCTGCCGCGAAGTAGCTGAGCGCGAGTTCAATCCATATGGGATTCACTCAAAACGAAGAGCGCCGCTCGCTGGTTTCACGTGTCGATATTGAGGAACTGCTCGCGAACGTCGAGCGCGGCACTGCGGATGCGAATGCAGGAATCTTTGGGCCGGATTCGGTGACTTGGAAGATCAATCGCGAGGCTGCGTTGTTTTTAGGCGCGGGCCGTGCGGCTTTGCTGCAACTTGCGCATCCGTGGGTAGCGACAGCGCTGGTGGAGCATTCGAACCTGATGGCGAGGCCTATCGCGCGTTTCCACAATACGTTTCGCATTGTGTTCACGATGATCTTCGGTTCGCTGGATCAGGCGATGGCTGCTGCGCGGCATCTCTACGCACTGCACACGCGCATTCGGGGCAAGATGCCTGAAGACATTGCGGCGTACCGGCGCGGTTCGGCATACGAGGCCAACGAGATTGCTGCTTTGCGCTGGGTATATGCCACGCTGGTTGAAAGCGCGGTGATTGCGTATGAATGCGTGATGCCGCCGTTGAAGGCCGAAGAGCTTGCCGCGTATTACGCGGAGAGTAAAACGCTGGCGGCGTTGTTCGGCCTGCCGGCACAGGCACTGCCGGAAGACTGGAGTGCGTTCGTTACGTACTGCAGGGAGATGGAGAATTCTGATGCGCTCGGCGTGAGTGAGCAGTCGCGTTCGATGGCGCATAGTCTGCTTGCGGGAGCAGGGTCTTGGATTCATCCGCCGTATTGGTATCGCGCGTTGACTACGGAGTGGATTCCGCAGCGATTTCGGGATGAGTTCGGACTGAGTTTTGGAATTGCTGAAGAGCGGGCGGTGGGGAGCGCAGAGCGGAGGCTTAAGCGAATTTATCGCAGGCTGCCGGTGACGGTTCGCTTCGTGGGCCCGTGGCATGAGGCGACAGCGCGGCTCGGTGGTCGCCGCGTGGGGGTGTTGACTCAGGCGAGCAATCGATTTTGGATTGGGCAGTTGCGCTCCTGATGACGCTGTATTTCGGTTTTTATGCGGGCGTACAAGGTTCTGCACAAGGTCAGGCGAGAAAATTTCAATTCGAAAAGTTTCCGACCAAGGTCTACCATGGGCGCTTCCACACGCCGAAGGGCTTGCGCAAGATTGATGGCGAGTGGTTGAACGAAGCGGGAAAGGCGGCAGAGCCACCCCAAGTGACATTTGCGGGCGAGTACTATCTGACTGCGCATAGCTGTGGAACGGCTTGCCGGTACTACCAACTGTCGAACCTCAGACTCGGGGCTGAGATTAAGGAAGTGACCATGTTCGACGCAGGCGAGCCGTGGCCCGTTACCCGTGACGGACATCCATACCTCACGATTCTCTACCACCAACCGGACAGCCGATTGTTGATTGCCGAATATCACCTTGATTTCGACAATCCGAATAAGGACGAAACGTGCCGTCAGCGTTACTACATCTTAGCGAACGGCAAACTCAAAGCCATTTCAAAGACATTTTCGTTTTGCACTGAGGATAGCGACAGATGAGAATAGCGGAATGAAACTGCGCCGCCCCATTGTTTTCCTGCTGTTGGTTGTTGCCGCGATTCCCACGTTGAATGCGCTCGAAAAGCAATCCGCATCGGTGTATCACGCGCGAAGGACGGCACTCGCCGAAAAGCTGCATGGCGGAGTGGCTGTGGTGTTTGCGGCCGAAGAAGCTCAGATCGATTTGATGCCTTACCGGCAGGATGAGGATTTCTATTACCTGACGGGATGGAACGAGCCGGGCGCGGCGCTGGTGATTGTGAGCGACACGTCGCAGGATAAGGCTTCGCAGCCGCAGTCTTCTGAAGCTCCGGCGCCGCGCAAATATGCGGAGATTCTGTTTCTGCCTACGCGCAACCTGCGCTCCGAAAAATATACGGGTATCAAGCTGGATGCGGCTTCGGCTGGCGTGTCGCAGACGACCGGGGTGGATGGTGTGGAGCAGATGACCGACTTGCCCAAGATGCTCAATGGACTGATTGCCGCGGATCGGCATCTCGCTTTGAATATCTGGATTCAGCCGGATGCAGCGCAGGCGAATGCGCTGGTTGAATTCACTGCGGCGACGCTGGGGCTAAGCAAGCTTCCCAGGGCGCACGATGTAACCACGCTTACACAGGCATTGCGTGTCGTGAAAGACGCCGGGGAAATCGAGTTGCTGAAGAAGGCCAGCGATGCTTCGATTGCGGCGCAGCGCGTGATGATGAAGGCTGTGAAACCGGGTGTAACTGAGCGCGCTGTCGCGGGCAAGATGACGGAGGCGTGGCTTGAGAACGGCTGCGAGCGAGCATCGTACGCACCCATTGTGGGCTCGGGCATCAACTCGACGACGCTGCACTACTCAGAGAATTCGCGCACCATCGAAGAGGGTGACGTGGTGACGGTGGACGCGGCGTGCGAGTACTCGATGTATGCGTCAGACATTACGCGGACGGTGCCGGCCAGCGGGCATTTCACGGCACGGCAGCGCGAGATCTACGATATTGTTCTGGGCGCGCAGAAAGCGGCGATCGACGCGTTCGTGGTGAATAAATCGAAGATCAACGACCGCGACCGGCGCGACCCGGATTCACTGGATACGGCGGCCTACAATTACATCAACACGCATGGGAAGAGCCTGGACGGCAAGCCGCTGGGGCAGTATTGGCTGCACGGGCTTGGCCACATGGTCGGTATCGATGTACACGATCCGGCCGATTATCCCGCGTTGTTGAAGCCGGGGGTGGTCTTCACGATTGAGCCGGGCGTGTACATTCCTGAAGAGAAGATTGGCGTGCGTGTGGAATGCGTGTTTGTTGTGGGAGATGACGGCAAACTGATCGACGTGACTGCGGCTCTGCCACATACCGCCGAGGATGTTGAAGCGGCGATGCGGGGGAAGTGAGTGGCGCGATCGCGATGGATGTAAAGCGTGAAATGAGGGGCCCTTTGGACTCGCATGATGAAATGCAATCCGGCGAATTAGAGCCGTTGAGGGGCGCGTTTCGAGATCAGCTTCTGGCTTGTCTTGAAGAGTGTGCGCGTGGGCGGCGGGGACTTTTCGCGGGATATGAGCACCTGGGCGAAGCGGACGATCGAGCCTGGCCTGAGGCGACCCGGTTGCGCGAACTGGCGTTTGCGTTGCAGAGCATTCTGGCGCAGTCTGAAGAGCGCGATCCGCTGTGCGATGAGTTTCTCGATCTGTGCAGCATACATGGGGAGAGCGATCCTGGCGAGGCGCGGCTGGCGCGAGCTTTCCTGGCGCGAATCGATAAGGGCGAGGTGGGATCTCAGACGCAGAAAGAACAGAAGCCGTGGTGATTTTGCGTGCGTTTTTGGCGTTGCTGGCGGGCTTCGCAACCATGGCTGCGATTGTGATTGCCGTGACCGCAATCTTCGGACGATTGACGCCGGACTGGGTAGGAGCTGAGGGCAAGCCCGATGCTGGATATGTCTTCGTGAACCTGGGGTATTCGTTTTTGGCGGCCGCAGCAGGCGGCTACGTTACCGCATGGATTGCGGCTGCGAATCCGATGGCAAATATTCTGGGATTGGCGGTTGTGGTTCTCGCAGTGGGCGCAGTCAGCGCATTGCAGGCGCGGGGAAAACAGCCTGTTTTTTATGTGATCGCTCTGCTGGTGATGTCACCTTTGGGCGTTGTGGCGGGTGGGCTGGTGCGGCTCAGGGTGATGGGGATCTTGTAGGGGGATCGTCCCTGCTTCGGCTCGTGATTTGCGGCGATTCATATTTGGATCCCATCCTTTCCGCAAAGCGCGGAAAGGATGGGATCGAGAAACTGGCTCGGCGGGCTAAATTCCGAAAGCAGGTCCTTCGACTCGTCCGCGGCGGCGGACTCGCTCAGGATGACAACATTTCGAATTAGAGACGAAATGCTAGAAGCGCACGCCAAAAGTTACGGGGATGAGTTTCGTGTCAGCGCCGACGAATGTGGTGCCGAGTCCGTTGGGCGATGAGTTCACTTCAGGCGTCAGAATGTCGAGATAGCGCGCTTCTGCGAAGACCTGCATCTTGCTGTCGGCGTACATGCCACCGAAACGATGTGCAATGCCGGCGCCGATATTCCAGCCGCCCTGATTGCTGGAGAAGTGGCCCACTACGACATTCTGAAGTACGGTGCCGCAGTAGTAGTACGTGCAGTACAGTGCCGGCTGCGGATCGGTGAAGTTGGTCACCTTGCGATAGAAGCCTCCGCCACCGGTGACGTAGACACTGTTGTGTCCCTTGGGATTGAAATCGTACACGGGGTCGAGAGTGAGCGACCAGATGTGTGCGTTGCCGCCGGTGGCGCCGGTTTCAGCGATGATCCTGCCGGGGAGCTTGTCGTCGATGAACTGATATTCAGCCATGAGGGTGAGGTGGTTGGTGATGTGCTGGCCTGCTCCGAGAGTGAAGTTGCCGCCCCAGGTGATGTATGGAGAGGAGTCTTCAGTTGGCGCGTTGAATCCAGCGCCCGCTACAAAGGCAAGACGGCTGCGATAGCCATGCTGCGCCACGCCACCGCGATTGTCATACTGACCTGCCGCCGCTCCGCCTCCTGCTGGCAAAGGCGCGGCCACATCGCCGCTTCCGCTGTCTGCCATCAACTGGTAGTCATTGGAACTCGATTCTGATGCCGAGTTCGCGGCCGCTGGCGATGAGTTGAGAGAAGACGATAACTGAGCGCTCGCGGCGCCGACAGTGAGCAGCACTGCGGCTCCCAGAAATGCGATGCGTTGTACATGCGCTGACCAACGAAAAGATGACATGATTTCAACCTCTAATTTGAAGTGTCGTGCGTGTACTGACCTATGGAGTGGTTTTTGACGCATTCCGCCTCGGACTCAAGCTAATGGGCCATAGGAACGGGAGGACCTAAACCAATCTCCTTAACCCCTTAGACACAGTTTGTAGCGGGAGGTTGCGTTGGCTGTCCCAGTAGACGGCGAGAGATGTTGTTGAGTGGGCAGGCAAACAGTGCAGCAAGTAGTGCGATGTGTGGATCGGTACGGTGATTGCGAGGGGTTCTCGAAATGCACAAAGGCCACCCGCATGGACGGACGGCCTTTGTCTGCTTGAACGAAGCTTGTGCTCAGCCTTGAATATCGAACTGCTCAGGGTGAAGCGTTGCATCGCTCTTGATGAGGATGTTTTTGCTGATGAGCTCTTCGAATTCTGTAATCCAGCTTGCGTTGTTGGCTTTGAGAACCTTCACCGTCTCGGGATGCACGCGGAGTAGAACGTCGGAGTTCTCAAAGTGCTTACGCATCTTACGTAGCTCGGTGTAGATCTCGTTGCAGACTGTTGTGGGGCTCTTGACCATGCCTGTGGCCTGGCAGGTAGGGCAAGGAACGCTGAGAGTGCGCTCGAGCGACTGCTTGACGCGCTTGCGGGTGATGGCGACCAAACCAAAGTCGTTAAACTGCAGAACCTTGGTGGGGGCACGATCGTTCTTGAGTGCTTCTTCAAGAGCGGCCATCACCTTGAAGCGATTCTTGCGTTCATCCATATCGATGAAGTCGATGATGATGATGCCGCCCAGATCGCGGAGTCGAATCTGGCGCACGATCTCGGGAATGGCGTCGAGGTTGGTTTTGACGATGGTGTCTTCGAGCCGCGCCGTCTTGCCGACATATTTGCCGGTATTGATGTCGATGGCGACCAGCGCTTCAGTCTGGTTGATAACGATGGAGCCGCCGCTCTTGAGCCAAACCTTGGAGCGCAGGGCCTTGGAGATTTCATCCTGGATGCCGAAGTGCTCGAAGAGCGGAGTCTCTTTGGTGTAGAGCTTGACGCGACGAACCAGGTTGGGTGAGAAGCGGTTGAGGAAGCGCACGATGCGCTCGTAGTTCTCTTCGGAATCGACCCAGATGCTGGAAAAATTGGCGCTGACCTGGTCTCTCAGGATGCGCTCGATGAGAGACAGATCGTGATAGATCAGTGCAGGCGACTTCGAAGCTTCGGAGCGCTGCTTGATCTCGTCCCAGAGATGAATCAGGAAGCGGAGATCGGAACGCAGTTCGTCTTCCGACGCACCCTCAGCAGCGGTGCGTACGATAAACCCGCCGGGAGCATCGCCGCGTTCGCTGGTGAGAATTCTCTTGAGGCGCTGACGCTCTTCGTCGGAGGAGATTTTGCGGCTGACGCCGACGTGCGTAACCGTTGGCATGAAGACCAGGAAGCGGCCAGGCAGGGCGATGTGGCTGGTAATGCGGGCGCCCTTCTTGGCGATGGGCTCCTTGGCGATCTGGACGAGGATCTCCTGGCCGGGCTTCAAGAGATCACTGATGATGGGCAGGTCAGAAGTCTGGGCCGAGCGGCGAGGTGGGCCTCCGCGCCGATTGCCTGGGCCGCTGGGCGAGCCGCCCTGGGGTCCGCGACCACCGCGACGGCCGCGGCCGCCACGATCGCGGCGCTGCGGGCCGGAATCCGGGGCTGCTCCATTGGTGGAGGGCTGACCCTCGGCGTCGGCGGCTTCATCTTCTTCATCATCGATGTCGAAGACTTCGTCGCCATCAACTTCGCTGGTTTTGTCATCGAAGTTCAACTGGATGCGGTGGTCGAGGTGAGCTTCCTGAAGCATCTCTCCCAATTCGCCGGAGCGGATCTGGGTGTGGATCTTCTCTTCTTCCTCGTATTCGTCGAGATCGTGTTCGTCTCCTTTATGGTGGTGACGGGGAGCCTCAAACTCCTCTTCCTCGATCATCTCTTCTTCGACGACTCCGCTGCCCGGGGCATAGGCGGAGACGGACGCCACCGATGACGGCAGCGCTACCGGGGTGGGGTATTCGGGAGGAGCGTTCTCCTCTTCCTTCTTCTTCTTGCCGCCGAGGCCGAAGAGGCGGAAGCCGCTGGGCGGAAGGGGATCGACATTATGCGAGGCGTCCCGATCTGCTTCCGCTTCGGGTTCCGCGTCTGAGCCGGAGTGCTCGGGCTTGTCGGGATCGGTCTTGTGAGGCTGAATCGGTTCGGCGATGAATTCGTTGGAAGGCTCTCCGATGGGCTCGTGGCCGATGTTGTCATCGCCGGCAGGCCTGCCCTGAATTTGCCCGGAATGCTCTTCCTGAGCATAGGCGATGGGCTCCTCGTGGACGTTCTCCTGAGAGGGCTCGGCGAAAAACGGATCGGTCGCGAACGGATCGGAGGCGCCGGTTTCAGGAGCCGCGCCGGGTAATTGCTCCTCGGGCTGCTCTTCCCTGACCAATTCCTCAGTATTGAGGCGGTCTTCGGGGGGAGCAATCTCGGAGCCTTCGGCAGGCGCATACTCCATTGTCTCTTCGACAAACGATTCGTGATCGAGACGTGCTGATTCTGCCTCGGCGTGGGCGGCGGCCGAATCGGAGAAAACACCCTGTGGCTCGCCCGACACTTCAGACGACGGGGTGGCCGGACGGTTGCGGTGCTTTGAGATTGACTCCCCGGGCAAGAGTCCGCTGCCGTCCCACTCGAGTGGCGTCTCAATGAGCGTGGCGGGCTTGTAGGAGCTGGCGGGCCGGACCGGTGGGGCCGATTGAGATGCGGCCCCACCGCTCGATGAAGCGTCGGGCGCGGGCTCTCCGCCGTACTTGGACAATGACTCGCCGGGCAGCACGAAAGGCACGGGAGCGACATCGCTGCGATCGCCTCGATCGGAACGGTCTCCGCGATCTACCCTGTCGGGACGGTTGCCGCGCTCGGAACGACCGCCGCGGTCAGAGCGATCCTGGCGGGGCGGTCGGCCTGACTGGGGTGCGGCAGCCCATTCAGTTTCCGACGATTTGTCGCCGGCGGCTGCTTGGATTTCGGGTGCGACCTCGGGCTCGGCTACAGCAGCCGGATCGAGGAAGGTCTCTGCGGATGCTTCAGTTTCGACGGGATCGGTTACGGCCCCGGCTGGACCGCGGCCGCCACGGCGACGGCGGCGTCCTCGCCAGCGTTTGGCGCCGGGTTCTCCAGACGCTTCTTCGGTCTCTTCTGCGTGACCGGGGATTGCGGGAGGCTGCGGTTCTGAGGGCGCGATTTTCTGTATGTCGAGGCCCGGCGAGGGACGCCGATCGCGTCCGCCTTCACGGCTGGGACGATCCTGCTCGGTTCGGGGCTGTCTCTGCTCGGTCTTCTGTTCTGCACGCGGTGCGCGCTCTCCGCTTTGTCCATTGGTATGGCGAACTTCGCGGGGAGCCTGGCTGCCGCCACTGGCCGCGGCCTTCTCCAACTCGTCGCTTTCTTCCTCGTCTTCCAACTCCATGAAGTCGGTTACATAAAGGAAGGCGTCGCGTTCCAGGCCGAGATCGACAAAGGCGGACTGCATGCCGGGGAGGACGCGTGTGACGCGCCCGTTATAGATCGATCCCGCGAGGGTGTACTCGTTTTCGCGCTCGTAATAGATTTCGGCGAGTTGATCGTCTTCAAGAATTGCAAGCCGCGTTTCATGCGGCGTGGAGGAAATACATATCTCTTTTGCCATCGTACCTTTCCGCCCGGTGGCGATAACCAACCGGGGCCTGCGGCAAGGTCTGATGGAGGGGCGCGAAGCCGGACGGGAAGGGGATGGGCGGAAGGGATGACCGGGGAGACGCTGGTATGCCGAAGGCCGCGCGACGACCAGCCCCAGGGGGCGGCGAGCCGCGGCGGTTAACCTTTAAAGCTGGCTGAACGAGCTGTCTGATAGGTTGATCCGATTGCAGAAATTTTGTGGCCAACCATGCCCACATCGACCAGACGATCGATACGAGCGGGGCCGTTCCACCATTGGCGAGCGCATAGACGTACCGCGCGATGGGTGCTGGGCAGGGAATAGCCCTTCCAGACCACCCGAGCGAGGAATACCTGTCGCCGGGAGCGCTGGATACCGACCCCAGCGACGAAGACCTGTCGCCGGGGACCCCGGATACCGACCCCAGCGACGAAGACCTGTCGCCGGGGACCCCGGATACGCCCGCGCGCTCCATGCAAGTTCTACGCTGCCAACGGCTTTCCCGTTTCTGCGTGCTCATGAACCCAATCCTGCCGGGCTCGCGATTCCATCTGGGAACCTGGCCGGCGAAATGATTGAAAACTACCCTGGCGGTCCGGATTCTCCGGGGCCGCAAGAGCTGAACCCTTGAGTGCCAATCAGTTTACAAACCTGCGCATGCGGACATTCATCGCCACACCGAGCGCCAGGAAGGTAAACAAAACCGAGGATCCGCCGTAACTCAATAACGGTAAAGGAATCCCGGTAACCGGCATAAAGCCTATGACCATGCCTACATTGACCGCAATCTGGAAGGTCAACACAGCCACGATTCCCATAATAATCAGAGAGCCGGGCAGGTCAGCGGCCGTTTGAGCGTTTTGAATCAAACGCATCAATATGAAGAAGTATAGCAGCAGCACAAATACCGCGCCGACAAAGCCGTGTTCTTCACTGAGGGCAGCGAAGATGAAGTCAGCATGGGGAATAGGGAGGAAATCTCCCTGGGTCTGGGTGCCCTTTTCGGCGCCTTTACCCAAGATTCCGCCGGATCCGACGGCGATGAGAGATTGCCGGATCTGATACCCACTGCCCTTGGGGTCGTTGTCTGGATCGAGAAAGCTGGTGAGGCGGGCTTTCTGGTAGGGCTTGAGGATTTTGCCGCTGTTCCAGACCCCGACGATCAGAAGTATGCCGGCAGTGGAGAGAATGAGTGCTTGCTTGAGGTTGATTCCGCCTAGAAAAAGCCCCGCAATCAGAATCGGGGAGTAGGTGAGAGCGGTTCCCATATCGGGCTGCAACAGCACCAGAACCATGGGTAAGCCCACGAGGGCGAAGGCTTTGAAGATGTCGCGCCAATCGAGGGTTCGGCCGGCAAGATTTGAAAAGTAGCGGGCCACGGCCAGGATAAGAATCAGTTTCACCCACTCCGACGGCTGAAAGTGCATGGGGCCGATTCTGACCCAGCGTCTCGCACCCAGCACTTTGGTTCCTACCAGGCGAACGGCGATCAGCGCCACCAGGCATGCTCCGTAAGCCCAGGGCACCCAGTCGAGCAGGCGGTGGTAGTCGATTTTTGCAATGATGAACATGGCCACCAGGCCGCCGGCAATCCACAGCATCTGTTTGGAATGAAAGCCGGAATACTTGGTGCGCATGGTGGCGGAGTAGATTTCGAGCACCGAGATGGTGCACAGCCCCAAGACGATCAGCAGAAGACCCCAGTCGAAATCGCGAAAGCTTAGAAAACGGCGCATCAGGGGAGCCTTTGCTGCCGGCGGACAGGCAGGCTGGCGGCAAGCCACGAGGGGAGAGGAGCTAATGCTCCAGCCACTGTCTTGGGAGCTGGGCTGGGATCGATTTTTGTGTTCATGACGAAGTGGCCTGCGTGGAGCGTCTGCTGCTGATCGGAACCGGGCTTGATTGCGGGATTCGCCGGAAGCGGATCGGCCCAGACGGCTCCTACTTCGACCGGCTTGTTGAGGCTTGCCCGGTCGAGAATGTTGTGGTCCTGCTGGCGCTTCTTGTTTACGTACTCGGTGACCATGGCCTGCGCGATGTGGGCTGAATTCGCTCCCCAGTCGCCGTGTTCCTGCAGGACGACGATGGCGAGCTCAGGATTACGGCGGGGAACCATGCCCACGAACCAGGAGTTTGGAGTCTTGGCACCGCCTTTGACGTGGGTGTCGCCGCCACCCACTACCTGGGCAGTGCCGGTTTTCCCGGCGAAATCGACGCCCTCGATGTGCGAAGCTGCGGCCGTGCCGGTGGTAGTTGCGGCGGCCATGCCGTCGGTGATCGTCATCCAGGTGTCTTCGCTGAGTTGGACGTTCTTGTCTCCCGAGCCGGGGAAGGAGTCGAGAATCGCCTGGTGGAACTGGGCCGGCAACTGGCCGAACGCTACCACGTGAGGACGCACCAGGTGTCCGTCGGAGGCGATGCCGCTGAGCGCGCGAACGAGTTGCAGGGGAGTCACCTGGGTTTCACCCTGCCCGATACCTACCGAAATGGTATTGCCGGGATAGTACCGCTGATGGTAATTCCTCATCTCCCATTGGGTGGAGGGCATGATGCCCGCCATCTCGTTGGGCAGGTCGATACCGGTCCGTGTAGACAATCCCAGGCTGGTTGCGTATTTGGCGATCGTATCGATGCCCAGCCGCTGCGCCAGTGCATAGAAGAAGGTGTCACACGACAGCGGGATCGCCTGCTGGATGGCGAGGACGCCGTGGTGCTTGTCGCACTTGAAGAAGCGGCCGTAGAAGCTGCCGCCGCCCACGCAGTTGACACGCATGTTCTGCGCTACGCCCTCTTGCAGGCCGGCCGCCGACATGATGATTTTGAAGGTAGAGCCGGGAGCCAACTGATCCTGAATGGCCTTGTTCATCAAGGGATGGCGGGGATCGGTGATGAGCTTGTTCCAGTCGGTTCGATTGATGCGGACCGCGAAGGCGTTGGGGTCATAGGTGGGGTGCGAAACGAGGGCCAGGATCTCGCCGTTGCGAGGGTCCATGGCGATAACCGCGCCGCTGGCGTCGCCCAATGCCACCTCAGCGGTGCGTTGCAGATCGATGTCGATCGTCAGCTTCAGGTCCTGGCCGGGGACGGCATGCTGGGTGCGAAGGTAGCCGACTTCGCGGCCATGGCTATCGACGATCACGTCACGGGAGCCGTCCTGGCCGCGCAGTAGTTGGTCGTAAGTGGCCTCGACGCCTGCTTTTCCAACCACATCGCCGGGTTGGTAATAGGCGTAGCGGCTCTGATTGAGATCTTCTTCGCTTACTTCTCCCACATAACCGATCAGGTGAGCGGCGAACCCGTCGCGGGGGTAGAGGCGGCGTTCTTCGTCGATGGTTTCGAGCTCAGGCAGTTCGTTGCGATGAGCTTCGATGAAGGCCTGCTCGTCGGCTGTAATGTCCTGCTTGATGGGAATCGGCTGGTAACCAGGCGAAAGGCGATAGTGGCGCAGGGTGGCGCGCAACTGCTCGAGGTCAACATGAAGGCCCTGCGCGATCAAAGGCAGGTCGGCGTCAACGTTGCGGTTTTGTTCGCGGACAAGGAAGCATGAGACCGAGGGGTAGTTGTCTACGACGAGGCGGTTTTCGCGATCGAAGAGCTTGCCGCGGGCGGCGAGGATGGGAACCTTGCGGATGCGGTTCTGTTCAGCCAGCGAGCGGAAATTGGCCGCGCCGAGAACCTGGAGGCGCCATAGGCCCGCTGCGAGTGCCAGCATCATGAGAAGAATGCCGTACTGTACCACCGTGGATTTAATGGTGGAGAGTTTTTCGCCGCGGTTCACAAAGTCGGAATACATGGTTCTCTATCTAGGATACAGCCAGTTGAGTTATTCCAGTGGGACGGGTGTTATCTACAAAAGCCCCTTGGCGGCTCGGCCCAGGTCTGAGTCAGAATCGGCTGGCGAAGCGGCTCGGATGTTGTCACGGAGCCACTCGCCTTCGGCTTAATCTCTCATCTGGAATCTGTCGAGCAGCGGAAACAGGAGCAGAGCAACGATGGAGTTGCCTACGGCTTTGAAAAGCTCTGTCATCCAGTTCCACTCGAATTCCATACCAAGCAGGACGCGATAGATAAAGAGATAAATCCCGCTGCAGAGCATGGAGAGGACGAAATTCAGCATCACGCGGATGGCGTTGTTTTCGACGTCGATACGGATGCCGACGGATGCCGCGAGGTAGCCCGCGACGGTTTTCGCGATGCCGTTGATGCCGATGGCGTGGTGGGTGAGAGCGTCTTCAAAGATGCCGACGAATCCACCGATGAACATGCCCTGAATGGGGCTGCGGCGGCCCAGGGCGAAATAGATCGTGATCGCCAGGGGAAGATCGAATAAGGCGAAGCGGCCCATGAAGCGCGGCAGCAGGGCCTGGAGCACGAGCGCGACGATGGGTACGACAAGGTAAAGGGGTGCCGGATAGCGGTGAATCTCCATATCCCGGCGGGAACGAGCGGTCAGGACTGACATGACTACGGGTTCCTCCGAGGCTGGTCGCTGGGCTTGGCGGGTTTTGCAGGCGCAGGTTGCGAGGTGTCGCCGGGAGTGGCCTGTTTCTTCTGAGGAGGCTTGGTTCCGGGCGTTTTGCTGGTCGGCGGTTTGGGAGATGCCGGGCTGGTCTCGGCGGGAGCGGTGTCAGGGGTAGCATTCGGCTGCGCGGCGCTTCCGGGGGTGAAGCGGTCGGGATGCTGCGGCGGCAGGATCTTGGGCACAGGCGGGGCGGCAGGTGCGGCACCGGCCGGCGTGGCACCCTTCGCAGGCGTGGCGGCCGCGGCCGGAGCATTTGGATCGGAAAGGCCGGGAAGGCGCTCGGCCATGATCTCTGAGGCTTTCTTCTGCTCGTTGATGGCCGCGGCCTCGGCACCCTTGAGCGATTCGCTGGTGGCGATGTCTTTCTGCTGCTGGGGCGAGAAACGCGAATCCGTCGCTGTGATGACCAGTACCTCGTCGAGACGGTCGAGATGGGCTGCCGGCTTGACGATGACATTAATGAAGGCGTCGCGATCGGGATCGGGCACTACTTTCTCGACGACTCCGACGGGAAGGCCGCGAGGAAAGATCTCATCGCCACCGGCGGTGAGAACCTTCTCTCCTGGCTGGATGCGCTGGTCGGCAAGAATGCCTACGATCTGCGGCCGGCCGTCTGCGTTGCCGCGAAGAATTCCGCGAATGCGGGTGGTTTCAAGGATTACCCCGGCGCCGCTGGTCTGATCGTTGATGGCCAGCACCTGCGCGGAGTGGGGAAATACATCGCGGACCTTTCCCACAATGCCATCTGCCGTAATTACCGCCATGTCGCGATCGATGCCGTCGTTCTTGCCCTTGTCGAGACTAAAGACGCGCGACTGGTCGGACCCACTGGTTCCGATTACCTGGGCGGGAAGGGTCTTGTAGAGG
>WNGK01004670.1_pt1 | contig 14603 bp, 13 predicted proteins | sample 5400601 | NCBI WGS metagenome assembly WNGK01 (sample SAMN13153376, study PRJNA577476) | soil metagenome | isolation source: 60 cm soil or saprolite under Garry oak tree replicate 1 | place: USA:California | collected 2016-06-15 | reverse complement strand
TTTCCCACAATCCGCTTCCCGTGGGGGACTATTTCGGAGCTTAATTACGGTTCACTTGCGTTACGACCTGTCGAGTTGTTTGCCCCTCTGGCGGATCCGACCAAGCATCTCCGCTCAGCCAACGGGGGCTGTTACTTCCGGGCTTCCGATGAATTGGTCTCCCGTTTCATCGCCGGATATCGCTACCGTGGCAACTGGGCAAGTTCCACGGGCGGGACTTGCACCCGCTAGAATGGCAGCTAGCATCGCTGCACCACGCCCGCCAGCCCCTGTGACACGCCCTTCCCGCTCTGCGTCGAGTACGTGTTAGGTTGACGAACGTTCTCCTTGATCAGCGGCCTTCCCTCCCCACCCTCCGCTAACGATCTTCCGTCTTTGTTCGGATGGTTCATAGGTAGTATGTCGCTGTGTGACTCCTCGACGACGTACACGCGGGCCTTGTGGCTCTGGCCTTCGCCCGCCGACCTGCAGCCTGGTTGAGCCGCAGGTGTCTCCGAGGTCTCCCGGTTCTCGTGCATGAAGCTTCTAGGCGTGTCTGGGGTCTTCGACTACGCCGGACTGAGCAGGAGCTCGCGCTATTGCGCCTGTTCATGTTGCCTTCCGCGCATTACAAGGGCGTCGGCGTCCGGATTGACAGTTTACGGAGCTGAATACCCACCCCGCCTATCCTCTGTCTACGCTTCACTGTGTACCTCGCGATACCCAGCGCAAGACTCGAGGCCGAGCGGATCGCTACTCCTTTCTCGTAAGGCTCTTTCATCCTGTTGGGATAGAACCCGCGCGCGCCAGCTTTGGGCTACGTTTCGCGGGGCCCCCCGATAATCCCGGACAGCCGGTTTTCCCAGATCCGGTTCGGAATCTTGGCATTTCTTCCCTGGGCCTTCCCAGCTTGGCGAGGTTTAAGCGCTGATTCGCAATGCGCCCCGACTTCTGTGGTTTGCCCCGGGCCTAGTTCCCTCTCATACGTAAGGCTCAACTCGGCTCTGTGTCCGAACGCCACGCTGACGATGGAACCGCCAAGTATCCAGAGTCCCTTTGCCTGATGTCGGCGTTACCTCCATCAGGGAGACGTGTTCCGTCTCCTCTGAGGGCGTTACCCCTCATTCATCGCTCCTACGGACTCATGCGCCCATCCCCTCTGGCTCTCCTCTCCTTCGGCCTTGGCCTCGTTCGAGGAGTCTTTGCAGGTTGCGATCAGCCCCTGCTGCCAGCGGGATGTTCCCGACGTTATCTCTGCGAATCTTTCTTCAGATGCCTGATCCCATGCCACGGCGGTCCCACGAAGTGCATTTACCTGTTTCTTCCTTCGTGTCATCGGCCTTTCCCAGAAGTAGAGTGGGTCAGCTTCCCGCTTCTAACCCGCGAACACGACTTTTCGCGGACCGGCTTTTCGAGGCTGCAGATATTCCTTTATGTTCAGGCCTCCGAATTTGCTAACCTCCCAGATCGTTCCCACCGCTGCGCGTACAGCCACAGGGCGGCCGAGGCTTTTACATCTGGGCAGAACGTGCTTCGTTACCTCCGCACGCACCAGACATGCTAACCGTCCGAATACAGGCAATTGACGGTACGAGGACTTTCACCTCGCTAGATTCCCAGCCTTGTCGGCTGCTCCCTGCTTCATGCCGGTTTATCCCGGCGCACTGTAAAGGCCTGTTTACAACATCAGTTACTTCCGTTTTGCTCGTCATCCGACCGCGATCCGCAGGTTGCGCGACCCCGGTATGATAGTTTTTGAGTTTCCCCGGCTCACGCTTCGCATGCATCTCAGAGAAATCCAACAAACGCTTCGTCGACTGCGCAAAAGTCGCGGATTCTGCTTCTCGGTGGTTCTGACGCTGGGGTTGGGAATTGGAGCGACAGTCTCCGTTTTCAGCATCATTTATGCAGTCCTTATCACGTCGCTCCCGTATCAAGACCCCTCCCGGCTATTCAGCGTATTCCAGAGCAAGGTGGCGAACGATGAAGAGGAGATGGACGGCTTCGCTCCCGGCAACTTCCTCGATTTTCGTGCGCAAAATCGCACGTTCACTGACTTGGCGGCCCACTGTGGCTTCCATTACAACCTGACGGGCAAGGGCGAACCCAGGCATCTGACTGGGGTCGCCGTTTCCCCTGCTCTTTTCTCAATTCTCGGCGCACAACCCATGCTCGGTCGCACCTTCCTCCCGGATGAGGACAGTTACTCTGCTCCTCACGTCGTGCTCCTCAGCTATCGGCTTTGGTCGGGAGCGTTCCACGGCGATCCGCGAATGGTTGGCCGAACAATCTCTCTGAACGGCGATCCATATTACGTGGTGGGTGTCATGCCCCGAAGTTTCGTCTCTCCCGGACCAGGCGATGACGAAACCGATCTCTGGATTCCGCTCCAGCAGCAGATTCGCCCCGACCGCATGCTCTGGCGTGATTCTCATTTTCTCGGCGTCGTCGGACGCCTGCGCCCGGGCGTCACCATCGACCAAGCCCGCGCCGACATGAATCGCATCGCGACTCAACTCAAGATGCAATCTCCATCTTCAGACAACGGTTCCGGCGCCGTCGTGATTCCGCTGCAGCAGGCTTTAGTTGGTGAAACAAAGCAATCTCTCCTGCTCGCGCTAGGCATCGTGGTGCTCGTGTTAATGATTGCCAGTTCCAATGTCGCCATCCTGATGCTCGCCCGGGTCAGCGGACGCACTCGCGAGTTAGCCGTCCGCATCGCTCTCGGCGCCAGCGCATCACAAGTCCTCCGCGATGTACTCGCCGAAAGCGTGATCCTCGGATTCCTCTCCGGTCTGCTGGGACTCGTTCTCGCACTGATCGGCCGCTGGCTCTTCCTTCACTTCGCCCCGTACAATTCCAACGTTGAAGCGATCGAAATCAATCCTGCCGTGTTGGCCTTCGCGGTACTCCTCTCCGTCATTGTCGGGCTGGGCTTCGGACTCCTGCCAGCCATCAAGGTATTGAGAGCTGACGTTCAGCACATTCTCCGCGGTGCCGGCAACGCAACGACTCTCGACGCCGGGGGCCGATTTCTCCGCCACACTCTTCTCATCGGAGAGATTTCTCTCTCCATCGTCTTGCTCGTCGCCACCGGCCTCTTGGTCCGCAGCATGACGAATCTGCAGAATCAGCCCCTAGGCTTTCGCGTGGATCGCCTGATCACCACTTGGATTGGCCTGCCACGCATCCGCTATCAAAACAACGACGACGTCGCCAGCTTCTTCACCAAGGTAGATCAAAACTTGCGCGAGTCGCCCGGAGTCGAGGCTGTTGCGTTGGGATACCCCTTACCGCTCCAGGGAAATCATTTCTGGACCAGCCTCACGATCGCGGGAAGAACAACAAGCCCCGGCGAGTATGAGCAGGCTTCCCTTCACTTCGTGGATTCGGGATTTCTCCCTCTACTTCAGATTCCGATCCTCAACGGCCGCAACTTCACCGACGGCGACGACAAGCATGCCGAACGAGCGACAATCGTCAGCGAGTCCTTCGCTCACAAGTACTGGCCCGGCGAAAGCGCGCTCGGAAGGTACATCACCATACTCCGCGACACCCCGGTTCCGAGCCGCATCATCGGCGTCGTCGGGGACGTAAGGGCGACGATCGAAGACGATCCACCCCCATCTATGTATGTTTCCTACAAACAAATGTCATTCCCCTCAATGCAGATCGTCCTGTTGTCCCGAGATACATCGAATTCTGCTCTGGCCAGGATTCGACAGGCGACCCAGAGCGTCGATCCTGAGCAACCGGTTGAGTATGTTGCCTCGATGGAATCGATCGTCCGGGGCACGCTCGATCCTTGGAGGTTCGCGCTTTCCCTCCTAGGTGGACTGGCCGGGCTGGCAACGGTCCTGACAAGTGTCGGATTGTTTGCAGTCGTTTCCTACCTGGTGCGCGAGAGAACAAAGGAACTCGGCATCAGAATGGCTATCGGGGCCACTCGCGGTGATGTTATGAAACTCGTCTTGAACCAGAGTCTGAAGCTGTCCCTGCTGGGAACCGTCATTGGGTTCGTGCTGACTTTGGCCGTTGCGCGCCTGATGACCAGCCTGATGTACGCCATCCATCCGAGAGACCCCGCAATTTTCCTCGCGGTGGCCATTCTGGTTGCGGTGATTTCAATATTGGCTGCCTACATTCCAGCCCGCAGAGCTGCAGGAATCCAGCCATTGGCAGCCCTTCGAGAAGATTAGAAATCATGGCGCTTGCACACTCAAACGTCCCTGACTTTGGCGTAGCTGTTGAAACATCGCGTCACTCAATGACCAGCGGTCAAAACGTGTAATGGCCTTCTGGTTACGTAAACTATCCAGACTCCGCCTTCACAGGCTTACTCCTCGCGTAGCGCGACCATCGGATCTACGCCACCCGCACGGCGCGCGGGCACCCAGCAAGCCATCGCGGTCACCAGGAGAAACACTGCGGTCATAAGAGCGTATGTAGCGGGATCCGTTGGTTGAATGCCCACAAGCATGCTCGCCATGACCCGGGTGAGTCCGGCAGAAGCGACAAGGCCGATTCCGATGCCTACCGCGCCGAGAGTCAGCCCTTGCCGAATCACGAGTCTGACAACGCCGCCTGGCTCAGCGCCGAGGGCGATCCGGAGGCCGATCTCCGCTGTACGTTGCCGAACCGCACTCGACACCACCCCGTAAAGTCCAACGGCCGCTAGCAACGCGGCGATCATAGCAAACAGTCCGATAAGAAGCAGATCAAAACGCGTGCCGGCCTGTTCCCGGTTAATGGTGGTGTCCATGGTTTGCATATCGGTAATCGCCAAACGTCCCGGCGCGAACTTCGCAATCTCCAGGCGGACAATTGCGGCGTACTTCTCCGGGTCGCCCTCGGTGCGGAGCGCCCAGTGCCGCGATATGCCGATTCCCCAGAAACCATCCATCACAAAGATCTGTTCCCGTCCGCGATCGGCGAGAGTGTGCAGCCGTTGATGTTCGACCACTCCAATCACTCTAAGCCACGTCGGATCGGGGATGTAAACGCAAATGCGGCGCTCCAGTGCGGACTGATTCGGGAAAACCTTCTCGGCGAGCGATTGGTCTATAACCGCCAGCTTCTGCCCGCTGGCGTTGTCAGCTTCTGTGAACGTACGGCCCTCCAAAATGCGGGAATGAAGGGTCTCGAAATATCCCGGCAAAATGGTTTCGATATCCACCCTGCGCTCCGGGCCCCCCGAAACTTGTTCGGCGGACCATTGAATTCCCTCCGGAGGTCCTACCGCGTGCAGAGGAAGACCCGTGGCACCACCTACGCTTCGGACTCCAGGAATCGAGCGCAGGCGGTCCTCCAATTCGTGGAGAAACGCGAGACGGCGCTCGGGTTCAACGTCTTTCGCATTCCCGATAGTCAGGAACGTGAGGAGCCCGTGAGGATCATAGCCGGGACTCACGTGGAGCAATTCGACAAAACTGCGAAACATCAGACCCGAGCCTATGAGGAGCACAAAAGCCAACGCCACCTCCGCGATCACTACGGCAGATCGAACGAATCGACCGGTCCCCAAGTGTCCACTTCGTCCGGCGCTGCGCAGTATCTGCATGACGTCGGATCGTGCGACGCACGAGCTAGGCAGCATTCCCAGAATGATGGATCCAAAGATGCCGCACGACGCCGAGAAGACGAGCACGCGCCAATCGATGGACGTGGAGTCCAGTCGCGGCAGATTGGAAGGTGCGAGCCTCACCAATCCACGAATCCCGAGCCAGGCGAGCCCCACACCCAGCAGCGTGCCCAGTCCGCTGAGAAGTAGCGCTTCGGTGAGCATCTGGCGAGTGAGGCGCCCGATTCGAGCACCGAGAGCAGTACGGATGGCTAGTTCACGCTGACGCAAGGACGTACGCACGAGTAGAAGGTTTCCAGTGTTGGCACATGCGACGAGGAAGAGAAGCATGACGGCAGCCATGAGGGCAAGCAGTGCTGGGCGGACTTCGTCAACCAGTCTCTTATGCCACGAATCAAGATGGACCTGCATACGATCAGGTCCCCATGTCGCCGCGATGCGATCAACCTGCGACTGCGCCTGATCCACAGTAACAGTTGGTTTGAGGCGACCGATAACCTGCAGCATGAGTTCGCCGCGGTTCGGTTCGTCGTAGCCGCGGTCATTGGCGATCCAGATGTCAACACTGGGTTGCGTGCTGACGCTAGCGGGCACGAACAGGGTGAAGCCTGGCCTCAAAACCCCGACGATTTGCGGGCCGCTTCCTCCGGTACCAGGCAGTTTGCGACCGATGACGTTCGGATCAGCGCCATAACGCCGTTGGAAGTAGTTGTAGCTAAGGATGGCAACGGAGCCCTCCGATGGCGGAAACGGGGGCGCGGGTGGGCCGTTTGGTATGCCATCTGCCTCGGTGAAGTCACGGCCGAATACGATCTGAGCACCGAGCATGTGGAAGAAGTTAGTCGTGATCAGACCCTTGCCGATGCGCTCGGCAGTGCCATCCTCGCGAGGGACAATGGCACGGAAGACCATGATCGCCGCCAAATCGTCGAATGCAGCCCCAGTTCCATCGCGCAGATCGAAAAAGTACGCGTTAGAAACGGGAGCGTCCGCTAAAACTAGGCGGCCGGGGTTCTTGTACGGAAGAGGCCGAAGCAGCACCGCGTTGACCACACTGAAAATCGCCGTGCAGGCGCCAATACCAAGGGCAATCGTCAAAAGCACCGTGGTAGTGAATGTGGGTGCATTTCTTAGGGTTCGTGCACCGTAGGCGAGGTCTTTCACGAGGTCATTGACGAGATTCAGATGGCGCATATCAAGGCAACTCCTCGTTGCATTGCTCCACCGGAAGGGTAGACATGTCTGAACCTAGAATGTGGCCGATCCGGTGCTCTTTTCATTCACAGAGTTTAGACAGCAGGGTTGGAAAAGCCAACTGGCGTAAGGCGCAAGCGATCGGCGAGTTTGCGCGCATCGATCCGGTCACTCTTGTTGCCGTCTTTGAGCAGCGCGTTCTTCTGCGGATTACACACCACCCGTTCGTCAACGTGAGGCTTGAGCAGATCGTACAGCCAGGCAGCCCAAGTTCCTTCTTCGAAGGTCACCGACAAAGTTCCGCGTAGTCCCGCAACAAACTCCAGAATGGTTGCTGCCTTCGTTTCCAGGATGGATTCCATGATCAACTTGCCCATAGAATCCATGACTGCGACGGAAATGGTTGCTTGATGAACGTCGAGCCCAATATACTTTTCGCTGTTCACGAGGGTGCTCCTTTCGTAGGTGATGGTGCTTGTGCGCTCATAACCTACTCCAAAAGGGGCGCCCTTTTATAATGCGATCACAACAGTTATCCTTTGCCGCTGTGCTGGCCTGTGCGAATATGGTGCGATGCCAAAGCGAAAGATCATAGTCAACGTCGCCACGAGCGTGGATGGCTATGTCGCTCGGACTGATGGCAATCTCGATTGGCTGACGAGACGGCCCGCTCCAAAGGGTTTCTACGGTCTACCAAAATTTTCGCACTCCATCGACGCCAAGATTCTCGGCCGCAAGACATACGACATGAGTGTGAAGATGGGCGCAACCTTCAGCGCAGATGACCTGCATTATGTGTTCTCTCGTCGAACGCCCCCTGCATCCGCCCCTCCCGCCGTCCATTTTGTCACGGAGTCGATCAGGTCCTTTGCCGAACGCATCCGTAAGCAACCTGGCAAGAACATCTGGATGATGGGCGGAGGTGAGATCATCGGGTCCTTCCTTGACGAGGGCGCGATTGACGAATTCATCGTCACCGTCGTGCCGATGTTTATCGGGGAAGGCATTCACCTCATCGCGCCAAAGAATCGCGAGGTGGCGCTCCGGTTGCTATCTTCGCAACGATTCTCTGACGGCGTTATTCAACTTCATTATGCCGTGCGGCAACCGAAAGTCTGAAGAAGCAAAACGCAAAAGCGCATCTTGAGTGTAATCGGCCTGGTTTCAACAACTACAATCGTGCTGGTGTCACATGCTGCAAGAAGTCACTGAGCTTGGCAAGGTAGGGCCGAAGTCCGCCGGCCTGCGAAGGACACCGTGTTGGTAGTCAAGGCTTCCTGGCAGCGAGATGGGGCTTGTGGCGAGGAGCAGCGAACCGAAATACCAGGCTTCCGGTCACACGAATGTTGTTTTGCGGCTGCACGGTAAGAGACGAGCTCACAAATCTCGTGCGCAGGTAATCAACATTAACGCGAACTGCGAATGGCCCGGAAATGTTGTGTTCGATCCCGGTTCCTACCGCCCAAGAGAAGCGCGTCAGCCATCCCCGGTAATACAGTTGACCCACGGGAACCGAGCCATCCAGCAGGCTAACGCCGGCGAGGGCACGAACGAGCACTCGGGTGTTCTCGTTCTGAGCGGGAACAAACACTGGACCTGCGAGAAAACTAAGGACGTAGCTACCATGGCCGGAGCGGGGGTCCCTGCCCGCGCGAACATAACTGGAATCCAAGGTCGCTCCCCAGCGCGGAGTGAAGTCGATCGCTGCTCCAAGATCAACGCCCCGCATATTGACCGTTGGCTTTCCTGAAAAATTCACGCCAGCGTAGCTGTAACCGACGGAGACGTCACATTCAGGAGCCTTGGCCCCAGGAATCGCCCCACGGAATACAGCTTGTCCCAGTAACGGGCTCGCGCACAGTAGCGACACGATGGACAATCTTGTTGAAAATCGCAAAGCGCCCAAGTTGATCCCCATCTTACGGCCTGTCAGTAAACCATCAGAACAGCTGTTCCGCTCAGATCCTTCATGGTGGCTGTCACAGTAGTCATCCCCGAACGAGTGCTCGTCGCGACGCCCGTTGGAGTGACAACTGCCACGCTTGCATTCGAAGACGTCCAGGTTACCGACGATGTGACGTCTCTGGTCGTGCCATCGCTGAACTCGGCGAGAGCAGTGAACCGTGTGAAACCGCCGTGTTCGAGATTTGTGGCGGCGGGCGATACCCGCAGCGAAGTGGCCGTCGCGCTGGTGACGGTCAAAGTTGCCGTTCCAAGCTGCCCGCCAAAGAGTGCTGTGATGGTTGCCGTTCCCGGTTCGAGTCCAGTGGTCTCACCCATTGTTGCCGGCAGGTTGCTGATGGTGGCAACCGATGCCGGCGAGGACGTCCACAGAACCGACGTCGTCAGGTCCTGAGTATTGCCGTCTGCGAAGGTGCCGGTAGCCACGAAAGCTAATTCAGTCTGCTGGGGGATGCTTGCGGTTTGCGGTGAAACTTGTATCGACGTTAGTGGGGAACCGTCGACCACAATGGCACAGTTCGCGCTGAGCGAGCCGAGTTGTGCGGTGATGGTTGCATTTCCATGGGATTGTGCGGTCACTTTGCCGCCACGGTTGACGCTCGCGACGTTGGGCGCGGACGACGTCCAAGTGACGATGTTGGTAATCACCTGAGTGCTGCCATCGCTGAACGTTCCGGTAGCGACGCAGTTTGCGGAAGTGGTTGGCGCGAGTACGGCACTTGCCGGGGTGACGGAGATCGAAGAGAGCGTGGCGGAGCTGACATTCAGCGGCGCCATGCCCGAGACTCCATTAAAAGTGGCGGAAATGTTGGCCGTACCAGGGCCGATTGCGGTCGCCGTGCCCCCCGCTCCGACGGTGGCCACTGCATGATTGTCAGAGGCCCAGGTGCAATCTCTGGTAATGACCTGTGTCGTGTGATCGCTAAAGACGCCGGTCGCGGCGAAGGTCAACCTGGTGCCCGGCGCAATGGTGCGTCCTGAGGGAGTGACGGAGATGGATACGATCGTGGCATTGGAGACGTCGAGTGTGCTCGAGCCGCTGATCGAACCCAGCGTCGCAGTAATGGTCGTGGATCCCGGGGTTAGAGCCTTCGCCCGGCCACTGCCTCCGATCGTCGCGACGGCAGTGTTGGATGAAGTCCAGGACACCTGTCCGGTCACATTGTGAGTGCTTCCATCGGTGTAAGTACCGATTGCCTGAAACTGCGGGCTCGTGAACGGCGCGATTTTCTCGTTTACTGGCCGGACCGAGATGGAAGATAGAACGGCAGACTGGACATTCACCGTCGTGCTTCCGGTGACAGAGCCGGACGTGGCGGAGATCGTAACCGAGCCCAGAGTGAGCGCTGTTGCCAGTCCGCCTCCAGCGATCGACGCCGCACTTATGTCCGACGAAGACCAAGTGACGGAGTCAGTAATGTCCTGCGAGCTGTGATCGGAATATGTACCGGTAGCCGTGAATTGTTGGAGGGTGCCGAGGAGCAAGGCCGCATTGGCTGGTGTTATAGCGATCGAGACCAGGGATCGTGATGGACCACCAACGCCCGGACCGAGGCTGCCGGCGCCACAACCACTGAATAAGCTAAGGCACACCAAGACAATTGGAGCTCGATGTGGCTTCACGGGGGCAGTCCGTCTTGTTGCTTGGGCCATTTGCAGGAGACGTGCCAGTTCAAGTGACCGTCTTCTGATGCAAATGCTTTACTGCAGGTTGGTTAGGCAGCATGGCGATCAATGGCCAAACACAACCGCAAAAGTTTTCGCTTTATAGGTACCGCGAGGGAAAGTCAGATCCCGAGCACGGCAAATGGTTCAAAAAGACAAGATCAAGGAGGGCCAAACAAGCGCACCATGCAGCGCCTATTGCTAACGTTGGGCTCGTGGCCATTTCCCCGCGGTCATCACTCTATGCGGAGGACCCTATTATATTCGTTATCACGCCTGTCCAAATTAGGATTTCGATTTGTAGAAGAAAAAAGGCCGAGCATTTGGTAGCTTGAGGTTGGGTTCACAACCAATCACAAACCTACTAAGGAGGCTCAGCCTTGACTCGAGTCAGCAGTATTTTCTCACAAACCCTACAGTTGATCTCCCGGCTGGAGTTTGAATCTGCCGTGCGCAAGCAGGGGGCGGAACGACCCGCGCGCGGTTTCAGTTGTTGGGGGCAGTTCATCGCCATGCTTTTTGGTCAGCTGGGGAACGCCAAGTCGTTACGCGAGATCTGTGGAGGATTAGCGGCCAGCGAAGGAAAACTTCGTCATCTGGGACTGCCTCAGGCTCCCGCTCGCGCGACGCTGGCCTACGCCAATCAACATCGGCCTTGGCAGTTGTATCGGACGGTGTTCGACCAGTTGCTGGCGAAGTGTCAGAGCCTGGCGGCCAGCCAACCAGGAACGCGCAAGAAGAAGAAGTTTCGTTTCAAGAACCCTTTGATGAGCTTGGACGCCTCGGTGATCGATCTCTGCGCCACGATGTTTGACTGGGCGAAGTTTCGCCTGACCAAAGGAGCGGTGAAGCTGCATTTGCTGCTGGACCACGACGGGTACCTGCCGTCTTTTGCGGTCATCACCGAGGGCAAAAAGCATGAGGTACGGGTGGCGCGGCAGATGCGATTCACGCCCGGGACCATTCTGGTGTTTGACCGGGGCTACACGGACTACGAGTGGTTTGTGAGTTTGATCAAGCAAGGGGTTTATTTCGTGACCCGTCTGAAAGAAAATGCGGACTACGGGGTGGTGGAGGAACTCACGGTTCCGCAGCGGCGGGGCGTGCTGCGTGACCAAGTGATCTTTTTCTATAAGCTGGCGCAGGCCGGCACCGATGCATACTTCCGACGGATCGAGTTCTACGATGAAGAGCGCGATCGGGTACTGGTGTTTCTGACCAGCCATAGAGAGCTGGCCGCGGCCACTATCGCTGCGGTATACAAGGAGCGGTGGCAGATCGAGTTGTTTTTTCGTGCCCTGAAACAGTCGCTGCGAGTAAAAACCTTTGTGGGAACTTCGGCCCAAGCGCTGAAGACGCAACTCTGGACGGCGCTGATCGCCATGCTGCTGGTGAAATACTTGCAGTTGAAGTCAATCTTTGGTTGGTCGCTTTCCAATCTGGTGGCGCTGCTGCGCCAACAACTGTTTGTCTACCGCGATCTGTGGGTGTGGATCGATAATCCTTTCCAGCCACCGCCGATACTGGAAACCCTACCCGAGCAGTTGGCGTTGCAGCTTGCCAAGTAGGTTAAAGATGTTGGACAGCAGAAACCTGTCTCACATCCCAAACATAACGCGATCACGAGCTTTTCAGGGGAGCGAACTTAGACAGCATCGAATCGACAGCGACACTTCGGAATGGCCAACCTGCCCTCCGCGCAGGCCCCCAAGGGTGAGTTATGCGCAGTATTTTCGCGATTGCCGAGCCGAATTCTCAGTTAATTTGGACAGCAGTGATTCGTTATGATCCGGTCTCGCAGCAGGTGATTGAGAGCCGCTTACAAAAATATGTGGGCAACGACAAGCAGCGCGAAGACACACTGAGGCAAATGTTCTCGCAGGCTGGATGTGATGACTAACATCTTTCCCCGCGCGCAGGAAGCCGTGACTTATTTTTTCAATGAAGTAGAAACCCATAATCTTACCACTTGAGGAAATGCCTACTGGGAAAGTGGGAGTGCCATAATTACCAAAAACATTAAATGTCGTGATTGTGCCGTCGACAGCTCGCACGAAGCCGTGAGTTTGAAATTCTTCGGGGTCTTGATAGTAGAAACCCGTAATCTCGCCCCTTCCATTGATGCTTGTAGCAAATGTTTGAACGCCGGGGGCCGCATCGAAGGCGCTAAACACGGGCGTACACGTGGTTTGCTCTTGAGGTGTTGTGTTGAAGTTGGTTTGTGCAAATGTCATTCCTGTCATCAGCACAATTGCTGCGATGTTTGCCGTACTCACTAGCTTCATTAGAGTTTCTCCTCTAAACGTAGAAAGGTTGTCGATCAGCTTTCGAGGGGGCTCAACGATCCGATCTTCGGACTTGCTAAACCTACTGGGGAAGGAATCACAGAAAGATTATTTTACATCACCAGCGAGGACTGTGACTAGCGTCACCTCTATTCGTGATTGCACAAGACCCCGGTCTGGCGAAGCTTGAGACTCTAGAGTTAGAAAGGAATCATTCTCTTTCCTGTTTGCGCACACTCTGAACTTTCCCGCGACAAAGTTGTGAGGCAACTCCAGGCGAACCGAATCAGCGCACAATCAGTGCCGAACAGGAGCACTTTACCCCGTTTGTTGTGTGGGAATCCGCTTGTAAGTGATTGATCCGCTGTAAGCGCGTTGCAGAGCGTGTTTTTAAAAGGGCATTGCTCTAGTTTCCCAAGCTGGATGTCGCCGGTTCGATCCGGGTCGGCCAATTCTCAATGGGCATAATGGCAACAATCGTTTCGCGTTGTCGAGCCGCGATCTCGGGTAGCAGGGCCGCATTGCAAAGGATAAGTCCTAGACCTTTGCCATTGAATTTAGTACGGGGATATACCCACGGCGCTTCTTTGATTACTGCGCCTGCACGCAGTCATCAACGTGCCCGCAAGTAACTTGCTCGATGTAGCGAGTGATTACTGCAGCCAGATCCTTAAATTCTGTGGTGACTATATTCAGATGATTGCCCGGTATCACTTCGACTTGGAGGTCGGCTGTCAGAGGCCCCCAGACCGCGGCCGGATCTTCAGGGAAGAAAGACTTCGTCTGAGTGGTGATGAAGTGTATTTTGTCACGATAAAGGCTTGGGCGGTACGATTCATATGCGAGGTAAGCTTTCTGCTTCACCCGCCGGAGGGCTGACTCGCCAAACGGTAAGCTCAGCATCTCTTCAGAGCCGCCCTTGCTCTTTTCGCTAGCTCCGGCAATATACAGCCGACGCTTAAGGCCGTTGAGGAAGTACGAGAATGCGCTTGCGAACGGCAATTGCCGCATCGCATTAAGATGACCTTTTACTCGGGTCACCGATAGGCGCATGCGCTCGGGCCACGCATAATAGCTTGGATGTGGGTATGCATCCACCAGTACCAGCAACGCTACTTTGTTTTTAGTTTCCGAGAGCCGTTGCGCCATTTCCAGCGCCAGCAAGCCACCAAAGGAATAACCGATCAGGATGTACGGACCTTGGGGACACAGGTTCTCCAATGCGTCAAGATAGAACCCAGCCATATCCTCAACGCGCTCGAACGGTTCCTCCATCCCGTCTATTCCCTTTCCTTGAATTCCATAGATGGGGTGCCCTGTACGGATTTGCTTTGCAAGTCCGGAAAACTGAGCGGTGCCGCAGAGGCCATGTGTAATGAAAATGGGAGGCTTCTGACTACCAGCCTTAATTTGGATAAAAGGAGAAGACCTGGTGGAAATAATGGACCCGCCCAAGAGGGCAGCGAGGCTAGCGATCGTCGGCGCTTGGCGCAGCGTACTAGTTGGCAGTTGCCGACCAAAGACTTGTGCGATCTCGGAAACGAGCAGACGCGCTTGCTCATCAGTGCCCCCGAGATCAAAGAAGCTCTCCCCGGGGCCGATCGACGACCACTGCAGCACGCGTTGCCAGATCAGCGTGAGGGTTTCCGCTGTAGTGGGCATGAGCTTACATGATGGAACGAAATGCAATGCTGGTAAAAGATACTATTATAGTTGGACTGGCCCTGACGTCACAAAGTACTTCCGTTACCGAAGTCACTAACGTCTGCTTAGAAGCCTCTTCGATCGTGGCGGTTCCGGAGAGAAACATCTATGAGCCAGAGCCAGCTCTGGAATTGGGAAAATAGTTGGTGAAGAATGCGATAGAACTCATCGACCCGGTTGTGAGTGAAATGGCCTAACCTCTCCCGCGCGATGAAGTTTGAGGCAACTCCAGG
>WNGK01004886.1_pt1 | contig 14606 bp, 17 predicted proteins | sample 5400601 | NCBI WGS metagenome assembly WNGK01 (sample SAMN13153376, study PRJNA577476) | soil metagenome | isolation source: 60 cm soil or saprolite under Garry oak tree replicate 1 | place: USA:California | collected 2016-06-15 | reverse complement strand
TCCCGCACCAGTGTCCGTAAATTCTGTTGCATCCGATGTCCCAAGCGTTAGTGGCTGTCATGCGCCGCTCGCGGCACGTCTACGTTGGCCGCGCGTAATCGCGCGCTCACATTGCAGCAATCGAGGTAAGTGTGGCTGCGCGTCCTCGAGCCGGAGGCGAGGAATGCCGTGAGATCCTCCGGCCGATCGATATCGAGGCCAATGCCCGGCAACCGAAGGAGGCGCGGCGCGATGCCCCGCTCCAAGGCCGCTTCGAGGTGATGAAAAAAGCTCTGCTCGCCGAACCGGATCGGGATCGCATCGCCGGGCATGAGCGCGATGGCGTTGGTTCCCATGTCCGCCAGCGCAGGCACCAGGGTGACGGCAGCCCCGCACTGGGCTCCGGCCACCACCTCGCCAATCTCCGCTGTCGTCGCCAAGGGGACGTCGGCGGGGAGCGCGAGCATGCCGGCTGCCCCCTGCGATGCAAGCTCTCTCGCAGCGAGCATGATGGCAGCGCTGGGTCCGTCGTGGCGAAGGTCCGCGATCACGCGCGCATGGAAGGACCGCGCAGTGGCGGCAAACGCCGCCTCGCGCGTCACCACGATCAGGCCAGCGAGAGCAGGCACGCCCGATAGCGCACTGAGCACGTCTTCCAGCATGGCCTGCGCGAGACCCTGACGCTCCTCAGGCGTCAGCACGCCCGCGAGCCGCTGTTTTGCCTGCGCCAGGTCCTTCGCGGGAACCACCGCCCAAATGCCATCACGGGACACGCCGCGCCTCCATCGGCCTCGCGCGCCGATCGAGGCTCGCGCCGAACTCGAGCACCTCGCGCGCCAAGCGCTCGCGATCGCCAAGGGAGCTCATCAGAATTCGGGTCGTCCTCGTCGCCACCGGCAAGCTCGCCGCCTCCGCGTCGTCGGCACTATCTATCATGATCCCATCGATGAGACCGTCATAGTGGCGGACAATCGAGGCCTGCGTCTGCGGCATGCCAAGCTCTGCCATGATCTTCGCCGTGGGCCCCTTCACCGCCTGACCGCCGATCAAGGGCGAGATTGCAACCACTGGTGCCGCACACTCCGCGAGAGCCTGCCGAAGCACAGGCAACGCCAGCATCGGGTCCACGCTGAGATACGGGTTCGACGGGCAGATCACGACCACGCCGAGATCGAATGATCTCAGCGCGGCCATGATCCGTGGATTGGGCACGGCGCGCTCGGCGCCCTCAAAAAAGATTCGGCGCACTGGAGGCTCGCACCGGCGGGCAACGAAGTAGCGCTGGAACGGCATGAGGCCCTCGGCCGTCTCGACCATCGTGCGTACGGGACCATCGCTCATCGGCAGCAACTCTGCCTCGATGCCTAGCCGTCTCGCGAAATCGGCGGTGACGGCAGTCAGCGTTTCACTGCTGCGCAGCCGGCGCGTCCGCTCGACATGGATCGCGAGATCGCCGTCCCCGAGCCGGAACCATGTCTCGCCGCCGAGCGTCTCCAATGCCTGCATGAAGGTCCAGCTGTCGTTCCGGCGTCCCCAGCCGGTCTCGGTATTGTTCAGATCGGCGAGGGTGTACATCACGGTATCGAGATCCGGCGAGACGTGCAGGCCCAGATGCTCGAAATCGTCGCCGGTGTTGATGCAAATGTGGAGGCTGTTCGCGGCGAGGATGCGATAGAGCCCCAAGGCGAGCTTTGCGCCGCCAACGCCGCCGCATATCGCGAGAACCTTCCTGGAGCTCATCGGAAGAGGTCGAGCTCTTTTGGCCGGAGCAGCGCGCGCGCGGGGGTCTCCACCCGGTCACCCCAATCCAGGCCGTGCACGAGAACCGCCGGCTGACGCTCCGCCGCTTGGCCCATCACGAGTGAAGCGGCGGCGGCGATCTCGTCGGCAAGCGCGACCTGGGTCACCCGCAACTTGCGGCCGAACAGATCGGCCTCGCCCATCATGTCCGCGAGCGAGGGCAGCCCCGCGGCGCCAAGCGCCACACCCACGACGCCGTTCCGCCAGGCACGCCCGAAGCTGTCGTTGATTATGACGCCGAACGCCACGCCGAAATGCGCGTCGAGCCGCCGCTTGAGATCGCGGCAGGTGCCGTCGGGATCGGCCGGCAAAAGCAGCACACGCTCGGCGCCATCGTGATCGATATTGGATTGGTCGACACCGGCATTCGCCATGATGAAGCCCAGGCGATGCTCGGTGATCACCACGTCGCGCTTGCAGCGCAGGATCTCGCTCGATTCGGACAGGATCACCTCGATCAGCCGCGGGTCCTTGTGGCTTTGCCGTGCAATATCCTGTGCGCGCGGGCTCAGGGTCACCTCGTCGAGCCGGCGATAGCGGCCCTCCGCCTTCGAGACGATCTTCTGGGCGACCACCAGGACGTCCCGATCGCGGGGTGCGTGTCCCGTCGCCTCGATGCCCTCGATCAAAAGCGCCGCAAGATCGTCAGCGGGCCGGATGAGCGGGATGCCTGGGAGTGCGATCAAGGCTACTCGTGCTGCGGCCATGCCTGCGCTCCGTTGTCACGAGCCGGGAGCCGCGAAATCTCCGGTGATCCTGATCCCGGCGCCATCCACCTTGTAACGCCGATTTATGCCGATGAGGATCGATGTCAAAGCCTCGGCCGCGACCGAATTCGCGAGCGCGCCGGCATCGATCCCCCTGAGCCCGATGGCCTTGGCCATGCCGATCACCATGTCGCGCGCCGCCTTTTCGTCGCCGCAGACCAGCACGTCGCAATCGACGGGCTGCCCGGTTTGAAGCTTGTGCGCCGCCACGTTCTGGAACGCGGAGACCACGCGCACCGTGGACCCGAGGAGGCGTTGCGCCGCAACCGCCGCCGAGCTTTCCGGCGGAAGCTGCACGGTCGCGACCTTGGGCGGCACCAGCGGTACCGTGGTGTCGATCAGGATCTTGCCCGAGAGCTCGTTCCGGACCTCCCGAAGAATCCCAATGTGACTGGCAAAGGGCACGGTGACGACCGCGATCTCGGCGACGTGGGCGGCAGCGAGATTGTCCATGCCGCGCACCGCGGCGGCTCCCGCGCCTGCGGAGATCGAGCCCGCCACCGCTTCGGCCCTGGCGGCATCGCGCGAGCCGATCACCAATGGATAGCCGGCGGCGGCCCAGCGGATGGCGAGGCCTTTGCCGACCGCGCCGGTGCCGCCGAGGATGCCGACGACGGGGAGTATGTCCGTCATTGGATCAGGTCAGCTTCATCTCCGTGAGCGGAAGCACGCGCACGCCCGCCGCTTCCAGTCCCTTCCGCACCCCACGCGCGGCGATCACCGCCGTCGGTTCGTCACCGTGAACGCAGAGGCTGTCGATCTTGCGTGGCAAGTGCTTGCCGTTGCGCGAGACGATCTCCTCGTCGAGCACCATGCGCACGACGCGGTTCTTGATCTCCTCGGCGTCGTGCAACACAGCGCCTGCGATCTTCCGCGAGGTCAGGTTGCCATCGTCGTCGTAGAGCCGGTCGCAGAAGCCCTCTCGCGCCAGCGGCAGCTCGAGCCTCAAGGCCGCGGCTTCCATCTGCGATCCCGCGAGCGCCACATAGATGATGTTCCGGTCGACCGTTTTGATCGCGCGCCCGATCGCGAGGCCGATCTCGAGGTCCTCCGCCGCCATGTTGTTGAGGGAGCCGTGTGGCTTCAGGTGGGTGACCTTGGTCCCGGCATAGGCGGCCATGCCCTGGAGCGCGCCGATCTGGTAGGCGACCATGTATTCCAGGTCGCGTGGGTTCATGTCGATGCGCCGGCGCCCGAAGCCCCAGAGGTCGTTGAACGCCGGATGGGCGCCGATGCTGACGCCCTTCTCTTTCGCCCGCGTCACCACGTTGTGCATGGTGTTGGGGTCGCCCGCATGGAATCCGCAGGCGATGCTCGCGGACTTGATGATGTCCAGCAACGCGTCGTCGTTGCCGATCTTGAACACCCCGAAGCACTCGCCCATGTCGGCGTTCAAATTGACCTGATTGGCCATCGCGATCTCCTCGTCCTCTTCTGCCGTCCTAGGGGCTATGGTACCAAGTTCGAGACGATGATACGATAGTCCCTCAGAGCGGTTACGTTCAATGGTTTAGCGTGCTCGGATTGGCGGCGGCTGTCGACTCCAGCGCCGATCCGGCACCGGGTGTCCCTTGGTGGCCGTCAAATTTCTCCCCAGCGCCGATAGCGCTGTCATCGTCGAGTTCGGCGACCGGATCGACCGCGCGGTCAGCGATCAGGTGCTCGGCCTCGCGGCCCGCATGCGCGCGAGCGAGATCGCGGGCGTCATCGAGGTGGTGCCGACCTTCCGCTCGCTTATGGTCCACTACGATCCCCTGCGCACGAGCGCCAAGGAGCTCGTCGGAGCTATTGAGAGTGTGTCGACCAGCGAGACCGCGCCCGACCGTAAGCGGCGTCTCTGGCGCGTGCCGGTCTGCTATGAGCGCGACTTCGCTCCCGATCTCGAGAGCGTGGCGCAAGAGACCAAGCTTACCCCGGACGAAGTCATAGCGCTCCATACGGGCACCCGATACCACGTCTACATGATCGGCTTCGTGCCGGGCTTTCCCTATATGGGCGACCTCGCTGAAGCTCTCGTGCTGCCGCGGCGTGCCGATCCGCGCGTCCGGGTCCCGCCGGGCTCGGTCGCGATAGCCACGACCTTGACCGCGATCTATCCGCTCGAGAGCCCCGGCGGCTGGCATCTCATCGGCACGACGCCGATCCGGCTCTTCGATGTTCATGCCTCGCAACCCGCCCTGTTCGCGCCCGGCGACGCCGTCGAGTTCGAGCCGATCGACGCTGTGACCTTCGCAACTATCCAATCGGCGACCGAGCGCCGCGCGTATCGGCCGGCCTCGACGGAGCTCTCGGCATGACGGCGGCGCTCAAGGTCGTTGCGCCGGGCTTGCACACGACGGTCCAGGATCTCGGCCGCTACGGCCATCAAGCCTTCGGCGTGCCGGTATCGGGTACGCTCGACGCCGCGAGCCATCGGCTCGCTAACCGCATTGTCGGCAATGACGAGAATGCGCCGACGCTGGAGATCCTGTTCCACGGACCGACGCTGGAGCTGATCGCCGACTCCGTGCGCGTCGGCATCGCCGGCGGTGACGCCGAAATCGAGTTGATGGGCGATCGTCCGAGGAGTCTCGGCGGCTGGCGCAGCGTCATGCTCCGGCGCAATCAAATATTCCGCGTGAGCCGGCTCGGCGATGCCGCGTGCTGCTATCTGGCAGTCGAGGGCGGCTTCGCGGTCGAGCGCTGCCTCGGGAGCGCTTCGACCTATGCTCGGGGCGGCTTCGGCGGGCTGGACGGCCGCGCATTGCGGGCGGGCGATGCCCTGCCACTCGCGAGCGAGCAGGCCACCGAGCGCGCCGAGCTCGGGCTGGCAGAGCCGCCTCAGTCGAGCCGGGAGTGGCCGATCCGGATCGTGCTTGGACCCCAGCAAGATTACTTCACCGAGGCGGCGTTAAAGTCCCTGGTTCGCGACGAGTTCGTGGTCTCGAAGCAGTCGGATCGCATGGGTATGCGCCTCGACGGACCAACTCTCGCGCACCGCGACGGGTACAACATCGTCTCGGACGGCATCGCCACCGGCGCGATCCAGGTGCCGGGCTCGGGACAGCCGATCCTGCTGCTCGCGGATCACCAGACCACCGGCGGCTATCCGAAGATCGCCACGGTGATCTCCGCGGATATTCCCGTGGTTGGTCGCCGCAAGCCCGGTGACCCCATCCGTTTCATTGCAGTCGAGGTCGCGGAGGCGGAGCGGCTGTGCCGCGAGGCCGAGGCTGATTTCCAAGCATTGGTTGCGAATCTCGCGCCACTCAGGCCGACGGGCGAGCTCGATGCATCGCGACTGTTCGAAGCCAATCTCATCAGCGGCGTCGTGTTCGACGAATTATAGAACGCGGGGAGTTAAGAAAGACCATGAGCGAGCTTGCCAAGACGCTGCGGCTGAGCGCGGTGCCGCTCTATATACAAGTCGCGGCTGAGCTGCGGCGACGCATTGAGAGCGGCCATTGGGCATCGGGCCAGAAAATCTCGACTATAGAGGATTTGCAGGAGGAGTTTGGCGTGGCGCGCGTCACCGTGCGCCAGGCAGTCGAGCTCTTGGAGAAAGACGGCCTCGTGCGCCGCCAGCAGGGCAGGGGAACCTTCGTCGCGGCCGATGTCGAAGACACCCGTTGGCTCAAGCTCGACACGAGCTGGCCCTCGCTGATCGAAACACTCAAGCACAATGTCCCCAAGTTCATGCCGGTGAGCGCGCCCATGCCCACTCCTCGATTGGGGCCGGACGAGGGCCGGGCCGCGCCCGAGTACGTGTTCCTGCGCAGCGTGCAATTTCGAGGCGAGCGCGCCTATTCGGTGGTGAGCGTGCAATTGGCAAAAGACATCTACGAGCGCGATCCGCAGGCCTTTCGCCGCCACGCCGCGCTTCCCATCGTCGCAGGCATGAAAGGGGTAAAGATCGCGATGGCACGGCAGACCCTGATCATCGGCAGCGCCGATCCTGACATCGCAAGCTTGCTTGGCGTGCCGCTGAATGCGCCGACGGCCGAGGCTCGCTGCGTCGTGGTCGACCGCCGCGGCATCGCGATCTACGTCGCCGATATCATCTATCGCGGCGACTGCATTAGACTCGAGACCGCGCTACTGAACGACGCGCGCGCCGGGGCCTGACGCGGCCGCTCACGCCGGCGTGTCGCTCGGCGTCCACGAGATTTCCGTGAGCGGTCGACGCGTGGCAGCCTTGCCGGGTCCCGCGGGTATGCCCAGTGTGACGATGGCCTGCGGCTCCCACCCGCTCGGCAACGCCAAGGCTTCGCTCACGACCTCGGGACAGAAGAGCGGCGCGCACATCCAGCATGCGCCCAACCCTTCGGCGTGCGCCGCGAGCAGCAGGTTCTGCGTTGCCATGGCGGTGCTCTGCACGGCCATGGTGTGCTCGGCGCGCTGGCGGTTGTCGGGGTAGCGGTCCATATCGGACATGTCGAGTGCCACCACGATCACCACGGGCGCGCCCGTGATCCGCGCGTAGGAGCGCGCGACATCCTGCTCGATGGCTGCAATGGCATCACCGTCCGCCAGACGGTCTCGCCGGAGTCGGTCGCCCATGGCCCGCGCGAGGCGGTCCTTCCCGTGAAACACCGTCAGCGTCGCGAATCGCCAGGGCTGGCGATTGTGCGCCGAGGGTGCCCAACGCGCCGCCGTCAGGATCCGCTCGAGGACCTCGGCCGGCACAGACGCCGACTCATAGCGCCGGATCGACCGCCGCTCGGACACCAGGCGATACAAGAGCTCTGACGCGGAATGGCCGCCCGGCGTCACGCTTGTTTCCTGCCCACCTGCCGGCGCTCTTCCGCCAGTTTCCTAAGCGTGCCGCGGTCTATTTTCTTGGCGGATGTCAGCGGCATCTCCGGCAATACGAAGACCCGGCGGGGATGCATGTAGGCGGCGCCGTTCTTGAGGAAGAAGTCCTTGATATGCGGCTCGCGGGCGGCACCTGGGGTGCGTTCCACGACGAAAGCCACCGGCACCTCGCCCTTGACCTCGTCGGCCATGGGCACGACCGCGACGTCGATGATATCGGGATGCCCGAGCAGCACGTTCTCGACTTCCTTCGGATAGATGCTCTCGCCGGCGCAGCTGATGCGGTCGTCGAGACGGCCGACGATCTCGACATAGCCCTGCTCGTCGGCGCGCACGATATCGCGGGTGCGGAACCAGCCGTCCTCGACGAGCCGCTCGGCCGTCACCTGCGGCAGGTTGTGGTAAGCCTTGAGATTGGCGGGCGAGCGCACCAGCAGCTCACCGAGCTCGCCCACCGCCACGTCGTGCGAGACATTCTCGGGATCGACTACGCGCAGCTCGACACCGGGATAAGGCAGGCCCGTGGTGCCCCGCTTGGTGATGCCCCAGCGCGGGTTGTTGCAGACGAAACCACACTCCGTGAGTCCATAAGCCTCGAGCATCGGCGCGAGCTTTCGAGTGAATTCCTCGAGCAGGTCCTCAGGCACCTCCGAGGAGCCGCAGATCACGAAACGCAGCGACGAGCAGTCGGTCTCCTTCAGCAGCGCCTCCTCGCGAAGCATCAGCCTGTACATGGCGGGGACGCCCGTCGTGTAGGTGCAGCGCTCGCGCTCGATGGCACGGATCATCTCGGCGGGATAAACGTCGTGCAGAATGACCAGAGATCCCCCGCATTCGAGCATCGAGAAGACACCGGCGAGCATGCCGTTCGCATGGAACATCGGCACCGCCAGCAGGCAGCGCTCATCCGGACTATAGAGCAGCGCGCGTCTCAGGTTGCGTGTCGCCCAGTCCATGGCGTGATGGGTCAGCAGCACGCCCTTGGGCTGCCCGGTCGAGCCCGAGGTATAAGAGAGCAGCGCGATGTCGTCCGGTCCCTTCTCGACCACATGACGCGCGGCGCTCTGTCCCATGAGCCAGTCGTCGTAGAGCGCGGTGCCCGCAGGCGCTTGATCCATCACGAAGACTTGCTGCACGTCTGGCACTGTCTCGGCGAGTATTTTCGCTTCCTCCGCAAAATCGGAGGAAGCGAACAGAATTCTCGCCGAGGAATCCCGCATGATGTGCGTGAGCGTGGAGAGGTGCGCGCGCGTCGTCGTCGGCGTCGCCGTGGCACCCGCGCGCAGAGCACCCAGCATCGTCTCGACGAACCGATGGTCGTTCTTGACCAGCACCGCCACGTGATCGCCGGCGCCGATGCCGAGTGCCCGGAGACCGTTCGCGACGCGGTTGGTGCGGGTCTCGAGCTCGGCATAAGTGATCCGATGGGGCCCGTAGATCAGAGCCTCTTTCTCCGGCCACATCTTGAGCGGCAGATCGAAGATGGTGCCGAAATTCATCGAACCGCCCTCCATCGTCCGGCCCCGGAGCTAATGATGCTCGACCCGCCCTTCGAACTCGAACACCTCCAGCATGATACCGCCGAGGCTCGACGGTTTCACCCAGTTGATCCGAACTTTCTCCGGCCTGTAGCGGCCCGCCGGCGTGTTGGGCGGCAGCTCCTGCGGCGCCGGCAAGACCCATTCGATCCCGGCCGCCGCCCATTCCTGCATGACCTCGGCGAGGCTGTCGACGCGGACCGCGATCGAATAGGCGCCCGCGCCCCGCTTCTGGAGAAAACGCTGGACCGCCGAGCCGGGTCCCGTCGGAGCGATCACGGAGATCGCGCCCAGGGCCCCGAGCGGCATCGTCACGTCGACGATCTCGATGGGCGGCTGCGGCATATGGGCCGGCGTCAAAGTCGAGAGACCCAGCTTGCGCCATTTGGCGAGCGTGCCCTCGAGATCGGGGGTCGCGACGTTCACCGTGAGGAGCTCGAGGATCTTGCCCATGGGCCTATCGGGCGTCGGAGGCGGCCGGTGGCGCCTTCCGGCCATCCTCGCCCTCGGGATAGATCCCCATCGCGCGCGCCTGGTTGCGCATCTCGCGGATATCGGCCATCACGTCCTCCGCGGGGCGCATGAAATTGCGGGGGCTCTTGAAGTGCGGGATGACATGGCGGCCGAACATCTCGATCGATTTCATGATCTTCGGGTGTGACACGCTGTCGATCCGCATCACCAGCTGGTCGATGCCGCAGGCGCGGAAGCGCTCGATGGCGCGGATGCAGCTCTCCGGCGAGCCAAAGATGGCCCCGCCCGAGCCCTCCTTGAAATACTCGAAGTCCTCGGTCTTCTTGGCGACCTCCGTGATCTTGTTCATGTAGGCGTAGCTCTTCGCCACCTTGGCGAGGCGCGGATAGCCGTCGATCGCGATGCGAAGCCATTTGAGATTGCCGTCGGCGGCTTCGGCCTCGGCGATCTCGTCCGTCTCGGCGCAATAAGCCTGCAGGAGCGCGCCCGCGCTCTCGTTGACGTGCTCGCCGCGCGCCTTCGTCTCGCCGATGGCTTTCCTGAATTCCGCCACGGAATCGGCGAGCGCATCCCAGCCCATGAAATTCGACCAGCTGTAGACGCCGACGCCGAGGGAGCCCGCCAAGCGATGCGATTCCACGCTGGTCGCCGCGACATAGATCGGTGGATACGGGCTCTGCAGCGGCTTCGGCACCAGAGAGCGCGGCGGGATCTTGTAATGCTCGCCATGGAACATGAAGGGATCCTCGGTGAGCGCCTTCTTCAGAACCTGGATTCCCTCGTTCACCTCGTCGCGATTCTTCTCGAGATCGACCTCGAAGGCGCGGAGCGCGAGCGTGGTGTTGCCGCGGCCGACGCCGAGCTCTATCCGGCCATTCGATAGAATGTCCTGCACGGCGGTGCGCGAGGCGATACGCAGCGCGTGGTTCATCTTCTTCGGCAAGAGCGTGATCGCGTGCGCAAAGCGGAGCGTCTTGGTGAGCGGGAACAGATAGCCGAACAGCACCTCCGGACAGGAGGTCGAGATGCCGCCGATCGCGTATTGCTGCTCGGAGACGCCGAAGCAGTCGAAGCCCCATTTCTCCGCGTGGATCACCTGCTCGACGAGCTCCCAATAGCGCGTCTGATACGAGGCACCAGGCAGTGTCTCGGCCTCCGAGAAGAACATGAATTTCATCGCAGACTCCCTTGGTATCCTGCGTCCATCAGACGCGGTCCCGCGCGCCGAGGCCGCTCAGCACGAAATCGACGATCTCGTTGGTCACGGCTTCCTCGCCGAATTTGCCGATCGACCAGTAGCGCAGCGGCCAGATCGTACAGAGGAAATAGACGAAGTTTGCGGCGAGCTCGACGTTCCGGATCTGGAACTGGCCGTTGCGAACCGCTTCCGACAGCAGCTCACGGAAGATCGCGATGTATTGTGCGTCGAGCTCGTAGACCTGCCGGCGCGCCTCGGGCGTGAGCGCCCGAGTCTCCTGGAACATGAGCTTGATGAAGCGGTGGTTCTTGTCGAACACGTCCACCATGGTGCGGATCGCGCCCGCGAGCCGCTCGTTCGGTGGCACCTCGCTCGCCTGCCAGCGCTTCAGGCTCGCGACGATGTCGGTCATGAAGAACTTGTAGACGTTGTGGAGGATGTCTTCCTTGCGCTCGAGGTACTGGTACATGGTCGCGACCGGCATATCCGCCGCGGCGGCGATCTCGCGGATGGTCGCCTTGGCGAAGCCCTTCGCGGCGATCACCTTCGATGCGCCCTCGACGATGCGCCGCCAGCGCTCGTCCACCACTTCCTTCGAGAAATTCTGCGCGATCGCGCCGGGCCTGAGGCCGGTCCGCGCCTCACTCGCACCGGCCTCGTTCGACCGGCGGGAGTCCACTGCCATCTGCGTCTGCGTCACGTCCGCGATCTGCTCCTCTTCGCGAAACACCACGGCGCGCCAGATCGAGATGCTAGGGCCGACATGGATCGGGCGCGCTTCGGCGCTGAGCGTCCTACCGCGTCCCGGCGCCAGGAAATTGGTCTTCGACTCGATCGTAGTGCTCACGCGCCCCGGCGGCAGATTGAGGATCGCGCCGTAGGTGTTGGCGCAATCCGCGAGCGCCATGACGACGCTGCCGCTCACGGCATCGTTCGCCGCCAGGTACTCGGGCTCGATCTCGAGCCGCGCGATCACCCGGTGGGGTGCTGCAAAGGGGAAGGTGATGCCCAGCACCTTACCCAGGCCCGTCTGGTGCAGGTCGAGAAAGGTGATCGGATCCACCGCGTCTCTCCGAGACAGATCGAGTGAGCGATCATTCTATAAAGCCCCGTCGGAGGTCAAGGCTCGGGAGAAAACTCCGAATTGACGGGCTTTGCATCGCGAAATATGAATGAGCGTTCGGCTTCAGGGGCTGGCGATGAGCGAGCAAATCGACTGCGTGTCGGAGGTGCGGGACCGGCTGGTCGAGATCGGCGATCTCGATCTCAAGCGGAACCTCAAGATCCGTGCCTTTATGGAACTCGTGCTGGCGCCGGTGTTCCGGGATCTGCAGCCGCGCCTGCGCTATGACGAGATGGGCCGGCGCGGCATCACACCCATGCAGTATTTTCAGGATTTCCGGAACTACCCGGCGCCCCAGGGATACGGCGACCGATTCGATGGGAGCTACGAAGTGCGGCTCTGCCGCTCGGTTTCCCATGAGCGGCGAGGAGGCGACACGGAGGCGCAGCCGGTCGAGAGACTCATTCTCGAGACGCGCGCGAGCTTGACCGGGCGTCCTGCCACCGGCGCGTCGGTGGCGCTGGGGTTCGAGCCCCCGCTGGGCGCGCCCACCGTCGCCGGCACGGGCCGCGTCCTCCACGTGTTTACCCGGCCGCAGAATCCGCCGGGCCACCGGTGGGTCAGCGAGATTCCCGAGGAGATCGCTTTTCTGAGGCCGCATCCTTTCGAGGGTGCGTTCCCGATTATCCAGCACCTCGCTCAGCTCGAGGGCGGTTTCGTGGAAATCGAGGGTGCCGCCGCGCGGCTGACAGGCGTTTGGGGTATGGCCAACTCCGACGTCTTCCAGCACATCCATGCCCGCGAATACACGGTCGCCATGGAGAACGGCATCGCTCTCTCGATGGCCGAGGCGAAGCTCGCTTTGGAGAGCTATCTCGCCACGCGTGCGCGCGTGATCTTTCGCCGGCCGTCCTTCGTCGGGCAGCGCTATGCGCTCACGATCAGGCTGTTTCGCCGAGACGCCGAGATCGTGGCGCTCGGCGCCTTTCACGGCTCCGATGACGCCGGCATCGCCGACGACAGTCGAGCCGCCGTCTATTTGCGGTTCGAGGGCCGGTTGGCTTAGGGTCGGCTCTCGTCAGCCACGAACAAGGGAGGCATGCCATGAGCGTCGCGGATCCGAACCGCGTGATCCTCACGGGCGAGAACCCGTTCATCCGCCTGAGCGAGCGCGACGGCGACCCCAACAAGACCGATGCGAGCTTCTGGCGCATCATCTTCTGCCCGGCGGGGCCCGGCCACGTGCTCTACCTCAAGAGTGAGCTCACGGAGAATCGCTGGCGGATTTATTCCGACAACATCGCGATGGCACGCTGGCTGCAATCGACCGTGCAGGGCATGCTCAATGCCGAGCTCAAGGACATGGGCATTCCCGTGGTCGACGCCAATTTCTCGAAATCGGGCGACATGCGCGATTTCTGGACCGAGCGCGTGTCGGGAAAGGGCGAGGAGATCTCTCTCACCTGGTATCAGATCGGCGATCCCCTGCTGATCCACACGCAACCCAACGCGACGCCCGACCGTCCTTACGGCGTGTGCACGGTCCTGATCCCGGCTTTGGGCGCGCGGCTGTCGCGAAACGGCGCCGAGGCGGCGGGCCGTTCCTGGCCGCGGCAGCGGGAGGGACGACCCTTCAGCACCAGCGCACTGGCCTTCTCGGAGAGCTGGACCGAGGCTCGCTAGAGCCCTCGCGGTGAAAGCCACCGGCCAAGTCGTCGTGGTCACCGGCGGTGCCGGCGGCATCGGCCGGGCGCTCGCCGAGCGCTTTCACCGCGATGGTGCCAAGGCCGTCGTGGTCGCGGACATCGACCTCGCGGCTGCAGAGGCGGTCGCCAAGGCGGTCCGTGGCGCCGCCTTCCGCTGTGATGTCGGCATCGAGGCCGAGGTCATGGCGCTGATCGACGAGACCGAGCGCCGCTTCGGCCCCATCGGCCTTTTCTGCTCGAATGCGGGCATCGCTGCGGGCTTCGACCTCGACGCCGACATCGCCATTGCCTCCAACAAGGATTGGGCTCGAAGCTGGGCCGTCAACGTGATGTCGCATGTTTATGCGGCGCGGGGCCTGGTCCCGCGCATGAAGCCGCGCGGAGGCGGCTATTTCCTGATCACGGTCTCCGCCGCGGGGCTGCTCTCGCAGATCGGCAGCGCCGCCTATTCGACCACGAAGCATGCGGCCGTGGGATTTGCCGAAAGCCTCGCGATCGCCCACCGCGCGGATGGCATCCACGTCTCGATCTTGTGCCCGCAGGGCGTCGACACCGCGATGCTGCGCTCGCTCCCGCGCGGGCCGCAATCATTCGATGGCGTTCTTACAGCCGAGCAAGTCGCGGATGCCGCCAGCGTGGGGCTCGAGCATGAGAGTTTCCTCATCCTGCCGCATCCGGAGGTCGAGACCTACATGCGCGGGAAGACCGAGAATTACGACCGCTGGATCGCCGGCATGGCGAAGTTGCTGAAGACGACCACCTCGCTCCCCGGCGGGATGGGCCGCAGCCAGTCGTCGCGATAGATCTGGCCGTCGATCGCGACGGCGACACCGCGCTCGATGAGCGGCTTCAGTTTCGGATGATCTTTCTCCAAGCGCGACAGCAGCTGATGGATGGTCGCAGCCTCGACCTCGACTGTGGCTCGCCCACCGGCCGCCGCCTTGAGCGGCCCCGAGAGCATGACCTGCACCATCAGCGGCGCGCACTCCTGCCCTTGGCGTCGTCCATCGCCTTCAGCAGGCGGGGCGGCGACATCGGGAGCTGGGTCATGCGCACGCCCGCCGCGGCGGAAACCGCGTTGGCGATCGCCGCGAGCGGCGGCACGATCGAGGTCTCGCCGACGCCGCGTACGCCATAGGGATGGCCGGGGTTGGGCACCTCGACGATCACCGTGTCGATCATCGGCAGGTCCGAGGCCACCGGGATCCGGTAATCGAGGAATCCCGCATTCTGTAGGCGCCCGTCCTTGCCGTAGATGTATTCCTCGTTGATCGCCCAGCCGATGCC
>WNGK01008830.1_pt1 | contig 14608 bp, 11 predicted proteins | sample 5400601 | NCBI WGS metagenome assembly WNGK01 (sample SAMN13153376, study PRJNA577476) | soil metagenome | isolation source: 60 cm soil or saprolite under Garry oak tree replicate 1 | place: USA:California | collected 2016-06-15 | reverse complement strand
TCGGGAATCCGCCACCGCAAAATTGACCCCGACGAACCCGCCGACGAAGCTGTTGTCGCCGCCGCTCACCGGACCGGTCGCGAAGGCAACGTTGACTGTTCCGAGGTTGAGGCCAACAAACCCGCCGACGGCGCTGCCCGCGCCTCCGCTGACGGCACCGGTCGCGTAGGAATGATCGACCGAGCCGAACAGGTTGACCCCGAAGAAGCCGCCTGCGACGCTGCCGGTGTCGCCGGTGACGTTACCGGTGGCGTAGGAGTTTGAAATCGTGGCGGTAACAGAGGGAATTCCAGGCACTGGGCTGTTGGAGCCTTCATTGGTGCCGACGAACCCGCCGACGAAGGTTCCCACGCCGCCTCTCGACGACCCGGTCGCGAAGGCTTGGTCGATCGTCCCAGAATTGAGGCCCACGAATCCGCCGACGTAACTGCCGTCCCCCCCAATCACGTTTCCAGCCGCATTCGAGAGCGACACTGTGCCGGTGTTGGATCCAACCAGCCCTCCGACATGGGCGGAGCTGCTGCCCGTCACCGCCCCGGTCGCGTAGGATTTCGTGATCGCGCCGCCATTAGACCCGACAAGCCCTCCGACTTCGACATCGAAAAAGCCTTGGCCCGCAACTGCCGCATTCACAGCACCAGTAGCGTAGGAATTCGAAATCTGGCCTTGGTTGAATCCCACCAATCCGCCAACTTGATTCGTTCCAAAAGAGTTCTCGCCAACAGTGACATTTGCAGCTACCGCGCCGGTCGCATAGGAGTTCGTGATCGTACCACCATTGTCTCCGACCAACCCACCAACCCTAGAAATGAGGGCGGTACCATTGACTGTGCCGGTCGCATACGAGGCCGCGATCGATCCTGCATTGCTCCCGACAAGACCACCAGCCGCGACGAAACTGTTGCCGCTAAAATTGACGCTTCCGGTTGCGTAGGAGTCGATGATCTTGCCTGGTCCAGACCCGAAATTTCCGTTTTGACCAACCAGCCCGCCGATGGTCGCTGTGGTCGCAGCGCCGGTGTCGGTGTCGGTGACGGTGCCGATCTCGAAGAAAGACGATTGAATTATTCCATCATTCCGGCCGGCGAGCCCTCCAATATAACCGCCGTAGCTGACGCTGATATTCCCGCTGGCGTGCGATTCAGTGATAGTTCCATTGAACCAGTTGAATCCGACCAAGCCTCCAACGAACTGATTGTGTTCTGCGCTGTTAGCCTTCGATGCAATTAGAGAGCCGCTCGAGTACGACTGCGTTATCTTGCCAAGGTTGCTCCCGACGAGTCCACCAACGTTATTGTCGATTCCCCCATTTACCGCCCCCGATGCATGTGAGCGCGTAATCGTGCCGTCATTTTGACCGACGAGGCCCCCTGTTGCCGGGTTGGAAAAGAAACGGCTGTCGCTATCAGCACCCCGGACAATTCCAGTGGCGTAGGAATCAGCGATGGTTCCCTCATTACCGCCGACAAGCCCCCCTAGGATCCAAGATCCGTTCACGGTACCGCTGGCATACGAATTAGTAATATTTCCATCATTTTCGCCGACCAAACCGCCGCCGGTACCACCGACCCCGGTAACCTTGCCGCTTGCATATGAATCGATAATCACGCCGCCGGCAAAATTGAACGCAACGAGTCCGCCAACAAGCGTTAAGCTCCCGCCCGTAACTGTCGTGGATGCGCTCGATCTCGAAACCTTTCCGCCGTCAAGATTATAACCGATCAGCCCGCCAACCGAGCTAGAGAGTGGGCCTCCACTATCAGTGCTCGTGACAGCACCGGTGATCTGAACGTCCGCAATATTTCCAGCACTTTGTCCGGCGAGCGTACCCACTATCTGAGCAGACCCAGTTGCGGTTACACTTACATTCGTAAGGTTGAGGTTGCGGACTTCGCCACCGCTCCCAATAATGGGAAACAACCCTACAAGCGTGGAAGCTGACGACAGCGTCAGGTGATCGATGGCGTGATTGTGGCCGTCGAGCGAGCCGGTGAAGGTAAAGGTGCCGGTCCCCAGGGCACCAAGCGGCTGAAAGCCCGCACCGGAATTCCAGGCTGCGCTGCCGCCGGCGTCGACGTCTTTGGCGAGGACGAAATTTTTGGCGAGGAACACGCCGTCGCTGCCGATCCCCTGCAGACCGTAGACGTCGGCGATGCTGTAGGGGTTCGCGACGCTGCCGTCGCCGCCGGTCACGCGCAGGAAGCTTCCGCCGGCAATGCGGAAGTCGGCTGCATTGAAGGTTGGCAAGGTGGCGCTGTTCTGGTTCCAGTTTCCGCCCGTGAGCGTGAACGTGCCCACGTCCACGCCTGCCGTCGCCGTGATGTTGGTGCCCATGCCCTTGAGCGTGAAGGCGCCGCTGGTCGTGACCCCGGAAGTGCCGCCGACTGTGCCGATCATCAGATTGGCGGCGTCGGTGATGTTGACCGCTCCCGTATTGGCTGCGAGCGTGCCGATCCGGTTGGCGGCGTTGGTCAGCGTGTAGCTGCCACCGCCCCCCAAGAGCGCGAGGTTGGTAGCGGTGATCGGGGCCGATTGGGTGACGGCGCCGGTATCCAAAATCGTCAGCGTCCCGGCGTTTACGCCGGTGGTGCCGGCGACGGTGCCGATCGCGAGATTGGCCGCATTGGCGATGTTGACCGAGCCCGACGGCCCGACATTGGTGGCGAGCGTGCCGACCTGGTTCCCGATATTGGTCAGCATATAGTTGCCACCGCTGCCGAGTAGCGCAAGGTTGGTCACGGCAATCGCGGCTGATTGCGTCACGGCTCCGGTGTCCAAAATCGTCAGCGTCCCGGCGTTCACACCGGCGGTGCCGGCGACAGTGCCGATCGCGAGATTGGCCGCATTGCTGACGCTAACAGACCCGGAGGGCCCGACATTGACGGCAAGCGTGCCGATCTGGTTGCCGGTATTGGTCAGTGCGTAGCTGCCGCCGACGCCGAGTAGCGCGAGGTTGGTGACCGTGATCGGGGCAGTTTGAGTGACCGCGCCGGTGTCGGATATCACGAAAGTCGCGCCGTTCACGCCGGTGGCGCTGCCAACTGTACCGATCGCGAGATTGGCGTTGTCGGTAACGCTGACCGAGCCCGCGGGACCGACATTGGCGGCGATTGTGCCGATCTGGTTGGTGGAGTTGGTGAGCGTGTAGCTGCCGCCGCTGCCGAGCAGCGCGAGGCTCGCGGCGGTGATCGCGGCCGATTGGGCGACCGCGCCGGTATCGGAGATCACCAAAGTCCCGGCGTTCACGCCGGCGGTGATGCCAACTGTACCGATCGCGAGATTGGAGCTATCGGCAACACTGACCGAGCCCGCGGGACCGACATTGGCGACGAGCGTGCCGATCTGGTTGGCGGAGTTGGTCAGCGTGTAGCTGCCGCCGCTGCCGAGGAGCGCGAGGTTGGTGGCTGCGATCGGAGCCGATTGCGTCACCAAGCCGGTATCCAAAATCGTCAGCGTCCCAGCGTTCACACCAGCGGTGCCGGCGACAGTGCCGATGGCGAGATTGGCCGCATTGGTGATGCTGACCGACCCCGACGGCCCGACATTGGCGGCGAGCGTACCGATCTGGTTGCCGGTATTGGTCAGTGCGTAGCTGCCGCCGACGCCGAGCAGCGCAACGTTTGTCGCCGCAATCGGGACCAATTGGGTGACCGCACCCGCGCTCGAGAGCACGATCGTCCCGGTGCTGACGCTGTGGTCGATGGCGAAGGTCGCGCTTTGGAGGTCGATCTGGCGATTGGGGAGGCCATTCACCAGCGTCTGCACGCCGGTATTGCCGCCGATTGCGATCACGCGGCCGGCGTCGATCGCGGACAGCGTGGTCGCGCCGCTCGTGTCCTTGAGGTAGGTGCCGTAGATATCGAGGCCGACGACCGAGCCGCTGCCGTTGTGCTGGAACGCGGCGCCACCCGTTGCGCCGGTGGTGTAGGTGAGGAGCTGGCCGGCAGGCGGCGAGATCGTGCCTGGCGCGAGCAGGAAATAATAGTAGCCGTTCGCGCCGGTCGTGACTGCACCGCCGGTGAGCACCGAGGCGAGCGGCGTTCCGTCGAGGAGACCGGACACAATCGTGCCCGCCGCCGGCGTCTTGTCGTAGACGCTAAAGGCTGTGCCCGACACCACCATTGGCGTCTGCCCGGCCGCAAACTGCCACTTTAGATACGGATAGCTCGTACCGGGGACGATGCCGTAGGCCGTGTCCCATCCGCTGGGGAGGCTGGTCTGCAGCGCGGAGGTTGTTCCTGCCGTTCCGCCGGCGCTGTTCATTTGGCCAGTGGTCTGAGTATCCCAGAAGGAATTTATGACCAAGCCGCTACCAGAGCCGACAAGCCCGCCAGTGTTTTGCCTTGGACCGGTCACTATGCCTGTCGCATAAGAGTTGGTGATAGTCGTGCCGTTAGCCCCAACGAGCCCACCGACAACGCCAGCTAGCCCACCCGTCACCGCCCCCGTCGCATACGAGTTTATAATGCTTCCAACAAATTGAGAATTGTTATCAGTGATACTACCGTTCACTCCTACAAGCCCGCCGATACGCATAAACTGCCCGCCGTTGGCTATTTCTGTTGCTGACGAGTAGGAGTTCGCGATCTGGCCAGCGTTGAAGCCGACAAGACCACCGACTTGGTAGATGCCTGTGGTGCCTGGAACTGTTACTGATACCAACCCGCTGGCGTGAGTGTTAGTTATTGTCCCGCCTTCGTTTAATCCAACCAGAGTTCCGACCCAGCCCATGGAATTGTCAGGAAGCGTTAGAGAGACGTTTTCGTTGGCCAATCCGACATTGCGAACAATTGCGCCAGCACCAATGCCCCCAAACAATCCGGCTACGCCACCGGCTGTAAATGTTTTTATCGTAAGTCCGTCGATCGTATGGTTTTGCCCATCAAAGAGCCCAACGAATCGATTGAACTGGCTCCCAATTGGCGTAAATCCCGCCCCACTTGCGGTCGCACCCGCATCAAGATCCTTGCCAAGGGCGTAGGTGCCTCCGAGATTCGAGCTAACAAGCTGCAAATCGCTGACGTTGTTCACCAGCATGTAGGGGGTGAGCTGGCTCGGCGAAGCAAGCACGAACCGCCCGTTGCCGGTCGTGAAATCGGTGGGCGACGTGTAGGCCGTGGGATCATAGTAGACGGACACCGTTCCGGTGCTGCCGGACCAATCGAGTCGATTAGCGGAAGTCCCTCCGGGCATGATGATCGTGCCCATGCCGGTGCCGGTCGAATCCGCACGCAGCATAATGCTGCCAGCACCCGTATTCTTGAGATTTGGACCGATGAAGAGGTCGGGTAGATTGATGTTGCGGAACGCGCTCAGCGTAAGCGTGGTCGGGACGCTCCACGTGACGGCAGCATTGACGAAGATGTCGCCGTGCTGCCCGCTGGGATTGGCGTTATTGTTCGTCGCGATCGTGACGTTGCTGGTGGCAAGCTGGTTCTGCAGCGCGGTGTTCGTGATCTCGCTCGCGCCCGTGGGCGAGCCGCCGAGCGTGGTGACGATGTAGTAGTCGGCCGGATCGAGCAGCAGCGTGCCGGCTTTGCCCGCAGGCGCGAGCGTGTCGACCGAGCCGGCATAGTTGAGCTGGCCGTGGCTCGAGACCTCGACGAAGCCGCCGTCGCCGGAGACCAAGCCGCCGCGGGCGTAGATCGTGCCGGCGAAGCTCGTCACGCTGTCCGACCAGAGGATGACCTTGCCGCCGTTGCCGGTGGTCTTGGCCGAGGCGTCGATCGTCGTTGCCGCATCGACGCTCAAGGTCGTCGCCCGCGGCACTGCGAAGCCTTCGAGCTTGGCGCTCGGGTGATCGACCACGCCTGCCGTCGGCTTCCCGCCCGCCCAGTCGCCGCCGAGCAGGACCTTGCCGCCCCCCACCTGGCCGGATGCATCAATCGTCGCGCCCGCGACCTGGATATCCTCGCCGGTCACCACGATGGTGCCGCCCTTGGTGTCCTGCTTTTTGCCGGCGGCCGTCATCGTGCCAGAGATCCGCACGGTCTGCCTCGGCGCGCCTGCGGGTTTGGTCGCACTAGTCGCGGCACCGAGTACGATCCTGCCGCCCTTGGTGCCGATACTGTTGGCCTCGATCACGCCCCTATTGTTGATGACCGAGTCGACCACCACGCGTGCCGCGGCGGCCGTCAGCTCGACCCGGCCGCCATTCGCCTTGATCTTCCCCTCGTTGGTCACCAGCGATTTCAGCGGCTGCCCGGTCGCGACATCGTGCACCTGGGAGGCGATCTGGTCGCCGACCCCGAGCTGGATCAGCTTGTCGCCATACATGTCGAGCGTGAACATGTTGCCGGAGGCAAGGCTCACGGTGCCGAGCGTCGCGGTGATGGTGCCCGAATTGCGCACACCGGGCGCGACCAGCGCGGCAAAACCGCCCGTGGTCGCGGTGATGCGACCCTCATTGACGACCGATGCGTCGGGTCGGCCCGGGATGTTGAAATTCATCCGGCCGGCCATGAAATCGGCGTTCTTGATATCGTGGGTAGTGGCGAGGAAGCCCGCGGTATTGATGACCCCGTTCGGGCCGATCAGGATGCCGTCGCGATTGATCACGAAGACCCGGCCGTTGGCGGTGAGCGTGCCGTCGATCACCGAGGGGCCGAGGTTGCCGGTGACGCGGTTGAGGGCGATCGAGGAGGTGTTGATCTGCTGGAAGGTGGTCGATTCGCCGGTGCGGATGTTGAACGTGTTCCAGTTGATGATCGCCCGGTCGGTGGTCTGCTTGACCAGGACCGAGGAGGTGCCCGCGCCGGTGATGGTCGCCGAGCCACCGACGACGGTGGGCCCGTCGGGCCCGGCCGCGCCCGGCGTCGAGCCAAGCGTCAGCAGTGCCGTGGTGGTCAGCAGCAGATTGCGGAAGCGCGTGGACATCGGCGTCCCCTCATACCAACCGCTCAAAATGAAGGAGAACCGCCAGTCCCGCCCGGGCCGAGGATGGCCTTGGCGATGGACAGATCAGCATCAAAGGCAGCAGGGCCGTGTGGTCCGTCTGCCAGCCGAGGCGGATTCCCCTCCAGCCGAGGCGCCATCCACGTTAGCAGGTGTCCCCGGGACTGGGGCAATATTATGGTGCCAGCCCCGGTCGGGAAAGCCGTAGAACTGGGTCTGGGTTCAACCTCGCGATCATGGAGGGCAGGTCGAACCGTAGCTGGTCGGGGGAGTTCGAGGCAGCTGTCGTCGATCAGAATGGAGGGGACAAAGGCGCGGCCGCAGTGAAGTTACCACCCACTGGCCGCCTCCTTGTGCCCGCCTCATTTTCCGATCTGTCCGCAATCAGTGGTTTCAAGCGAAATTCAGCCCAGCAAATGTCCACAGGCAATCCTAGCCAGCCGAAAACGCGCAGTGAGGGTGACCTGGAAGCACCAACGGACAACATCAAAACGTCGCATCATGGCTCGACTATGCCGCCCGTCGTCACGACTCCTGACACGCAGGCTCGTGAGCGGCACTGATCGACGTCCTGGCAGCCAAATTGACATGAAAAAAGGCCCGCCCCGGATGGACCGGAGCGGGCGACAGAAAAATCTTGGAATATAATCTGTTGTCTATCTTCGTCTCTCCCTCGGGCGACAGATCGTTGGGTCAAACGGCATCCCCAAACACCGCCCGCATGAAGCTGTAGAGTGCCTCCTCGTTAAGCCTCAAGACCACGCACACCATGTCGTCATTGCCAAACGCCACGACGCCACTCCTATCCTCGAGGCGAAAGAGGATCACATTGTAGAAAGCGGCCTGTGATGGCGGCGGCTGCTCGTTGAACCAAGCCGAAGCCTTTTCGGCCTGCTCCTCATCCAGCAAGCGATGGGAGGCATAGACCGAATAGGATTGCGCCAGCGCAATGGCATCAGCGACCGAAAGGCATTGTTGAGCCGTAGCCGGAGTGGCGACGCCGGTCGAGAAGACGAGCAACAGGGTGGCGAAGAGATATCGCATGGGGAGTGTTCTCCATGGGAGCTTGTGGTTGCCTGGCTCAGCCGCCCGGCCGATGCGGGAGAAGGTAGGTAAACAGCGCGCCGACAACGACCGCGGCGCCGGAGAACCAATATTGTTTATGCTCGACGGCGCGCACGCGCGGCTCAAGGCTCTCGTGCTTCGCAACAACCGCCTCGATGAGGCGCACGAGATGGTCGACCTTTTCTTCGAGGCGGCCGAAGTCGCGGCCCGTGATCGACTTCTCGGTCACGGCTCGTCACCGCCAATGCTTCTGCAGCACGGCATACCTTGTCAGCAATCGGTCGCCGCAGCGGCGCATGACGACCAGGCGCAACCTATCTTGCTTCCACAGTTCCTCGACCTCGGCGACGGTCAGTTGCCGATTCGGCAGCGGGGCGCCGCTCTGCCGCAGGCACTTCCGGATGTCTGCCGGGATCGGCGGCAGATATTTCACCTGTCGCTGTTGCGGCGTCAGCGACTGATAGTCATCGTCGCAGCCGCTGAGCAGCAGAGCCGCGGCGAGCGCGAGCATGGTCGCGAGGCGGTTCATTTGACCTCTCCAATTCGGCGGACTGCATCCTCGTCGAGGCAGACCGTGGCATTCGGCGGCGTGTCCGCGATCTTCTTCCGCAGTTCGGCGATGACAGCATCGTCAGTTGCAGCGCGTGCCTCGTCTTCCTTGCGCGCCTCCTCGAGCGCAGCGATGCGCTCTTCGTAGACGCGCTTCTGTTTGGCGAGGTCTTCGGCCGCGCGAGTGTCGTAGCCGCGCTTGAAGATGACGCCGCCGGCGATGCAGAGGCCGACCATCACGATCACGCCGAGCGCGGCCCGCCAGCTGCGCAGAAACCAGGCGACAGCACCGAGGCCGACGGCCGTGACGATGAACGGCAGGAGCCACTGCCAGTCCCGCAGGATGAAGGAAAGGATTGCCATGATCAGTCCTCTGGTCCCGAAGTCATCCGGTGCCTAGTTGAAATGGCTCTCGACTCATCGAAGAAAATCCTATGAAATCTTCCCTCTGGAGGGAGGGGGAGATGCCTGCACAAATAGTCGCGGTTGCCGAGCGGTGTGCTAGTGATGGAGGCCATTCGATCGTCGTGGCGCCAGAGATTGGAAGTCCATTTGAAGTCGTCATCCCGGCGCAGCAGCTTGGCGAATTGGTTCGCCACTTTCAGTTGGCCGCGATCCACCGCGCAGAGGCAGAAGTAGAAAACGCCGTCCTTCCAGAATTAACAGTTGAGGCGGTGAGGCTTGGCCATCAGGGACCAAAGTGCGAGTTGATGGTTTCCATTCACCAATTGGGAACGGTGATGTTGATCCTAAGCGATGATCTCCTTCGTCACGCGAAGGCGGAAATTGATCGTGTCCTTGCATATCGCGGCGGTTCCTCTGCGCAGCACTAACTCAGCATCTTTCTGTGACTGAGGCCTGCGCATGGTCATCCCTTCCTGATGTCAGCACGATTTATCTAGTCGTTCCCAAAGATGCGACTCGACTCGCCGAAGAAAAGGCGCTGAAATCTTCCCCATGGGGAAGATCGCCGCGGCGCTCATCGCGTTCTGGATAGCTGGTGCCGCATCTGCAATGGCCATCAGTTGGGCGACCCATCACAACCGGGCAGCCGAATGGCCGCAAAACGAGAGGTCTCCTATCTCGAAAGAGCAAGTAGGGTGGGCAACCGCTCATATTCGCGACGACCTCGGCGGGATTTGCATCCTCCTGGGCATCACCAACGGACTGCTGGCCGCCATTTTGGTCGCGTTGCTGATGTAGCGTCACAGGCTCCCCCGCGTCCTACCCGCCCCGAGGCCATCCGCCGCCTGTTGGAGCAGGCGCTCGGATCACAACGGAAGAACCGGTGAAGCTCTAACCCCAGCCGCGCGACGCTTTGAGCCGGGCGACATCGGCTTGCAGCTTGGCAACCCGGGAGGCCAATGCATGGTCGATATGTCCGCCGTTTCCGGCACTGTCTCCGCGCTCAAGGGCGCGCTGGACATCCTCAAGGCGATCATGAACTTGCGCGACGCCAAGGCCATCCAGGCCAAGATCGGGGAACTCAACGCGAAGCTCATCGAGGCCCAGAGCCACATATTTGCGGTTAACGACGAGCGCTCGGCGCTGGTTGAGCAGGTACGCAAGCTTGAAGAAGAGGTGGCTCGCCTTGAAGCATGGGACGCAGACAAGCAGCGCTATGAGCTCGCCGACATCGGTGCGGGCGTGCTCGGCTACGTGCCCAAAGCAGGCATGGAAGGCGCTGAACCGCCGCATCAGCTTTGCGCACACTGCTACCAGGACAACAAGAAATCGATCCTGCAACGCGAGACGCGCAATCCGGGCCGGTGTAGAGTCGCGGTCTGTCATCGCTGCGGGTCCGATTATTACCTCGAAGGACATTGGCGGCCGGAGCACCGGCGACGATAGCTGAGGTACGGGAAGAATGGCCTATCCCTTTGTACGCGAACACCCCGATCAGGCAGAGGCCACCGATTGCTGCGGCAACCTTCAAATCGGACAGCGCCGCCATGGCGGTTGCGAGCGCGCCGCCCTTGCCAAACACGGAGGCCCAAAACGTGCTGCTTTCGCTGATGGTCTTGACTGCGATGGTCACGGTATCTTTGGGTGTCGGCTTCGGGTCATCATCGTCGACCGCCACGGTGGTGCCGCCCCACGGCACAAAATCGCCGATGTCGGTCACATCGGGATTGATGTCGTTCGGGTCGGTGTCCAGGCCGGCAATCGTCTTCGGGGTATGCTGGCGCAGCGTGTAGTCACCGGCGGCAAGAAAGGCGCGGCTTTCCGCCCAGCCCATTGAGCACGAGATCCAAGTCAGGTCGGCGAGGTCCGCTTTCTTCACGGTCCGGCACACGAGGCCAGAGCCGTAGACGCCTACCCGCAAATCCGCTCCGCCGCCCTCTTCCTCGAATGCGCGCTTGACGCCCTGGAAATAGGGGATGATGCGGCTCTCGACCTGCCCGGCCGTGGCGTCGAAATCGACCGCGAAATAGACCGCGCTGCCGTCGGGCTGGCCGCGTTCCGGCGCTTTCTGACGAGAATATTTCGCGTCGAGATAGCCAAGGCCTTCCGAGAATTGAGAGACCTTGTCGCCCGCGCCTTCATAAACAATAGCAAGCCGCATCTTCGCATCGGCGATCGCTCGCGCCTCATCCGACTTGACCTGCTTCTCGCCATGCGGCCCCAGCCGGTTGTCGTAACGGATGATCGTCTCGATGCCGAGCGCCTTCAGTGCTGCGAGCTTGCGAGTGACATTATGGTTGGTGTCGATGACCTTGGTCATTGGCACACCTCAGCCGACGCAGCCGCGCAGCATCACAAGCGCGCCGAGGGCAAGCATGACGACGAGTGCGGTTTTCGGATGCGACACGACTGCGGAAATCATCCAGCTCCACGCAGACTTGAGCATGGCCCTGATCTTGTCCATGGCGATGTTCTCCTTGTTGAGGTCAGAAAAGGCGATCAAAGACTGCGCGCCCAGTCTCGCCGAACCGCCAACAGCTATTGGTGCCGGGCGGTGAATGCTGAAAGGACGCGCCCCAGCCAAGAGCGAACAGGCACGGCAAGTTCCGGCGGCTCGTAAGCGCGTTCGGTCACGAGGCCGGTTTCGCCCGCGCGTTGCCCAAAACGCGCCATTGGCTTTCGGTCAGCCACAAATCAGACGCCCCCGCCTGGCGCATAGCATCTGATCTTCGGCTGGCCGTTCTCCCAGTACCACCACACCACCGGTGCGCCATTTCGATTGGGATCGTGGATAACGACGTCGTCGGGCACCTCGTGCCACTCGCCACCGCTGCGCGGCCAGCGGGTCCAATAGTGCCCATTGCGGATGTCCTCTTCGGCGTATTCGCCGTCGGCTTCGGAGCAGCAGTTGCCGCCAGTCTTCGGAGATACCTGCGACCGGAACCATTGGCTTACTGCGGGATCAGCTTGCGCATATTGGCCAGAGTCGCGGCCACCAGCGTTGTTCACCGCAGCTGCCAATGTCATGCCAAGGATGGGGCACGCCATGAACAGCAACAGCAGCCTGAATACGATCCTGACGATGCAGTACATAGGGTGTCCTCCAATAGAGCCTTCGGCACGGAGCAGCCCGGCCGGCCTGAAAACGAAGAGACCGCCCGGAGACGGCCACTGTCATCACTGCGGCGCGTCGGCGAGGGGCGCTTGCCCAGACGCGGGCTCCTCTCGCGGCTTGAGCTTCGCCAATTCCTGTTCCGCCGTCGCGCGCTGGAGTTCGGCTTCGGCAAGCTGATTCTGCAATGCCGCAATCTGATCGGCACGTAACGTCGCCTCAACCGTCATCTGGCCGATGAGCTGCAATGCGCGTTCCACCGTGATGTTCATGGGCTTGCCCTTCTATGCTTCATAGACGACGGTTGCTTCCAACTGCGCTCCGTTTGCGCCCGGATAGGTATTGTCGTAATTGGTAATTTGAATGAGCGTCGTTGCAGGGTTGGCGATCACATTGAGCTGTTTGCTGCTCACGCCGACATCTTTGCCGGTCCCATAGTTGCGCTGTTGAATTGCGACCGGCACCGTCGCCCGCACATCCCCCGCGCCAGTACCATTGGTAGTGATTGGAATCACGAGCTGGAGGACAACGACCTTGCCGAGCTGCTTATACCGGCCGGTAACTGTGCCCAAGGTCGTGATCGTGCCGGACCCCGTCGTGATCGTTGGCGTATAGGTTGACCATGCGGCGCCCGTCCAGTTGATATCGCTGGTAAAATTGACCACCCCAGTGCCCTTGGCTCCGATTGTGAGGCTTTCATTGGTAGCGTTCGAAATCGCATTGATCGCGACGCCAGACCCTCCCTGATTGGCCGTGATCTTGATCCCAGTGGCGACGGATGCGATCGACGCGTCGACTTGCAGAGCGGGATTCGACTGCCCGTTGAGACCGACCGCAAGTGCGTTCGCGCTCGACGAGGTGATCTGCGTCGCATTGCTAATCGACACTCCCCCAGTCGAAACGTTGCCAATCAGAATGGCGCCGGAGCCTTTCGCGTTGATTATAAGGCTCTCGTTGACCGCCGACGAAATAGTGGTGAGAGAAACGTTGGCCCCTGCCACGCCAGACTTGATAGCGATTCCGGTCGCGGAGTTTGCACTCGACGGGTCGACCTGCAGCGTAGGATTGGTCGCGCCGTTTCGTCCCACCGCGAGTGCATTTGCATTCGATGACGTGATCGCAATGGAGTTGTTTAGCGACATCGCCCCGGTGACGGCCAAGGTGCCCGATATTGAAACCGCCTGCGCGATGGTGACGAGCCCGGCCGAGGTGCCAGCGATCGTGATCGTCCCCGCCCCTTTGGCGTCGATAGTAAGGTTTTCGTTGGTTGCCGACGAAACGACGGAGACAGCAACGCCGGCCCCTGCGGACGCGGACTTGATCTTGATTCCGGTCGCGGCCGATGCTGTCGAGGCATCGACCTGCAGCGTCGGGTTGGTGTTGCCTGCTGGGCCGACCACGAGCGCGTTCGCGCTCGACGACGTGATCGTGAGCGGACCGTTGATGTCGCTCCAGGTCGGGTTGAGAACGACCCAACCCCCTGCCCCACCATTGGCAGCTATGTCATAGCGGGCAACGTAGTGCCCGTTCTGCACGATATTGCCAGTGACGAGCGCGACATCGCCGCTCGCCGAAAACATGCGCAGCGCCTTCGCGCCCAGCCCATCGAGATTGAGACTCGCGGCGCTAGTATTGGTGAAATTCGCCTTGAAGCCGACGACGAGGCCAGTCAGGAGATTGGTGTAAGTCGTAGTACTCGCCAGGACGTAGGCATTGGCAGAGCCTGTCGTCGTGATCGAACCGTTGATGTCGTCGCGATATTTGGCGAGCGCAGCCATCATCGATCGCGCACTGTCGTTCACCGTGCTCGGTAGCTGGCCTTCCGACCAATTGATCGAATTGTCAGCGGTATTGTTCGACGCCGCTGTGCGTGACCAAAGCTGTTGAAAGTTTTCGCCCATTGCAGAGCCTCCAAGCAAAAGGGGCCGCTCTGGCGACCCTGCGATTTGACTCACACCAACGGCTATCGTGTCTGATATGACTCGTCATGCCCCGCGAATGTGGGCCAACCATGAGCAACCGATTGATGGAAGAAGCGCCGCCATGCCCTCAACAATTGCCGGAGGATGCCGACCCCTCCACCCTTCGCGAACGCTGGTCATGGAAAGGTGATAATGGAACGATGACAATGGAGAAGCGACGGCTTCCGTTTCGGCGGATTGATGCTAACGGTCTCAAACATCGACTCGTTATGAACGGCCTTGAACTGAGGATCGATCAAAACGTGTCACTTGGAAATCAATGCGATTGATTGCACGGAGTTCGCTCATCGCCGTGTTCCGCACCATCAAGCGCCGCAAGTAAGATAAACCCCGACTTGAACGTAACTCGGGCCTGCCTGAGTTCCGCAATATTAATCGATCCTGGCAACGGCAAGATCGCAGCCTGAGGCTATTGGCTTTTCTCGCCAGTGTCGCTTTCTGACTATTGCGAGCCTGTGCCCACAGAGCTATGCGCGGAAGTTGGTGACGGCATGAAGGGGTAAGGCGGCGTATCGTGGGGGTGTTCGACGCCTCCACTTCTCCAGCAAAGGAGTGATACGCCGTGACCGATAATAACGTCATCAAGCTCGCTCAGCCAGGG
>WNGK01004665.1_pt1 | contig 14608 bp, 13 predicted proteins | sample 5400601 | NCBI WGS metagenome assembly WNGK01 (sample SAMN13153376, study PRJNA577476) | soil metagenome | isolation source: 60 cm soil or saprolite under Garry oak tree replicate 1 | place: USA:California | collected 2016-06-15 | reverse complement strand
GCGTCGTGCTGCTCGGGCTCTTGACGGCCGCGAGCTCCGTCCTCTTCGTGACGGGGATCAAGTGGACGGAGGTGGCCGTGGCCGCTGTGCTGTCCTCGACGGCGCCCCTCTTCGCCTTGCCGCTAGGGCTCATCTTCTTGCGCGAGCGAGTGACGGGCGTCGCGGTGGCCGGCACGGTGATCACCCTGGCCGGCCTGGCGATCTTGCAGCTCTAGGAAGGCCCTTCTCAGTGGTTGCTACCGTTCAGGGCCTGGTCGAATGATGGGCCTATGACCTGGAGCCAAGCCCACCGCCCGTTATGCAGATCTCGCATATCGTATATCCCAGGTCTGCATAGCAACTACCCCTCGGAGCACAGACGTCCGAAATGCCTGGTTTCCCGGACTGATCCCCTCGAATTGTGCTCGACATCCCCGTGCTACCCTCGATCCATGCTTGATATATGGCGCTGATATGACTTCCACTGTCAAGCGTCACGATGACGCCAGAACCGGGCGTGTCGATGCGTCGTCGGGTCCCGTCCCCGATGTTGGGGGCGCCGGGGTGGTCGTAAGGAACGCGATAGGGCTCTGTAGGGGGATACCGAGATAGCACCCCCCTTGGCGATCGTCGATTCTGAGCCCTCTACGGCCCTCGGTTTCGTCGGCCGGCGTCGAAACGCTCTGACGCCGCCGGCTCCAGAGGGCGGGCGCTTCATGGTGAGGACTCGAGCCATCGGAAGAGGCGGAACCTGTAACAGCGACGGTTGATCATGCTGATATCCGTGGGTCGGGTACCACCGTACAGGTGTCCGTCGCGGCGCCTGCTTCGCTCTAGGGGCGAGGGTCGTGGCCTCATAACGCGATCGAAGATTGCGCCGATACCGGGGCCGCGCCTCCGCCGATGGCTCGAGATGGTGATCAATGTCTCTGGGGTCCGTCTGTCTCGCTGTGGCCGCCCGTCAGGCGGCGAGCGGGACGATGCGCGCGATGGCCCAGGCGAAGGCGGCCATCTCGCGAGCAATGGCCACCACGACCTGGTTGACGTGTTTGCCGCGGGCGGTCAACTGCCGATACCGTTTGCACAGGCGGACCTGCGCCTTCCAGCTGATCGCCTGGACCTCGGTCGGGAGCGTCTCCAGGCGCAGCTGCAGATGGCGGCTGACCTTGGCCGGATACCGATAGGCCCACGCCCCTTCCACGAGCGCCCGTCGGGCGTGGCTGTTGCCGGCCTTCGTGATGCCGCCTTGAAGGCGCCGCGCCCCCGACGCGTACTCCGACGGGGTCAGTCCGAGATAGCTCATCAGCTGGCGCGGGTTCTCGAACCGCGTGAGGTCCCCCAGCTCGGTCATCAGGATGACGGCGCCGGTGAGCTCCACACCCCGCAACGCCTGGAGCGCCTTCACCACCGGGTAGAGCCGCCAGCCCTGCACCGCCTCGTGCAACTCGTGCTCCACGCGCTGCACCCGTTCGTGCTGTTCGCTGACCGCGCGCAGGTACTCCTGAAAGACGATCTGCTGGGGCGGGGTCGGACACACGACCTCCGACAGCCAGCGGAGATGGGCGGGGTTCCAGGCCGCCCGACCTTCGTAGCGAATGTCCTGCCGCAGCAGGAACGATTTCAGCCGGCGCTTGCTCCGCTTGAGATCCTGCATGGCGTCGTCCCGGCCACGGCTGAGGTCCCGCAGCGCCTCGTCTTCGATCCCGGGCACGTAGATGGAGCTGAGGTCGCCGCTGCGCATCAAGCGGGCCAGCGTGATCGCATCGCGCCGATCTGTCTTCACGCGGTCTCCCGCCTTCCGCGGGATCAACGACGGCGCGACGACGTGGCAGGCCAGGCGTTTCCCGGTGAGGTACCGATACAGCCAGTAGCCGCACGGCCCCGCCTCGTAGACGAACACCAGCGTCGTCGCGCCTTTCGACTGGAGCGTCCGGATCAGCTTGTCAATGTCGCACTGCCGGGTCCCGATCGCCCCCAGCGACACCACCTCGGCGCCGCGGTCGTCCGGTGCATAGGCGACGGCGATCGAGTCCTTGTGCACATCGAGCCCGACATACAGGGGTTTGCTAGACTCGTCCATGGCTGACCTCCACGTTCGCAATGTGCCCCGCGCACAGGGCGGCTCTGGCCTTCCTAGGCTAACCCGCGAAGAGCGCTGGGGGTCAGCCCCACATTGTGGAAGTCATACTGTCTAGGCCCATGGAGAGCCAGTTGAGAGGAGGTGGTGCCTTATGACCTGACGAAGAGTCTTTCCAATTGCCGAGCGGGAAGAGATACGTCCAGCGCAAACGAAAGGAGTGTGTCCGATGACGAATGCTCGTTGGTCCATCGCAGCGGTGCTCATCGCCCTGACTCTATTGATGGGAATCAACTTTGCCATCGCACAGGTTGCGGTGAAGGCTGATGACCTGATAGGGACGTGGGAGCTGGTCAGCAACAAAGATTTGAAGACCGGCGCCGCCGTTTCCGGCCCAGAAGGCGCGAGCACTGCCATCCAATGGATGCAGTTTACGCGTTCACATTGGATGGTCGTCGCCATGGAGCGCGGTCGGAGTGTGACGAATCCAGCTGATTTTTCGAAGCTCTCTCCCGAGGAGAAAGTCAAAACCAACTACGCACGTGTCTGGAATGAGAAGAACGAACAGATTTTCGCGGCGCGTGGCGGGACGTACAGTCTTGAGGGAGACAAAATACACCAGAAGCCGACGATTGCGCTCGACACCATCATCATCGGTATCGACCTCGTGCTGAAAGTCACCCGTCTCGACAAGAGCACGATGGTAGCTCAGATCGAGTGGCCGCCCGTCAACCCGACCACCACCAGAGAAGTCACATTCCGCCGCATCGAGTAGAGGTCGAACCCTTTGGGTCTGCCTTCGGCCGGGGGAGGTGACAGGCAGGGAGCAAGGCTGCGCGGGGCGCGGGGGTGTGGCGGGGCCTAACAATGGCATCCAGGCGACGGGAAACAGCCTTCGCTCATTCTTCGCTCCGGATGTTCCCCGCGCCTGATGCCTAGCGTTAGCCGTATGAGGACACAGTGAAGCACCACGTGTTCATCAGCTACCCGGGCCCGAACGAAGACATCGTCGAGAATCTCGCCGGCCGTCTTAGAGAGCTCGGTGTCGCTGCGTGGGTGTACTCCACCGACAAGACCTTGGCGGAGGCCACGTGGGCGGAGATTGAGGCCAAGATTCATGAGTCGGAGGTGTTCTTGTTCATCGCGTCCAAATCCTCCAGGGACGCACAGGGGCAGCATCGCGAACTGTCACTGGCGTTTGACAAGATCCAAACGGTCAAGGCAGATCTCCGGGCGTTCCCGGTGGTTCTTGACGACGTCGGCTTTCGCCATCTGCCGGATAAGCTCGCGGCCATCAACGGCATGCGGTTGGATGCCTTCAACGTGAAGTCGACGGCTTTCGCTATCGCCAAAACGTTCTTTCCTGAACTCCTTGCAGCTCACCAGACCCAAGAGTGGAGATGCCCGCGCCCGGGTCAATGGCTGGAAGTGTGTCAGGTCGGTCCCTGGATCGAGGAGTATTTCGATCTTGGGGACCGCGTCTACTTTCGGCGGCTTAGTCCCCTTGGCCTCTTTGAGTGCTACTCCCCGAGCCTCGGCGGGCTCTTCTGGTTTGCGCCACAAAACCTGAGAATGTCGGCCATTGTCGATGAAGGCTCGGTGCTTGAACGGGAGCAGGTCCCGCGACGCTACCGCTACGAAACCAGCATCGAGGGTGAGCGGATTGGTCTCGAAGAACTCGATAGGCAGGATCGGTTGCGATGAAGCGGCTAACAACAGGATCACCCGACGGCCTTCGGCCGCGGGTGATCCTGAGCGTTGGGCAGACCAGCCGGAGTCGGCCACGACCATGACGACTCAAGCGGTCATTTTCGGTCGCCGTGGTGGATTGCTTACCTGGGACGGACGGTTATGAAGCTCGTGGTTACCCGGCCCACCACGGCCGTGGTCCTTCTGCTCCTTTCGGCGTCACTCAGCACGGCTGCGGCCCAGCCCCCGGAGAAGGTGCCCCGGGTAGGTTATCTAAATCCGGGTTCCCTTTCTGACCCGGTAAGTCAGCGCCGTCTCGAGGCCTTTCGCCAAGGCCTGCGGGATCTGGGCTATGTGGAAGGTCAGAACATCGCCATCGAGTCCCGATGGGCCGAGGGCAAGTATGATCGGTACCCCGCCCTCGCGGCTGACCTGGTCCGTTTGAAGGTGGACGTCATCGTCGCGCAGGGTGGGGCAGCGACCCAGGCCGTCCAGCAAGCGACCAGGACGATCCCGATCGTCATGTCGATCGTTTTGGATCCCGTAGGGAGCGGACTCGTCCCCAGCCTTGCGCGCCCCGGGGGGAACGTCACGGGGACCTCGTTTATGGGCCCCGACCTGGTCGGGAAACAGTTACAACTGCTCAAGGAGGTGGTTCCCAAGGTCTCTCGGGTGGCCCTCCTCAGGAATCCGGCCAATCCAGCGAGCGCAACCGGGTTGCGCGAGGCGGAGGCTACAGCTCGGGTCTTGGGGGTGCGGCTTCAAGGCCTGGAGGCGCGGAATTCCCAGGAGATCGACAGTGCCTTCGCGGCGATGACCAGGGAGCGCGCGGGCGCGCTCGTGATTTTCCCGGACCCCATATTCGGGAATCAGCGAAGGCAGATTGCAGAGCTCGCGGCGAAGAGGCGCCTCCCAGCGATTTATGGGGGGACGCCGGAGTACGCGGAGGCCGGCGGTCTCATGGTCTATAGCCCGAACATTCTCGACCTGACGCGGCGCGCGGCCACCTACGTGGACAAGATCCTCAAAGGCGCCAAACCCGCCGACCTGCCCGTCGAGCAGCCCACGAAGTTCGAGCTGGTCATAAATCTCAGAACCGCGAAGGCGATCGGGCTGACGATCCCGCCATCGCTCTTGCAACGCGCGGATCAGATCATTGACTGATGGCGGTCGAGCGCCAGGCAGTGCATGCTGGTCGCTGCCCAACTTTGCAGTCGAGCAGACCGCGGGCTCGCATTCGCTCGCTCGCGGCTGCTCACCGCGACGTTAGGCCTCACTATCGTCGACAATGCGCTGGCTTGAACTGAAGATTCCACCTCCAGCTGTAGCGTTGTTCCTCGCGCTTCTCATGTGGTTCACGTGCTCCGTCACGCCGTCACTCGAAGTGCCGTTTGGGGTTCGTGTCGCTGCCGCGCTCGCTCTCGCCTGCATCGGCCAGAGCATCAGCATCGCCGGAATGGTAGCGTTCCGCCGCGCAAAAACCACCATCAATCCGATGAAGGCAAGCGCCGCGTCGTCTTTGGTCAGCAACAGTGTCTACCGTTTCACACGCAATCCCATGTACCTTGGCCTTCTGCTCACGCTTCTGGCATGGGCGGCGTTCTTGTCAAATCCCTTGGCCGTGCTCTGGGTCCCTGTCTTCGGGCTCTACATCAACCGGTTCCAAATCACTCCTGAAGAACGTGTGCTGTCGTCGCTCTTTGGAGCCGAGTACGCTGCCTACAGGAATAGGGTTCGCCAGTGGCTCTGATACGCGGTGTTAGATCGACAGGGACGGCGGACATCTGGGTGGAATCGCCAGCTTACGCTCGATGGGCTCGCGGCTTATACTCGGCAGACTGTCCGCTGTTCCGGCGCGCTACCCTCAGGAGGACGATGAGATGTCCGTCCCGCACGATGAGAGAATGACCGGTAGCTTCGACGCGGTCGTCGTGGGGGCCGGCTTCGCGGGGCTCTACATGCTGTACCGGCTGCGCGGGCTCGGGCTCTCCGCGCGCGTGTACGAGGCGGGCCGCGGTGTGGGCGGCACGTGGTTCTGGAACCGCTACCCGGGGGCGCGCTGCGACGTCGAGAGCATGGATTACTCGTACTCGTTCTCGGACGAGCTCCAGCAGGAGTGGAGGTGGACGGAGCGGTATGCCTCCCAGCCGGAGATCCTGGCGTACATCAACCACGTGGCCGATCGCTTCGACCTGCGCCGCGACATCCAGCTCGACACGCGCGTGACCGCGGCGCGCTTCGACGAGGCCACGAACCGCTGGACGATCCAGACGGACCGCGGCGACCGGGTCTCGGCGCAGTTCTGCGTCATGGCCACGGGCTGCCTGTCCGACGCGCAGGTGCCCAAGCTCGAGGGCTTCGAGACCTTCGAGGGCAAGTGGTATCACACCGGGCATTGGCCGCACGAAGGGGTCGACTTCACCGGCCAGCGGGTCGGCGTCATCGGCACGGGCTCCTCCGCCATCCAGTCGATCCCGCTCATCGCCCGGCAAGCGGCCCACCTCTTCGTCTTCCAGCGGACCCCGAACTTCAGCGTCCCCGCGCGAAACGCTCCCCTGGATCCGGAATACGAGCGGCAGGTGAAGTCGAGCTACGCGGAGTTCCGGCGCCAGGCCCGCGAATCGCGCGTCGGCTTCGTCGTCGAGCGCAACGACCGGTCGGCCCTCGAGGTGTCGCCGGAAGAGAGGCAGCTCGCGTACGAGAGCCGCTGGGGCCGCGGCGGCCTCGGCTTCAACGCGACGTTCGCGGACCTGCTCACCAGCAAGGAGGCCAACGACACGGCCGCCGAGTTCTTCCGCGCCAAGATCCAGGCCATCGTCCGCGACGCGGCGGTGGCCCAGATGCTGTCGCCCCGGGACTATCCCGTCGGCACCAAGCGGCTGTGCGTCGACACCGACTACTACGACACGTTCAATCGCGACAACGTCACCCTCGTCGACGTCAGGCGCGCGCCCATCGAGGCGATCACCCGCCACGGCCTGCGGACGCGGGAGGCCGAGTACGAGCTGGACAGCCTCGTGTTCGCCACGGGGTTCGATGCCATGACGGGTGCCTTGCTGGGCATCGATATCCGGGGGAGGGCCGGTGCGACGCTGCGCGAGAAGTGGGCGGCGGGGCCTCGGACGTACCTAGGGGTGGCCACGGCCGGGTTCCCGAATCTCTTCACCATCACCGGACCCGGCAGCCCTTCCGTCTTGAGCAACATGATCGTCTCCATCGAGCAGCACGTCGACTGGATCGCCGACTGTCTCGTGTACCTGCGCGAGCGTGGCCTCGGGGGCATCGAGGCCAGCGTGGACGCGGAGGATGAGTGGGGCGCCCACGTCAACGAGGTGGGCCATGCCACCCTCTATCCCTTGGCCAACTCCTGGTACATGGGAGCCAACGTCCCGGGCAAGCCGCGCATCTTCATGCCGTACGTCGGCGGGGTAGGGGCCTACAGGCAGAAATGCGATGACGTCGCGGCCAAGGGATACGAGGGGTTCGCCCTGATCGCGTGAGCGTATCGTGCCGCGGGCGTCGGGCACGGACGCCCGCCCCCGGGGCCGCCGAGCCCGTCAGCTCGTCGCCGAGGCGGTCGCCGCGCGCCAGATCCGTCGCGCGCCCTTGTCGATGTTGAGCGCGACGATGGCCGCGGCCACCAGCAATCCGCACGCCAGCACGTACGCCGCCCCGTAGCCGCCCGTCGTCTCGAACAGCGAGCCCGCGAGCCAGGAGCCGAGGGCGGAGCCCGTCTGATGCACGAGGAAGATCAGGCCGAAGACCGAGCTGACGGAGAAGCGCCCGTAGATGTCCGCGGTCAGCGCCGAGGTCATCGAGCCGGTGCCCGCCATGGTGATGCCGCCGAGCACGGCCACGACGAGGATCGCGGCGGGGTTGTCGCGGAGGAGGAAGAAGCCGGCGAAGATGAAGACCCGGCCCGCGTAGATGGCGGCGAGCACGGGGCGGCGCCCAAGGCGGTCCGACAGGGCGCCGAGCATCACCGTGAAGCCGATGCTCGAGCCGCCGAGCACGCCGAGCGCCCACGACGCGAACATGGGCGAGTAGCCGTGATCGGTGAGCATGGGGATCCCGTGCGCGGAGAGCAAGCTCATGGAGAAGCCGCAGGTGAAGAACGAGCCCGCGAGCTGCCAGAAGGCCAGGGTCTGCAGGGCCTCGCCCGCGCTCACCCGCTCGATGGCAATCGCGCCCGCCCCCGCCGTCGGGAGGGTGCCGTCGGCGGTGAGTCCCATCGATTCCGGAGAGTCCCGGACCACCCACAGGCAGAGAGGCAGCACGACCACGAGGATCCCGGCCGCGATGAGCATGTACGTCGTGCGCCACCCGGTGGTGATGATCAGCCAGGTCACGGCGGGCACGAGCAGGCTCATCCCCGTCATCGAGGCGCTGCCGAGCACGGAAAGCGCGGTGCCGCGCCGCTTGCTGAACCAGCGGGCGACCACGCCGGAGGCGATCACGGGCCCGGTGCCGGCGAGACCGAGGGGCACGAGCACGCCGTACACGGCGGTGAACTCCCAGAAGTTCCGCACCATCGCGGTCAGCACGAGCGAGGCCACGAGGAGCAGCGTGCCGGCGGTGGTGACGGCGCGCACGCTGAAGCGGTCGAGAGCCAGGCCCGCCAGCGGCATGAAGACGCCGTAGAGGAAGAGGCTCAGGGCGATCACCGCGGAGAAGCTCGCGCGATCGAGCCCGAGGTCGCCGACGATCGGCTTGAGAAACGGCCCGACGGCATGACGGACGCCCGTCGACATGAACGTGGTCACGGAAAAGGCCGCCACCACCCACCAGCCGTAGAAGAGCTGACGCTCCCTCATGTCGCGCTTCCCGGGACGACGCCGGGGGGCAGCGACTCGACGTGGGCGCAGATGTCGCGGGGGCGGGTCAGCCAGACGCGCTCCCCGTGCCCGAGAATGTGCTGGAGGGCCCGGCGGAGCCGGCGGATGCGGTAGGGGCGCCCGATGACGAAGGGGTGCAGGGAGATCGGGCACACGAGGGGCTGGCGCGCCGACTGCGCCAGCATCTCGTCGAACTGGTCGACGATCATGTCGGCGAACTCGTCTGCCGTGTACCGGTACCAGACGATCCCGCGCGTGTCGTTCACCTCGATCGGATACGGCATGGCGAGGATGCGGCCCTTGCGCGTGCGGATCCAGATGGGCTGATCGTCCATCGTCCAGTCCATCGCGTACCGGTAGCCCGCCTCCTGGAGCAGGTCCATGGTCACCGAGCTGTTGGAGAGCCAGGGGCTCATCCAGCCGATGGGGCAGGCCCCTTCGTGACGCTCGATGGTGGCGGTGACGCCCTCGATCAGCGCGCGCTCCTCGTCCTCGCCCAGATGACCCTGCTCGTCGGAGTTGGTCAGGCCGTGGCCCAGGATCTCGTCGCCCCGCGCGCGCAGCCGCGCGGGAATGTCGGGCGCCATCTCGTACACGGCCGTATTCATCTGGGCCTCGGCGGGGATCCCGAGCTCGTCAAGCAGCTCGAAGAGGCGCCAGATGCCCACGCGGTTGCCGTAGTCCCGCCAGCTGTAGATGCTGTGGCTCTGGGCCTGGTCCGGCGGTGCGATGGCCGCGCCCTTGCCCTCGCCGAAGCGGAAGGCCTCGATGTTGAGGGCGACGTAGACGGCGAGCCGGCGTCCGCCGGGCCAGGTATAGTCAGCGCGCGTGGTGATGTTCGAGTAGTCGTAGCGTCCGTGGGTCGGGAGCATTCCGCTATCATACGTCGAGATCGAGGCAAAGGAGAGAGCCCATGAAGCGGCAGAATATCCAGCCCGAGACGCTGAGCAAGCGAGTGGTGGGCGGGCACGTCCTGTATTCCCACGTGGTGGTCGTCGAGGGCAGGAAGACGATCTTCGTGTCGGGCCAGCTCGCGCGGAGCCGGGAAGGAGAGGTGGTCGGACGCGGCGACATGCGCGCGCAGATCCGTCAAGTGGGCGAGAACGTGAAGGCGGCCCTGGCCGCGGCCGGGGCCACCCTCGCCGACATCGTGAAGACCAACACCTACGTCACGGACATCGAGGAGTACTTCAAGCACGTCGATGTCCGCATGGAGTACTTCGGCGCGCTCCCCACGAGCACCACGGTGGAGGTGCGCCGCCTCGCCCACCCCGACCTCCTCGTCGAGGTGGAGGTGATCGCCGTCGTCGATTGACGGACCGCGAGAAGTGGCGGGTCGTCTCTCAGGCGGTGCGGGCGCGCTCGGTCCTCCGGCGCTGGATGGCCGCCGCGATGTCGCGGGCCGTCTCGGCGCCGCGCTCGGCGAACTGGCGACAGAGCCCCGTGTAACGGGCAGGATCGAGGAGGGCCTCGACCTGGGAGGCGCTGAGCCCGGCGCTCACGTGCGGGTCTTCGGCGAGGGTCTCGCGAAAGGGCCGCGACTGGGTCACCGCCGCCTGAGCGGCCTCATAGACGGCGTCGTGGGCCCGCTGCCGTCCGATCTGCTTGCCCAGCTCGAGCATGAGCGCCTCGGCCATGATCAGGCCGCCCGACAGGTCGAGGTTCTCCCGCATCCGATCGGGAAACACCTGGAGCCCGTCCATCAGGACGACCATCCGCTGCAGCATGTCGCCCGTGAGCTCGCAGGCGGGCACGAGGGCCCGGGCCATCATGATGCTCGTCGTCCGGTCCGCCTCGTGCTCCGTCTGCATGGCCTCCAGGGCCAGGGGCACGAGGGCGCGGATCTGCGCGGCGGCCGCGATGATGTCTTGCGACAGCTTCGGGTTGCGCTTCTGGGGCATGGTGCTGCTCCCCACCGTGCCGGGCGGCACCGGCTCCTCGAGCTCGCCGAACTCCTGCTTCATCAGGGTGTAGATCTCGCGCCCGATCTTGCTGCACGTGGAGGCGAGCATGCCGAGGAGCGTCACGTACTCGGCCTGGTGATCGCCGATCGTCCGCGCGGGCATGGGCATGGCGCGCATCCCGAGGCGGAGCGCCATCTTCTCCTGGGTAGCGAGACCGAGCTCGCCCAGCGAGGCGAGCGTCCCCGCGCCGCCCCCCAGCATGGCCACGAACACGCGGCCCTCGCTCGCGCACAGCCGCTCCACGTGGCGGCCCAGCTCGTCGATCCACACCGCCACCTTGAAGCCGAAGGTGGCGGGTACCGCGTGCTGGCCGTGCGTGCGTCCGGGGAGGAGGACGTCCTTGGTCTGCTCGGCGAGGTCGGCAAGCGTGGTCAGGATGGTCGCGAGCTGGCCCAGGAAGATGTCGTGGGCGCGCCGCACCTGGAGGAGCTGGCCGGTCTGTGTGACGTTCTGGGTCGTCGCCCCCCAGTGCACGTAGCCGCCGGCGTCGCCTTCGCAAGCGCGATCCAGCTCCCAGACCAGAGGCACGAGGGGATGCCCCGTGCGGGCCAGGCCTGCCCGTACCGCCGCCAGGTCGAGGTACGACAGGTGCGCCTTGCGGGTGATCTCGCGGGCGGCGCCATCGGGAATGATGCCCAGCTCCGCCTGCGCCTGCGCGAGGGCCGCCTCGACGTCCAGCCAGGACTGGAAACGCGCGGCCTCGGTGAACAGCGCCCGCACGCCCGGGTCGTCGATCCGGAGAGACGTCGGCTCTTCTTGCATGAGAGCGATCTGTCGCACGGCGCTCGCGGATTGTCAACGCAGGCGGACTGGGCTTGACGACGGCCGCGCCCCAGGGGACTCTGGGATGGACCGCTTCCCCGAATCGGCGGGGGCGGCTCCCGCATCCCAAGAGCGAGAGACCTGGCCAGGAGGGCGAGGACCACATGGTAAACGTCACCGTCTACACGAACATCGGCTGAGGCCCCTGTCATCGCGCGACAGAGTATCTGTCGCAAAAAGGGGTGCCGTTCGTGGAGAAGAACGTGGGGCGAGACCCCCAGGCCCGGGAGGAGCTGATGGCGATCGGCATGACCTCGCTCCCCGTCATCATCATCGGCGAGACGCGGCTCGCCGGGTTCAACCCAGCCAAGATCGACGAAGCGCTGGCCCAGGCCCAGTCATGAGCGAGCCGGCCAAGCCGTCGCAGGCCAACATCGACAAGATGTGGAGCTACGCGCGGAAGTACGCGGAGAAGTCCGGCACTTCCCTCCATCCCGACGTGGGCGTCACCGAGACGGTGGTGGAAGGCCTCGCGCGTCACATCGAGCAGGTCGGACGGCCCCTCTGCCCGTGCAACTTCTATCCCGACCCCCAGGCGGAAGCCAAGCTCCGCCGCTGGATCTGCGCCTGCGACGAGATGCAGAAGTGGAAGTACTGCCACTGCCTGCTCTTCGTGGCGCCCGACGGCCGGCCGATCACCGAGCATCTGCCCGAGGACCATGAAGGACGCGCCGCCTACGGTGTCGTCAAGGATCCCCACCCCGACAAGGGACGGGCCACCGCCCGTGTCCTCGAGCGGCAGAAGACCGAGGGCGCCGGCGAGTAGCGCGCGCTCCTGCGTGGGGCCGGCCGGCTCCGCCGCAGGGTAGGCAGAAGCCCACTGTCGTATTGCAAGACCTGACCCTATCGCGTGCGGAGGATCTCGCGCGCGGCGTTCCAGCCCGGCGCTCCCATGACGCCGCCTCCCGGATGCGCGGCGGCCCCGCAGAGATAGAGACCCTTCAACGGCGTGCGGTAGCCTGCGTAGCCTGGCACGGGCCGGAACGAGAAGAGCTGGCCGGGCGTCATCGCGCCCTGAAAGATGTTGCCTCCCGTGAGATTGAACGTGCGCTCGAGATCGAGCGGGGTGAGGACCTGGCGGGCCAGCACCGCGCGGCGAAAATTCGGCGCGTACTCCTCGAGCAGGTCGAAGCAGCGGTCCGCGAAGCGGCCGCCGATGTCGTCCCAGCTCGACTCCCGCAGCGCGTAGGGCGCGTACTGCACGAAGATGGACATGAGATGCCGGCCCGGGGGCGCCACCGTGGGATCCACCACCGACGGAATGGTGCACTCGAGGACCGGGCGCTCCGAGGGGCGACCGTACTTGGCGTCGTCGTAGGCGCGCTCGATATAGTCGAGGTCGGGACAGATGTGGATGGTGCCGCGATGCTGCGGTCCCGGCTCCACGCCCGGACAGGCGCGAAAGCTCGGAAGCTCGGCGAGCGCCACGTTGATCTTGAGCGACGCGCTCTCGTAGTTGATCCGGTCCACCGCCGCCACGAAATCCGCAGGAAGCTCTCCCGCATCCAGCAGACGCCGAAAGGTCACGCGGGCGTCGGCGTTGCTCGCAACGATGGGTGCGCGATATTCGTCGCCGCTGACCAGGGCGACGCCCGTCACGCAGCCCGCCCGGACCAGGATGCGGCTGACCTCGGCGTCACACCGGATGTCCACGCCGAGATCGCCGGCGGCCCCCGCGAGCGCCCGGGTGAGACCGCCCATGCCCCCACGCACGTAGCCCCACACGCCCCGCTTGCCCCCCGTTTCGCCCATGACGTGATGAAGGAGCACGTAGCCGGTGCCGGGCATCGAGGGGCTCGCCATGGCGCCGATGATGGCGTCGGTGGCGAGTGTCGCCTTGAGCTGGTCGGACTCGAACCAGCGATCAAGCAGGGTTCGCGCGGATCCGGTGAGGATCTCGACCGCGTCGGAGGCTGCCGAGCCGAGACGGCTGAACGATCGGCCGAGCGTCAGGAGCGACCAGAGGTCGCGCACGCCGGGCCGCAGGACGTTCGGCGGCGTCGCCGTGATCGTCGGCTCGACGAAGGCCGCCACCCGATCGAGCATGGCTTCGTACGACGGGAAGCGTTCGGCGTCGCGCGCGCTGAACTTCGAGATCTCGCGGCGGTTGAGCTCGGCATCCGATCCGAGCAGGAGCGATCGGCCGTCGAGAAACGGCGTGAACGACGACGGCTGCCGGGCAAGCACCTCGAACCCGTACCCGGAGAGGCGCAGGTCGCGCACGATCTCCTCGCGGAAGAGGCTGTTGACGTAGGCTGCCGTCGAGACCTGGAAGCCGGGAAAGGTTTCCTCGGTCACGCAGGCCCCGCCGACCAGGTAGCGACGCTCGAGCACGAGGACCCGCAGCCCGGCACGGGCCAGGTAGCACGCCGTCACCAGGCCGTTGTGGCCCGCGCCGACGACGATCGCGTCGTAGTCCCCGCCACGCATGCGCGCATTATCGCCGACCTCCGCGTGGACTTGCGCGGCGGCGGCTGGTGACGGGATCAGCCGTCGTAGAAGGCCGGATCGTGCAGGCCGAGAATCGTGCGCTGCCGCTCGCCGCGAGCCCGGGCGAGCGCCTCCGGGGCCACGTGGTTCACCTGGGCGGTCGTCCGCACCCGCTGGGCCAGATCGCGCCGTCCATAGTGCACCTGGAGGAAGTATCGGCCGCGCCCCCCGGCAGCCGGAGTGCCGCGGTGCCACGCGTCGGAAACGAAGAGGGCGACGTCGCCCGCCCGCCCGACGAGGAGCACGGGAGGGCGCCCGTCGTATGTCAACGTCGGGTCGTGCTTCCGACCGGGCGGGGCGAGCCGGCCCGATCGATGGCTTCCCGGGGCGACCGCGGTGGGCCCGTCGGCCTCCTCGCAGTCGAGGAGCAGCAGGTGCGCCCCGATCGCGAACACCGGATACGGAATGCGCTCGTCCCACGCGACGCCTTCGGGCCGGGGGATGTGCGGGCCAGAATCGCAGTGCCAGGAGCCGCCGGCAAACTCCGGGGAGTTCCGCCAGGCGGTGTTCGCGATCACGTGGCAGTCGTTGCCGAGCAGCGGCTCGATGACGGCGAGGATCCGCGGGTGGGCGAGGGCGGCCTGGGCCAGCGCGCTGCGGTTGAACATCTCGTAGCGGAACTCGTCGGTGCGGCCCCGCTCCGGGGGATACGACGCGAAGACCGAATCGATCTCACGGCGTAGCGCCTGCACGTCGTCCGCCGTGAAGACACCGCGGATCACCGCGTACCCGTCGACTTCGAGCTGCCTGGT
>WNGK01009751.1_pt1 | contig 14609 bp, 10 predicted proteins | sample 5400601 | NCBI WGS metagenome assembly WNGK01 (sample SAMN13153376, study PRJNA577476) | soil metagenome | isolation source: 60 cm soil or saprolite under Garry oak tree replicate 1 | place: USA:California | collected 2016-06-15 | reverse complement strand
GAGGCGCTATTTTTCTAGTACTGGCTGACCTGCTTGCGCGTGTGGTTATAGCGCCTGCCGTTTTGCCTGTTGGAGTGTTCACAGCACTTGTAGGCGCGCCTTTTTTCTTGATCCTGCTCAGAAACAATAAGCGAGCATATCGATGGTAAATACTAATGTAGGGGCGCAATTTATTGCGCCCGTCTCACCCATTTTATTAGAGATAAACGGCGTCACCTTTGGGTATGAACGCGTGCCACTTCTCTATGATGTGCAACTACAGGTTCACAAGGGAGAAATGGTCGGGCTACTGGGGCCAAATGGGTCGGGAAAAACTACCTTACTTCGCCTGGTGAGTGGGGTCTTGCTACCACAGCAGGGAACAATTGTACTGGACGGGCGCAATCTACAAGATTGGGGAAGGCGTGGGGTTGCTCGGAATATTGCCGTGGTTCCACAAGAATTACATATGCCGTTTGCTTTTACTGTTGAACAAATGGTGAGTTTGGGCCGAACTCCATATATCAATTTGCTAGGGTCAAGAAGCACCAAGGATGACAACATAGTACAGGATGCAATGCGCGCTGCTGATATCATTCCGCTTGCTAGACGTATCTTCAATGAGTTGAGTGGTGGTGAGCGACAGCGGGTAATAGTAGCGATGGCGTTGGCACAACAACCCAAACTGCTACTGCTCGATGAACCAACAACGCATCTCGATATCAAATACCAGATTGATATGCTTGAACTGGTGCAGCGACTTAATCGCGAACGAGGTGTGACTGTCATTGCTGCCATGCATGACTTGAATCTAGCAGCACGCTATTTCCCACGCCTTGTGCTATTCCAACGTGGTATCGTAGCCGATGCCGGCCCTGCCGAGGTTTTAGAACCACACTTGCTCAAGCGAGTATATGGGATTGATGTACAGGTGGGCATTCTGCGAGGCGCGGAGCATTTGAGTGTCTTGCCACCAAGTGTCGGAGCAACAGAAGACAAAAGTGAGCAAGAGCCGCAGTCTAAAGTATTTGTTATGGCCGGGGGCGGTTCTGGTGAACGATTGATGCGCGCGTTAGCAGATGCTCACATACCCTTTATCGCGGGTGCGCTCAACATCGGCGATAGTGATCATACACTGGCGTTGCGCCTGGCCAACGAGGTAATCACAGAGCAGCCCTACTCACCCATCTCACCGGTAACATCGGAGCAAATATATACAAGCCTATCAAACGTGAAGTTATTGATTGGAGGTGATCTTGCTAGCTCCTGCTTTAGAAACTACTAGTACTAATGGCGAAGAGCAATCCAACGTTGATAATACCTACACAAGTGATGAATTGTTGTTAAAAACAGGAATAGCCAATCGTGACTATACCAATGGTGAGGGCACGAGGTTGGTATATGACATACTGCAAGCAGGAGCTACTGTTGTCCAATCAGTCGCAGAGGCCGTAGCAGCAGCGAAAAGAGTCTCTTAATGAAAAATTTACATAATATTACTTGCAAGCAACGTCGAGTAGGAGTATACTCCACGGTGGCAAAATAAAATGCCATTTTAACGTAACGCGACGATTCTTTATAATGAATAATATGGACGATGAAGAAGTAACCACTGTGATGCTGCGCTTGCCTTCTACATTAAGCGCATACAGTGGAGGCAAAAGTCAGTTACTTTTACAGGCCGACACTGTAGAGAAACTTTTGCATGAGTTAGAGCACCAACATCACCAGGTTTGGGAACACCTCTGTACCGAGCATGGCCATGTACGGAATCACGTCCAGATTTTTGTAAACAACGAACTTATCACAGGCGATGATGGCCTAAAAACATTGCTAAAACCTGGCCAGGAAGTCATTGTGCTGCCATCTGCGATGGATGCTTGAAGAGTCACATGGTATACTTTCTAAAGTATCGCTTATCAAACCATGGATGGATATGAGCTTATTTTCGCATGAAGATCGAACCACAAAAAGAAGCCGTTACCGAAAAACCTGGTCAACCGACATCACTAACCTCCTCTGAAGTTGCCCCTCGCTCCAGGCATCCCCTTGGACCCTGGAGAGTGCTGCGCAATCGCAACTATTCGCTGCTCTTCTGGGGGGAGTTGATCTCTTCAGCAGGAACGCAAATGCAGGTGGTGGCAGTAGCCTGGCAGGTTTATCTACTCACTCATTCAGCCATAGCCCTGGGTTTAATTGGGCTTGTTCAGGCTATTCCTCGTTTAATCTTTTCCTTAGTGGGTGGGGTCTTCGCAGATGTATTTGACCGGCGCAAATTGCTGATCGTGATCGAGATTGTACTTGCGTTGATGTCAGCCGTGCTTGCGCTCTGTACGGCCTTTCATGTCATTAATATGGTCATCATTTATAGCATTGTCTTGATAGCTGCCAGCGTTTCCTCTTTTGAATTTCCCACCAGGCAAGCTATGATTCCTACACTAGTACGCCGTGAAGAGATGTCCGATGCTTTGTCACTGAGCATGGTCATGATGCAATTGACCTTTATCATTGGTCCGACAGTGGGTGGTTTTGCCATCGCCTGGATAGGAGTTGCTAACACCTACTGGTTCGATGTCATCTCCTATTTCGTCGTAATCGGATCGTTGCTATTAATGGTAGTACCGCGTATTCCAGCCGGAAAGCGTGCGCAGGCTGGTTTTGGTGCGCTTGTTGACGGTATGAGATTTCTGCGAGCGCACCCGGTGATCCTGGCTGTGCTCTCGCTCGACTTTTTCGCCACCTTCTTTGGATCGCCACGAGCGCTTCTGCCGGTTTATGCCAGCCAAATTATGCATATCGGCCCACAAGGACTCGGAATTTTAATAGCGGCCACCTCTATTGGTGCAGTAGCCCTGGCGCCTTTCACCGGATTGATTGGACGCATTACCCGCCAGGGTCTTGGAGTCGTGCTTGCAATTATTGTCTGGGGTTTGTGTATCATGGCATTTGGTCTCTCTCCTACACCCTTATGGCTAGGGGTACTCTTCCTAGCTGGAGCAGGCGCAGCAGATATGGTCAGTATGATTCTGCGTGGGCTGATTATACAGTTAACAACGCCAGACGAGTTTCGTGGGCGCATTAGCTCTGTCAACGCCATGTTTGTCATTGGCGGCCCCATGCTTGGCCAATTCGAATCAGGCCTGGTCGCCGGCATATTTTCCCCTGAATTCTCAGTAGTAAGTGGCGGCCTGGCCTGTATCCTTGCTACCCTGGCTATTGTTGCCCTCGTCCCTAGCCTCCTCCGCGTCAAAGTAAAATAACTTCCAATAGAATGGATTGTTTTCAAGTATCGTCGGCGGCGATGCTTGAAAACAATCCATTCTATTAAAATCCTTGTATTTTTACTACAACTCATGCATAATGCCCTTAACAAATCCGAGGAGGCATGTGGAACATGTTGGCAAAGGTACGAAGTTGCGCAGTCATTGGGTTAGAGGGCGCACTGATCGAAGTAGAAATCGATCTCTCCAACGGCCTGGCAGGCTTTATGATTGTAGGACTCCCCGATACAGCAGTAAATGAAGCCAAAGACCGGGTACGAGCAGCGATCAAGAACAGCGGCTGCCTATTCCCCTACAAACGCATCACCGTCAATCTCGCCCCCGCAGACTTACGCAAAGAAGGCCCCGCATACGATCTTCCTATAGCGATTGGAATATTGATGGCATCTGGCCAGATCAATCTGGATGAGCAGGTGTCAGAATATCTTTATTTGGGAGAGCTTTCACTGGACGGTGGGGTTCGTCATACCAATGGTATTTTGCCGATGGTTGCATTAGCACGTGAGAAACACGTCAAGGCAGTATTTGTCCCAGCAGCAGATGCAATGGAAGCGGCACTTGTGCAGGAAGTCACTATCTACCCGGTCGAAACACTTGGTCACCTCGTTGCCCATCTAATCGGTGAACGAGCGATCGAGCCGTATATTGCTGATCCGCGCATCCTGGATAATGCCGAGACGGATGTTTATGCTCAGGATATGGCTGCGGTTCGAGGGCAGGAACATGTCAAGCGTGCTCTGGAAGTTGCCTCGAGTGGAGGTCACAACGTCTTGATGAGCGGACCTCCTGGCTCTGGTAAAACGTTATTAGCGCGTGCAACTCCTTCAATTCTTCCACGTATGGTGATCGAAGAAGCCCTGGATGTCACTAAAATCTATAGTGTGACTGGTATGTTGCCTTCTGAAACGCCACTTGTGCTCCAGCGGCCATTTCGCGCTCCACACCACACCATCAGCCACGCGGGTTTAGTCGGTGGTGGCCGCATGCCGCGCCCAGGCGAAATCAGCCTTGCTCATCGCGGTGTACTCTTTTTGGATGAACTACCCGAATTTGGTCAGAACGTACTCGAGGTTTTACGCCAGCCCTTAGAGGATAAAATTGTAACAATCTCACGTGCTCAGGGAACTGTCACCTATCCAGCAAATTTTATGCTGGTGGCCGCCATGAACCCTTGCCCCTGCGGTTATTACGGCGACCCTGTCAAAGAGTGTAGCTGCAGCGCCATGGCCATCGCCCGCTACCAGAAGAAGATCAGCGGCCCCCTCCTGGACCGTATCGATATCCATGTGGAGGTGCCACGGGTGGATTATGAGAAGCTGGCTGATAAACGGCAGGTGGAGGATTCGAAAACAGTCAGAGCAAGGGTGCAGGCGGCACGTGAACGCCAGCTGGAACGCTTTAAAGGAACGAAGATGACGTGTAACGCGGAGATGGGGCCAACGGAAGTACGGGAGTTCTGCCAGACCGATGCGTCGGCAGCAGTTGCACCTGTCGGCCAGGGCGTACCACCGTGTGTTGAAGTTGGCACGGACGATTGCGGATCTGGCGGGCAGTGAGATGATTGCGGCGAATCACGTGGCGGAGGCGGTGCAGTATCGGCCGAGGGTGGGGATGTAAGAAAAGCGCCTCTCAACTAGAGTAAGTCAACTTGGTGAAAATACCTACTGAATGTATGTTGTCAATGGGGGTTCAAATGTCTTCAAGGGGTGACATGACCAATGAGCAAATTTTATCTTTTTGCAATGCCGCAAAATGCTCCTTTACCAGGCTCAACACAAAAAAGCGCTTCTCTCGTCCAGGAGGAAAATCAGCTGTTGGTTCGCTTCTCATCTGCTCAGAAATTCGCAGTAGGCGATAAACTATTGTTAGTGCAGCCAAAGGGTGATGATTATGATGAAGTCTTACCAAATATCCAAAAAATCGCACTTCTGGATCAACAGGCGGGAGAGATGCTCCTGGAAACAGACAAGGTATATGACAAAAAAGTTTCTATCGATACGGTTAGAAGTATCCTCAACCGCCCGTTGAGTGATCATATTACTCCACTTACGCCTGTGGAATTTCATAGTGTCATTAGCGAGATGGGAGGAGTAAAGCTCAAAGAAAGCGAGTTATTGGATTACATCAAACGCTACATTGCAGCAAAAGGTTATTATTTCGATGACGAAACGATCTGTAACTATCATATCTGTCTGAAAACTCGGCCTTTTGTGATACTTGCTGGTTTATCCGGCACTGGCAAATCCAAACTTTCTCAGCTTTATGCTGAAGCTATGGGTCATACAGTTCAAAATAAGCGATATCTGCGCCTGGCAGTTCGTCCTAGCTGGAACGATGATCGGTATCTGCTGGGCTATTTGAATTCTATCACAGGTGAGTATGTGACGGAGCCAGCAGTAGACTTTATTTTAAAAGCCGAAGAAAATAGGGAAGATCTCTACTTTTTCTGTCTTGATGAGATGAACCTGGCTCATGTAGAGTACTATTTCTCACAGTTTTTAAGTGCACTTGAGGAAGATAATTCCTCGGACCGATGGATTCCTCTTATGAGCGAACGGGCTCAAGCAAGCTTAAGTGTTCATACCGCGGATAGAGTGTTGATTTCGCCTAATCTGCTCTTTACGGGCACGATCAATGTAGATGAAACAACGCAACCTTTGAGTGACAAGGTGATCGACCGGGCAAATACCATCGAATTTTTTGCCGTCGAATTAGATAAGATCCCTGATCGCAAGCCCCTGCCCGACCCAATAGCTATTACAGCCGCGACATGGCAAGGCTATATAAATCGCGAACCTGATACCACCTATCGTAATCACGTCATCGAAATAGGAAAAATATTAAACAAGGCAGACCTGGGTCTAGGTTATCGGATTCTGCGTGACATTGAATTATATCTGGCCAATAGTAAGAATTTGCTACGGCCAGAAGTGGCATTTGATCTACAAGTAAAACAGCGTATTCTGCCGCGAGTACGAGGAACTGAGGCCATTCGCCCAGTACTCGATGAATTGGCAATTTACATGAAACGCAATAATTTGTCACGTTCTGAAAAGCGTATGGATGAGATGAAAGTCAGATTGAAACGCGATGGCTATACCAATTTCTGGCGCTGATACGTGGCTAACACTGAATGACGTGCCCTTAAGCTTTCAAAGCGAAAATGAAAATCTGGACACTCAAACCTATGAGACTCGCGACAATATGTTGAGAGTTTCTCTCGTTGCACCAGAAGATCTTCAAGTTTATGTGGATGGGAAGCTCCTAGAAACTGAGCGGTATGGTCGCTGGCTTTGGAAGCCAGATGGTTATGCAGGTCTTTACCTGCTACAAGTGACTGCACCTGGTTATTCAAAACAAACAACAAGAGTACGTGTACTGCCCGAAAAACTTTCTTATGATCGATACAAAGGAATGTTGGAGGATATCAACAAAATTGCTGTAGATTTGTTGTTTCGTCTAAATTCACCCGCGTGGGAAAAAACAGTAACGCACTATCGGGAACAGGAAGTATCAGCACTCCGCAATTTCGAACTTATTCAAAAGATTATGGAAGATCTAGAGGAAGTGTTTAACTCCATTCGCCGCAGCCCTCACTGTATGCTATGGGACTATGCTGAACAGAAGTATTTGTATGAGGTTCGCCACTTCTCAAGTGAAACTGTTCCAGTAACAGGGGCAATCCTTAAATTGCCCGGGCGAGTAGCTGCAAGATCAAGGATAAATTACTTGCCTCTGTCCTGGACAGTGCAACAGAATACTCTAACCTATGATGTTCATGAGAATCGTTTACTCAAACAATTTGTGCTGCGACAGTTGGTTGTAAAACTCAATATCATCCAGGAAATGGCACGACATGAAATAGAACGGCGTGAGAAAGAGCGAACGACAAAACTCTTCAAAGGATGGAAGGATGATGAGACACCTCTGATTGAAGAACTTGAGCAGATACAGGCTAACTGCCAGCAAATGGCGAAAAGGTGCATCTCCTGGGGTAGCGAACTATTTCTCAAAACTGTGAAGTCGTTATCAATATCAGGTAAAGCTACCCAGGTGCTGCTGAAACATCCCTCCTATAGTCGTTTCTATCGCCTTTATTTGCAATTTCAGCAGGAATTAAAAATTAGCCTGGATACGGAACAATATCTCGCTATCTTATCTTTGCGCAAAATGTGGGACTTATATCAAATTTGGTCGGTGTTTCATCTTACCACGATGATTGTAGACACACTAACCTACGCAGGCTATCAAGTAACGTCCAATAGTATTTTCTACGAGGTAGAGAGGGACAGTTTTCAAATAGACGTGCAGAAGAATGTGCCTACAGTCACATTAGCAAAAGAGGATCTCACAATTGAAATGAAATATGAGCCTCTATATCCCAGGCCGATTGCGAATATGCCTGGGTTGGTTTCAACTGACCATACCCAACTCACTCCAGACATGTCAGTTGAAACCTATAGCGGAGGGCAACTGAAAAATGTACTCATCTTCGATGCTAAATACAGGTATCAAGAGGTTGATGGCTCCTATTACCCCAAAGATGATGATTTAAACAAGATGCGCAAGTACCGGGATAAGATCTGCTATAGAATGTACGATCCCAGAAGACCCAATCAAAGGCCGCAAAAAGTTGTGTCCAGTGCCTACATTATCTATCCTGGTACTTATCTGGAGCACGACCCAGACGAAGCAGAGATTGGTGCCTTACCACTAGTGCCAAACATGTCTCAGAATGAAATCTTAGCTGTTAAGGAAGCTATCAAAGATATACTCTGGTTTGTCAAGGTGCTGTGAACCTATATAAATACAATATGGGAGAAGCTTAATGTTGCAAAATGAAGATCCTTCGTTTCAGTTTAATAATCAGGTATCACCAAGGTATGTTGAGCCGCTACTCCTCCAACTTCAGTATGGGCATTGGTACAGTACTTCTCAATTCATTGGTTTTTTGCGATCAAGCGGACTTGATGTTAAGGGAAACGGTATAGCTTCAAGTAATATGTCAATCTGGTTTCTTGTTGGGTTAGGTGAGGTAGAAAAGCAAGGAAAAAATCATAACAGTAGGAATATATTTAGGCTTACTGAGCTAGGCAAGCAGTTAGTTGATACATATAGCACTAACACTGAACTATTCTACGACCTCATGCATTTTCTTTTTTACTCAACCTACTGTCGTTCGAGGGATGTACGAAGAGGTCGTTTTTGGCTCTATTCTAGTGTAAGCGACAAACTCTGGCACGAAGCGCCAGCACCAACTGATACTTCAGCATTGACGAATCGGCTACAAATTGAAAGCAGAGAAGTGTTTCCCAATTATGACCCTTCTTTCAGTGAACAATCAGTAGGGGGAATCTTTTCTTGGCTTCAAACTTTGTCACCCCCATTTCTCTCAAGGCAAGGAACTAAAGGTCAATTATACTCGAAACGGCGAAGCAATTGCACTCCGCAGCTTTTCCATCTGGCTACCGACCTGGTCTACACATCAGTAGAAGATATGCAGTACGGAGCTTCTCTAGCAATTAATGAGCGTCATATAGAAGCTATCTGCAAAACGTGTCTTTTGGATACCGAACAATTTTGGTATATGGCTGATCTTACTCAGATGACTATCAACGGTTACGAACTACGTCGGGGGCAATGGGGAACTTCTATAGCGCTTGAAGGATCACCAACCTGGATTCCATTACCAGATTTCTCGAATGAAAAAGCTCAGGAAGAAATTAATGAGTTTGAAGATGGAGTCGAAGAATGAGCAACACCCTGGAAACCCGCATTCGCGATAGGCTTGATGACAGGTGGCTGACACCTTCCCAGAAAGCTGTGTGGGAGGCTATCCAGCGATTCGATGGCCCACCCCATCGTGTTATCAACATATATGGCACTGAAGGAACTGGCAAGACCTTTATGGGTTGGTTTCTCGAACGTATGAATTATTCTGCTTACTCTATAAGGCCTGACATGTACAAGCCATTATTATCACGTCTGACGCTTGATGATGTTTTTCCCAATCGCACTACTACCAGAGATCTACGACCTCTGGTGGATAAGTATCGCTTACAGCAGCTAATTTTACTTACGCGCATCCGAGTGGATGAACGCGCTATGCCGACGTTTGAGTTGCGCATGACAGAAGATGATCTTGCAAGTTTTCGCGCCAATCTATACAGGCACTTGCAGTTAACTATTCCAGAAGAAGACTATAGAAACTATAAAGTAGCCCTGGACAGGCTATCATAGGAGGTCCTCACTCGAAAATGGATATTAAAAATCTCAACTACATTCTCAACAAAGAGTCAATCCTGAAGACAGCTAACGCACGTGAACTTGGACAAGCCCCACAAGACGTCTTGGACCGATATCAAAGCTATGCACTCACTCATGTACCTCTAGGTGATACTACTAAACAATTGAAAAATCTTGAACGGGTGATTGCTGAGAACAAGCTCTGCGCTGTTGGAGCTATCGTTGGTCCTTACGGCTATGGTAAGACTAGTACCGCAGTACATCTGTGGAACGAGTTGAGGGAGCAGAAGATTTTAGCCATTCCCCCTTTCCTATGGGTCAATCTCTCAGAATTAATGGATGCTGTTTATCACTGGCTCAAGTTCGAGTTTTCGCAAGGACCCAAAGCCTTTATTGAACCACTGGAGGAACTCTATGAGGGCTATCGTCAAAACCACAAGGAAGAAATCTTTCGAAAATTAGGTCCGGAAGTTGCTCAAGATCTCATAGATAGAGGGTCGCTATTGCTAGAGATCAGACCTGATGATATTGTGGCATTTTTCCAAGGTGCTAGCGTACTCTCTGAGCAGGCTGGCTATAAAGGGCTGGCGATCTTCACAGACGAATTACAGGCGACATTGGCGCAATATAAGCCTTCACGAGATGAGTTTTTCGCGCATCTCTTCCAAATAGTAAAAGAAATCCAGGGCCTGGAAGGAAAATGGGCCTTGATTATTAGTATGGATGATGATACGGAAGGCATGATTACACTACGGCGTTCGGATATTTTGGCACGTCTACAACATTCGGCTCTGTATTTTCGCGTGAAGGATGTTTACAATCGCCGCGAATACCCTGCCGAACTGTGGTCGGCTTTTGAGCAACGCTTTGGCTTCAATGGCAAATCTGTCATAAGTACCTACACATTGGACTCAATTGGGCAAGTGGCCGCTCGTAGTGACCTTGGAGCTGGTCCACGTATGGTTACCCAGGCTTTAGCGCTGGCCGTTAAAAGCTATGAAAAAACAGAGCAAGCTTACACGCCTTTGCAGTTTGTTGAAGATTTCTTGACAGGATTGGTGCTTTTCGATCAGCAAGGTAAGTTTCCCACTGCTGTCAAAATGGCTCTGGATAACGATCTAGTACGTTCATCGGAAGTCAATAAACAGGTGGTGAAATTGTTGGCTGCCTACCCAATGGGCTGTTCCGAGACAGTTCTGGTTGAATTTGAAATTTTGGAGCCTTATCAGTCCTTTCCTTCGCTAGCACGTAAAGAACTCATTTTACAATTAGCTGGAGGACCTACCCTTCGCTATCTCACAGAGGAGATCGTTGTTAGTGAGAATATTGCACAACGGCTGACAAATGAGTTTGCCAGTCGTTTTTCACCTGGGAAATTATATGCTTCACGTGCTGTAGAGGGATTATTATCGCAGGTGATTATCACTCCAGCATTTTCAGGTTGGAAGCCTGATAGCCCCAAGGAGGTAGATGTAAATGGAATTAAGTATCAATCAGTTCGGCTACAGGGCAGTTTCGAGAGTAGCTATCCAGATCGATTACTATCGATTCTAGTGACAGCAGTACCACAATCTCATGTTCCTTTATGGAAGAAAAGCTTTGAAAAGGCTGATATTGAGCTGCGATTCGAGTTGAATTATAACGTCTTGAGTACAGAACCAAGCCGTCTGATCGTTTCTCCAGATTACCCTGATATCGCCATCTTCCAGTTGAACATGTTGGCAGTTAACCACGACGAAGCTGCTAAAATTTTACCCAAGTTTCTCTTCGAGTACTATACCCCCGATAGATGGAATTCTTTGCTCACACTATCACTTATGGATCATCTCTATGCAAATCGGGGAGACTTGCCAGAAGAACAGAACCGCATCAATGCTGTTATTTTACCTCTTCGCCAATATACTTTGTTGGTTCTGTTAGGTGAGCTGCTAGAGACTGCATCGCCAGAGTTTGAAAGTCGTATGGTTGGTTTGGACCGTATTAAGGACCTCATAAAGAAACAATGTCAACAACTCTATCCCGTTTACAAAACCTTGGTAACAAGTTCTAAGTGGCAGAGCAATCTTCAGCAGTATAGCTATGCTCTTCAGCGGTTTATGTCCCAGGGTGAACTCTCGATAGCCAGAGGGCGTCGTTCCTGGAAAGCTACTAAGGAAGAGGTCGCTGAGACATTTGCTATTCCAGGACGACGTCTGACAAACATTGAGCCTCTCCTTGATAGCCTTCGTGATTTAGTCCATAAAGAGGAGTTTGGTGGGCGCACAGCGTCCAGCGAAGTGACCCTTCGGTTTCGCTTGCATCCTCTTGAGGAAGCATGGTTGAAGCAGTTAGATAATTCACAGGAAACGGTGAAGCGCAACGGGTTAGATGTTCCAAGTATTCCCGCAGAATTGTTATTACGCGAGGCAAAAAAGGAGGGATACACTGATCTCGAAACAATGCAAGTGCTTCGTCTTTTAAAAGAACGTGGATTTATCGACCTTGATCAAAAATACAATCTGCTTACCCGAACAGTGGACGCAATTGACGACTTGCACGATGCCGTCCAGGCCCAACTGAAAAACCTGGAAGCGCAGATAAAAGCACTGGCAGATGCTTTGCCGGACTTTGATACCAGCCCTTTCCCTATTAGTAAACTTCACTCGGAATTGGCGGAAGCCAAAGAACGCGATCAGATCGAGGCTGTCAAAGCAGAGATACGTCAGTATAACAGCACTATCAATAGTTACGCGGCCAGCCGCACAGCGAAGCTAAAGGAAAGTATACGCGAGGAACAGGAAAGACTTCACCAGTTGATAAAACAAGGTTTCCCGCTCTGGCTAAAACATTCCTTCGATAGTGGTCCCCTACAAGACTTGCTGGAGAAGCAGCGACACGACCTGGCTTCGGAGTATCAAGCCTTACTTGAAGAGATCAGTCAATTACATCAAAGTTCGCTCAATACAACTCATTCCATGCAAGGATCACCAGTAGAAGTACTCATCTTAACCTATGATGCTCTACATGATTTAACCAGGCAGAGTAAGAAGCTGACTACGCGCAGGGAGAGCTACAAGGATAGACAGGAAGATTTTGAAGCATGGCGTCAAGTATCTAGGACTATAGCCGAGGTGGATGTCAATGCACACAATGCGAATCATATTTATGGTTATGCAGAATTCAAGACGTTAGCAGATCAATTATGGATTTCATTGCGAGGACGTTTCGAGGCTCATCCTTTGACTTTTCTTGGAGGCCATAATGTAGTGAGCAAGGAAGTGGGGGCCTTAAAGGAACGAATCATACAATGGTTGGAGAACAGGCGTGAAGAATTTGATTCACAACGCCACTCCTATCAACAATTGTTGGCTGATGCTGGTATTCAGGCAGAATTGAGAGTGCCTTATGATAGGGAAAGGCCAGCAGAATCCCAGGCGGCACTGATTGCATTAGTGAAGGTTTGCCTTGATAGATATTTTGGCGCGCTCTATTCCAACTTAAGGAGCTCTTTACAAGTAATCCGTTACAGCATTCAAGTGCAAGGTCTGGAGTTATCAAGTGCTGAAGTACGGACACGTGAGGCATTACAACTAGCTACAAGGCTTAGAGAGCAGATACGCATTGAGGTTATAGGTGATCAGAAAAGTTTGGAGAATAGTATACTCAAACCAGTTGTAGTTTTAGCAACGGAGGAGCTGAGACTCAAGGAGGAAGTTCAACAAGCTATACAACAGCGTCCAGCAGTAGGCAATGAGTTGAAATTGATGAAATTGCTACAGTCCAGCAGCCTAGGACAAGAAGTTGACTTACGTGAACTAATCATACGGTTGATAGATCAGAGAGAAGGAATAGTTGATATCAGCGCCTTGATGCATGATTTGGAGTCTTTGTTTCAGAAAAATCTGCTGGATATTCGTATCAATTTATCGGGTAGTGAACGATAGAATGTACTGATCCTTTTGTTCCCTTAAAGGAGAACAAAATTGACATGCAACGCCGAAATGTGGCCGACGGAAGTACGGGATTTCTGCCAGACCGATACATCAGGTGAGAAGTTGCTAAAAGCGGTGGTTCAGCAGTTGCATTTGTCGGCACGAGCGTATCATAGGGTGTTGAAGTTAGCACGCACGATTGCGGATCTGGCAGGCAGTGAGATGATTGCGGCCAATCATGTGGCTGAGGCGGTGCAGCACAGGCCGAGGGTGGGGATGTAGGAGATAGTTGTCGATTTCGCTATGCTTCCCCTGGCTCAGCTTCCTCGAAATCCAATCCTTGATAGTTATCTGCGATGTCAATCTGTACATCGATGCTGTTGAGATCAACAATTTCCCCGGGACCATAATGACGATAGTGCCAGGCAGTAATATCCTGATCGTTACGTTGCCATATTTCTACATATGGCGCAAATTGACTCATCAGCACTACTTCTTGTATGGTTGGACATCCCTGGTAGGCTTTGAACTTCACGCCACGATCGCGAGCCTCAGTGCTGGGTGACAACACTTCAATAACAACTCGTGGTGATTTCAATCAGCATATTCTCTGGGCGCCGATCTGCGGCATCACAGGAAACAGTCGCATCGGGATAGACATAGTGCTTCTTACTGTCTTTTTTTGTTCCCAGAAGCACTTGCACATCCACGCCAAAGGCTCTCACCGGGTGTTGAAGCGAATGTTATAATAAAAAGGACTAAAACTTCTGCTGAGGAGCAATATGAGCGAATACCAGCGGTACGAATTCATGACCATCGATCGACCTCTGACACGGGCGCAACTCGATGCCGTCAATGACCTTTCCAGTCACATCGAAGCATCATCCACCCACGCCCTCATCGAATATCACTGGGGTGACTTCAAGCACAATCCCATCAAAGTGCTCCACGAGTTCTTCGATGCCTTCCTCTATTGGGCCAACTGGGGCTCGCCCCAACTGGCATTCCGTTTCCCGCATGGCATCTTGCCAGCCGATCTCATCGATGGCTATGATCTTGAAGATTTCGTCACATTCACCCGGTACCAGGATTACGATATCCTCGATATCCAATTTGGCGAGATGGAAGCGCCCGACGAATGGGTTGAATATGAACTGGGGTCGCTCATCGCCCTGCGCGATGAATTGATGGA
>WNGK01011271.1_pt1 | contig 14612 bp, 15 predicted proteins | sample 5400601 | NCBI WGS metagenome assembly WNGK01 (sample SAMN13153376, study PRJNA577476) | soil metagenome | isolation source: 60 cm soil or saprolite under Garry oak tree replicate 1 | place: USA:California | collected 2016-06-15 | reverse complement strand
CGAGCACATGTCTTACGCCTACATGAGCGAAGGCCTTGAAGAACCTGCAGCGGGAGTATAGGTAGATGAGGACGCTACATGACGTACAGCACGAAATAGATGTCCTGATCAAGGAAGAATGGCACAGCCATTACTGGGCACCACTCTCAAGCCTGGCGCGACTGACAGAAGAGGTGGGAGAACTGGCCCGCGAAATCAATGCCCAATACGGCGAGAAGCCTAAAAAAGCGAGTGAAGGGCCGGGGGATATCGCGACCGAAATGGGGGATATCCTCTTCATCCTGGCTTCGTTGGCAAACTCTACCGGCGTTGATCTCGATAGAGCCTTCGAGGAGGTTATGGCCAAGTATCAACAGCGCGATGCAAAGCGCTGGAAATAGGCATCACCTGCCATCCATTCAATTGATTAGGGATGCGGTATAAAAAGATGTCCTGCGAAAAAGCCAACGACGAAAAACAGGGCAAATATGATCAAGCCGAGCAGCAGTAGCCAGACCCAGGAAAAGTGCCGTACAGGTTGTCGTGGCGACTCTGTATGCGGATAGCCCATCTGGCGTATTGCATCTGGTCTGACCGAGGAATCAGCTATAGTCAGAGCGGCAGGAGACGCCTCCATCTGTATAGCGCTCTCTGACAATATCTTCAATTCATCATAGAGGACTTCGGTCTTAGTGATATGCTGTGGATGTTGACGTATGACGGTACGAGCAACTATTTCACACAATTCTGCCGGAACGCTGCGTGGGAAGCGCAGGCGTCCATCAGCGGGGGGCTCAACCACGGTAGCACCGGGAGGACGGCTCGTAAGCAACTGGTAGAGGAGTAGACCAACCGCACGGGTATCGTCAGCTAAGCGTCCTTCACTTACAACCCCCAATGGGAGGTCACTTTCTGAGACAGGCGCCCCTTCGCCACCTAATATACTCCAATTTGTAAAGTAGGACAGATCGCCTGGTAAGGCAAAGTTATTCACCCGGATAAGCTCGCGCTGGTCACAGAAAATGGCAGCCGGGGTTAAATCGCCATGACAAACGCGGCGTGAAGAGCTACTGGCGTAGATTAACGCTGAGCAGATTTGACGCCCAATCTCAGCAACATCGTAGGGCTGAAGTTGCGCCTGCAATAGCGCCGCAAAATCGTCACCCTCAATATACTCTTGTACCAGGTAAAGCTTATCGGATTTTGCCACAAGATCATAAAGGCCAACAATGTTGGGGTAAGAAAACTGCGATGCCATGCGCACAGCGGCCCTATAGATTGACATCTGGGCAGCAGGTACAGCCTTCACTGCAACATTACGATGGAATAATTGATCAAATCCTTGATAGACAGTACAGTACTCACCTTGTTTTATCAAGCGTTGGAGCAGGTAGTGCCCGCCAATGACCAGGCCTATTTCCACGATTTGCCTCTTAACTTACTTAGGAAAACCTAAACATCCTGTAGGGCCAGTCTAACAGCCCCTACGATATTCGCATCTGAGCTATGCTTACTCTGAACAACGCGCACCGACTTGGCAATTGCTGGCAGGCACAACTGGCGTATACGCGCTTGAAGCGGGATTATCAGTAGGTCTCCCGCTTGTGCCACCGGGCCTCCCAATATTATCATACCCGGGTTTATCAAATGAACGATACTGGCCAGGGCTATGGCCAGATATTGCTGGACATCCTCAACGACGCGTTGTGCGACGCCATCACCTTCTGCGGCGAGACGAAATACCTGCTCGGCAGTGATTCGTTCGGCCCTGGCTCCAGTCACACGGCGAATGGCAGCTTCTGTCTCAGGATACTCGACCGAGAGACCAATCATCGTACGGGAAATCGCCTGCGCCGCCGCAATAGCTTCGAGATGTCCGAAGCCGCCGCAAGAACACTTCGGGCCATTCTCTTTGACCAGCATATGGCCTATCTCACCTGCCAGGCATGTCGCGCCATGATAAATCTTGCCGTCCAGAACCATGCCGCCGCCGATACCGCGTCCGAGTCCTACATACAATACATCGCGCTCACCGGCGCCTGCTCCACACTGTACTTCTGCCAGGGCGACTGCATTGGCATTGTTATCAATTATACAAGGTACATCAAGCTTCTCTTCAAGGTACTCCTGGAGGGGGAAATTATCCCACCCGTGCGCGTGGTGCAGCGTGCGTACCACACCATGGGTGGTATCTACCAGTCCCCCAACAGCTACTCCCACGCGCAAGAGGCGCCCATCTTGCAGTCTTCCAGGAGCAGCTACCTCAGCGAACATATCATCAACCAGTCGCAGGACGGTTTCAGAATCGGGAACATACTCAAGAGGATGACGTGCCCTGTACAGGAGGGTGCCATTCAAATCTGCCAGGGCTACCGATAAGTTTGAGCCACTACCACTTATTTCAACGCCAACCACATATCCCTGTGTCGCTAGCAGTTTATCAGTCGTCATTTCTTTCAATCCATTCCAGCGAGATTAGAACTTTTTTACGTCTACAGTACAGGGGTGACTTTCTTTCTATCGCTCAATGGCGATAAAGCCTGCTGAGGCAGCGGCATTAGTATATCATATCACAAGGGTAGAGTCGATGCCTGGAAAGTGAGGAAGCAAGGAAGAAAGCATGCTTTCGTTCGATTGACAGCAGGTGGCGGGTAAGACATAATGAAAGAGCTCTTCCCAGGGGAAGATCGCACCTCTGACAGCTGGGTGTTGCGCTAGAGCCACCTTTTAGCCAGACGGAGAGAGCGTTTTAGCGGGAGCTTTTCATGGCATCATCTTCTGCGGCACAAGGCCCGGGCCAGATTTTCGTGGGGCCCGGGCTGAGTCCTTTCAAACGAATAATGACGGTGATAGGGGTGCTGGTCGTAACGGCCCTGGTCTTATGGATCGCTATTCACGAGGGATTATCGGCAGTAGGCAGCACTATTACCGCTATCATATTTATTTTCGGGTTCGTCATCTACCTGCGTATCATTGCACCGGTGCCTTTTACGATTGAGTTAGAGCCAGAGACGCTGGTCAAACGCAGCCGTAACGGGGAAGTGATCGAGCTGCGTTGGGAGCAGATAACCCGTATCAAAGAGGAATTTTTTCCTAACGGGAAACGCATCAGCATTACGGTCTATCGTAAACCGGCTACCCCCCAGGAAAAAACGAAGGCATGGGCGGTCTATCGCGACGATGTGACCAATCTTGACGAGCTGGCAGAAGCCCTTAAGCAAGCGATTCCTGAAACGTGTGAGTGGAAAAGCGAGACGGTTCACGAGTAATCAAGTATATGCCCTTGCCTCGGTGGCCTTAAATGTGGCATAGATGGATTTGCCCTCGATCAATTCCATGCGTGCGGCGGAGGCTGCGGTAATTTCGGCGGTGAGGGGAGGTATAGAGGCGTCTAGCATAATACTGACACGCACTCGTCCATCACTGCCACCGCCGGTACTGGCAGCACTGCCCAGGCGCAATACCTGCACAATCTCCCCATGACAGATGTTGCGGGCAGAGCTATCCGGCGCTGCCTGGTACAATGTGATGCTGCGTGGATCAACCACGACAAAGGCCTCCTCACCTATCCCTGGAAGCCGGGCGAATTGGATATGTTCCTCCCAGGCTGCCATGACCTCGATAGGCTGCCCGCCATTGTTCAGCTGGATGGTGCATAGTGAGTTTGCTTCACAATTCACCACACGCCCACGAAAGAAATTTACGCCCACAAGTTCGGCTACATAGGATGAGCGCGGGTGCTCTAAGAGGTCACGTTGACTTCCCTGCTGTATCACTCGACCGGCATCGAGTACGAGAATGGAATGTCCAAAGAGGAGAGCTTCCAGGTATTGATGGGTGACAAAGAGCGTCGTAATAGCGATGTTGGCCAGGATACGGCGCAGTTCCTGGCGTACTTCGCGGCGGGTCTGCACATCCAGCGCTGCCAGCGGCTCATCTAGAAGAAGGAGTTGAGGGTGCAATGCCAGGGCGCGGGCAATGGCGACCCGCTGCTGCTGCCCGCCCGATAGTTGTGTGGAGCGGCGTTGATCATATCCCGCCAGGCGCACCTGTTCCAATGCCTCTCCGACGCGCTGGCGTATTGCTTGTCGTGGAAGGTGTTGAGCACGCAGCCCGAAGGCCACATTCTCGAAGACGTTCAAGTGTGGAAAGAGGGCGTAGTCCTGGAAGACGTAGCCAAAGGGACGTTCCTGGGGTGGAATACAGATATGGCGTTCGCTGTCGAAATAGGTGGTGTCATCGAGTGAGATGTGCCCTTGTTGTGGATGGAGGAGGCCAGCCAGGAGGCGCAGAACGGTGCTTTTCCCCGCGCCGCTCTCACCAAGCAAGACCGTCGTCTTGCCTGGTTCGGCGGACAAATTCATTTCGAGATGAAAGTCATTAAGATGGGTGTCAAGTACGGCTTTAAGCATGTGGGTAGTGTAGCATAGCAGGTCTGGCGCTCACAAGGGATGCCATATTTTTCAGAGTGAATGAGTTGATGAGCGAGAACGGCGATAATGGGCAAAGCTCACCATCGCCGTTCTCGCTCTATATACTTCTGGTTATTGAGTTACTGGATGGTTAAGAGGTGATCCAACAATGCTGGATTACTCTGAAACCTCTTTGTCAATTTATCAACTTGCTTCTGGGTGAGGGTGCCGTCAGCAACGGCAGGCTTGAGTGCGTTCTGAATTGCATTTCCGACGATAGTTTGCAATTGGGTAGAAGAAATGTTTTGTGCCGTGGCAATATCACTCAGCGTCTTACCTGATTTCAACTGCGATGTGAGTTGGTCGGGAGTCAGGTGTAGCCCCTGGGCAATTTGATTTTTTATGCTGGGGGCATTTTGTTTCAGGATCTTTGCCGCGCCATTGCCTTTAGGTATTGGCGTCGCTGATACAGTTGGTGTGGGCGTGGGTGTCTGATTTGCTGCAACGGCTGATGTGATTGTTGGCAGAAGGGTATATATGCAAATGCCTATGGCTAGCAGTATGAGAACAATAGCTCCGACAAGAATGTACAGTATTCGTTTTGACATAGTTAAGGGTCTCCTGTATGCTTTTTCAGATCAGGTTTGATATATTTGGGTTGTCGCACGCTCATTCCGTGCGGCACATCTATCATAATACAGTGAGTTATAGAAAGTGTTGGCAAAGGTTCAAGCTTTGCTCAAGATACATCTCGCCGACCCGCCGCATAATAGCGCTTACTTTTTACTAGTATCATTACTTGCCTCAGGTACGGAAATGTGCTATACTAAACTATACATAATGTTAGTAATATCCTCGTCTGGTCTTGTTAGAGCCAGAAAGCGCAGGTAGCTTATGGCAACGAAGCCAACAATATCAACAGAAATGACACAACTTGCACCAACAGGCAGCATTTGCCCGCGTTACGAACATGCTATTCAGTTACTCGGTAAACGCTGGACGGGACTTCTTTTAGATGCACTCATGGAAGGCCCTCGGCGTTTTTGCGAGTTAACAGCCACAGTGGAAGGCCTCTCTGACCGCGTCCTTAGTGATCGCCTGCGCGAACTAGAGGTCGAGGGGGTGGTTGAGCGCATAGTCTATCCTCAAATTCCTGTGCGCGTCGAGTATAAACTTACCGAGAAGGGGCTGGCCCTTAAGCCTGTTGTGGAAGCCATTCATGAATGGGCTGAGAAGTGGGTGATGTTGCCGGAAGATTCCTCTTCTGTGGAAATACTTCAGTAAACCTGCCAGGTTTCGTTATGCTATAATTTTTGTATGGAAAATTTATGGGCGCCATGGCGCATGGCTTTTATTGCGCCAAAAACACCACGACCAGAAGGGTGCATTTTTTGCATCTATCCTGCCGAGAAGCGAGATGCAGAAAATCATATTCTCTATCACGGCGAGCGATGCTTCATGATGTTGAACCTCTACCCATACAACAATGGGCATCTCATGATTGCCCCTTACCAGCATGTGGAGACTATCGAGAAGCTAGACATGGACACGCTTGCTGAGCTGATGGCCCAGGCCCAGCTGGCCCTACGCGCACTGCGTCTCGTAATGACGCCAGATGGTTTCAATATGGGTATCAATGAAGGTAAGGTCGCAGGTGCAGGTTATGCCGAGCATATGCATTTCCATATTGTGCCACGTTGGAGTGGTGATACCAATTTCATGCCGGTTATTGCTGATATTAAGGTTATACCAGAGCATCTCGATATTGTTTACCAAAAACTAAAGCAGGCGCTAGAGAGCATAAACGATAATCTCAACTATCCTCCCGCTGTGTAATTATCATCATTGGGGCGACGAGGAGAAGACCAATCAACCTGTGTAGGGGTATCATCTTCTGGATAACCGGCAGCCATTATGGCCCGATCTTCATGCAATTGTGCTCGTTTATATAAAACTTCTGCGGCAGCGGCAGCATCAAAGCTGGCGTTTTTATTGGCTTCAGGATCATTGGCAATAGCTTGAAAACGCGCCGCAATGCTCCGAATTGTGTCCGGAGACGTGATTTTTCCAGCGCGGACCTGCTCGTATGCTTTTTTCAAGGCCTCTTCTTTTGCAGATTTAACCTGTGCAGCAGCGGGGGAAGCAGGAGTTGCTTCAGGCGCTTTTATGATTACTGGAGCCACAGCGGGAGCTGACTTTAATGGCGGTTGAGTCTCCAATCTCCCGGCAGTACCCGCTCCCATTCTCTGGGAGGATACCTGCGCTTGAGGCGGTGGAGTTGGAGCGCTGGCTGTTCCCTTTCCCGTACCGGCGGGGAGCCCATCAGACATCAGCACCGGGTTCGTATCGTATGGCATAGGGGAACGGGGAGTCAAGGTAATATCACGGATTGACACCCAATTGATAACGACGCCCCATAGGGCAACGCGATCCCTCATACGTTGAAACAGAATAGTGTTAATGTGTTCCCAATGCGCTTCTTCCTCCGCTACAGGATTATTCAATATCATATTGGAACTTTGACTTGAGCGTGATCGCTGCGGCCACGCGATAAAGTCATCTGGAGTCAGTTCGTTACAAACGCTTTGCAGACAGGCTTTGAACATGTCATGCAGGCTTTCCTCCCAATTCTCGACCTGAGTAACTGCAAGATAAGCATCTTCAGGCATCAGTTGATATGAGATTGTTGCTTTGATATGCACATCTTCATCGCGTGAAACCTGCACAGTCTGCTCGGGGCATGTCCATTGTCTTTCTCGTGTATGTAAGTGGCTGTCAACCCATTCCCACGGCAGCAAGAAGTTGAGGCCTGGAAAAAGTGTACGGCTGTATTTGCCAAAAGAGTACACAATACCAACCGACCCTTCTGGAACGGGACGCATATACAAACGGGCCGCCACGGCACTAACAATCAGGAGCACGACAAAGAGGATAGCGGTAGGAAGAGGCCCAAAGACCGCAAAGCAACCAACGAGGAGAAAGAGGAAGAAGCCGCCGACGATGCCAAGCGACCAGTAAACGTTGTTTGAGCCAGCATAATAGAGCAACATGCCCTGCAAGACCGCCAGGGCAATGAGGACAAGGGCTACCGGCCAGAGACGTTCTGCATGTAAGTAAAAGTGACCGCTGCGAGCCAGCGGTAAGATAAATAAGAAGGTCAATCCACCAAAGAGTAAGGGAACAAGAATAGGGGAAATTTGTTGTCCAAAGTTTCGTAGTGCTTCAGATCGGGTTATAAATGGTTCTGGTTCCGGTTCCAGCGATTCATCCATTGCGAAGTCTTCTGGTGGCATTGCTGGTGGATTGGAAATTGTCGCTACCTCGTCTTCCTCGTATGAGAAAGGAGGTGCATCCTCCTGGGGTAAATCATCCCAGCTCAGGTCGTTGGGATTTTGCCTCGTGGCATTGGGTTCCTTCCATTCTCGCGACATAATTGCTGCGTCCTCCCTCTCATCATCAAAGTAGGGCTAATTCTCCGATGACTGACGTCCACTCGTAACTTGCCTCCTCCGGAGGCGAACATAGGAGAGAGAAAGATTCGGGGTTCCCTCCGTTCCCCGGCAAGGGGCGAAGCCCCTTGATACCTGTCCCCAGACAGGGTTCCCCCTCTTATATGTTAGTCACCAATGCTGACCTTCGTACGCTTTACACCGCATGATCCACAACCACCTGCTTTGCTGCCACAACTACCACAACTCCCGCCAGTTTTGCTACCACAAGAGCCACAACTCCCGCTGCCACAACCACCACCGCCAGTTTTCAGACTACAACTACCACAGCCACCCGGGGTTTCTTTTCGTGACTCCGTTTGCTGGTTAGCCGGTATTTGAATGATAACCCCGCTCTCCAGCATCACCTCAACCGAGTCTTTCGGCACATTCACCGAGACGACTTTACCAGGGCCACTGGGTGTATCCAGCACTACACCTATCTGCGGCATGGATTGTTTCGCCTGGATGTAGTTCTCGTTTTCATACGAGAGACAGCATAACAAGCGACCACAGACGCCCGAGATTTTAGTGGGATTAAGCGGGAGGCCCTGCTCCTTCGCCATCTTGATAGAAATGACACCAAAATCTGCAATCCACGAACTACAGCAGAGCGTTTTGCCGCATGGCCCTAAACCTCCTTGCAATTTGGCTTGATCGCGAGCCCCAATCTGACGCAATTCGATGCGTGTGCGAAATGCTGCGGCCAGGTCACGTACGAGTGCGCGAAAGTCCACTCGCTCATCCGCTGTGAAATAAAAGGTCAGCCTGCCCCCATCATAGGTGTACTCTGCCTCTACCAATTTCATAGGTAGATTGTGCTCTGCAACGCGCTCCGCACATTTGACCAGGGCCTCCTTCTCCTTACTCTTGAAGGAGAGCATCATGCGTAATTCGTCTTCGGTGGCCAGGCGCAATACCGGCTTAAGAGGATCACTGAGATCACTCTCAGCTACCTTCTTTGAAGCAATGACCACCCGCCCAGCCTCTACTCCTCGAACTGTTTCAACGATGACATACTGACCGGTGCTATAGGTTTGACCCTGTGGGTCAAAGTAATAAATACGTCCGGCCGGACGAAAACGTATACCAACGATAACAACAGCGTTCCCTACTTGTGTTGCTGGTAGCATTACTTTTTTATCTTTACTAGTATATAAAAAGGGAAGAAATCCGGTGGTGTCCCCGGCGCCCCCTTTTTACATCTCGTTGGTCAGTAGAATGGCCTCTGCCACCTCACGCATGGATTTACGGCTGTTCATACTCGTCTTCTGAATCTTGCTGAACGCCTCCTGTTCGGTGAGACCTTGCTTTGCCATCAGAACTCCCTTAGCGCGCTCAACGAACTTGCGCGTCTCTAATTGTTCGCTGAGGGAGCGCGCCTTTTCTTCGAGCGCACGAAATTCGTTATAGCGTGCCAGTGCAACTTCAATAGCTGGAGTCACTTCGCTTTCTCGCAGTGGCTTGACAATATAATTCACCACGCCAGCTTCCTTGGCGCGTTCAACCAGGGGTTGGTCGCCGAAGGCTGTGAGCAACAGCACCGGTGCAATTTTTTCTTGGGTGAGTGTCTTGGCGGCAGCGATGCCGTCCATATCAGGCATTCTGATATCCATGATGACCAGGTCTGGGCGTATCTCGCGAGCCAGGTTGACGGCACTCAGCCCATCACCGGCCTCGCCAACCACAAGATATAATAATACGTGTGGACATGAGCATAACCTCGTTTCATCTATATCCAGCAGTACATGACAGCTAACTCTATTCACCTGGATATTAGATATGAAGAGTATACCATACATCATAAAATGAGTCGAGATGAATTTTCACGCTTTCACGCTACCCATGAAAGCTCCGCTTTCCCAGCGATCATGCGGGCTACCAGGTGTGCATCGCGAACTATGGACTGTAACTGTTCCACTGTAATCGATTGACGGCCATCACAGAGCGCGCTAGTGGGTGCAGGGTGTACTTCCAGGATGAGGCCCTCGGCTCCCGCAGCGATGGCGGCACGGGACATGGGAGGCACCAGTTCGCGGCGGCCGGTGGCATGACTCGGATCAACTATGACCGGAAGGTGCGTCAATTCATGCAGCAATGGCACACAGGCAAGGTCGAGCACATTGCGGGTCTGAAGATCAAAGCCGCGAATGCCTCGTTCACAGAGAATCACATTGGGGTTTCCGGCGGCTACGATGTACTCCGCGGCTAACAGCCACTCATCAATAGTAGCGGCAAACCCACGTTTGAGCATTACCGGGCGACCAGGAGTGTTGCGGCCAGCTGCCATCAGTAGCGGGAAGTTCTGCATATTGCGGCTCCCTATCTGCAAGATGTCGGCATATTGCGCTACTGTTTCCACCAGGCCGGGCTCCATCACCTCGGTGATCACCGGCAGCCCTGTCACTTCTCTCGCTTCCGCGAGCAGGTGAAGTCCCTCAATACCAAGTCCCTGGAATTGGTAAGGTGAAGTACGCGGTTTGAATGCTCCGCCGCGTAAGACCTTCGCACCCACGGCTTTCACTGCACGAGCTGTGGTCAGCAATTGCTCCCTATTTTCTACAGCGCACGGTCCTGCAATCACGACGGGTGAGACAACGCTATCTATAGCGCCGCCAATTGTCACCGGCGTGCCACCAAGAGCATTCCCTACCACAACACGGCTACTTTCAGGCTTGAAGACTTTACTTACCAGCTTGTAAGGGGTCTTCACCGGTATGAGTCGCTCCACCGCCACTTGCTGCTTGAGCAGTGGACCTGCCTGTTCATCGAATTGGCTACCATCCAGGGCGATAACCTCATATCCGTCTATCCTGGTAAGAGTTATGTGTTGTTGATTACCAGTTAGCCGAGCCAACAATGCCATCAATTGAGCACGTTCATCACTACTGACCGAACTGCGAAGGGTGATTATCATACGAAAAGTCCTCTCTACTCAGAGCCAACAAAAAAGCAGAGGCTTTAACCTCTGCTTCCTCCAGCATGCTGGTGATAAATTTGCTCAGCCTAAACGGCCCACCATCATGCTGGAGGGCTAAACCAATACCAAAAGCTATTCTGTGGGTTCGTTACTTGTTCGCTGAGCATTGAATTATTCCAAAGTGTTTTGCGTTTACCGACTCACACGTCGGTTCTTTACCTACTAAGATTATAAGGAAAGGAGGGGCCTGTGTCAAGGGATAATGCTATATAATTTGACAAAGTTCCAATTATTCTTCAGGCAAGCTCACTAAAATGGATTTGCCCTCTATTTTGACGGGATAGGTCAGAATATCCTGGCGGGCAGGGCCACGTAAGACCTTGCCGGTACGTACGTTGAATTGAGCGCCGTGCCATGGGCAAGTGAGAACATCGCCATCGAGTTCGCCTTCATTCAGTGGGCCGCTGATATGTGTGCAGTTATCGGTAAATGCGCAAATGTCACCGTTCACCCTGGCCAGGCAGATGGGTTCACCATCAACCTCTATGCCCAGCAGTTCGCCTTCATCTATTTCATCGAGTTCGGCTACTTTTATAAATTCAGTCATATTAGCTGTCAAGAGTGTCCTCATCATCACTGGCCGTAGGTCTCTCCAGGCCTGCAAAGGCCAGGCTGCGATGCAGGACGCGAAGCGATAGGAAGGCACATTTTGTGCGGGCCGGGCTAATGGCAATCCCCAGTGCCTCCAGAACGTCGTCTTTGCCAAGCTGCACAACTTCCTCCACGGTTTTGCCCTCGATCATTTCTGAGAGCATTGAGGCTGTGGCCTGGCTGATGGCGCAACCACGGCCTTTGAAACGCACTTCGCTAACACGATCTCCCTCCACTACGAGGTCAATAGCGAGCTGGTCTCCGCACAAAGGATTTGAGTCCTCAGCGTGTGCCGTAGGATTTTCTAGCGTCCCATAGTTGCGCGGGTTGCGATAATGATCCAGAATGTATTCTCGATAATAATCGTCCATTGACATAGGTCAGATCTCTTCTCTTCTTGACTCCTCACTGCCTGCGGCAGTTCGCAAGTGTTTTGTGTTGGTGGGGGCTTTGCCGCCTGCGGCGGCAAAGCCCCCACCAACACACGAAGGCGAGTCGCCACAGGCGGCGAGAAGTCCTGAATAGTTACAAGTTCATAGGCGGAAGATCTGCATTGCTCTGTGCAGACCTTGCACCAGGGTATCGATTTCTTCTTTGATTGTATAGACGTAGAAGCTGGCTCGCGCCAATGCAGCCAATTCAAAGCGCTCCATCAGTGGCTGCGCGCAGTGATGACCAGCGCGAATAGCAACGCCCGCTTCCTGGTCGAGAATGGAGGCAAGGTCATGTGGGTGAATATCACCTAAAGTAAAGGATATCACACCGCCGCGCCGGGAGGCATCCGGTCCGTAGATGGTTAGCCCAGGTATAGCCTGCAACTGATCCATGGCGTAAGTCGTCAGTTCTTGTTCATGGCGCTGGATGTTTTTCATATCGAGTGCGTTCAGATAATCGATTGCAGCGCCCAGGCCGATTGCCTCGGCAATGGCAGGCGTGCCCGCCTCAAACTTCCATGGTAAATCATTCCAGCTAGATTGCCGCAAGCCCACGCTGCGAATCATATCGCCACCAGCCATAAAGGGCGGCATGGCTTCCAACAGATCGCGTTTCCCATAAAGGACGCCAATTCCGGTTGGTCCTAGCATCTTATGACCACTGAAACAAAGAAAATCAGCATCGAGTGCCTGTACGTTTACCGGCAAATGGGGAACGCTTTGTGCCGCGTCGAGTAGAACCCTGGCGCCCACCGTATGGGCCTGCGCGATCATCTCTTGCGCGGGATTGATTGTGCCCAGCACATTGGACATGTGGGTGAAGGCTACCAGTTTCGGGTGCTGCTGCAATAACTGTTCATAGATATCTAGACGCAGCAGGCCATCACTGGTGACAGGTACAAACTCCAGGCGGGCTCCTGTGCGCTGGGCGAGTAGTTGCCAGGGCACAAGATTGCTGTGATGCTCCATCTCTGTCAGGATGATAAGGTCGCCCACAGAAATATTGGCGCTGCCCCAACTATAGGCAACCAGATTGATACTCTCAGTGGTATTGCGTGTGAAGATAATCTGTTTACCCTGGCGAGCATTGATAAAGCGGGCCACTTTTACACGCGCTTTTTCCATGGCCGCCGTCGCCTCTTCGCTGATCTGGTAGACTCCGCGATGAACGTTGGCGTGATATGTCTCGTAATACACGTTCATCGCATCGATGACAGCTCGCGGCTTTTGTGAGCTTGCCGTGCTATCAAGGTAGACCAGGGGTTTCCCGTGTACCTCTCGCGAGAGGATAGGGAAGTCGTTGCGAATATCTTTGGCTGTGCGCTCAGTTGTGTTCGCTTGTACAGCTTTGTCCGACGTTAACATAATGCCACCTGATTTCTTTTATTGTAGGCAGAGATCACTAATACTCTGTAAGCTGGATTTCTTCTTGAGGCTTATTTCCATCGAGGCTAACGGCGTATTCATCTACCCCCTCAACCTCCCAGCGTTCCTGGGCATCGACCCAGGTGTCGGCCTCGGTCTCATAAGCTCCGCGCATACGGCGTACGATACTGCGGCGCAGGCGTGTGCGCAGGTTTTCCAGGGGAATACGTTGCAGCACAGGCTCGAAGAAACCCTGTACAATGATACGCTCCGCCTCGTCACGAGGAATGCCACGTACCATCAGGTAGAAGAGTTGCTCTTCGTCGATCTGCCCGGTAGTGGCACCGTGACTGGCACTTACCTCGTTGGCCCCGATTTCGAAGGATGCCGTCTGCTGCGCTTTGGGCTGGACACGAATCATACCCTCAAACTCTACACGCGATTGATCCGTGAGTACACCTTTGACCAATGTTTCAGCATTGGTGGCGATGGCGTTGTGATCTGAAAGGGTATTCATGCTAAAACGCTGGTCGTGGTCACTGAAGAAGACGCCGACCAGTTCAGCGACGCTACCATTGCCGCACAAGGTCGCGCCAATGTTTGCGAGATTCACCTTGCTACCGAGGTCTGCCAGCACCCAGGTAGAGCTGCCATCTTTTTCATGGACAGCATTTTTATTGGTGACGTTCCAGACGTTCAACCCCAGGTCTTGCAGGTTGCTAAACTCAACGCGGGCCGCGTTCCTGGCATAGACCTCAACGACATCATTCAAGAACGATGCCTGTTCACCGTCGAAGGACGAGTTGTACTCGTTCACGTAGCGTACGCTGCTCTCATCTTCTGCAATAATCAGCGTATGTGCAAAGATGGCCGATGCAGGCGAGTCAATCCAGATTTGCGCAAGGATAGGCTTCTCGATCTCTAAACCCCTGGGAATGTAGAGGAAAACGCCGCCACTCCAGAATGCCGCGTGTAGAGCAGTGTATTTGTTGCTTTCAACCGGCACGCATGTGGTCATAAAGTACTGCTGAACCAGTTCTGGATACTCGCGTACAGCAGTATCGAGATCGGTCAGAATGACTCCTTTGCGCTTCAGTTCGTCGTCGAGTTCTGTACGCACAACCGAGGCGTTGCGCTGCACGATAAGGCCAGAACGTGCGTCAACCAATGCGTCTTTCAAAGACTGCTCAATAGCGGCCGGTAGGCTACCATCGCCATCCAGGAGGGGTGAGGGGACAAAGGGATTCAGCTCTTGAAACTTGAAATTCGCGACTGTCCGCCGAGTACCCAGGTCTCCGCGACGGCCAAGTGGCGCTGGCGTCTTCTCATAGACATCCCAGGCATGCAGGCGCTTTTGCAGCAT
>WNGK01005440.1_pt1 | contig 14617 bp, 13 predicted proteins | sample 5400601 | NCBI WGS metagenome assembly WNGK01 (sample SAMN13153376, study PRJNA577476) | soil metagenome | isolation source: 60 cm soil or saprolite under Garry oak tree replicate 1 | place: USA:California | collected 2016-06-15 | reverse complement strand
GGCGTGCCCTTCTGTTACGCCAGCGCTGCCAGCTTCCAGGCCATGTTCATTGGTATGGGCGTGCTGATGGTGTGGCGGCTCTACAGAAAAGCGCGTCGCCTGGCTCGGGAGTATGGCGGCTGTGTCGTCTTTATGGATGAGATCGATGCAATCGGCACGTCACGTTCACGCCAGGGCGGCGCAATAGGCGGTGGAATGATGGGAATGATGGGCGGTGGTATGGGCACTCTTAACCAACTGCTGATGGAGATGGACCCGCCCAACATCGAGACTGGCTGGTTTAAGAAAATTCTGCGCATCCTTGGCCTCTACCATAGCCGTGTTCAGAATGAGCCCGTGCTCACCGTCGGCGCAACAAACATTCCAGAGCAACTTGATGCTGCGCTGCTGCGTCCCGGTCGCTTTGACCGCAGGATTCACGTTGCTGCACCGACAGACAGGTATCGCAGCGAAGTGATCGAGTACTACCTCAACAAAGTCAAGTATGACCCAAAGATCTCAATCTCTGCACTGGTGCAGCGCCTGGTTGACTACACACCTGTGGCGATCAAGCACGTCGTCAACGAAGCGGTGATCATTGCACACTTCGATGGCCGAGAAATGATCACCTATAAAGACCTGATAGAGGCTCAAGACGTACACGAATATGGTCTGAAACAATTGAGTGAGTTGACCCCGATCGAGCGGCGACGTCTTGCCTACCACGAGGCCGGGCATGCCGTAGCCTGCTACTACGTTATGGATCGTTTCTTCCCTGCATTTGTCACACTGCACCAGCATGGTGACCTCGAGGGTGCGGCTGCATTCGCTGCCTGGCGTCCAAAAGAGACGGTCATCACTAGAAGCAAGGAAGATATTCTTGCGCGTATCCAGGTATCACTGGCCTCTCGCGCTGCTGAAGAGTTGTTCCTGGATGTGAACCTGAATGGAGTTACCAGCGACTTTGCATCAGCGACGCAAATGGCAGCGGCATATGTTGGCGCTTATGGTATGGATGGCACGATTACCTCGTACCTGGCTTTCGCTAACCCTGTCGCCGGCACTAACCCGTTGGCTCTACCGAAGCTAGCTGATCGCGTCGAAGCGGTGCTACAGTCTCAGTTCAAGGCGGTCAAGCGCCTGTTCCAGGAACACAGTGAGGCTGTGACGGCAGTCGCCGAGGCCCTGATCGAGCGTGATGAGCTCGTGGCTGACGAGATCAAGCAGTTGATCGATGATGCCGACGCCAGGCGTGTCAGCAGGGTCGTCATCAGTGACTTCGAGCCGATGCTGGGCAACGGCCATAGCAACGGCAAGAATGGCGGCTATGCGCTGGCTGGCGAGCGCAGCAATGGCAGCGAGCATGCGACTGAGGCACCTACAGATTCGCAGCCCCTGCCCTCTACCAGCGATCAGACGGATAATATGCAGCTTCCTCCCACGAATCCCGGGCCATCGTTCTTTGTGGGCGGATAAAAAGGAGGCAGGTATCCCGATGTATCGTGGGACCTGACGTGTTCAGACGACTAGCAGTCGCCCCTACTCGATATTTTGCCGGGTAGGGGCGAACTTGCGGATAGCCATAGGCGCCAAGGTAAGAAATGCCACCATGAGCGGTGTGCCGCCCAGGGTGCCCTGCAGGCATCAAGCTAAGGAAGGATACTGCACGAAAAACGCGGTCATCATGTCCGTAGGGGCGGGGATGGTGTGGAGTGGTGTGGGGGCCTTTATGGCCGCCCGTGTAGCCTGATGGTCTCCGGTGGTCCAGCAGGATCGCACGCACACCAGCCACGGGCGGCCATAAAGGCCCACCCTACCCTTCCCAACCGCCCCCGCCCCTACGGCATCCTGGGCTAGCTTCTTCGGTTGATGCCTATTGGACGACCCTTGCATATCTAAAGAATCCAGCCAGGGATGGCAAGAAATGTAGGGGCGAGGGCAAGCCTCGCTCTGCTAATAGGCAATGTAGGAGTAATCAAGGTAATGTCAAGCAGTACGGTGATAAGTAGCACGGCGAGTGGCGAGACGACGCAGGTCAAGCGTTCTCGCTGGCAGACGATGCTTTTTTGGGGGGGAGCACTGGCGCTGTTCCTCCTGGCCACCGGCATGCGCCTGTACAACCTTGGCCTCCTCTTTGACCGCGATGGGTACGACGAAGGGGTTTACTGGCAGTCCCTGCGGGCTATGAGCGCCGGACATTCCCTCTACCAGCAGATATTTTACTCCCAGCCACCCTTCTTCTTGCTCTCAGCCTTCCCCAGCTTTGCGCTTCTTGGGGGCACGCTCTGGTCGGGGCGACTCGGTATAGCGCTTGTATCGCTGCTGGGCATGCTGGGCGCATTTCTGCTAGGCAAAGCGCTCGCCGGGCGCCTGGGTGCGATTATGGCGCTCTTGCTTATGGCAGTGGACACGCTTTACCTGGTTGAATCGCAGAAGCTAATGGCCGAGGCGCCGAGCGTGGCCTTCTCGATGCTCGCTGTAGGGCTGGCTTATCTCTGGTGGGAGCATCCAGAAGGAATGCGTGGCTTTTGCTGGGCAGCTTTGACAGGCACAGCGCTCGCATTGAGCATCTTGAGCAAATTGCTCTGTGTGGTTACCTTTGCAGCGGTAGCCCTGTTGATGCTGGCCCGCCTCTGGCAAATCTGGAGGAAGCAGCCGGGCACCAACCTCGCCAGCCTGCGTCCTATCCTTGCTGGCAGCGCGGCCTTTGTAGTGACGATGCTCCTGGTGCTCCTGCCTTTCCTGGGTTCGTTTCATAGCTTGCTGCAGGATGTGGTAAGCTATCATACACAATCTGGATCCATATTCGGCCGGGCTGAGAATACCAAACTTGTACGACAAGTCTTGCTATCGGCTTCAGGTCTCGCGGCGCTCTATGGTACGCTTGTTGCCCTTCTGTGGCGCGACTGGCGGGTTATCCCCTTGATCGCCTGGCTGCTCGGTACAGCTTTCTGGCTCTGGCGCCTGGTCCCACTTTTTCCACATCACCTGGGCGCGTTGACGCCCCCGCTGATAGCACTTGCTGTAATGGGGATTCGCACTATACCGATGCCAAAGTGGGATATGCCGCAGAGTCTCGGGCCTACTTTGCAAAAACTGGCGACTCCGCTGGCTTTGCTACTCATGCTCGCCGCGTCAGCATTTGCCGTACGACAAGACATCGCATATTACGCTACTGATGCTGCGCTGAGTACGAAGGGATTGGTCAAGCAAGAAGCTCGTATCAGCGCCGACCTGCAGCAGGCTATAACTCCAGAGCAGTGGGTTGTGACCGACGGGCAATTCATAGCAGACATGGCTGGTCGTAACACCCCGCCTGGGCTTGTGGATACATCCATGGTACGCATCGTTTCTGGCGATCTGACGCTTCAGCAGCTTATCGATGCAACAGCGCAGCCGCAGGTGCATGCCGTGCTTTTTTTCTCGGGTCGTTTCTACTTACACAATGTGAGACCCTTTCACGAGTGGGTCGCTGCTCACTTCCACCTCCTGCACAGTTATGGGCAGGGCATGGAGTTGTGGGTGAGATAGAAGAGGTTACAAGATGCAGAAAAAAAAGATGTTCAGTACAATGGAAATCGTGCTGCTGGTCGTGTTAATCGGTTCGCTTATCCTCTCATTCTTGCAGGCTCGGCGCGAAGAGTCGGAACAAGACTAGCGGACTGTCGTCACAGCTCGGGCATGTAAGTGGCAGGAGCCTGTTCGCCGACCCAGAAGCGGCATTACCTGTCCCCCAGACGGGGTTCCACAAGGGCCACGCGGGCGGCCATAAAGGCCCCCACACCACACCACGCCGCCCCCGCCCCTACGGAATCGGGGGCATACCTTTGCGGGGCTAAGGCGAGCAGACCGACTTTGCATACGTGCCAAAGGTCCTATTCGAGGTGAACAGGCACGTCACCTTGTGAAGTTTTATTATATAGTTCGTTATATCCCGTAAGAAGAATAAATAATTTCTCTTTTTTCCGTCCCTAAAGACGATAAGGATAACGCAAAAAGAAATACAGGCACTCTCATTTGATGAGGTGGGCGTGGTGATGGGAAAAGAGTGGAGGCCTATAAAAGGATATGCGAGCGATCAGGTCGTCGAGAGGAAGGTAATGACGTTGAATCAGGAATTTATACAAGGGGCATCTCAACAGGGTAATGGCTATCAAACAGAACAAAATTTATCTCCTGCAGATTGGCTGCTAACAGGGCCTCAGCCCGTTGTCTCTCCCGTTCAAGATAGACCTTCTGCACCAGCGCCACGACCACCAGGTTCAGGACTGCTATCGAATTGGAAGGCCAGTGCATCGCGTAACGGCAACTATGGTGGGAATGTAAGCCCGCCACCAGTCGCAGAGCGGAATACACCACAGGCTCAACCAGTGCCCAGGCCGGTTATAGATTATCCAGGTAACGGGCTAAAAAACACCCCTGGGCCACTACCGTTGTATCAACAGGCCAGTATGCGACCGGCAATGTACTTGTCGCCACCCCAGCAGCCTGTGCCAACGGCTATGCCTGTGCAATATCCGGGGGCGCCCGGCCCTTACCAGCAGCCCCAGCCTATGTTTCTCAATTCAAGCATGGCAACTGCTCCTGGTCAGCCGACCTTGTATCAGCCTGGTAGGGCTCCGCTGATGCCAATGCCGGTGCAGCCGCAGCCAGGCATTGGGGCGGGGCCCGGGTTTAAGCCTCAACAGCGTAAAAAGAGGCGCTTCCCGGTTTGGGCGCGTGTAGCCCTGGCGCTGATGGGACTGCTCCTGGCTGGCGCCGGTGGTGCGGCAGGTTATTACTATGTCAACCTGTCTGCTCCGATTAGTAGTATCGTAAACCAGCAGGTGCCCCGCCTGAAGGGCGATAATAATCCTGACCAGGGACGCGGCACCAGCGGCAGCATCTTGAGCGGCGGTCGCATCAATATCCTCCTGCTGGGCAGCGATACAGACGAGAAATTTCAAGGGACCTACCTGGCCCAGACCGATATTGTCGTAACCATTAATCCTGCTACCAGGCAGGTAGGCATGCTCTCGATTCCGCGTGATTTCTGGATCAACGTGCCAGGGAGCGGCATGCATAAGCTGGACGAGGCTTATGGCCTTGGTGGCGTAGCTCTCAGCCGTCTCACCATTGCCGAGGATTTTGGTATCCACATCAACTACTATGCCTGGGTGGGACTTGATGGTTTCGTGAAAGTAATCAGCACCGTCAACGGCGTCGATGTAGATGTTCTTCACCCCATCATCGATGACAACTATCCTGATGATGTGGGCAACCATACCACCGATATCTACAAATACAGGCGACTGTACATTGCTCCTGGCCCGCAGCATCTCAGCGGGCAACAGGCCCTCCAATACGTGCGCTCGCGCCATGCCGACCTTGTAGGTGACTTCGGCCGTTCCACTCGCCAGCAGCAGGTACTGACCCAGCTCAAAAACAAATTGAACAATCCGGATGTGATTGGAGAGTTACCGCAACTGGCGAATGACTTGAATGGATATGTTAAGACGGATATGCAGTTGAATCAGGTGTTTGATCTTATGCGTTTCGCTCGCAACATCGATACCAGCAAAATCCAACGTATCACCCTGGGCCCACCCTATTCGCATGCTGGAATCGGGCCGAACGGGCAATCGGTTGTGTTTCCCAATTGTGCTCTCATTGTGCCGGTGATTGCCAAGATGTTCGGTTCAACGGCCAATGCCAGTTGTAATATCGCTGCTAATGGCAATACATCCTCGCTTGCATCTACACAAACATCTCCTGGAGCAAACGCGATTGCCCGGACTGCTGCAAACGGCGTGCTGCAAACGGCGGGACAGATGGTAAACATAAGCACGATGAGCCTGAGCGGCGGCAATAGTGATGGGCTGGGCATACATAGCCTCCTCGATCTACTGTTTCTCGTAGTCTTTGAGTCACCTGATGCTGTACAGGTATGATGGTATGTTCGAGGAAGAATGATGAAGCAACATCTTAACTGGCGTTCAGCCCTTCTGTGCCTGCTGCTGGCTCTCAGTTTGCAGAGCTGCCTGGGCTTCGGAGGTAATGGCAACTCAAACTTTAAGACTACCAACACCGGCAATGGACAGTTGGGGGTGAACCAGGGCAACCAGGTCATCTTTCATGGCAAAATCTATTTTATGGTTGGGCACCGCCTGTGGTTCCTGGATGGAACGCGCAACCTGCATCAATTGACAGGTGGAAGAAACGCCGTGCGCGATCCCGCAGTCTCTCCTGATGGCAAGTGGATCGCTTTTGATATTATTTACAAAAACTCTTCCGACCTGGTCTACATGCCCATCAATGGCGGCAAAGTGCGCATGCTGCGCAGCGGCGCAGGAAAATTCTACTATAAAGGACCTTTCGTCCACTCCTCCAATACCTGGAATGTCCAGCCGGCGTGGTCGGCGGACAGTTCACACGTGCTCTTCCTGAGCGACTTTGAGAAGGAGGACTGGTACAGCTACACGGGTATTGACGCCCCTATCCTGGACTTACAAGTATTCTCAGTCCCATTGAATAATCCAGGCGCGGTGCAGGATGTCGCCTATGCCTACTTCGGCGATGGCGGCAACAGGGACCCCAGCTACCGCCCGGGGCATCCTGATCAAGTCATCTATACCCATTATGCCTATGATACCACGCGTACACAGCAAGTCGTGCAGCTTTTCATGGAGAATGCGAACGCGATTGCCAGGTACCCCCACGGGCACTATTACCCAGGCGAACCTGGCTTTGATCCCGGGGTAGCTATTACACCAGCCAGTGTAGAGTGTATAGAGCCGGCTTTTTCGCCCGATGGCAATTCGATTGCCTATATCAAGCGCATTAGCACGGATCAAATGGGGCTCTACGTGATGCCCACGCCAGAAAGTATTACCAGTAATCCGAATAGTTCCACTGTCGCTAAGAAAGCCTTGCTGCCCTACAAGCAATCTTCTCTCATCTTAAAAGGGCAATTCATAAGCCAACCGTTCTGGTCTCCTGATGGGAAGCAGGTTGCCTACTTATCCTATAGCAACCAGTCATTTGATATCTGGCTGGCAACTCTGAGCATCGACCCCAAAACTGGCCGCTATGTGATGAAGGGGAGTCCTGTTCAACTCACAAATGGCGGCATTGATGGAGACTCACGTCCTGCCTGGACGGCATGAGCCGGTTAATGATATACTAGCCCTCGATGATCGGGTCGTATCATCGTACTCTGTTTGCCTGGGTTGCTCGAGGTTAAAAGTTGAACCAATTTGACGGTACCCTGATTGCTGGGCGCTATGAGATTCGTGAACATATCGCCACCGGTGGTATGGCCAGCGTCTTTAAGACCTGGGATCACCGCGTAGAGCGCATCGTGGCAATGAAAGTCCTGCGCTCCCTGGACAAAAATGATCTGCGAGCTGTGGAACGCTTTCGCCGAGAGGCGCGTGCTGCCGCTAAGCTGACACACCCGAATGCAGTTACCATCTATGACTTTGTCGAGGAGATGGGCCAGTATTTTCTGGTTATGGAGTATATTCACGGTCCCACCTTGAAGCAACTGATTGCGCAGCGCCGCCAATTGCAAGCATACGAGGTGCTGGAAATCGCGGCGCAGGTATGTGCTGTACTGCAAGTTGCGCATGCACGGGGCTTTATTCATCGTGACATTAAGCCGCAGAACATCATGTTATCCCGCAGCGCCGGTTCCATAGGGGCGGGAATACTCGGTGGCGGTCGTGACATTGGCGGAGGCGGCATTCTCGTCAAGCTTACCGATTTCGGTATCGTGCGTGTGGTTGAGGATGCAGGCCTCACCAACAGTGGCATTGTGCTGGGTACCGCTGATTATCTTTCGCCGGAGCAGGCTCGTGGCGAGACCCTGACGGCATCCTCCGATCTCTATTCCCTCGGCGTTGTAATGTTCGAAATGCTGACGGGCCGCCCGCCATTTGTTGGCCCCACTGCAGTCTCGATCGCAATGCAACATGCATCAACAAACCCGCCGCCCTTGCGCCAATTCAACGCTAATGTGCCGCCGGCTGCCGAAGAAATAGTGATGCGAGCCCTGGAGAAGGAACTAGAGGATCGCTTCCGCTCGGCGGCTGAAATGCAGCAGACGCTACGCCAGTGTGCCAGAGAACTATCTGCGCAATCTCCACCCGGCCTCCTGGCTCCGCGTAAGTTTCCAGGTGGAACCAATGGGCAAGACCCGGGCCTCCCACCTTCGCGCGGGCCATACCCTTCCTGAGCCGGTATTCCAGCTATGCATACCTCGAGCCAGGGCAGCAATTTCTCAAGTGTCTTATATAGTAGGCGCAACCCCTTGCGGTTGCCCTGGGATGGAAGAACATCTATGCACCATACACAAATCAGCACGAATCAAGCTCCTGCGGCCATCGGCCCATACAGCCAGGCCATTCGTTGTGGACAATTTGTCTATGCCTCCGGCCAGATCGCCCTGGATCCGACAAGTGGAGAACTGGTGGGGGAAGATGTCCAGGCACAGACACATCGTGCCTTGCAAAACCTTCAGGCTGTGCTTATTGGCGCCGGTACTTCGCTTGCCAGTGTTGTCAAGACCACCGTCTTTCTCGCCCGCATGAGCGATTTCCAGGCAATGAACGCCATCTATGCCACCTACTTTACCGGCGTGGCCCCAGCTCGCTCGACCGTTGCCGTTGCCGAGTTGCCACGTAAAGCCCTCGTCGAAATTGAATGCGTTGCCTTCATCGAAGGCAACTAAAACAGATAGTAGAAGTGGTTTTTGTAGAAGAGGTATACGTAGTTCAGGCACGGCCCACGCGGCCACCCAGGATTGGAGCAGCTATAGTGAATGCAGCAGGTATCTGGCGTGCTACGCTCGATCGACTCGCATCAATACCCATCGACTCAGTATCTAAAGCGTGGCTACAATCTGCCCAACTGACAAGTGCTCCAAACATAGAGGCAGAAGATAGCGATGCTTCTTTGCCGGGCACCAGGGATCAGGCGCTCTACTTTACTCTTCAAGTACCCAGCGGCATGGCTCGCGATGTCATCATTACACGCTGGCGGCATTCCATTGAAGACATCCTGGCGGATGTCACCGGGTACCCTGTTACCATCAGTGTCACCGAGGGCTTCGATGGGGATATAGCACCCCTTAAGTTTTCTTCCCGTGTAGACTCAATAGATTATCCTGCGTCAGCAGTAAACTACCAGGCAGGCGACTATGCATACTATAAAAGTGTGGTCAGGCCTCCAATGCAGCAAGATGCACGCTACGCGAGAGCAGGCTTCACCGATGCATCAGATGAATGGGATAATGAGCAGCGTGCAAACATTTTGATGCAGAACCGCCTCAATCCGCGCTATACCTTCGATGCATTCATCGTTGGCAACAGCAACCGCCTGGCTCATGCCGCTTCTCTGGCGGTAGCCGAGGCCCCAGGCGAGTCGTATAACCCCCTCTTCCTCTATGGTGGAGTGGGACTGGGTAAGACCCATCTTCTACATGCCATCGGCCACCAGGGAGTACAAACCGGATTGGCAGTTCTCTACGTCTCGTCGGAGCAGTTCACCAATGAAATTATTAATGCTATTCGCTATCGCACGACCGAGGAGTTTCGCGCCAAATATCGCTCTGTAGATATCCTGCTGGTGGACGATATCCAGTTCATAGCAGGCAAAGAATCGACAGAGGAAGAGTTCTTCCACACCTTCAATAGCCTGCACGAGATGAGCAAGCAGATCGTGATTTGTAGTGACCGCCCGCCCAAGGCTATTGTGAGCCTGGAGGAGCGATTGCGTTCCCGGTTCGAGTGGGGATTGATTGCTGACATCCAGCCACCTGACCTGGAGACGCGCATGGCCATCCTGCGTGTCAAGGCCGACCTGTTACACTACCGCGTACCTAATGACGTGATAGCCTACATCGCTGGCCGCGTGCAGACCAATATTCGTGAACTGGAAGGCTGCCTGAATCGCCTTATGGCCTACCAGCAACTGCACCGCACGGATCTCACGATTGACGTGGCGCGTGCGGCCATGACGTCACTTGGCAACGACAGCAGGGAATCGAACCTGAACATCCGGCAGATTGCCCAGGCGGTAGCAGAATACTACCACATCTCGTTGGAGGATATGTGCGGCAAGCAGCGTGACAAACATATCGTTATGCCGCGCCAGGTAGCTATGTATTTGATGCGCCAGGAGACCCAGGTCTCTCTCTTCGAGATTGGACAACTTTTCGGCGGGCGCGACCACAGCACTGTCCTGCACGCGTGCGAAAAGATCGACCAGGCTGTGAATATCAATCCCACGCTGCGCCGCGAAATCGTGGCTATTCGCGAACAACTCCTGCGGGAGCGATAGATCACATTTTTGCGTGAGGATGCATGGCACCCGCAAGGGGACATGGCAGGGGCAAGCCCTGCCACTACTATACACGGTCGGGGACTCTTCCAACGTGGTATAGTAGTGGCACCCCTTGCGGGTGCCATGCCTACCTGCCCCTACCACGCTCGATGCAAAAAACGCTCGATGCGAAAAATGAAATGCACCCGAATAGAAAGGTATTATGCTACCGTATACAACCTACTTGATCGACTTAGATGGGGTGATTTACCGTGGCAATAAGCTATTGCCAGGCGCGCGGGAATTCGTTGCCTGGCTCGAAACGCACAACAAAAAGTACCTGTTCCTGACCAACAACTCGTTCGCCACGGGTGAACAGATCGTGGCAAAACTGCAGCGCCTGGGCATTCCCACCGATGCTGCTCACCTGCTCAGCGCCGGGCAGGCGGCAGTGCAGCATATTGCCCGGCGTTTCCCCGGTGGCAGCGTCTACGTTATTGGCGAACAGCCCTTGATCGACCTGGTCAGGTCGCAGCACCTGGCTGTGGCTGATCTACACGCGGAAAAAGCCGACGCTGTGCTCGTTGGCCTTGATCGCGGCTTCGACTATGCAAAGTTGAACAGCGCCATGCGCGCCATCCGCGCGGGGGCGTTTTTTATCACCATCAACCGTGATGCCGTATTGCCAGTTGAAGATGGCTTCATACCGGGCTGCGGCGCCCTGGCTGCAGCAATCGAGGTCGGCAGCGGTGTAACTCCAGAGGTTGTTGGCAAGCCGGAACCGGTGCTGCTCCAGGAAGCAATGAACATCCTGCACAGCCAGCCCGATGAAACACTCATGATTGGCGACAGTCTGGATGTTGACATCCTGGGTGGCAAAGCTGCCAGCACGCGCACCTTGCTGGTTCTCACCGGTCGCAGCAGCCGTGCCGACATAGCTAGATTGCATATCGTGCCTGATCACGTCTACCAGGACTTAACGCACGTTCTGGAGGCGGCTGGCGATCCGTAGGTGATATAGAAGGGGGGCCTTACGACTTCTTCTCCCGCGGCTGATGTGCGTTCGTGACTCTGGTTCGATACTCCTGGAGGAGCCCGGTGATGATCTCGCTCATGTCACGTTCCACTTCCACGGAATGCAGCTTTAACCACTTTGCCAGGTCACCGGGTAAATACACCGTTTGCCGCTTGCGGCCATTTCCAGGTCGTGCTTTGAGGGTGTTGATGGTTTGAACATCGGGAGTATCGCCCGGGATTGCTCCTGAGCCCTGTTTGCTGCCGATTTTGCCAAATTCGCCGATGGGCCGTGTCTTGCTCATACATTCACCTGCTGTTGTACGATTTGTAGCGCTAACCGGGTAAAATCCTGTGCTACGCGACTGAGTGGATCATACTCAAACACCGTTTGTCCAAGCGATTGGGCCCGGCTCACGGTGATGTCTGTACGAATGGGGGAACATACCAGTGCTCCATACTGCTGCCGCAGGGCTGGGAGATACTGGACATGCATGGCATAGCGCTGGTCAAATTTATAGGGCACGATACCGGTCACAATTAGCTCATGGCCGTACTCACTCATCCTGGCTGTCAGTTTCGTGAATATGTTTTGCAATCCCTGCACCGCAAATGGGACCAGTTCGCAGGGTATGAGGATTTCATCGCTCGCCAGCAGGCCCGCTTCTGTAATGCTGGTATAGCCGGGTGACTGGTCGAAGAAGATGTAATCCACCTGCGTGAGTTCCCGTGTGGCCTGATCGAGGAGATGCCGGTGAGCCCTGACCACGTAGGGAAGAGCTGTGTCAAGCTCATAGTCGGCTGGCACCACGTAGAGGCCTTCGCGTGCTTGCTGGATGGCTGCCCGGAACGCGACTTGTCTCTTGAGCACGTGCGTCAGTGTTGGTGGCCGTACCTGGGGAAGGAGTGTGCTGCTATTGGCCTGGAAGTCGCAATCGACTATCAGGACGCTAGAGCCGAGCAGGACCAGGGCATGGGCCAGATTCATCACCAGGGAGCTTTTTCCTACACCGCCCTTGAAGTTGAGCATACTGATACGGCGTGCCATGGGCTTCCTCTCTGCCAGAATAGCTGCGCTGCCCGGTTGGTGAATAAGCGAGCACCTGGAGAACGTTTTGTCCTCATTTTCATGTAAAGGATACTAACAGATGTGAATTGCTGTGTCTAGAACGCTTAAACTTTTAGGCTACTGAACGTCTTGAGTTGAAAAACCCAGCAAGAACGAAAAGTGCTGCCGAATCGTGCTGGGGGTAGGAGATGGACAAGTTTCTCCTGTTGGGAGGGCTCATATGCCATCTCGTGTGTTCTCAATATGCAAACGAAAGGAGCATGTATGTCTCTGGCGAACATCCTGTGGGCCGTAGTGGTCATCCTCGTCGTCCTCTGGCTGCTTGGATGGCTGGTCGGCAACGTGGGCAGCGCAATCCATATTCTGCTGGTGATCGCGCTGATTGTGTTACTCTACAACCTTTTTGTCGGCAGTAGACGACGCACTTTGTAGTGCAGAGTTAACGAGCCTCTCGCCGGCGTCTCACCCGGCGAGAGGCTCTTGAGAGCAAAATGATTGGATATGTTACAAACAGTGTCAATTTTGATGAAACCTGAGCAGTGTACGTGAACATTATTGCGCTTGGGGCACAATCCGAACTCAATAACGAGGAGGAGGAAGCTCCTCAGGCGCTCTAGCCTTGTTCAATTGTGTTTGTGTGAGAAAAGCTCCTCTGAGATTTGCCTCTTTGAGGTATGCCCCTGTCAGGTCAGCGCCGGCAAAGTTGGCCTCGCTCACATCGGCCTTGATGAAGTTGGTATCTATCAGGACTGCATTGGTGAAGTTTGCCCTGGTGAAATGAGCCTCCATAGCGACTGCTCCACTGAGATCAGCACTCGTCAAGTTTGCCTCGCTCACATCGGCCTTTCTCAAGTCCGCACCAATCAAGCTAGACCAGCTGAGGTCTGCCTTACTCAGGTTCGCACCACTTAGCGCGGCGCCACTCCCCTCACTGGGGTTTTGTTGCCGCCAGGTATTCCAGGCATTTGTCCCTTGCTTGATAAGCTCTAGCAGTTGCTGCTTTCCCATGTTCTTTTCCCTCCGGAAACAAATCTTTAGTAGAGGTTGGAAGGCAATTCCTTCATGAAGGATACGTCCTATCAAGGGAAAAGGTGACATACACAAAAGACCAAGAGCAAAAGCTGACAGTCAATTTGACAGCCAAAGCTATTTACTCTGGCTGTTATTGAGAGAGTGAAAAGCCAACCAGAGCAATTCTCAAGCCTCTTGCAGAGTTCGACTCTCCCCCACCTACCCTTATTGCTCTATGTAGCAACAAATGTAGCATTGCTGACAATCTTCAGCGGGAAATCATGATAGGCCGCGAACAGAGCATAAGAATTTAAGCACGAGAAGAACATCAGCGAACGGCTATAGACGGCTCCTGTCGAATCTCTCCATCGAATCCCATTAATCCAACCTCGTAACGATGAGTTTTCTGTATCATTTGTATAGGTGCCTGTGATTTCATCGAAAAGCATCTGCTCAATAAGAACAGGTGCTTTGCGGCAGATATGAGCAGGTGCATGGTAGGTACAGGCATTCAGGTAATAAAAATGAGGATATGAAGTTATCTCCCTAAAAAGCACTATGTTACTCGTAAAGGGTATCATCACTCTCTTTCACCACATTGGAGAACTCGATAATACTTCCTCCCTGTATGGGGACCTGCCAGTAATGCATTCGCCAGCCCGCACCATGTTTCCCGATCATTAAACGCCACGCTTTCGCATTATCCTTACTCCGAGTATACTGAGGACTATTGGCCGCTTTGCTCTGTCTGCGTTCATGTAATTTATATCCCTCGACATGCTTTGCCTGGTCCGCGATAACTGCTGCGGCAGCCTTCACTATTCTTCTGAGAATGGTATCGTTCGTATCCAGTCCGACATTATTCACTGATTTCATAAAAGCAGAACCGATACGAAAATTCAGTGGTTGGGGAACGGTTTCTCGCCAATCTTTCTTGAATTGCTGCTCAATAGCATAAAATAGCCCCTTCTCGCCTTTATCCCATAACTCGATTACATCTATCATTGGCAACAAATCGTCAGGCGTAAGCAGAAGGGGAAATATTCCCGTCATTTTGTCGTCGGCTTCGCGAGGAAAATCGGGGAGAGATTCTACAATGATGGCCGATACCTCTATTTCTCTTGCTGATTGAGAAAGCTTTAACGTTGCGATTTGCAAGTCACGCGAGATGGAATGATTTAAACATTTTGAGACACAGGCAGCAACTAACAGCCATTGCATATCCTCTAGTATTGAGTCTGG
>WNGK01004660.1_pt1 | contig 14620 bp, 15 predicted proteins | sample 5400601 | NCBI WGS metagenome assembly WNGK01 (sample SAMN13153376, study PRJNA577476) | soil metagenome | isolation source: 60 cm soil or saprolite under Garry oak tree replicate 1 | place: USA:California | collected 2016-06-15 | reverse complement strand
TTGCGGCCGCTGGCCGAATCTCGCGGCCCGATTTCGCGCCGCACCGCAGCCAAGGCATGCATCTGGGCCGCCGTTCGCCGCGTATCGGGATTGCTCTCCGTCTTCATCCTGATCCTGCCTTGACTCTCCGCCCTCGGCTCCCTATGCTCAGAACTCTTGTGTGGGGCGGGCGCCTTCGTTTCGCTCGGCGCAAACTTTCGCCCGCCATTTCAGTGGGAGGCCAGTGTCCAGTCCGCCGCAAAACCTGACCATCGCCACCACCGGCGCCAGCGGGTCGCTATTCCTTCGCCACCTGCTGCTCGCGGTCGAGCGCGATAAACGCGTTCCAACTGTCAACTTCATCGCCTCCGACAGCGCTCTCCGCGTAATGGCCGAAGAGCTCGGACTCCGCGGTCGCACCAACCTGGTTGGCCAGGTCCTGGGACGCGCGTCCCGCAAGATTCACCAGCAATCCGACGCTGATATCGGCGCTAACGTTGCCAGCGGCTCTTACCCCGCCGACGCTATGGTCGTGATGCCATGCAGCGTGGGAACGCTTGCCCGCATCGCGAATGGCATCGCCTCGCACCTGATCGAACGGGCCGCAGACGTTTGCCTCAAAGAAAAACGCCCGCTAGTGCTCTGCGTTCGCGAAACCCCGCTCAACAAAATTCACATTCGCAACATGTACCGCGCCGCCGACGCCGGGGCTACTATCTTTCCCTTAATTCCCGCGTACTATTTCCGTCCCGCCACTCTCGACCAGATGGCGCACGAGTTCGCCTGCCGTGTCCTCGCCCATCTCGGCCTTCCGCAAGCGGATGCTTACCGCTGGAAAGGTTGAGGAGAGAGATTTCAAGCGTGAAACTTTGAAGCCTCGTTTTTTCAGCCGCTTCCGGGGGGAACTTCAAGTCTAGAGGGGCGGAGGGGCCGAGCCACAGATTCCGACCGGACATGTACGTGTGCGGCAAAGAACTGACCCGTTTCACAAGTCTCGCCGTCTCGCAGGCGCGCCGCCTACGCTGCTTTTCGCCGCCACTCTGTATCATTGGTGAGTGGTGAAAACTGAACTCTGAGTGCCAGGCTCTGATGTCCAAGCCCTTCGCCATCTCGATTGTCCGCATCCTGCGCGACCGCGGATACCTCGCCTATCTTGTCGGGGGATGCGTTCGCGATCTCTTGCTCGGCCGCGAGCCCGCCGACTACGACGTCGCGACTGACGCCACTCCCGACGATGTCATGCGTATTTTTCCGGAGACTTACGCCGTTGGCGCGCAGTTTGGAGTGGTGTTGGTTCCAACTCCCACACAACAATCTGTCATTCCGAGCGAAGTCGGAGTTTCGCGAAGCGAAAGTCCGGCGCAGTCGAGGAACCTGTTTTTGGCCGGAAGCGGCGCCCCTCTAAACGCTCGCCACGTCGAAGTCGCTACCTTCCGCTCGGATATTGGCTACAGCGACGGCCGCCATCCCGACCAAGTCCATTTCAGTCGTGATCCCCGCGAAGACGTGCAACGCCGCGACTTCACCATCAACGGCCTGCTGCTCGACCCTTTGAATGACGTAGTTCTGGATTACGTCGGCGGCAAGAAGGACTTGGAAGCGAAGATCATTCGCGCCATTGGGAATCCGGTGCTGCGTTTTGCTGAAGACAAGCTGCGCATGTTGCGCGCCGTGCGTTTCGCTGCCCGTTTTGAATACACAATCGAGCCCGCGACCCTGGCTGCTATACAAGAGCTTGCGCCGCAGATTCACCAGGTCTCGCGCGAGCGGGTGCGGGATGAGGTCACCAAGATGTTGATCGAAGGCCATGCCCGCCGGGCCTTTGAACTGCTCGATCAGACGAGGCTGCTGCACGAGGTTCTCCCAGAGATCGAGGCCATGAAAGGAGTGGAGCAGCCGCCAGAGTTCCATCCCGAGGGTGACGTTTTTGTCCACACATTGCTGTTGCTGGAAAACCTGCCGCAGCCGTGTACGCCGACCCTTGCCTGGGGAGGGCTTCTTCACGATGTGGGCAAGCCACCAACGTTTCGCCGCGCCCCGGACCGCATTCGCTTCGACTCCCATGTGGATGTGGGAGTGAAAATGGCGGAAGCCATCTGCCAACGCTTGCGTTTCTCTAATGACGACACCGAGCAGATTCTCGCGCTGGTGGACAATCACATGCGCTTCGGGGATGTCGAAAAGATGAAAGCTTCGACGTTCAAGCGGTTCGTCCGCCTGACGCGCTTTGATGAGCACCTGGAACTGCATCGTCTGGACTGCAAAGCCAGCCACCAGAAGCTGCGCATGTACGATTTCATCTGCCACAAAATGGCCGAGCTTACTCCCCAGGCTATTTACCCCACGCCGCTAGTTGGCGGCGACGACCTGGTTGCTGCGGGATACTCACCCGGCCCGCAATTCAAAGAGATTCTCTCTGCCGTTGAAGATGGCCAACTGGAAGGCCGTCTGCGCTCCAAAGAGCAGGCGATGCGCTTCGTGCGGCGCAAGTTCCCGCAAGAGGCAACCAGGCAACCGTCGGCCTGAACCCTTGGCCTCCTGATAGAACCCCGTCTGTGGAAAATCCTTGTCAAGCCCCCGGGCGCTTCAGTTTTTGACTAACTCGAACAAACGAAACGAATTGCTACTCTGGAAATATAGGGACAAGAAGGTCGCCTCCCTGTTTCCGCCTCCAGTCGCGTGCGCGGAATGTTAAAATCAAAAACTCCCATGGAACAAATCGCTCCAGCGCTGGAAAAAGCTGTCATCAATAGCCTGCGCCAGGCTCCGCCATCTGATGCGCCGCTGCTTGCCTGGCCGCTGGCATGCGGATCAGCCGTGGCCGAACGCACTCGGGCGCTGGAATTCTCGCGCGGCATTCTAAGGGTGGAAGTCCCTGACGCGGGATGGCGCGCCGAGTTGCAACATCTTGCAGCCCGGTATGTGGCCGTAATCAACCGCTACAAGATCGGCACGGTCAGCCAGATTCATTTCGTGGTCCGTATGGAACAAATGCAGAAGTAAGAAATCGAAGTAAGAATCCACGGCACTAGCGGCGTGTGAGGTTTTTCACTTCTGGATTCTGACTTCTTACTCTGATTTCGTATGAAAGTTACCGAAAAAGACGTCACCTACGTCGCTGACCTCGCCAATCTGGAATTGAGTGAGGACGAGCGCGCTCGGATGGTGCGCGACCTGAACTCGATTCTCAGCCACGTCGACACATTGAGCGAGCTTGATACCAAAGACGTTCCGGCGATGGCGCAGGTTTCCGACCGCTACGGACTTGACGAATCCAAGCAAGGAAGCGAGCGCTTCGCCTACGCCAGCCGCGAGGATGTGCATGAAGGCCTGCGGAAATCTTTCGCGCGCGAAGTCGCACTGGCCAACGCGCCCCAGTCTGACGGAACATTTTTCAAAGTCCCGAAGGTGATTGAAAGATAGCCTTAATTGCCGAACTCAGAAGTTAGAAAGCAGAAGATCGGGCTAACTTCTGCGTTCTGACTCTCACTTCTATCTTGGTATGGATCTGTCCGCACTCACAATCGACTCCGCCCGCTCCGCTATTCAGGAGTGCAAAACCACTGCGACCGCCCTGGCAGAGGCGTTCTACGCGAAAATTGCGAGTGACGATCCGAAAATTGGGGCGTACCTCACGCTGTCGAAAGAGCGCGCTCTAGCGAATGCTAACCAGGTTGACCGCCTCGCTGAAAAAGGCGAAAAGTTGCCGCCGCTAGCTGGCGTACCGGTCGGAATCAAAGACGTGATGGTCACCAAAGGAATTCGTACTACAGCGGGCTCGAAGATTTTGGGCAACTACATTCCGCCTTATGACTGCACCGCGGTCGCACGGCTTGAAGATGCGGGCGCGGTTGTGCTGGGCAAACTGAATTGCGACGAGTTCGCCATGGGATCGTCGAACGAGAATTCGGCGTGGAAGCCGGTGCACAATCCGCGCGATTTGAGCCGCGTCCCCGGAGGCTCATCCGGTGGCTCGGCTGCATCGGTTGCCGCGGATATGGCGGTGGCTGCGCTGGGTTCGGACACTGGCGGCTCCATCCGTCAGCCTGCTTCTTTTTGCGGAGTGGTGGGACTTAAGCCGACATACGGCCGCGTGTCGCGTTACGGACTGATTGCGTTTGCGTCGTCGCTCGATCATATCGGTCCGCTGACGAAAACGGCAAAAGATGCTGCCATCGTCCTGCGAACTATTGCTGGCAGCGATGCGATGGATTCCACTTCCGCCGACCTTCCGGTTCCGGACTATGTCGCCGAACTCGACAAGCCGGTCAGAGGAATGAAGATCGGAGTCGCAAAAGAATATCTCGGCGAAGGACTCGATGCGGAAGTCCGCCGCGCGATCGAGGCCGCCATCCAGAAGCTGGCGAGCCTGGGTTGCGAGATCGCCGAAGTCTCGCTGCCGCATACCAAGTATGCGATTCCGGCCTATTACCTGGTTGCCACCGCCGAGGCATCGTCGAATCTGGCACGCTTCGACGGCGTGCGCTATGGGTATCGCGCCGAAAATGTTCGCTCGCTTTCGGATATGTATCGCCGCAGCCGCAATCAGGGTTTCGGCACCGAAGTGAAGCGCCGCATCATGCTGGGAACGTACGCACTGAGCGCCGGATATTACGATGCCTACTACTTGAAAGCGCAGCGCGCGCGCACGCTGCTGACTCGCGACTTCGAAGAAGCATTCAGGAAAGTGGACGCGATCGTGGCGCCCACCTGTCCCACGGCAGCATTCAAGCTCGGCGAAAAGGTGGACGACCCGCTGGCCATGTACCTCGCCGACATTTACACCGTGACCGCTAATCTGGCCGGCATCCCAGGGATTTCAATTCCCGTCGGCCATACGAAAGAGAAGCTGCCCATCGGCATGCAGATCTTCGGCAAGCACTTCGCCGAAGCGACGATTCTGCGCTTTGCGCACGCGTACGAAACCGCCGCGTAACTAGATTCACCCTACTCAATTCACCCTACTCACATAGACCTGGGCGAAGTTGGATCATTCGCTGTGAGTGACCACTAACAACCAGTAAGTTCTTCGACCGCGAAAGCCCTTCACGATCGCAAAGGGCCGATGGCTGACGGCCGACGGCTTCTTCCTCACAACTTGTTTCCCACTGGAGAAACCCATGAACCCTCATTCCAAATCGAAAACCCTCCTTGCCCTCGTGCTCGCGATTGCTATCGCGGCCACTGGGTGCAGCTCTCAATGGATCAATCTGGCTTTGCAGGACCTGCCTGTACTTACGCAGATGGCGCTCAACATCACTACGCTGGCGAGCACACTAGCTTCGGGACAGCAGGCCAGCGCCGCGGACACCGCGGTTATCCAGAACATCTCAGCGCAAGCCAGCCGCGATTTGAATCTACTGCAGAGCCTTTACAGCGAGTACAAAGCGAATCCCAACGGAACTACGCTGCAGAAAATCCAGAATGTGATTTCCAATCTCAAACAGAACGTGCCTGCTCTACTGGAGTCGGCACACATTGGCAATCCGGTGTTATCGGCAAGGATCGCGGCGGCGGTGAGTCTGATTCTTACCACCGTCAACAGGTTTGCCGCATTGATCCCGCAGCCCTCGCCTTCGGCCTCAACAGCGCAGAAACTCTACGCGGGTCCCGCCCCCGGGCCCGAAAGAGTTAAAGAAACAGTGGAACCAGCAAGTGTGCGCCCCTACCGGAAACTCCGCACTGGACGCGGCGTTTGCGCAGTCGATACTGCGATAAGAAAAACCGCCGTTGGTCATTGGTCGTTGGCCTGCGCTCCCCCACCAATAGCCTCGCCCGCTTTGAGGCGCAGTTGCGCGAATGAGCGCCGCGGAGGGATTCCCGATCCCGGTCGACGACCAACGACTAACGGCGGTTCTCGGCGCCTAAGAGACAAGAGCCAAGAGCAAAAAACTATGCCTCTGCCCGTTATTGCCATCACCAACGCCTCTACCTGCCTGACCGACGCGCAGGTAGAGGCGGTCCTTCCTGCTTTGCAAAAGCAGGCCAGCGACGATTTCAAGGCCTATTGGGAGCAGGATTGCACGCTGCAGTTTCTTCCCAAAAGTCAGCCGCTTCCCAGCAGGTGGTGGCAGATTGTCATCACCGACAATCCCGATCAGGCCGGGCCCTTGGGTACCACGAGCTGACCAGCCACGGCACGCCGCTGGGAAAAGTTTTTGCCAAGCTGGACCTGCAGAGTGGCTCGTCGTGGACGGTCACTCTGAGCCACGAGCTGCTCGAAATTCTCGCCGACCCCTGGATCAACTGGTGTGCTATGGGCAGCGACAGCAAAATCTATGCGCTCGAAGTCTGTGACGCGGTCGAGGCTGATGAACTCGGTTACGCAATTGACGGTGTACTAGTCTCGGATTTCATTACGCTCGCGTGGTACGAGCCTATATCCGCTGACCGGCTGGACTTTAAGAAGCATGTCTCGAAAGAGCTGGAACTGGTGCGTGGAGGTTACATTTCGGTTTTCGATCTGACCCGCGGCTGGACTCAGATCAATGCCCGGGGCGACGGAGGTCCGCGGATGGTGCACGGCAGCCGCCGCCAAAGAAGAAAGCTGATTCGTCCTGCGTGGAGAAGAAGCGAGCGTTAGCAGCCAGTGATTTACTTCCGTCTCCACCTGATACCGTCTTTCGTCTGCTCGATCATGATGCCGGCGGTGGTAAGCTCGGCACGAATGGCGTCAGACACCGCGAAGTTTTTCGACTTGCGCGCGGCCTCCATCTCCGCCACCTTCTGATTGATCTGCTCATCCGAAAGGGCGGGGGAACTGACGATCTCGATCAACTCGGCGCTGATGTCTTTCTCGCGACCCTCGGCCTTCGCCCACCCGAGGACGAACTGCATCTTCGTGGCGTCATCATCGTGTAGCACCGAAAAAATCTCGTCGAACTGAGTCATCACCGCGAGCAACGGTTGCACGTCGTCTTTTCTGAGATCTCCAGAATCCATCGCTGCGTTCGCCGCACGCACCATGTCGAAGACTGCGGCCTGGGCCTGGGCGGTGTTCAAGTCATCGTCGAGCGATTCCCTCGTGCGAGTGCGCGAATCGTCGGCCAGCGACTGCATCGCCGGATTTGACCCTTTAGCAAAATTTCCCTTCGCCAGGCGCTGCTGGAAATTGCGCAGCCTCTCGACCGACGCTGCGGCCTGTTGCAGTCCCTGAAACGTAAAGTTGAGCTGGTTGCGATAAGGAACCGAGGCCAGCAAATATCGAATGGACGAAGGCTTGTGTCCTTTCAGCACCAGATCGCGCAGAGTATAGAAGTTGCCCAGGCTCTTCGACATTTTCTCGCCCTCGACGAGAAGAAAGCGGGCGTGAAACCAGGAGTGCGCGAAAGGCTTGCCAGTCGCGGCTTCCGACTGCGCAATTTCGTTTTCGTGATGCGGAAAAATCAGATCCTCGCCCCCGGCATGTAGGTCGAAACTCTCCCCCAGCTCTTGCATGGACATCACAGAGCATTCAATGTGCCATCCTGGCCGACCTGGGCCGATGCTGCTCTCCCATGAAGCCTCACCTGGCTTGGGTGCCTTCCATAACGCAAAGTCGCGGGCGTTGTCCTTTTCGTATTCGTCCACGTCCACCCGCGCGCCGTCTTCCATCCCTGCGAAATCTTTCTTGGAAAGCTTGCCATAGGCGGGAAACTTCGCAATGCGGAAATAGTACGAACCGTCGTCGGTCTTATAGGCGAATCCCTTCTCCGCCAGCTTCGCAATGAACTCCGCCATCTGAGGAATGTTTTCCGTGGCGCGGACGATCTCAGGTTCTTCGATATGCAGAGTGGCGGCATCCTCAAGAAATGCTTTCTGGTATTTCGCCGTGTATTGCTGAACGGGAACTCTTGCCTCTGCCGCATTGCGGATGATTTTGTCATCCACGTCGGTGATATTCATCACGTGATGGACCCGGTATCCGCTCTGGCGAAGGTGGCGGCGCAGAATGTCCACGGCAACGAACGTGCGGAAGTTACCTATGTGGCCGTAGTCGTAAACCGTGGGCCCGCAGGCATACATTCGGACCTCGTTATCCACGAGCGGCCGGAATTCCTCGACTTTGCCGGAAAGAGTGTTGAACAGGCGCAGGGCCATAGCTTGAAAAGACCTTCAATTCTAGGGGGACGGAAGAAGGGGGGTCAAATCCGATTCAAAAAGCGAAACGCCGCCGTTGAATGTGACACTCTCGAAAGTGTCACAACGGATGATTTGCGCACGGCATTCCACGTCTAGACTCTGGGTCGTGTTTAGAAGGAGGCATGTTATGCGTCAAGCAATCGCGGCTATGTTTACTGTCCTGCTGTTCGCTCCCGCTGTCTTCGCACGCGGGAACCACGATTGGGAACATGTAGAGAAGCTGAAGCCGGGTACCACTGTGCTGATTTCGCTGTGGAGCGGACGAACAATTAGCGGACGCGTCGAGGCCGTGGACACCACAACACTGCGGATTGACACGGCTGATTCTGACATTGGGTTCGGTCGCTAGAAGAGTTCAGCCGGGCGGACATCCAGAGGATTATCCACGTCCGCCGGCCGAATCTGCCAGATCCTCAGCGCTGGATGGTTGCGAGCGCGGTGATCGGAGGTGGAGCTGGTTTTGTTTCGGGAGCCATTTACGACGCCACGCACCACGAGAACTACCACTGGTTCACCGGAGGACTCGGCGGCGCGGTACTGGGCTTTTTCGGATCGTGCACAGTACTCGCAGGAGTCGGCGTCGTCGAACTCTTTCATCATCACCGGACGCTGGTGTACGAGGACCAAGACACCGGCAAGAGTTCGCAAACTGACGCAGGGCAGTTCGGACGACCTACCTACTTGGGTCCGGCTGTCGCTTGGTGGCCCGCCGCCCTCAGGCGAAGTCCCACCAGATAAACATAGTGCAAGGCCGAAACAATGGTGAAGGCGAAAGTCGCCCGCAGGAAGGTTTTCTCCCCCACCCAGACCCACTTGGTGCGGTCCACCTGGAATAACATCACGAAGACCACGGCTGCGAGCTGGGCCACGGTGTTGGCTTTGCCAAAAATGCTGGGACGAAAATCGCGCAACCCAGCGATGGTATAGAGCAGACCGCTCACCAGCACGATGCAAACATCGCGGCTGAAAACCATCACCGAGAACTTCCAGGGAATCTTGTGAAGAATAGAGAGCACAAGAAAGACGGTGCTGAGCAGCATCTTATCGGCAATGGGGTCCAGGTACTGCCCGAGCAGCGTCTGCTGCTTGAGCAGGCGGGCGAGCAGGCCGTCCAGTCCATCGCTCAGGCCGGCCAGCACAAACAACGCAAGAGCCCACCCGTAGTGGCTTTCGAACATTTCGATGATGATGAATGGCAGGAATGCCAGACGCACCAGAGTGAGTTGGTTGGGTGCAGTCAGGATTTGCGAGAATTTGAGCGCCGCTTTCTGCGAAGGCATTTCTGAAGATGTGCCCGAATCCACGCTACGATTGTCGCTGCGCCAAAGGCGGTTTGCAACCCAGTGTTCGGCGTGGCTGTCCGAGGTTTGCATTGGGCCGCAGTCCCGGGTTTGCAACCGGAAGAAGCCGCCCGTAAAATGGTGTGCCGCAATGTTTATCGGCGCGTAGCTCAGTTGGTTAGAGCGCTACCTTGACACAATAGCCATTCCCCCACCGGCCACTGATTCTAAAGAAGTTTGATAGGGTTAATTAGCGGAGAAACGGGTATTTTTGTCGTGATTTGGTACGCTTTTGGTACGGTCGGGCCGCGGCCCCTCGTGCCAAGCGCTCCAGCTCAGAAATACAAACGTGTTTCTTATTTCGGAACCCCATCCACCGGGATTGACCGTACTTTTCTGCCGTTCCACACTGCTTCGAGCACTACACCGAAAGCTAACCGAACTGGCCTGCGGGAACAGGATTCAATCGGTGAACGGACCCGACTCCTTTCCGACGGCACTTAGCAGTTAGGGTTGCAGGAAACCATCAACGCTACCGATTAAGAGTCCAAAGAGCGCTCCTGAAAACAAAGGAAATCAATAAGTTAGGTCGGCAGATTCCGGCAAGGTCCGGCAGAATCCGCAACCTCCGCGCAACCAAGAAGACGTTATTACGGAGCGTAAGTGGCATAAATGCGCTTGTCCCGTTTAACCTATGCCGCCCGATCTTTAACATCGGCTGATGTTGCGGACCTCGCACAGTGGGCGCAGCAGAAAAAACGGTCGCCAACCTCCACTCCATGCCCGATCACCCTGCACTTGCAATGCTCGCAGATGGGAGCGATGGCCTGGATCGCACATTCGAAGCTATCGAACGTATGCCGCGCGCCGGCGGCGATCAGCTCAAAACTCTTGTCGTACTCATTGCCACAAACTTCGCACGTTGCCATACAAACCTCCTTCACGCTGCGTTTACAGACGAACTCGACGTTGATGCACTAGATGTTAGCTGGTTAGGCGACGTTGTCCCGAACTCAAATTTAAGAACCCAAGCTCTAGCTCGATTCATTTGAAGGCAGCACAATTTTCTTGTCGCTCTGCCCGCGAGTGAGCAGTATCCGATGCCCTGTTTGTTTTCCGGTCTGAGCATCGATACGAAACCGGCCATAAAAACGTGTTGCAGTCCAAAGAGGAAGCGGTACCTCGCAGCTTGTCGCTGTCCAGGGAACAAGCCCGGCGAATGCACTCCGTTACGATTAATCCGGCTGCGAAACTTCCCGTCGCGATGTAATCCGGCATGGTGCTCTGAAAACTATTTGCAAACCAATCGGAAGTGGGCCCTACAATTCCGGGGAAGCACGCACCAAGTTCCCACTGGCTGGGCCCGAGCACTCCATCGGCAATTTGCCCAAGCTGAGCAGCGAAAGCAGCGATTCCGGCCGCCACGGCTGCTATAGCGCGCACCGTTGTTGGCCACCGCGGGCGAGTTCGCATGATTCCCAGTTCGTCTTGAAAACTCCCCGCCAGGACGAAGGCTTCGGGTCTGACATCGAGAAGCACCGACGGCGCAGCATCGGCGTTCTTGAGTGGCGTATCGAACGGGACGAGTTCAACTGACTGGCCAGTCTCTTGAGCTAATTCCATGACACCGCGGGCAACCTGCCATCCGAAGCTTCCTTTTGCTGAATACAAAAGGCAAATGCGATCGAGTTCGGGATATTCCTTAGCGAGCCAGTGCGGAAGTGTTCGCAGGTAGTCGGCTGCGGGGCCGGCAATGCCGATCATGTATCGCCAGCCACGGCTGAAGATCTCGTCAGACGTGCCGCCATAGTTCCACACGATCTTTTTGTGCCATTCCGCAATCTCCGCAGCAGCCAATGTCAGGCTGCTGGAATATGGTCCCAGGAGAATATCTACATGATCGTTTCGGATAAGCCGCAGCACGTTTTCCCGAATACGACTGACCCGGCTGCCGTCGTCATACCAGATTAGGCGGACGGAAAGTGGTATATCGCCGTTAATGGAAATACCGCCCTGAGCATTTGCATGAGACTGCCAGAGCAGGACGCCGTCGAGTGCCCATTGACCTTGGAGTTGGAACCTGCCGGAAACCGAAACAGAAAGTCCGAGGCTGATCTGCTACGTTCACCATCATTGGCCCGTGCCAGTGCACCGGATATAACGGGGCAGGCGGATAATTTGGGCAAGCTGGTTCTGCAGCCGACCGCTCGCAAAGCCAAAACGTTGATCCAAGCCTACACACGAGTGATGGCGCTCGCAAAGGCGTTCCATTTGGGTCTCTTCGTCGAAGACGGGGTTTAGAAGGAGATGATTCGCGCCGGCGTTCCTGAGACGCGCGATCTGGTCCGCGATTTGCTGTGGTGATCCCCGATAAGACTGTCCCAAAGCCGGTCCTTCATTAACGAATTGCTGCCGGATCCCGATTTGAACAGGATTTCGACGACCACGGGCTCTCGTTTGAGAGAACACCATAATTCGATTGACGTAACCCATATAGCGTCGCGGACAATTAAAACCGCAAGTCGTGCTAAGGCGCGTAGGAGTCATGCAAGGTTCGATCCGGATGCGCCTTTTTTTGCTGCTTGCGACTTTCACAGCTTTCTCTTCAAGAGACACAGATAACGTGGTTTAGTCTCGCGGGTCGTTGCGCTATTCTGGGCTGTGCCACCCGCCGACATCCGTGATTAAACGATCGGCCTCATGAGGTCCCCACGACCCGGGCTCGTAGGAATGTAGAGCACTGGCATTCCCCAGAATCGACTCCACAATGGCCCAAGCCGCTTCGACCGCGTCCTCCCGTACGAAAAGCATGCCATCTCCGTGCATGGAATCTCCAAGGAGGCGCTCGTAGGCATCCACCTCGTCGGCTGTTTGATTTTCCACTGCCGTGAGTTTTGCCGGCATTGGGACCAGGTCTGCACCGGGGCGCTTTATCTGCGCGCCCAGGCTCAGTTCGATATCACCCGGCCCTAAGCGGAAGCGGAAATAATTGCAAGTATTGCTCGCCAGATTGTCGAGCGGGGGCTTTCTGAGTTTGACCATTACTTCGGTAGCCGTAACTGGCAAGCGCTTTCCCGCACGAATCAGAAATGGCACTCCCGACCACCGCCAGGATTGAATCTCGAGACGCACGGCAGCGAACGTTTCAACCTTGGAATCCCGCGCGACCCCCTCTTCGCTGGTGTAGCCCTTGAACTGCCCGCGAACCAGATGCTTCGGATCGAGTGGCGGAATTGTGCGAAACACCTTGACTGTCTCATCGCGAATGGAATCACAATGGAGGCCGGTAGGAGCCTCCATGGCCAGAAAGGCCACCACTTGAAGCATATGGTTCTCGATCACATCCCGGATCGCTCCAGTGGCATCGTAAAATTTTCCTCGTCCTTCAATTCCAAATTTTTCTGCCATGGTGATCTGGACACTTTCAATGTAATTCCGGTTCCAGATCGGCTCCAGGAAGCTGTTGGCGAAACGAAAGAAAAGAAGATTGAGGACGGCTTCTTTGCCAAGATAATGGTCAATACGAAAGATGCGCGATTCCGGGAGCACAGCATGAAGAGCAGCATTCAACTGCTGTGCTGAGGCAAGATCATGTCCAAAAGGCTTCTCGACAATCACTCGTGCATTTTTCATGCAGCCCGAATGTGCGAGAGATTCGACGACATTGATAAAAAGATTAGGCGGAATTGCCAGATAATGGGTGGGGCGGGTTGCCGAGCCGAGCGCTTTCTTCAAGCGATCGAAGGTCACAGGCTCTTGATAATCACCCCCGACGTAGTGAAGCAAATTCAAAAGCTTAGCCAAGGTATGTTCGTCGATATTTCCGCCTTGTTGGCGCACGCTATCGCGGGCCCGTTCTTTCAGATGCTCATCGGTTCTCCCAGCCTTGGCTACACCAATCACAGGTATGTCCAGGTGACGACGCTGGACCATATGATAAAGAGCGGGAAAGATCTTCTTGTGAGCGAGATCTCCCATCGCCCCGAATAGAACCAGGGCATCGGCTGGAGTTGCTTCTTGCGAAGGCTCGTTGCGAGTGCAGCCATGTCTGAGATCGGGCATAGGTTTTCCTGGTCTCGCCGCATAGTCCCGACGTGCGACATAAATAATCTTAGCAGCGCTGAAGTTGCATCAAGAGCGGTGCTAGGCTAGTCGAAACGCGGCTGCGGATACGCCCAGCAGCTTCTATGGAGAAACCGCACTCATCCCGGATAAACAGATTCGTCGTTCCGGTAACCATCCTGTTGACCTTCATCTCATTCTGGAGAGCAGCGGCAATCGTCCTCGCAGACCTCGGCTCTTCGGCTTATTACGTAGGCGGGATAGCGGAGAAAGCGATCGGGAAATCAGCGCCCTGGTTCATTCTCGGGATCATGCTGCTTTCGTATTCGGTGCGGGCAGTATACATCGAGAGCTGCAGTATGTTTGTGCGCGGCGGGGTGTACAGGGTCGTGCGCTACGCCATGGGTAGCACTGCGGCCAAGATTTCCGTATCGGCTCTGATGTTTGACTATGTGCTCACGGGCCCCATCAGTGCTGTAAGCGCAGGATTGTACTTTGCAGGGTTGATCAACGAAACCGCACAGCATTCCCGATTTTTAACCGTGCAGTTGCCGCCGCAATTATTTGCCGCTGGCTTCGCCATTCTGGTGACGCTCTACTTTTGGCACACCAACCGCGTTGGCATTCCGTTTTCCAGCGGAAAGGCGTTCCGCATCATGCAGATCACGGCCGTTATGGTCGTGATTCTCATTGCCTGGTCCCTTTATACGATCCATCGCCACGGAGCCCAGCCGATTCCGGCCCCCACCATGACTAATTTCAAGTTTAGCGAGGAAGCTCTGGGATGGCTAAGAGGCACTATGGCTGCGAGAGTTACCATCGTGGCCATCCTTATCGGACTTGGGCATTCGCTTCTCGCAATGAGCGGTGAGGAGAGCCTGGCGCAGGTCTACAGGGAGATCGCTGCTCCCAAGCTCCGCAATCTCAAACGGGCCGGTCTCGTAATTTTCATCTTTAGCATGCTATTCACATCGCTGGTTTCGTTCTTCGCCGTGATGATCATTCCAGATAGCGAGCGACATAAGTACTTTGACAATATGATCTCGGGAATCTCGATGTTCCTGGCAGGCCCCTTTGGTCTCAAGCTTGCCTTCCATGCGTTCGTTGTGCTGGTCGGAGTCCTTATTCTTTCCGGAGCCGTCAATACCGCGATCATCGGGTCGAATGGCGTGCTGAAC
>WNGK01012208.1_pt1 | contig 14628 bp, 9 predicted proteins | sample 5400601 | NCBI WGS metagenome assembly WNGK01 (sample SAMN13153376, study PRJNA577476) | soil metagenome | isolation source: 60 cm soil or saprolite under Garry oak tree replicate 1 | place: USA:California | collected 2016-06-15 | reverse complement strand
ATGAGTCGAAATATTCCAGGCTTCCAGTTCGTGCCGCAGAATCTCCCGATTCGTGGGGTTATGATCGACGATCAGGACTTGCAGGCGCATCTCTCGAAGAGAGAATCTCTGGAGTAAGACTTCGGAGTTCACGCTCTTGCGCAGACGGACCGTAAACCAAAAGGTCGAGCCCTTGGCCAGCTCGCTCTCAACTCCAATGGCGCCCCCCATTATTTCCGCAAGGGTCTTGCTGATCGCCAAGCCAAGGCCCGTTCCCCCGTATTTTCGTGTGGTTGAGCCGTCACCCTGCGTAAACGAACTAAATACCCGCGCCTGGTTTTCCGGCGCGATGCCAATGCCGGTGTCGCAAACCTCGAATCGCAGTAGAGCCTCACTCTCCGATTCCTCGGCGATCCCCGCACGAACTACGATCTCCCCACGCTCGGTGAATTTAATGGCATTGCCCACAAGGTTCGTTAGAATCTGCTGCAATCGGGCGGGGTCGCCGCGATACCCCGTGTGCATGCCAGGGGGAATCGCACAGACCAACTCGAGCCCCTTGTTCGCGGCACGCTCTGAGAGAAGCATCACCAAGTCGTCCAATAGCTCCCGCAAATCAAAGCCCACGTCCTCGAGTTCCAGCCTCCCAGCTTCAATCTTGGAGAAATCCAGAATGTTGTTGACGACGGCCAGCATCGCCTCGCCCGAGCGTCGGGCGGTCTCCGCAAAATGGCGTTGCCGGTCGGTCAGCTCGGTCGCCAGGAGTAAATCGGTCATTCCCAGCACGCCGTTCATTGGAGTGCGGATCTCGTGACTCATGGTAGCCAGGAATTCGCTCTTGGCGCGATTTGCAGCCTTGGCGGCTTCCTCCGCCCGCTTCCGCTCGATCACTTCTTTCTGCAGATTCTCAGTCCGTTCGCCCACCAGCGCTACCAGGTGCCGCTCCCGGGCTTTCATTTGCTGGAGCCGAACCCAGTACACTGACACTGCGGCTAGAAACGCCGCGAGCGTACAGAGGGCGTAGAACCAGAAAGTCTGGCGGAAGTGTGGGTGCAGCGCAAACTCAATAGCCGCGCCGTTCTCGTTCCAGACACCGTCCTTGCTGCAGGCTATCACTCGGAAGACGTACTGGCCAGGCGGGATGTTGGTATAAAAGGCGGCGCGCCGCGTTCCCGCTTCCACCCACGCCGGATCGAATCCTTCCAGCTTGTACCTGAAGCGAACTTGCTGCGGAGCGACAAAACTTAACGCTGTATAGTGAAACTCGAGCTCCCCCTTTCCCGGGCCGCCTTCAATTCGCGCCTGAGGGTCTTGCATATTCTTGTCGATGAGGATCTGCTCGATCACCACGGTCGGCGGGAGAGCGTGCTTCAGATGGGACGGGTCAATCACAACCGCGCCTTTCATAGTGGGAAACCAAAGCTTTCCATCGCCGGTTCTCCAACCGGCGGGCTGGAAACCGCCATTGCACTCTCGGTTTTTCATCCCCTCAGCGACACCATAGGAGTCGCAAAGGAGCGACTTCACCTTTCCGTCGGCAAAATCGTTCAGTTGCTTCTTGTCAACGCTAAAGATGCCCTTGTTGCAACTCATCCAGAGCTTCCCGTCTGCGTCCTCAAGGATCTGAAACATATTATCGTCGAATAGGCCATTTTTCACGGTGTAGGTAGTAAACCTGCCGTTGCGAAAACGGCTCAAGCCTCCCCCGCCCGTGCCAATCCACAAATCCCCCTCGTGATCGGCATAGATAGACCAGACCACCTCACTGGAAAGCCCTTCTGCCGTTGAATACACGTTGAATTTGCCGTCTTTGAAGCGGTTGAGCCCTCCCCCGTTGGTGCCGATCCACAGAGCGCCGTCGTCACCTTGAGCAATGGAGCTAACCTGGTTGTTGGAAAGGCCGTCCGCACTCGTATAAGTCTTGAACTTGCCGTCCCGGAATAAAGTCAGGCCACTTGGCGTTCCGATCCAGAGGTTGCCTTCCCGGTCCACATAGGTGGAGAGCACCAAGTCGTTCGGCAGTCCGTCTTTTGTCGTGTAGATTACGAACTTGCCGTTTTTGAAACGATCCAATCCCTTCCGGGTTCCAATCCACAGGTTCTCGAGGCGGTCCTCCGTGATGGAGAAGACGAAGTTGTGGGACAACCCGTTACGGGTTGTAAACTTCGTCAGCGTGCCATCTTTCAGCCGATTCAGCCCCCTTGCCGTTCCGAGCCACAGCCCCCCCTCGTGGTCCTCGTAAATGGGCAGAACGACGTCGTCGGAGAGCCCTTCTCTGGCCCCATAAGCAGTGATTTCGCCGTCCTTCAGACGGCTGAGACCGGCGCCGCCGGTCCCTATCCAAAGGCTGTGTTCCCGGTCCGCGTAGAGAGCGTAAACTTCATTAGCCCCTAATCCTTCGCTGCTGGCATAGGTTGTAAACTTACCTGCGAATAAACGGTTCAAACCCCCGCCCACCGTGCCAATCCAGAGATTCCCGTCTTCATCCTGGCAAATGGAAAACACAGCGTTACTAGCGAGTCCGTCGTGCGTCGTAAGGGTCGTGATTCTGCCCTCTTTCAGTCGAGCTAGCCCTCCGCCGTTGGTTCCGATCCAAAGGCTTCCCTCACGGTCGCGATAAATTGATCGCACCCTGTTACTGGGCAAGCCCTGTTGGGTACTGTAGGTCCGGAACTGTCCGTCTTGAAGGCGACTGACCCCACCGTCCGTACCGATCCACAGTCCTCCGTTCGGGTCTTCTGCAAAACAGTAGACTACATTATCTGGAAGCCCGTTTTTCGTAGAGTAGACGGTGAATTTCCCTTCTTTCAAAAGGTTGACGCCGCCTCCATCCGTGCCAATCCACAGGTCGCCCTTGCTGTCCTCAAACAGTGACAGGATCACCTCATCCGACAGCCCGTCCTTCGACGTGTAGGTGGTGAACTTCCCATCTTTGAGCCGGATCAGTCCCCCGCCCCTCGAACCGATCCAAAGGTTTCCCAGCCGATCGGCTACCAGGGCCTGGATGTTGTTGCTGTGAAGTGCAGGCGTATTCCCCTTATCGAACACGGTGAAGCGCACACCGTCAAACCGGACCAATCCCTCTTCAGTCGCCAGCCACAGGTAACCCTCCGTCGTCTGAGCAATCGCGGTGACCGTCGTCTGCGGCAGGCCGCTTTCGATGCCCCAGGCCTCGTGGACGTATTGGGTGATCGCCTTCTTGGGATCCAAGCCCCTGGCAGACCCTGCGGACATCAAGGAGACCAGAATCGTGCAGACTAAAAACCCTGCCCAGCGGCCATCTGCATCTTTTCGGCGTTTTGACGGTATCATTTGTTTCTCCATTTTATGCCTGCATCAATCGCAAGTAAAGACTACGAAAGTTACGCTGGCTACTCTCCGTTCACGAGAATGGAAGTGGAATCAACTTCCGTAGTGCTGGTCCCCCACTTTGACTTGTCGCTCCAGACCGTTTGGAAGGCCAGATTTGTGCTGTCGTACCATACCACCGAGGGGGTTCCCGACACGGTCCCCTGGGCGGTCACAGATGCTCCCCAGACGCTGGTGAATCCCCAGTTCGACTTGGAGCCCCACACTGATTTCGGGGCTGGGACCAAGTAAACGTTCCCGGAGACGCTGTCGTGGGTTACGGCTGGAGAAAGAGCGTTACCGGCGGCGACAAGGGTGTTGTTCAGGGCTGCCTGAATATCCAAATAGCCCGCGCCCACCGTGAAGATGTCATAGTAGCTGACGTAGACCTGACCGGTGGCTGGGTCGGTGGCTATGCTGGCGTTGGGGAAAACCTTGGAAGCGGTGAGCATCAGTCGAGCCTTTATCTGGTCGGGAGTCAGCAATGGGTTCTGCTGCAACATCAGCGCAGCCGCCCCGCTTACCATCGGGGCGGCCATGCTGGTGCCGCTGAGGCGGTAGTAGGTGGAAGAGGTCGTGCTGCCCCCGTTGAATTGGTACAATGAGTAATAAATATCATTGCCAGGATACGAGGCCGGCAAGGTGAGGCTCACTGTGTACAGGGAGACGATGAGATTGCCCGGAGCTACGAGGTCCGGTTTGACGAAGTGGTCGATTATGGTCGGTCCCTTCGAGCTGTAACTGGCGATCAAGTCATCGCCACGGGAAGGGGTTCCCATGGTCTTCATGGCCCCCACTGTAATCACGTAGGGGTCGTTGGCGGGGACCGTGATGGTGTCATAGCCGGACGTGCCCTGCGAATTGTCCCGGCCATAATTGCCCGCCGCCACAACCACAACAATGCCCGCCTTCCAGGCCGATTCCACCGCCAGACAGAGTGGGTCCAGCGTGTAGCTTTCATAGACGGGGCGGCCTAGCGAGAGATTGATGACGCGAATGTTGTACAGCTTTTGCAGCATGACAGCCTGCTGGATGGCGTTGATGACAGCACTATCGGTGCCCACCCCATTCTTGTCGAGCACCCGCAGGTTGATCAGATTGACGTTGGGAGCGATGCCTTTGAACGTGTAGAAATAATTCGATCCGGTGGAGTTCTTACCGTTGCCTCCAACTATGCCCGCCACATGGGTGCCGTGGCCATATTGGTCAATGGCGGTTTTGATTCCGGTAAAATCTTGGCTGTATACAACCCGGTAAGTCTGGCCATGTAAGTCGGGGATATCAATAATGCCGCTGTCAATCACCGCGACCCCGATTCCGGTACCATTCAAGCCAAACTGCCACGCAACTGGGGCGTTTACGGTTGCGTCGTAGTAGTCCAGCTGCGCCGAGGAAGGCGTCGTCGCCGTTCCTTGGACGGGATGGTCGGCCGAGATGTGGGCGACCTCAGGATCGTTGGCGAGATCCTCCAGTTCACGGGCTGAGATTCTGTAGGCCCCGCCCTTCACGATTCCGAGTTCAGACTTCAATTGCCCGCCTCGATCCAAGACCTTCGCATGGAGTCTGGCGGTTGGGGCTTGCGTGAATTGGATAATTACGTCTACGCTGGAGTCAGGATCTGTGCCTTCCAGATCGGACGCGATCTTCGGGTTCCTGGCAAGAGCCGGCTTTCCCAGCAGGAAGCAAGCTGCAAGGAGTAAGAAAACCTTCCACGTGTTCTTCCACATTGGCTTCATGTTGCTCTCCTATTTACTACGGATTTGATGCCCGGAATATGGGTCATTCGTACAGCTTTGTCATGGATTGATGACGACTCTTCCCAAATTTCTTGCATTTGCTCCCCTGTTTCAGTGAAGTTCATCTAACCCTTGTTGAGTTTAATAGGTAGGCCGTGGCAGGTATATAGTACCCGTGTACCAGTTGAGTTACCCCTTCGTACTAGGTTGACCGCCCATCGAGGGGTGTAGAACTGCCCGCCCTTCTTGCCCTAGGCAGCGGTAAACTGGCTGAGAAAGTATTCGTACACACCGCCCAGGACATCCTCAGACCGGCTTACTTTGTCTCCCAGCCCAATTGCGCCGAAAAGGTCAATCAATTTGCCCATCCGGAGCTTGTCGAGCGATTCGCGGGGATAGTCCTTGGGCAGCACGCCCTTGAGCGAAGGGTTTTCCTTCTCGATGGCGACCATGGCTTCGTCAATCAGCTTCCCGATAGTGGGCTGCTTGCGCCCGCTTGCAGGCGAGTCCCGCGGGCGGCTTTGGGAACCCAAAAGCCTTGGTCGCCAGAGTACTCGTCGCGGTCTTCGGGGTCCGCGTTAGGTTCCTTGTTTAGTTTTTAAAAGCGTTCCTGGAAGGCGTCCGAAATGTACTTCAGGAAAATCAGGCCAAGGACGACGTGATGGTAGTCCGCCACGTCCATATTGCCACGCAGCTTGTCCGCCGCCTGCCAAAGTGTTTGTTCGAACCCAGAGTTCGCCCCATACTTGGCATTCTTCTTCTCGCCCTTCCCACGTCACGCCCGCGCTCGCCCCTTCTGCCGTGTAGGCTTATGCCAAAAGCTGTGACAAAGACATAGGATATTGCCAAGAATCGTGACACGAATTGTCACGAAGTCTGACATCGAAATCTGTAAGATCTTTAGTTTCAATCCACGCGCTTTCGCTTACGGTGACACCCTACATAAATAATGGGAGTTGTGGCAAAAAGGAGACGGTCGCCAGCGAGGTGCGGCCGGCCACTGTAAGGAAGGCAGTCGGGCCGCGGGAAAAAGGCTGGTGAGGCATTCCTTCGCGGAATCGTCCTCGATCCATGGGCGCCCGGCTTGTAACAATAACTGTCAGCTTCTGCTCCTGCCGCGAAGATTTCTTGGCTTGCCACTTGCCACTCTGGCCATTTGGTCACGGGTCCGCCCGGCTAGGATCAATTTTTGTGATGCGAGGAATTTTATCCTTCTGGCCTCGTAACGCCCTGCCCACAAACCAACCCGACGCCTCGTGTCATGGTCTGCCGTTATCAGTAACGAGCAGTCGCTAGCCTTGATCGGGAGTGACTCGGCCCAAGCGCGGGGATTTTGGCCAAAGCAGAACGGTGACGGGCCGAGGCACTCCCGATCAGGGGACTAGAACGGACCCGCTGGCGCGCACGACCAACTATGGAGATTGAATGCTTTTTTCTTTTAAGTTGGGCGTTGCGTGGATATGGAGGGAGGCGGAGGAGGTGGAACCGTTGGCCGTTTGGGCAGTGCAGAGATACTGGGGGTGAGAGCAGAGAGCTCGCGTGGACCCCCCGTGGTAAGGGTGAATAGGGCGTAAGGACACGGCAGCGCTGGCGTGCGGGCTGCACGTGGGTGGTCCGGTTTGGCACGCAGTTCTAGGAGGTATCAAAGTAACTGAACCGTGAAAGGGATTGTTCACTGGTGAATCGCTGGATGATGATCATCACCGTGCCGCAGTGGGGACAATGCCAGATGGCGGCGTCGGCGACGGGAACATGACTTGCGGCGGACGGCACGGGGGCGCTCGCCAGCAGTTGCCGACAGAACTTGACCCGCGCGGCACGGAAGCGATTGCCCAAGAAGCCGAAGTGACGGATGCGCACGAAGCCTTTGGGCAAAACATGCAGGAAGAAGCGGCGTAAGAACTCCGTGGCCGTGAGTGTCATGGGGCGTGTCTGGCTGGCGTGCGCGTAATCCTTCCAGCGAAAGGTGACGCGCTCGCCCTCGAAGGATAGGAGTCGATGGTTGGAGATGGCCACGCGGTGAGTGTAACGGCCCAGGTAGCGGAGTACCTGCCGAGGCCCGCCGAAAGCTGGCTTGGCGTAGACCCCCCAATCGTGTCGATGGAGGCGGCGCAGAAGTTCGCGGAACTGTTTCTCATTGGCCAGCGCGGCGGACGGTCCGGCACAACGCAACTGCTTACGACGGTAGAGACGCTTGAGGCCGGCGATGAACTTGCCCCTGAAGACTCGGCTGAGCACCTTCACGGGGAGAAAAAAGCCGGGATAGCGAGGATGCACCCAACGGCTGTGATCGTGCGAGATGCCTCCCGCCGGGATGACGCAGTGAATATGCGGATGGGCGAGCAGATTCTGTCCCCAGGTGTGGAGAATGCTGAGGATACCGATCTCCGCGCCGAGGTGCTTAGGATCCGCCGCAATTTCCAGGAGGGTGGCGGCAGTGGCGGTGAACAGGAGATGGTAAAACTGGCGGGGATTGTCTAACGCCAGGAGGTTAAGTTCGTGGGGAACGGTGAAGACCACGTGAAAGTAAGAAGTGGGCAGCAGTTCCTGTTCCCGTGCGGCAAGCCAGCGCTGGCGCGCCTGGGCCTGACACTTGGGGCAGTGCCGGTTGCGACACGAATTATAAGAGATGGCCTGAAATCCGCATTGAGGACAGGCATCGAGGTGGCCTCCGAGTGCGGCGGTGCGGCAGTTCTGAATAGCTCGGAAGGCCTGGCGCTGTTGGAAATCGAAGCTGGCTCGATACCGGTCAAGAAAACCCTGGCCCTGAGCGCGGAGGATATCGGCCACCTCCACGGCGGGCCGATTCATTTTTTATGTAGGCGGCGCGAGCGGTGAACGGTCTCCAGACCGGAAACCTGCAGGGCGTCCAGTGGGTTGGGAAACGCCTGCAAGTGACGGCGCGAAAGGTGCAGATAAACAGCCGTATGTTCGAGTCGGACATGGCCCAGCAGGAGTTGAATGGTGCGCAGGTCGGCTCCCGCTTCCAGCAGATGCGTGGCGTAGGAATGTCTCAGAAGGTGAGCGTAGACGCGTTTTTTGATGCCGGCGCGTCGGGCGGCGAACGGACAGGCGTCCCAGACCACCTTGGGGGTAAGGGGCTTGTCGGCGCGCCAGTTGTGGAGGGTGCCTGGAAATAGCCAGGTCTTCGGTTTCATCCACCGCCCGTACTCCCGCAAGGTCTCCAGCAGCTTGGGACTGAGAGGGACATAGCGGTCACGCCCACCCTTACCGCGCTGAATGTGGATGAGCATGGACTGGCTATCGATGTCCTTGACCTGCAGGTGGCGCAGCTCGCAATTCCGCATGCCGGTGGAGTAGAGGACCATGAGGAGGGTGCGGTCCAGCAGGTTGCGAGCGGAATCGATCAGTCGGGCGACTTCCTCCACGGTCAAGACCGCGGGTAGTCGGCGTGGATGCTCGAAGCTCATTCAGTCCTAACTTGTCCGGTGACCTGCCAAAATGCCGGGCAAAGTTCGCCACGGCCTGCAGGTAGTAGCGGCTCGTCTGCTGGGAGTAATTCCGACGCTGGAGTTCATCCAACATCATTCGACGCAGTTAGGTCATAAGCACCTCCTTATGACCCAACACTACTCCGGGTTACCTGGAAGGTTTTGAGACGTGACGCACGCGACCAGCGTCCCCCGCGCCAGCGGGTTCGTTCTTGTCGCCAAGGGAAGACTGATATGCTCGCAACCGTGATCTGAGCTGCTGGTGGCTGCCAACTTGCCGCTTCGGCGTTGACCGTGGGGAATCGTCTGGAGGAATCTTCGCCAAATTCCATTCCGTAGAGTTGTCGTGATCCAAGAGTTTGACAGGACGTCTCTCAAATCATAGGATTCTCTCCCATCGTTCAATACGGCTCTGGCCGTCATGCAAGGGAGTGTTCAAGTGGCTGCGCAAAGTGTGAGTCTCGATGTCACGATCGTGGGTGGAGGGATGATCACCTATGATCTGATCCTTCCGTCGCTTTTTCATCTTCAACGGACCGGTGTCGTTCGCAAGATCGACATCTGCGCTACGACCACTTTTCGGCTGAAGGCGCTCGACGAAAGCAAGGAAATTCGCGAGGCTTTCCCGGGGCAGGGTTTCACGCCGCATCCTGCGCTCAATGTTTCACCCGAAAAAACATTTCCCGAGTTGTACAAGGAAGTTATCTCGGCGATGGCTCCTGGAAATATGATTGTGGTTGCCCTGCCTGACAGCCTCCATTACGCGGCGGTGATGTACGCCCTCGACCACGATCAATACGTGCTGTGCGTGAAGCCGCTCGTCTTGAAGTTCGAACAGTCCGTGGAAATCGAAAAGCTCTCCGCCGAGAAGGGACGCTTTGTGGGTGTCGAGTACCATAAACGCTTTGATCGCCGGTCGCTCATGGCCCGGCGCGCTTATGCACGGGGTGATTTCGGCACATTCATCATGGGCGAGTCCAAGCTGATTGAGCCCTATTATTATCGTTCCTCAAATTTTCAGAACTGGTTCACCTGTGATCAGACCGACCCCTTCACCTACATCGGTTGCCACTACGTGGACCTCATCTACTTCATTACCGGGCTGAAACCGGTGGAAGTGTCTGTGCAAGGTGTCAAAGGAAAATTCACCAATGGCAACGAAGCGTTCATGTGGTCCCACGCCCGCGTGACATGGGAAAACGGCGCGCTGCTTTCCGCTGTGAATGGTTTGGGCTATCCCGACGCCGCGGCCGGCAGCAACGACCAGGGGATGGTTCTGTATTGCGAGGGGAACGGCCAGACGGGGCTGATTTTCCACGACGACCACCATCGCGGTGTTGCCTACTCATACCTCGAAGGCATTGGTCCAGGAAATTCAAAATATAACTACGTCAGTCCTGATTTCTTCCGGCTTGTTCCCTGGGAAGGGCCGGGTTTCAAGCCGATCGGATATGGGTTTGAGTCCATTGCCGGCATTACCCACGTCATTCACCGTATGCAGACCGAGACAGCGGCGCTCGAGCCCGAGGAGGCTTTGAAACGCCGCAGGGAAATCATGCGGGAAGTGGATGCCAACGGTCTAATCGCCACGCCCGGCAACAGCTATATCAACGACCTCGTGATTGAGGCGGGCCGAATGTCGGTTCTTCAGGATGCAGCGCCCGTCCGAATTGTTTACGGTGACCGCCCGCACGCTGAATTTAAGCGAAAGTAGGGAAAGGGAAAAATGGCTGTCTACGATTTGACTCCCGTCGAAGTCCCGAGGGTGGAGACGAAATACCGCAGCATCAAGACCAGGATACCGGTGCCGGAGTCCTTGGCGATTTTCGAATCACTGCGGCAAACCGAACCGCGATCGATGAGCGGACAGCCGCTGATTGTTTGGGACAAGGCTGAGGATTGCATTGTCAGCGATCGGTGGGGCAATCGGTGGATCGACTGGTCGTCGGGCGTGCTCATCACCAACGCCGGACATGGGCGCAAGGAAATCCGCGACGCGCTCGGAGAGGTGATAGACCGCGGGTTGCTGGCTTCTTATGTTTTCGTGCACGAACGGCGCGCACACCTCGCGAAGATGCTTCGCGATATTTCTCCCGATCCCGAGAACTACCGGGTCTTCCTGTTGAGCACCGGCAGCGAGGCGACCGAAAACTGTATCAAGTTGTCGAAGACCTATGCCCTGAAAAAATATGGCCCCCGCAAGAAGTATTTTGTGACATTCCACTTTGCCTTCCATGGGCGCACCATGGGTGCCCAGCTCGCCGGGGGGAGCGAGGCGCAGAAGGAGTGGATGGTTGATCGCGACCCTACATTTGTGCAGGTGCCGTTTCCCGACGGTTACAAGAATGAAGACACATCATTCGGTCTCTTTCTTAAGAGCCTCAACGAAAAAGGCGTCGAACCGCGCGATATCGCCGGTGTGATGACGGAGACCTATCAAGGAGGCGGCCCGGATTTCCTTCCCGTGGACTACGCACGGAAACTTGAAGACTTCTGCCGCGAATACGACATTGTCTTGTGTTACGACGAAGTCCAGGCGGGCTTTGGCCGAACGGGAGAGATGTTTGGGTACCAGCATTACGGCGTGCGCCCTGATCTCGTTGCCTGCGGCAAGGGCCTCTCGTCGTCATTGCCCATTTCAGCCGTGATCGGGCGCGAAGATATCATGGGCCTTTACGCCCCGGGATCGATGACCTCGACACACTCGGGATCTCCGCTGCCGGTCGCTGCGGCCATCGCCAACCTAGAGATTATCCAGAAAGAGCGACTCGCCGAGCGCGCGGCGCGCCTGGGCGAAATCCTCATACCAGAACTGCACCGCATTAAGCAGAAGTATCCGGATGTCCTGGGCTGCGCGCAGGGGAAAGGTTTGGTGGGAGGAATTCAGGTGGTGAAGCCGGGCACGAAAACCCCTGACCCTGACATGGCTTTGCGGATTAACGTTGCCTGCCTGCAGAAGGGCTTGCTCATGTTTGCCCCGGTAGGCAGGAGTGGAGAATGCATCAAAATCGCTCCGCCCTTGACAATCCCTGAGGACGCACTTCAGGAGTCTATTCAAGTTCTAGAAGAGGCGGTGGACGAAGTCGTGGGGGGAAAGAAACCATCTATGCTTCGGTGAACCCCGATCCCATATTCTGATCTGCACTACTCTTCCGCAGTCTGGTTGGAAAGGCCTTTTGATTTCGAATGGGGGAATTGACCGCGGACTTCGAGAAGATTAGCTCTTTCAACCTGGACGGAATTACCGACGCGTACAAGCGATCAAAAAGACTTCGCGGCAGCGGACTAAGGCTGCGAAGAAAATCTTTTCGTTGATGCGAGGTGCGCGTCTTCCTTACTATCCATCCTAATTTCAACTCTCCATGACCGCTATGCTCGCCGGTATGAACAGCAAACATCCTTTGTGCTGGAAGAGGAGCGATGAAGTAGAATTCCAACAACAGTTGGATGGAACGCCGGGGAATTGCTGAGGGACTCATGAAAACTTTCTGGCCATATCGCGGCATGCTTGTTGTCCCCCTGTTCGGGCTTGCCGCTTGGCTTGCGCTCGCCGCGCTGGGACGCCCGCAAACGGTTTCATCGCTTTACGCTCGCGGTTACACGGCAATTCCAGAGCCCCAGCACGTGAAGTTGGGCGAGAGTGACTTTGAGATTTCACCTGCCTGGCGAGTGCAGATCGGCCCTGGAATCGCGCCGGGTGACGTTGCTGTTGAAACTCTAAAGGAAGGGCTGAAGGAACGCTATGGACTCGCGATTGGCGAGCGCGGCAGCGGGCCGGCGATCCGGCTCGAGACCCGGCCGAATTCTGATTCGGTTGGCGACGCCCAGGACCGGGACAAAGCCGCATTGGCAGGCCAGGCGTACAAGCTCGCGCTTGCGAAGGACGGGATCACAATTCTCGCGAATGCGGCGCCGGGGCTGTTCTATGGGGTGGAGACGTTAATCCAGCTGGTCAAGCCCTCCGGCGGGAATCTCTGGTTGCCGGAATGCGATATCACGGATTGGCCGGATGTCGAATACCGCGAAGTCTTCTGGGACGAGCAAATGCATCTCGACCACTTCGATGTTCTGAAAGACGCGATTCGGCGCGCCGCTGGCAAACGCAACTGGCGTGGCGAAAATAGAAAAGGGCATGACATCACTAAACGCGACGCTTGACCTCTCGCGAGTAGCTCCCGGCCGTTATTTGCTGGGCATACGGCCGTCGGGTGCCGACTGGAGCTACTCGCCGCTGGTCATCGAGTAATCGTTGGGCCAAACCATTAAGGTAATCCGGCGTAATCGCGCGGACAGTGCGGAGTTACTTCCGAGTGGCTCGTTTCTCGGGCACAATCTGGTGAAATGAAACACTTCGGCTGCTTCTTGCTCATGCGATTTCCCCCAGCGACGCTGAGGTCTGAGAATTTCAGGTTGCTCATTGCAGGTTCCGGCTTCTGTATGATTTCTCCTGCGCTATGCTGCGGGTTACTTGAGCGGACGCGTCAGTCCTTGCGCTTCCAGCCACCAGTAGAACTCTTCGATCCAGTGATCGCTGGTTGTGCCTTGCTTGCGCATACTCCAACCATGATGGCCGTGTTCATGGATGTGAAATTCGGGTTTGTATCCCGCAGCTTTGAGGACATCGTAGAAAGCGACGATTTGGGGGCCGGCCGTACTATCCGATCTCAGAAATCGGCGCGCTTCCCCGATTCGGTGGCCAACTGCATCACATCCAGACGCGCTTTCCAGGGGTCCGGAATCGCGCCGGCCAAGCCATCGGGATGAAATTCGAAGATCAAATCCTTGCCCGGATCGTAACGCGGCCAAGCCGGCAAGCCCGCACCATTCGGATCGCCGGTCCTGGCGAAGTTGACCCAGTAACTTTGCGCCATTCGAGAGACCGCCTGATCCTGGGCTGTCGGCGGTGGTGGTGGCGGCCCGAAGCCTCCAGTACCCAAGGTGCCGAACACGAATGCGATTTCGCCGCCGTGCGGTGCCCCGGCGCGAAACATTTGGCGCATCGCGGGTTGAACGTAGGAGAACCGGTAGAGATAGACGGGCGAACCGTTGGCCGCGAAGGCCCTCGCTGCGAAGCGGGCCGGCTCTGCCTGGCCGAAGTCGTCGTTTGCCCTCGCTACCAGCGTGGCCAAATCCGTCGATCCGTCGGGATCGTAGGCCGCTTTCGCCTGGGCGCTCCACTTGCCGAAATGAGCGAACAGCTGCTCATTGGTAGTCGCTCTTATCCGGTTACCCGCAGTATCGGCGCTGTTGCTTCCGAGCATGAGCGGAACACGCGGCTCGCGGTGGGCCTTGTAAGCGGTCTCCGCCGTCTCCGTGATCAGCTTGCCGTCAAGGATTGGCGTTGTCTCGTAGGACTGAACGCTCCCCCCCGGTTGTGCCGGGGCGCCGTCAACGACCTGTTCGGCACTGAGGGCTCGCAGTTTGGCCAACGCGGCCTGGTCCGTTCCCTCGATCCCCATCGAATGCGCGAAGTTGATCCCGATCGTCTCGGCCGATACCGGATAGTTCGGATCGACGCCGTCTTTGCTCATCGGCCGTGCGGTGAGCACGCTGTCCCGCGAACCGCCAGATTCGACGATCGCCTTTTGGAACAGGCCGCGCGCCATGGGCATAGTCAGGAGGCTGTGCACCGAGACACCGCCCGCGGAGAATCCAAAAATAGTGACGTTGTTCGGATCGCCTCCGAATGCGGCGATGTTCTTTTGCACCCACTTGAGGGCGGCGATCTGGTCCATGTAGGCGTAGTTGCCCTTGGGCTCTTCAGGATGTTCCTGGCTAAGCGCCGGGAAGGCGAAGAATCCGAACCGCCCCACGCGGTAATTGGCAGCGACCAGGACGACACCCTGTTTAGCGAACTGGGTCCCCGAGGTGAAGGGCATGGCGCTCGAGCCGCCCGTGAACCCGCCTCCGTAGATCCAGACCATCACGGGCAGCTTCGCGTTTTGCGCGGCGCTTGCGGGGCGCCAGACGTTCAGGAACAGGCAATCTTCCGATGAGGTCGGCGACATCGACATCGACCTGGCGCCCGGAGTGAATCTCATCTGCGCACAATCAGCGCCAAACTTGCTCGCATGGCGCACTCCTTGCCACGGAGGCAAGGGCTGGGGCGGGCG
>WNGK01005426.1_pt1 | contig 14629 bp, 13 predicted proteins | sample 5400601 | NCBI WGS metagenome assembly WNGK01 (sample SAMN13153376, study PRJNA577476) | soil metagenome | isolation source: 60 cm soil or saprolite under Garry oak tree replicate 1 | place: USA:California | collected 2016-06-15 | reverse complement strand
GTCGCTCACCGGGAACGTCAACTCTGTGGCCGTGGCAGCCATCGGCGTCATTTCGACCGTTGGACCTGCCCCGTTGTTCGCGGCTGAAGCCGCGGCTCGGCCCCTCCCCGCTGAAGCGGGGGGGTGAAGATACCGATCCGTGGCGCGCCACACCCACGACCCGATCGCGCAGGCACGACTCAGCCGAGCCGCTCCTGGCGGGAGGCAAGTCCTTCGGCGGGCGGATGACGTCCTCAGCTCAGGCGAAGGAGCCCTTGCCCGGCGTTCGTGGACTCGTGTTCCTCGGCTTCCCACTCCATCCTCCGGGGCGGCCCGGCGACCAGCGGGCGGAGCATTTGACGCAGGTGCAGATCCCGATGCTGTTCCTCCAGGGGACGCGGGACGAGTTCGCCGACCTGAAGTTCTTACGGCCCGTGATCGAGCGCCTCGGCACGCGGGCGACCCTGCACCTGGTGGACGGCGCGGACCACTCGTTTCACGTTCTGAAACGGTCGGGGAGGACGGATGGGGAAGTGCTGCGAGAGCTGATGGGAGCTGTCGGCGATTGGGCCCAAAGGCTAGACGCGTAGACGCACAGACGCACAGACATAGACGCGCACACGCACAGGAGAACGCGTGCCCAACCATTGGATCGTGAAAACCGAGCCGTCCACCTACAGCTTCGACCAGCTGGAGCGCGACGGGACCACGGTTTGGGACGGCGTGCGGAACAACCTCGCGCTCAAGCACCTGCGTGAGATGAAACGTGGCGACCGGGTGCTGGTGTATCACTCCGGGGAAGAGAAGGCGGTCGTGGGGCTCGCCGAGGTCGCCGCCGAGGCGTACCCCGACCCGAAACAGAAGGACCCGAAGCTCGTGGTGGTGGATCTCAAGGCGGCCGGGAGACTACCGCGTCCTGTGCCGCTGGCGGAGATCAAACAGGAGCCGGCGTTTGCCGACCTTGCGCTGGTCCGCATCGGTCGATTGTCGGTGGCACCTGCGTCGGCGGAGCAATTCAAGCGCCTCCTGAAGATGAGCGGCTCGAAATAACGCGGCGGACAACGGACGAGGGAGAACGGTCCATGGGAAAAGGTGATCTTCGGTCCAAGCGTGGCAAGATCTATCGCGGCACCCACGGCAACACGCGGCGCAGGAAAACGGAAAAGGAGAGAAAGCAGAGGCGATTGACGAGAGGCGCCGAGCCTCAGGAGGGCGGGGGCGGGGGCGGGAAGGCGGAAGCGCGCCCGGCATGAAGACCGGTCTCGCGCTGTGCCTCTTGTGCGCGGCCCCCGCGGTCACGTGCGCGGCACAGGAGCGCTGGCAGGTGACCTTCAACAGCGGCACGATCTTGTGGGACCTGCACCTCGTGAAGCTCTCGGGCGACACGCTGGTCGTGCAGCACGCCGACTCGGTCTACGCGTTCCCGCTGATGGACCTGGACGAGCTGCGGCTGGTGCACAAGTCGGAGCGGCGCCAGAACGCCGAGCCGGGCCGCTACGACGGCGTGCTGGCCGGCGTGGACGACGAGGTCCATCGCCTGACCTTGTACGACCTCGCGGAGCGGCGCCAGATCGTGCAGCAAATCTTTCAGGAGCACCCAGCTAACGGGAGCCCGTAAGGTCGTCCCCCCTCTCCCGAAGGGAGAGGGGGACAGGGGGTGAGGACCTTGGCAGGGGGTCAGGGGGTGAGGACTCGCCGCATCCTGCTCGTCGATGCCGACGCCTTCTATGTCTCCGTCGCGCGTGTCGTGGACCCGGAAGGAGCGGGCAAGGCTCGCCTCTTGATCGTGGGCGGCTCCGCGGAGCGGCGTGGTGTAGTGATGTCGGCATCGTACGAGGCGCGGGCCTATGGCGTGCGCTCGGCCATGCCCATGGCGCGCGCGCTGCGCCTCTGCCCCGGCGCCACCATCGTACCGGTCCCCTGGGAGGCGTGCGCGGAAAAGAGTCGCGCCATGAGGGAGGTGCTGCGGAGCTTCACACCCGCCGTGGAGCAGGCCTCGAGCGACGAGTTCTACGTCGATATGACCGGCACCGAGGGCCTGTACCGGCGTGAGCCCCTCGCCGCCACCGCATCGCGCATGCGGGACGAGACCTTGAAGCAGACCTCGCTCACCGTGTCGATCGGCGGCGGGACGTCGAAGCTCGTCGCCAAGCTCGCGGCCGGCCTCGCCAAACCCCAGCCCGGCACGGCCGCCGCCGGCGTCCACATCGTGGCCCCGGAGACGGAGCTCGAGTTCATGCGGCAGTTCGCGCTCGCCGACATCCCGTTCATAGGCCCCAAGTCGGAGGAACGGCTCGCGAAGCTTGGCCTCCGGGGGGTGGAGGACGTGCTGCGGCACGATCGCGAGACGCTGGTGCGCTGGCTGGGCGAGCGCGAGGGGATGTGGCTCTACGAGCGCGTCCGGGGGATCGACGAGGGCCTCGTCGAGCCCAACAGAGAAGCCAAGTCCGTCAGCCGGGACGAGACGTTTGCAACGGACATCGCGCAGGACGAAGCGCTCGAGGCGAAGCTCCTCGCCCTCGCCGACCGCGCCGCCGCGGACATCCGCGAAGCCGGGCTCCTCGCCCGGACGGTCACCGTCAAGCTGCGCGACGCGGACTTCACCACGCGCCAGGCGAGCCGCACGCTTCCCGAGCCGGTGCAGTCCGACCGCGCGGTTTACTCCGTGGCGCGGGAGCTGCTCGCGCGGCTCCGCACGGCACGCCGTGTCCCGGCCCGGCTGCTCGGCGTCTCGCTGTCACAATTCGTGCGCCCGGACGCCGCGGCGCAGCTGTCACTGCTGGGGCCGGCGACGACCGGCGTCGAGACCGAGCGGGACCGGGTGATCGCACGCGTGATGGACGAAGTCCGGGAGAAGTTCGGGGATGACAAGCTGGCGCGCGGCAGGACGCTGGAAGAGTAAACGGCGTCACACGTCGCACGTCCCACGTCCCACGCCGCAGGGCGGGGGTGTGGGGACGTGTGACATGTGACGTGCAACGTTCGACGTGCTCCTCACATTGCTCCTAGCGTCGCGCTCGCCTTGGTGACGTCGCGCGGCTTCACCCAGACGATCGCTCCATAGCGGCCCATCCCGGCGCAGACGGCGCTGCTGGCGGTGACGTTGATCTTCTTCGCGCCGAGCTTCCCCAATACGCCGGCGAGGGCGCCGATGCGGTCCTCCCCCTCGATGAGGAACGCCGTCTTGGGCTTGGACAGCTTGATCTTTGCGGCCTTCGCGGCGGCGGTGAACGCCGCGTCGTCCGACGGGACGAAATCCACTTGCGTTTTCCGCGCGCTCGGGAATGCATGCACTGCCGTCAGGTTGACCCCCGCCTTCCTCAGCACCTCCAAGAGCCGGGCCCCCTCGCCCGGCTTGTCGGACGCGGTGGTGTAGTAGTAGCTCACCTTCCGGATCATCTCGGCCATACAGGCCTCCTCGCTGTGGTCGCCCCGTGACTGCCGGCATGACAATGGCCCTTGGAGAGCGGTCCGGCAAGTTCGACTCCCGTGGCCTTCAAGCCCGCGTAGCACGATGCGTAAGAAGGTGCCGTGCCGCGTCGGACGCCACTCGTTCACGAGAGCACCGGCGTGGGGCAATCGGGCCACACTCCCTGGACCTTCGACAGGGAGATGGGGCCAGGGGGTTTACGATGAGGAGCGGGCGCATGGGGGAATGCTACCACACGCTTGACGTCCATGGCGCGCGCGCGTACATCACCCGTTGGACCGGCGACCGTCCCACACCGAACGCCCGATGCCCAATTTTCGTATTAGCGGTGTTGTCATGTGTAACCTCCGAAGGAGCCGTCAATGCGCCCTCGTCTCCCGTTGACTGTGTCGCGTGCCGTCCTTGCCGCCCCTGCCGCCCTTGTCTTTGTGACCGTGCCTGCCGCGGGTCAAGGGCGGAAGAAGCCGGACGTGACGCCGGCCGCCGCGGCGCCCGTGGCGGACTCCCTCAACAACTTCAAGTTCCGGAATCTCGGGCCCGCCGTGGCCGGCGGGCGGGTGGCGGCGGTCGTGGGCGTTCCCGGCCAACCGAACATCTACTACATCGGCGCCGGCGGTGGCGGCGTCTGGAAAACGACCGACGGCGGCAACTCCTGGGACGCGGTCTTCAAGGACCAGCCCACCGCATCGATCGGTGCCATCGCGCTGGCGCCATCCAACCCGAATCTCGTCTGGGTCGGCACCGGCGAGGGCAATCCCCGCAACGACGTCGTGGATGGACGAGGCGTATTCTTTTCTCCCGACGCCGGCAAGACCTGGAGGTCCGCGGGGCTAAGCGACGTGGGGCAGATATCGCGCATCGTGGTCGATCCCGTGAACCCGGACGTCGTGTTCGTCGCCGCCCTCGGTCACGTTTGGGCGCCGAACGCCGAGCGCGGGGTGTTCCGCACCGCGGACGGCGGCAAGTCATGGCAGAAGGTGCTGTTCGTGAACGACACGACCGGGGTCTCGGACCTCGTCATGGTTCCGGGGAACCCCCGCGTGCTGTTCGCGGGGATGTGGCAGTTCGTGCGCCGCCCGTGGGAGCTCACCTCGGGTGGTCCGGGAGGCGGGATCTACCGCTCCAAAGACGGCGGCCTCACCTGGGAGCGGCTGAGCGAAGGGTTGCCCACCGGGCTCACGGGCCGCATCGCCCTTGCGGTCGGGCCCACGAACCCGAGCCACATCTACGCCCTGATCGAATCGAAGCAGGGGATGCTGTGGGACTCGAAGGATCAGGGAGACCACTGGACCAAAGTGTCAGACTCGCACGCGCTGAGCGAGCGGCCGTTCTACTTCTCGCTGATGCACGTCTCGCCGGTCGACGACCGCAAGGTGTTCTTCTCCTCCTACCTGCTGCTCCGGTCCGACGACGGCGGCAAGACGACGACCCCGATCGACCGCGGCGTGCACGTGGATCACCATGCGCTGTGGATCGATCCCCAGGACGCCGACCGGATGATCCAGGGGAATGACGGTGGCGTGTACGTCACGGCCGACGGCGCGAAGAGCTGGCGCTATCTCAACAATCTGCCGATCGAGCAGTTCTACATGGTGGCCGCCGACAACAACAGGCCGTACATGCTCTGCGGCGGCCTGCAGGACAACAACGCGTGGTGCGGGATGTCGGTCGGCTCCGGCGGCGGGGGCATAGGGGGTGGGGGCGTCGGCGGTTTTGGCGGCGGGGGGCTCACCGGTGCCGAGTGGTTCGCCGTGACCGGAGGCGACGGCGAGTACGCGGTCCCCGCGCCGAGCGACTCGACCATCCTCTACGTCGACTCACAGAACGGCAACATCACCCGGGTCGATCTGAAGACGGGAATCACCCGCTCCGTCCGGCCGTACCTCGTCGGCGTGCAGGAGATGAAGCCGGCGAACCTGAAGTATCGCTTCAACTGGACCACGCCGATCGAGGTATCGCCTACCGACGCGAACACCGTGTTGTTCGGCGGCAACGTCGTGTTCAAGACCACCGACGGCGGCGAGCACTGGACGGCGTTCAGCCCGGACTTGACGCGCAACGACAAGTCCAAGCAGGTGACGAGCGGCGGCCCCATTAATTACGACCTCTCGGGCGCCGAGACGTACGGCACCATCCTGACGATCAACATCGCGCCCACCGACTCGAACGTCATCTGGACGGGCTCGGACGACGGCCTCGTGCACGTGACCCGCGACGGCGGGAAGGACTGGATCAACGTTTCCGGCCATTTCCCCGTCCTGCCGAAGGACGCCGAGGGGCGGGTGTACCAGATCGGCGTGTCGCCGTTCGATGGCGGCACGGCCTATCTCGCCGTCGATCGGCACCAACTCGACGATCGGCGGCCCTACGTGTACAAGACGTCCGACTACGGCAACACGTGGAACGACATCTCCCGTGGGCTTCCCCAGGATGTCCCGGCGCACGTGGTGCGGGAGAATCCGAACGTGCGTGGTTTTCTCGTGCTCGGCACGGACGCGGCACTCTGGTACTCGCGGGACGGGGGCGCGAGCTGGAAGCCGCTCAAGGCCGACTTCCCGACGGTCCCGGTCTACGATCTCAAATTCATCAAGCGCTCGCACGACCTCGTGGTGGCGACGCACGGGCGCGGCCTGTTGGTGCTCGACGACATCACTCCCCTCGAGGAGCTGACGCCGGACGTCGTCGCGTCCGACTTCCACGTCTTCGGCACCCTGCCGGCGGAGATCCGCGTCAGGCCCCGGCGCACGGGGGTCGCCCCGTCGCGCTTCATGACGCCGAATCCTCCGGGTGGGGCGGGCGCGGTGATCGACTACTATCTGAAGACGGCGCTCGACACGGGCGCCGCGCAGGCGCAAGGCGGCCAGCAGGCTCAGGCCCAGGGAGACCCGCAGGAGCGGCCGCGCCGCGGCCGGGTGGTCGTCACGGTCACGGACTCGAAGGGCGACACGGTCGTCGTGGACTCGAGCGCCCCCGGGAAGCAGGGAGTGAACCGCCATGCCTGGAACCTGCGCTACGCCGGCCCGACGCGGCTCACGTTCGAGCGGTCGCTGGCGGGCGAGGAAGAGGAGAACCCGTTCCGCGTCGTCTCCGGACCGCGCGTCGTGCCGGGCACGTACACTGTGACGGTGACCGCGGGGCGGAATTCCGCGTCGCGCACCGTGACGGTGCAGCCCGATCCGATCGTCGGCGGCGCCCCGGCCGGCTTCGAGGCGCAGCTCCGCGCCGGTCTCGAGTGGCGCAACGCCATGTCGGCCCTGAACGAGATGCTCAACCGGATCGTGAGCCTCGAGACCCAGCTCAAGAACACGCAGCAGGCGCTGCGTGACAACGCGAAAGGCGACACGGCGAGCACCGGACCGGTGCTGCGCCAGGGACGCGAGCTCGCCCGCAAGCTCAAGGAGCTCAAGGACAGCCTGTATAACTCCGAGGTGCAGCGTGACGCCGGCTCCGACAACATCCACTACCTCAACCGGTTCCACGACCGCTTGCAGAGCGCGGCGTTCGGCCTGGCGTTCGGCTACGCGCAGCCGCCGAGCGAGGTCCAGGCGAACCGGCTGAAGGAGCTACGAACCGAGCTCGACGGCTATCTCGCGAAGTTCAACGAGGTGCTCCAAACCGACGTCGCCGCGTTCAACAAGACCGCAGCGGAGCGCCAGGCGCCGATCCTCGTGGCGGGCCGGCCGATCGAGGTGAAGGAAGTGAAGGTCGTGTCGCGGTAGAGGCTGCGCACGTTGCACACCGGGTGGCGGCGCGCGAAACCGCGGCTGCCGCCCGGCGTAAGGGCAGCCGTGGCGATCCACGGCTTGAAGCTCCGGGCGCTCGATGTGTGGGCGCGGCTCCAAGCGCGGCTGGCCGCATTCCCCCCGTCCGCTCGCGCGCGCGAGCCGTTCGCCCGCCGGGCGCTGGTCCTTCTCGCCAAGTTCCTCCTCGTCGCGGTGCTGCCGTTCTTCGTTCTCGTGCGCGTGTCGATGTTCCTCTATTCGCACTACGCGTACCCCACTTGGCTCGCCCTGGCGGCAGGGGTGGGCTGCACGCTCGTCGTCCTGACGGCGTACGCCGCATGGATCTCCCGGCGGCTCACCGGCCGCGTCCCGCTGCTGGTGCTGGCCCGCCGCGTGGCGCTGCCCGTGGCGCTTGCCTACTGCGGGTACGCCCTGCTCTTTCTCTCGAGCGCCAACGCCAAGACCGAGCGCGTGCGCTCGTACTACACGACGCTCCATCCCCTGCTGCGGCTCGCGCTCTCTACCTGGATTCTCCTCGATCGCGACGCCGTCATCACCGACCTTGCGCGCCGCCCGGAGGATTATGCTGGGCTGGGGCTGGCGGTGAACGACGGCTCGTTGCACCTGGTGCAGCGGGACGGCTACGTCCACGCCGCCGACCTGCGCACGGGGGGTCGGGGCTGGATCAGGAATGGCCTGGTACGACTGTACTTTTGGGGCATGGGGTTCGGGACGCTGCGACATGCGGGCCGGCGGAGGGGGGCCACGGTCGACCACCTGCACGTTGAGTTGCCACTGCCCTGACCGGGGATAACTTCTCGGGCACCTCCTTCTCCGCGCCCCGAGACACGCCCATGATCACCGTCTGCTTGCCGTCTGCGGCGGTCCGCTTCCTCGCCGCGTTCCTACCGGTCTGCACTTTGGTCGTTCCCGCGCAGGCCCAGGTCCCCGCGAAGTACGACACGAGCCTCTATCGGGGCCTGGTGTGGCGTCAGGTGGGCCCGTTTCGCGGCGGCCGCGTGACCGCGGTGACGGGCGTCGTCGGCCAGCCGCTCGTCTTCTACATGGGCGCGACGGGAGGCGGGGTGTGGAAGACGGTGGACGCCGGGCTCACGTGGGAGCCGGTCTCCGACAAGTTCTTCACCGCGGGGTCGGTCGGCGCCATCGCCGTGGCCCCGTCCGATCCCAACGTGGTCTACGTCGGCACCGGCGAGTCGCCGATCCGCGGCAACGTCTCTCCCGGCGACGGCATGTACAAATCCACGGATGCGGGGAAGACATGGAGCAAGATCGGCCTCGCGGACGCGGGCCAGATCGCTCACATCGCGGTGCACCCGCAGAACTCCGATCTCGTCTACGTCGCGGTGCTGGGCCACGCGTTCGCGCCGAACCCGATGCGCGGGGTGTTCCGCTCGAAGGACGGCGGCAAGGGGTGGGAGAAGATCCTGTTCCGGAACGACAGCACGGGGGTGATCGATCTGGCGATGGACCCCGCGAACCCGCGCATCCTGTACGCGGGCCTCTGGCAGGCGGTGCGGCGGCCCTGGGAGCTCGTGTCGGGCGGAGCGGGGAGCGGGATCTTCAGGTCCGGGGACGGCGGCGACACCTGGACCGAGATCACGCGCTCGCAGGGGCTGCCGAAGGGGACCATCGGGAAGATCGGCCTCTCCGTCTCCCCATTGAACCACGACAGAGTCTGGGCGTTGGTGGAGGCGGACTCGGGCGGGTTGTTCCGTTCGGACGACGGCGGAACCACCTGGAGCCGCACCAGCGACGACCACGAGCTGCGCCAGCGCGCCTGGTACTTCACGCACGTGTTCGCCGATCCGGGCAGCGCGGACGGCGTGTACGTCCTGAACACGTCGCTCCTCAAGTCGGTGGACGGGGGGAAGACGTTCACCACGATCCGCGCGCCGCACGGCGATCACCACGCGCTGTGGATCGACCAACGCGACCCCGCGCGCATGATCAACGGCAACGACGGCGGGGCCACGATCAGCATGAACGGCGGCGCCACCTGGACCGCCCAGGACAATCAGCCGACCGCCCAGTTCTATCACGTCATCGCGACCAGCCACTTCCCTTACAGACTGTGCGGGGCGCAGCAGGACAACAGCACCGTCTGCATCGCGACCCGGACCGACGGCTTGGGCATCACGGAGAAGAATTGGTACGACGTGGGCGGCGGGGAGAGCGGCTGGATCGCGGCGCGCCAGGACGATCCGGACGTGGTCTTCGCCGGCAGCTACGGCGGCCTCATCACCCGATACGATCACCGCACGGAGCAGACGCGGGCGGTCAACGCCTGGCCCGACAACCCGATGGGCTGGGGGGCGGCAGACCTGAAGTACCGCTTCCAGTGGACGTTCCCCATCGTGCTGTCCCCGCTCGACCCGAACGACCTGTTCATCGGCGCGCAGGTGCTGTTCAAGTCCGCGAACGAGGGGCAGAGCTGGCGGATCATCAGCGCCGACCTGACGCGCAACGACAAGAGCAAGCAGCGTCCCTCGGGCGGCCCCATCACCAAGGACAACACCAGCGTCGAGTACTACAACACCATCTTCACGGTCGCGCCGAGCCCGAAGGACTCGAGCGTGATCTGGGCCGGCACCGACGACGGGTTGGTGCAGGTCACCCGCGACGGCGGCAAGACCTGGCAGAACGTCACGCCGAAAGACCTACCTGAGTGGGCGCTCGTGAGCACGGTCGAGGCGTCGCCCCACGATCCCGCGACGGCCTACGTCGCGGCGACCCGCTACAAGCTCGACGACTTCCGGCCGTACGTCTACAAGACGAGCGACTACGGCCGCTCGTGGAAGAAGCTCGTCGCGGGGATCCCGGCGAGCCACTTCATTCGCGTGGTGCGCGAGGACCCGACGCGCCGCGGGCTGTTGTTCGCCGGTGGCGAATTCGGCGTGTACGTGTCCTTCGACGACGGGGCGAACTGGCAGTCGCTCCAGCTCAACCTCCCGGTCGTCCCGATCCACGACCTGACGGTCAAGGATCACGACCTCGCGGCGGCCACCCACGGGCGCGCCTTCTGGGTGCTCGACGACATCGCCCCGCTCGAGCAGCTCGGCGACGAAGTGGCCCGAGGCGAGCGGCACCTGTTTGCGCCGCGCGACGCGGTGCGGTTCCGAGGGGCCAGCTTCGTGCCGCCGCGGAGCCTCGCCGGCATCGGGGCGAACCCGCCCAACGGGGCGATCGTGTATTTCGACCTCAAGGACAAGCCCGACGCCGAGCTGACCCTCGACATCCTCGACGCCCGGGATTCGCTCGTGCGCCGCTTCTCCACTCGCCCCAAAGAACCGGCCGATTCGCTCAAGGTGGAGACGGGACTGAATCGCTTCGTTTGGGATCTCCGCTATCCCGACGCCCACCGCTTCAAGGGGCTCGTCTTCTGGGCCGGGAGCACACGCGGTCCCCTCGCGGTCCCCGGGCCCTATAAGGCGAGGCTCGCCGTGGGCAACTGGTCCGAGACTCGGGAGTTCAAGCTCGTGAAGGACCCCCGCGTCAAGACGACGCAGGAAGAGCTGCAGAAGCAGTTCGACCTGCTGGTCCGCATCCGCGACCGGTTGAGCGCCGCGAACGACGCGGTGAAGCAGATCCGCGAGATCAAGGACCAGCTCGACGGCGTCGCCGGACGCGCGCGGCAGCTGCCGGACGGCCCGGACGGCAAAGGAACAGCGCTCGCCCGCCAGGCCGACTCCCTCAAGGCGAAGCTGGGCTCCGTGGAGGAGTCGATCTACCAGGTGCGCAACCGGAGCAACGAGGACCCGCTCAACTTCCCGATCAAGGTGAACAACAAGCTGGCTTCGCTCGCGGGCGTCGTGGGGAGCGCTGACGGCCCGCCCACCGACCAGTCGTACCAGGTGTTCGACGAGCTGTCGCGCGAGCTCCAGGGGTACCTCGACCGTCTGACCGCGGTCGTCCAGACCGACGTTCCGGCGTTCAACCGGATCGCGAAGGAGCAGGACATCCCGGCGGTGATGGTGAAATGACAGGTGACGTCCGATCCATGCCCCTCACGCGCGACGCCATCCGCGAGTCGGTGGAGCGTGCCGGCGACGAACACTGGCAGGCGTTGCGCGACCACCACGAGGACGCCTATCCCAACCCCAAGCCGACGCCCGGCGACGTATGCAAGGCCGAGGCAGCGAGACTCAACGAGATGGGGCTGGGCGACGCGCCGGACTTTGCCCTCGTCGAGACGCGTGTCGAGCGCGTCGGGGACGAGGTTCGCCTCACTCACGTGTTCACCTACAAGCCCCTCAACCTCCGGCTCCTGACCGAGCCATTCCAGAACTACGGTTGACGGTCGACTCCGGCGCGAGGGCTCGCGCGGCGCGCGCGGCGTTTTTCGAGGGATTGCACCGCCGCGGTGAACCCTTCGACTACAGCCGGCGCGCCGTCGAGATCCTGCGTCATCGCTACGTCTGTGAGGCCGTGCGGCGCCTGCATCCCCATCCCCGGAAGCTCCTCGACGTGGGATGCAGCATGGGGCAGCTCACCGTGCAGCTCGCCGCTGTCGCCCCAGCGCTCGTCGCGGTGGACCTGTCGCGCACGGCGATCGGGAAGGCCCGCCAGCGTCTCCGCGGCGCCGGGGCGCGGGCCCGGTTCGTCCTCGCCAGCGTCACCGCGCTGCCGTTCCGCGACGGCTCGTTCGATGTGGTCGTGCTGTCCGACGGGTTGCATAGCTGGCAGCTCCCTCGCGAAGAGCGCCAGCTGGCGCTTGCCGAAGCGCATCAGGTCCTGGAGTGTGGCGGCCACGCGCTGCTGACGGAGTACCTGCAGCCGCGGGTCTTCCCGGAATTCGTCGGGCAAGTGCGCGCCAGCCCGTTCGAGGTGGTATCGATCGAGTACTTGTACGATCGGCTCTGGTACCAGATCGAATCATGGTTCAAGGCGGTACGCCGCTGGAGCTCGGTGGAGCGTGTGTTCGCCAGCGTTTCCTTCGCCCGCTTCTTGTGCGCGGTCGGGCGGGTTTTCGGCGGCCGCGGCTCCCGGCACATCGCGGTGGCGGCGCGGAGAGCCCCTTAGCCCCTTTATTTATCGAACATCAGCTCCTTCGCCCGCTGCGTGGCCTTCACCACGGCCTTGATCAGCGTCACGCGGAGCTTGCCCTCTTCCAGCTCGAGGATGCCGTCGATCGTGCAGCCGGCCGGCGTGGTGACGGCGTCCTTGAGCAGCGCGGGGTGATCTCCGGTCTTGAGGGCGACCTTCGCCGCCCCGAGCAGGGTCTGAGCCGACAGCAGCGTGGCCACGTCCCGTGGCAGGCCGACCTTCACCCCGGCTTCGGCGAGCGACTCGAGGATGATATAGACGAACGCCGGTCCGCTCGCCGAAAGGCCGGTGACCGCGTCCATGTGCTTCTCGTCCACCACGACGGTGCGGCCGACCGTCTCGAATAGTTGCCGGGCGGTCTCCAGGTGTGCCTCCGTCGCGTGACTCCCCTTGCAGATGCCCGTCATCCCGGCGCCCACCTGGCACGGCGTGTTGGGCATGGCGCGCACGACCGGCACGCCGTTCTCAAGGTGACCCTCGATGTAGCCGGTCGGCACCGAGGCGGCGACGGACACCACCAGCTTGACCGGCGTGACGTCCGCGCGGATCTCGTCAAGCAGCTCGCCCACGTTCTGCGGCTTGACCGAGATCAGAATGATGTCGGCGGACCGCGCCGCGGCGCGATTGTCGGTGCCGACCGCGAGGGGGAGCTTCCCGCCGAGTGCGCGGGTGCGATCGGCGTGCCGGACCGTGGCGCACGCGTTGGTGGGGGAGAGGCCCGCCTTCAGCAGTCCCCGGAGCAGGATGGTCCCGATTTTGCCCAGGCCCAGCACGGCCACTCGTTGGTCGATCATGGCGTCCTCAGCGCAAGTATTCCTCGAGCAGCGTTGCCGCGTCGGTTTTCTCGTCGCGGTACTTGACGATCACGGGCGTGTACAGCGAAATGCCCCAGCGAGCGGCGGCTGCTCCCTGGACGGCCCGCGCGCCGGGCGCCACGACGGCGCCGGCGGGAATCTCGAGCGGCCCGTCTCCGGAACGCCGGTACACCCGTTCCCGCACCAGGTCGTACACCGGGGTCGAGCCGGTGAGGATGGTCCCGGCGGCGAGCACGGCGCGCTGGCGCACGATCGTTCCCTCGTAGACGCCGCATCCGCCGCCGACGAGCACGTCGTCCTCGATGATCACGGGGAGGGCGCCGACCGGCTCGAGCCACACGACGCCCGGCGCCACGTAGGCCCCGTCGCGGATGCTGGACCCGCCGGGGACGACGCGCACGCGGTCGGCGAGTGTCGTGGGCCGCACGGGATACGTATCCTTGTCGAAGAAGCGCAGAGTCGGGTGCGCCGACATGTCGGTCAGCGCGCCCATGCGGAAGCCGAGGAGAATGCCGCGCTTCACCCACGCGTTGACGCACCAGGCCCCATCGGGCATCCGCTCCGCGGCGCGGATCTCGCCCCGGGCGAGAGCAGCCCGGAATTCGGCGAACAGCGCCCGGTCGGGCCCGCCGTAGCTCTCGCGCTCGGGCGTAGCGAGCGCCTCGATGCGCTCACGCAGCGACACCCGCGGACTCCCCGGCTCGCCCGCCTCTGCGCAGGAGGCCCAGCTCCTCGAGCACCGCGCGCAGGCGAGCGCGAGTCTGCTCCTGGACCGGCACCAGCGGCAAGCGATAGCGCTCCTCGATGAGCGCCATCAACGCGAGCGCGGCCTTCACGGGACCCGGGTTCGATTCCAGGAAGTTGGCCTCCATCAGGGGCAGCAGCCGGTAGTGCAGGGCGCGGGCCGGCTCCCACTCGCCCGCGAGCGCCAGGTCGGTGAGCCGGGCCATGAGCTCGGGGACCTCGTTCGCCACGACCGACACGACCCCGTCCGCGCCGAGGGCGATGAGCGGCAGGGTCACGGCGTCGTCCCCTGAGAGCACACGGAAGTGAGGCGGCCGGTCGCGCAAGATCGCCATGATCTGTGCGAGGTCCCCCGAGGCTTCCTTCGTGCCGGCGATGTTGTCCGTCTCCCGGGCGAGGGCCAGGGTGGTCGCCGCCGTGATGTTCGACGCCGTCCGCGCCGGCACGTTGTAGAGCACGAGCGGCAGGTCGCCCACCGCCTCGGCGACCGCCCGGAAGTGCGCCAAGAGGCCTGCCTGCGTGGGCTTGTTGTAATACGGCGCCACCACGAGGATCGCGTCGGCGCCGGCGGCGCGGGCGGCCCGGGCGCGCTCGATGGTCGCGGCCGTGGCGTTGCTGCCCACCCCGGCGAGCACGCGGGCGCGGCCGCGCGCCGCCTCCGCGGTCAGCGCGATGAGGTGCTGGTGCTCCGGGGGTGTGAGCGTGGCGGCTTCCCCCGTGGTACCGCACGGCACGAGCAGCCGCACGCCCCCGGCGATCTGCCCTTCGACGATGGCACGAAATCGAGTCTCGTCGATGTCGCCGGTGGCGGTGAATGGGGTCACGAGCGCGGTCCCGCAGCCGCGCAGCCAATCGACGCGTGTGGTCATACGGCA
>WNGK01022863.1_pt1 | contig 14630 bp, 12 predicted proteins | sample 5400601 | NCBI WGS metagenome assembly WNGK01 (sample SAMN13153376, study PRJNA577476) | soil metagenome | isolation source: 60 cm soil or saprolite under Garry oak tree replicate 1 | place: USA:California | collected 2016-06-15 | reverse complement strand
TAGTTGCGCGCATCCAACGCACTGTTGCGGAAAAACTCATACACCGAGCCGTGGAGCTGATTGCTGCCAGAAGCTGTGATGATCGACACTTGCGCACCGGTCCGTTTGCCGTAGTTCGCCCCGTAGGTATCGGTGACCACGTTGAACTCACGCACGGCTTCCACGCCGAGCAGCTGGCCGCTGGTGCCGCCGGGAGTGACATTGATGAGCGACGCGCCCGTGTACTCGATGCCGTTTAGCAAAAAGAGATTGTCCTGTGGACGGCGCCCCGAGACCGAAAACATGTTGCCCACGGACGAGTTCGAGGTTCCCACGCCACCGGAGCGCTGCGTGGTGTAGCTCACGGAAGCAGGATTGAGCTGCAGAAGCTGGTCGAAGCTCCGCCCGTTGAGTGGGAGCTCCTTTACCTGACGTTCATTCACTAAACCCTGCACCTGGAGGGTTGATGTGTCCACACTGGCCGGGGTGTCTGCGACGGTGATTTCCTGCGCCACGTTGCCAAGGGTCAACGTGAGATGCAGATGGACGCTCTGGCCCACCGTGATCGCGATGGCGGTGCGCTTCAGCGGGGCGAAGCCGTCCTTTGTCACAATGACCGAATAGACACCGACCGGTATGGAGGGCGCGGAAAACGTACCATCGCTGGCCGTAACCAGGTGGCGCTCGCCGCCGGTTTCCTCATTGTGAATCAGCACTGTCGCTTGATCCACGATCGCATTGCTCTGGTCGACCACATCGCCTGCAATCGTGCCACCAACCAACTGGGCATGGACAAGCGGCGTCAGCATCAGCAACGCAAGGGATAGGAGTGAGAGACGAACGCGTGTTGTATTCAACTTTTGATTAGGATGAATCCTGAATGGCCGCATGACTGGCTCCTATAAATGATGAAATCGATCTGGGATTTGCCGGGGGAAGGACAACGGGCGTACGAAATCAGCGGCAACAACAGGATGCTGCGCGCGCAATGGGGCAGCGGTGGTTGCCTGAATGGAGGTGAGTGAGGACGTTCAAACGCGCGCTCCTGAAAACTTCTGTTGGTGGAAAATCTTTAGCTGGCTTGGCGGCCCGCTGCGAATCATTGCGAAATCTAGCGCGAACAACAACAGAACGCGTGCGCCGTCATGGCACAACAAGCGGTCGTCGGCTGGCTGGATGCAATCTTCACATATTGAAATTAACATAATTCGCGATGGCCGGCAACCGAGGCCGCTCCGGGTCGCGGGCTTCCGCGGCTTACCTGCGGCGGTATTCTGGATATCGATGAGCATCGCAACGGACACTCGCCCATTCATTCTGGAGCAGCAATTCGGAAGTGACAACTACGCAGGCATCTGTCCCGAGGCCTGGTCGGCCATGGAGGAAGCCAACCGCGGCTTTGCCCCCTCGTACGGCGACGATCCATGGACCGAGCGCGCGTCCAACGCCTTCCGGGCGTTGTTTGAGACCGACTGCGACATCTTCTTTGTCTTCAATGGGACCGCTGCAAACTCACTGGCGCTGGCCTCGCTCTGCCAGTCGTACCACGGGGTGATTTGCGCCGATACCTCGCACGTGGAAACAGACGAGTGCGGCGCGCCCGAGTTCTTCTCCAACGGATCAAAGCTCCTGGTCGCGCACTCCGAAGACGGCAAGATGACGCCCGATTCCATCCACGAGCTGGCCACCAAGCGCCAGGACATTCATTACCCCAAGCCGCGGGTTGTGACGATCACCCAGTCAACCGAGATGGGCACGGTGTACACGCTGGACGAAGTTCGGGCCATCTCCCAGGCCAGCAAGGCCCATGGGCTGTCGGTGCACATGGACGGGGCGCGATTCGCCAATGCCTGCGCGCATTTGGGGTTGTCGCCGGCGGAGATGACCTGGAAGAGCGGCGTAGATGTTCTTTGTTTTGGCGGGACCAAAAATGGGCTGGCAGTAGGTGAGGCGGTGCTGTTTTTCGATCACAAACTGGCTGCCGATTTTGATTACCGCTGCAAGCAGGCCGGCCAGCTGGCTTCAAAGATGCGCTTTCTGGCGGCGCCGTGGATTGGCATACTGGAGAGCGGTGCATGGCTGCGCAACGCCACGCACGCTAACCACTGCGCTGCTCATTTTGCGCAGCAGATCGCGGGCATTCCGGGTATACGTGTTACCTCGCCTGTCGATGCGAATGCGGTCTTCCTCGTGACCTCGGACCAGATTCTCGACAAGCTGCGGGCGTGCGGTTGGCGCTTTTACACATTCATTGGAGGCGCGGCGCGCTTCATGTTTGCGTGGGATTCGGATCTGCGCCGCGTGGACGAGCTGGCACGCGACGTGCGCGACTGCGCAACGTAAAACAATGCGTGGAAACCGAAGAGTGCGTCCAGTATTCAACGGCCTCACCTCCGCCCATGGTTGGCGCTATTCCGGCGATTGCGGCGGGGGCTCGACCTTGAAGTTATCGAATTCGGCGTGAAGGTAGCCCTTGGTTCCGAGGCCCACCATGCCCGCGGTAAAGCTTGAGTCAGTGACCTCTACCACCGAAACGCCATCAATCTCTGCTGTTATGTGATCTCCCTTGAACGTGAGGGCGAGATGGTGCCAGCGGCTGATTCCCAGTGCCTTCACTTTGCCCTGCGCAAGGACCGTCTCTTCCTTGGAGACATCCTCGTGAGGATCGGGCAAGGCGGTAGTTTTTATCAGGGACCAATCGCCAGCATCCGCAACGCGCAGCACGTAGGAATTCGGTACGTCCATGCCGCTCATGCCTCCGAGCCGGCCGATGAGATCGATGGAGCCGGGTTGTTCGAGCAGGACGTCGGTCGAGAGCCGGTAATCCTGCCAATGGAGATTGCCGAGCATCGTGAAGGGGCGATGCTCGGTCGGTTTCCACGAGGTAGGTTGCTCGGGAACCACCTGGCGCAGGCACATGCCCGCTCGGCCGCCCTGGCAGGGAGCCGTTTCGAAACCGCCCACCATGTCGGAAAGATACTTCGGCATCTTGCCGGCAGGGTAGCTGTCGAAGTTGTCGGCGTAGGGGAAGGGAAATGGAACCGAGGGCGTAGCGACGGCATTGCCCCTGAACTGTCCGGTGGTTGTGGTGACTGTGACCATGTGGCCAGGTTCGAGGTTGAGAGAGAATTCGCCGTCGTCAGTGCGAATGTCGGACCGATGCACAAACCAGGCATTCGGATCGCTCGATTGCAGGTTCGTGACCCAGACATGAACCACCTGCGCGGAGAAGCCCTTCAGTTTGAAGTGAATGGTCTCCGGCTCCTTCCCCTCCACCGTTTCAATGACCAGGCTGAAGTTGGAACGATCAGGCGACGCGAGAGTTACGTAGCTGCCGTGAGCGCCGGTTTCGTCCGATGCGAAATACCCGGATGCACTGTCGATGTAATGCCAGCCGGGCTCGGTGAACTGCGAAGTATGGGCCATGACCCAGAGTGACGGTTTGACGAGGTAATGTCCCGACCATGGTTGGTTGCACTTGATGAAGCCTATGTCGTCGTAGGGCAGGTTGTCGTACATGGCGCTGACGACGGGCCAGTAGATTGAGGCGGTGATGCGGCCGACCGCATAGTTGCGATTGATGTTGCGCGCGATCTCGTTGTAGGGCGGATTTTCGTCAAAGTGAGCTTCGCTATCCCAGAGCGGCTTTCCAAGCGAGAGTGCCTCGGGAGGCGGATAGCCGCCCCATCCGGGACCATGGACGCCGACGATGTCGATGGCGTCGTTGAGCGCGGGATCCTTCTTCATCTCGCGCGCGATGTTCCAGAGCTTCACCTTCTCCCAGTCGTCGGAGGCGATCACCTTAATGGAGCCGAGTCCATTAGCGCGCAGAGCCGCTTTGAAGTCCTTGTACCACTGCGCGTCGTAGCCGTGTTCGTTGCGGCCGCCCACGTAATCGATGTTCAGGTGATGATCGGATTGGGCGTGCTTGAGCCACTTAATGATGTAGTCGATCATGTCGCGCGACCAGTAGTTGCCGTCGCCGACCCAGTGCGGTGCGCCCCACGGCAGCGCGACGAGCTTGATGTTGGGGTTGCGCTTCTTCGCCTCCTCCATCAGCCACCACTCGTAGCCGCGGCCGTAGTTCTCATCGCCGCGGGTGTGCATGTGGCTGGCTTCGGAGCCGTCGGTTGAGTCCATGTCCGCGCCGATCTCTACCTTGAGGATCTGCATGCTGGCGCCGAAGTGCGGCTTGAAGAGGTAATCGAGTATCTGACTCCGGTAGGGCTCCGGGTAGTCGATCAGCAAGCGCGAATTGCCGCCGCCCCCGCTGATGGCGCCTACGCCGTGGAAAACCCGGCCGGTGCCGTCGCGATCGATCACGATGGGCCGGTCTGCAGCGGAAGATTGCGCTTTTGCTCTGAGGTTTGGGCCGAGAGCGATCATGCCGAAGAGGGCCAGACCTGTGATGATTCGAATCTTTATCGCGACATTCATGATGGGATGACTGTGAGTCCTTCGCCTGTTTGACACCTCTCAATTATTTGACATCCGAGCTGCGAGTACGGAAGACAACCTTCAGGTCGCGCCGCCAATGCTCGGAGAGTGCGATCAACTCCCATTCGATTTGCGGTGCGAAATAGCGGAGGACCGGCTGGTTGGCGGGGTGAATGCGGAGAGCCGGAGCAGCGAGCAGCAGTCGCGGAGGGAGTGGCGACACCTCAGTGCCTGCAAAGTACCCCATCCGCTCGAAGGCGGAGACGACGCGACCCGCAGCGCCAGCTTTCCGATCATCATTGAGCGCGCGCACGCGGATCCAGTAGTCAAGCGCCTGCATGGGCAGATGCAAGTCCTCATCGGCCTTCAACTCGACGTGGTCGCTCCGAAGGCCGGGCAGCAACTCCGACATTTCGGCGCGGAGGCGCGACTCCAGCCAGTGCTCGGGCTGCAGACGGAAAAGCGGATCGGCATGCACGCCATCGGGGTGCCTGCTTTGGAACAGGCGGGCAAGCAGGTCGCGGCACATTGGCTCCGTCTCCACAGTTAGCGGAGTTTCGTGGGCGCCTGCGCCGAATGTGACCTCGTCTTCCCGGGCGAAGGAGCGGTCGGCAACCCCATTGCGCACCCGGGCAAATTCGAGCCCGTGAAGCAGTACGCCCACCTCCGTTGCGGACCGCGGAAGCACCTCCACGCGCTGTCGAGCCGGTTGCGGGACCAACTCGAGGATCCGGTCAAGGCCGGCTCTACAGCGTTTGATAGCCGCTTCGGGCACGAATGCATGCACTAGCCGTGAGTCGATGTTGCCGACATCGCGGAAGTCCACTTGGGCCAGTTCCTCACTTCGCTCGTCGAGAGTGAAAAGCCGAAAATCCGCGGCTCCGTGATTCAGCCAGGCCATGCGTTCGGCGGTGGTGCGCCACGCTCCTCCAGGCACGATCACCTTGAGGCCGCCGAAGTGCCGTCGCGCCTCGGTTCGCTCCCGGCAGTAATCAAGCCAGAGAATGCCGAGTGTCAGCACGCCGTCGATGGTGGCGCCCGACTCGGCCGCCCCCACCCCGATCACCGCATCCGCAGCGGTTCCTTTCAGCAGCCGTCCGCGCGCGTAGGCGGGGCCAAAGCTGTGCTCCAGGTCCATTGCGGAACGCATGCCATCGACCTTCGATCCGCGGAACTCCCGCGCCAGCAAGCGCTCCAATAATTTTTGATAATTGCGCCGTGCTGAATCGCGCGCGGTGGGCGTGCGGCGGTCGCTGGTGGGCACGAGTTCGAAGATCTGCGGTTTGGGTGCGCCCATGCGCCGTGTGACAATCCGGAGGCACTGAGCCCGCAGCTGCAAATCGACCACCGTCCGCATCACGTTGCGTTCCTCGCTCCACAATTGCAGGAGACACCGCCCGTGCGACTCCGTCACGGAGTAGCGCGCAGTGCGCATATCGAAGACGACGCGTCCGTCCTCCAGGACCGCTGCTGACGGATGCTGGGCGAGATACTCCTCAATGCGCTTGGCGAGTTGTTCGGGCGCGACCCTCTCGTCTGGGGAGTCCAATCCCGCCTTGCGGGGCAGCGACCCTCCCTTGACTGCAGTCATCGCCGATTACCAGCCCATCCGCTCGCGAAGACGCGTGATGTGGGCGGTATGGTGGCGCGAGTGCCAGTCGTAAAGGGCGAGATTGCCCGCCAGCGTAACCGGACCGCGCTCGGGATGTTTGAATGTCTTCTCGAAGTCGGCGTCCGACATCGCCTCAAGCAGCGAAACAAGGCGCGCGTGGACGGCCGCAGTCAGGGCCAGCGAGATCTCAACCGGCATCTTGCTGTCCGGCAACTTAGCCCAGGCGTTCTCGTCGTAGGCGTTAATGGTTGGAGCGTCTTCTGTGAGGGCCAGCTTGCATCGAATGTAGGAATTCATGTGGCTATCGGCAACGTGATGCACCAGTTGGCGCACGGTCCAGCCGCCATCACGATACGGCGTGTCGAGCTGAGGTTCATCGAGCCCATGAACGGCCGCGCGGAGGCGCTCGGGCAGGCGGCGCAGCGTTTCAATTTGATCGGCACGGGTACCAGCCGCGGAAGGGTTGAAGCGGCCGATGGGATAACGGAGTTCGTCCAGATCTGTCATGGCACGAACCTATCACGGTCTGGCGGAGGAGAGGGGGCCGAGGCCGGAAAGCGCCGGCTCCGAATTAGTGGAGCCGGTCGCCGGTTACACAGTCTTGTGTGCGTGGTGGTGGCGATGATGGTGGTGTCTCTTGGCCGCAAAGGCCGGGGCGGCGAACACCATCACCAGCAGGACAGCGGCAATGATTTTCTTCATGGCTTGACTGTAGCATCGACATGACTGCGCTGATACTCCACAAACTGGGGAGAAGTGTGAAAAGCGCACCAAGAGAGGAACGGGCACTACCGCCGAAGCCACGCGGGTTTCGCGGGATTCAGAAGCGGCGTAGACTGGGAAGTACGATGAGTGCAACCGCTCCCCTCCCTGGACCTAGTCACAACCGCTATTTTTTTGAGAAATTTGGCATTACCGAGCGGCTCCTTGAGCGCTGCCTGGGTGAGGCATTGTCAGCCGGTGGCGACTATGCCGATCTGTATTTCGAGTCGGTTACGGCCATCGCCCTCGGTGTCGATGAGCAGATTGTGAAGTCTGCCAGCCAGGGGACGAGCGCCGGCTGCGGCATCCGCGTGCTCTCCGGCGAGCGTACGGGCTACGCCTACACTGACAATCTGAACTCCGATCGCCTGCTTCACGCCGCGCGCACCGCCGCGCTCATCGCTTCAGGGCCGGCCAAGCAGCCGATCCAGGGATTCACCGAGGCGCCGGCCGCCGATCTCTATCCGGTTCCGTTGGGCGGCTTCGATCTCGATCTGGCGGCGCGGCTTGAACTTATCTTGAGAGTCGATCGCGCGGCCCGGGCGTTCGATACGCGGATCGTCCAGGTCCGTGCCAGTTACTCCGAAGAGTTGCGCCGCATCCTGGTCGCAGGCTCCGACGGCTCCTTCGCCAGCGACACCCAACCGCTTTGCCGTCTGAACGCGTTTGTCATCGCTAAAGAAGGGGCGAATACCACGCGTGGGTCGGCTGGCGCCGGTGGCCGTGCCGGGCTGGCACAATTTGTAGGCTCCAAGAGTCCTGAGCAACTGGCCCGGGAAGCTGCCCGCGGAGCCATCCTGCAGTTGAGCGCGATTCCGGCTCCGGCTGGCGAAATGGAAGTCGTTCTCGGCCCGGGATGGCCGGGAGTTCTGCTCCACGAGGCAGTCGGCCATGGGTTGGAGGCAGACTTCAATCGCAAGGGAACATCTGCATTCACAGGACTTATCGGGCGTCCTGTGGCCAGTCCCAAGGTGACCGTGGTCGACAACGGGACCATGGAAGGCCGGCGCGGTTCGCTCAACGTGGACGACGAAGGCTCGCCCACCCAGGAGACCGTCCTGATTGAAAACGGCATCCTGAAGGGCTACTTGACTGACAAGCTCTCCGCGCGCCTGATGGGCACTGCCAACACCGGCTCCGGCCGCCGCGAGAGCTACCACTGCATTCCAATGCCGCGCATGACCAATACCTACATGCTGGCGGGCGAGGACGACCCGGAAGACATCGTCCGCTCGGTCAAGCGTGGCCTGTATGCCCCCAACTTCGGCGGCGGCCAGGTGGACATCACCAACGGAAAATTCGTCTTTTCGGCGTCGGAGGCCTACCTGATCGAGGACGGCAAGATTACCGCGCCGGTTCGCGACGCCACGCTGATCGGGAACGGGCCGGAGGCGCTGAAGTACGTGTCGATGGTGGGGAACGATCTCAAGCTGGATGAAGGCATCGGCACCTGCGGCAAGGACGGGCAGAGCGTCCCGGTGGGTGTCGGGATGCCGACGATCAAGCTCGACAGAATGACCGTAGGTGGGACGGGTAGATAGCCCAAACCAGATCTTATCCTCGATATCTCAAATTCGAGATATAATGATTAGGTGTCCTGGCAAGTTGAGGTTCTGAACGACGTAGCTACCGGAAAGCGGATTGTCGTCGTTCGAGCATTCGTCAAGAAGACACAGAAGACACCGCGCGCCGAAATAGAGTTGGCCTTGCGACGGGCCAAGGAGGTTCAATGACCATCCCCTTCGAAGAAATCAAGGCAGAACTCCTTGCGGACCCAGAGGTCAAGGCTGAGTATGATGCGCTTGCGCCCGAATTCGAAATCGCGGCGGAGCTTATCAGAGCGCGCCTTCGCGCCGGGCTTTCCCAGGCGGAATTGGCGGAACGAATGAAAACAAGTCAATCGACAGTAGCAAGACTCGAAAGCGGGCAGTTCCTGCCCAGCACCAAGACCCTGTTGCGCTTCGCAGTGGCAACCGGCTCGAAGATCCAGGTTCGTCTTTCGGCCGCGTAGCTCCCCGCAGCATCAGTCGCCGCTTTTTGGTAGCTTCAGAACATGCCCCAAGCCGTTGCCCAACCCGATTCCACCGCCATTGACCTCGAATCCCTTGCTGCCGACGTCGTTGCCCAAGCCATGAAGGCCGGTGCCAGCGACGCGGAGGCTGTGGTCCGCGAAGGGGACGAATTCAGCGTCACGGTTCGCATGGGCCAGGTGGAGAAGCTGCAGGAATCTGGCTCGCGAGGGCTCGGCGTGCGCGTGTTTCTGGGCAAGCGATCCGCGTCCACCTCGACGAGCGACCTGACCGCCGAGGGCATCCGTCAAGCTGTAGAGGGCGCAATGGCTCTCGCCAAAATCACCGAAGATGACCCTTGCAGTGGGCTTGCGAAGGCTGGAGAATTCGGTTCCGTGCCCGGAGACCTGCACCTCTACTTTGACGATGTCTACTCTTTCGACGGCCCGGAGCGCATTGAATGGGCACGCAGGGCCGAAGCCGCCGCACTCGCCGCCGACCCCCGCATCACCAACTCGAACGGAGGCAGCTTCGACGTCTCCACCGGGCGCAAAGTGCTGGCCAACTCGCGCGGCTTCCTCGGCAGCTATCGAAGCAGTTACGCCGGTGTTGCGGCAGCCCCACTCGCCAAGGATGAACACGGCCAGATGCAACGCGACCACTGGTGGTCCAGCGCCCGGCGCATCGGCGATCTCGATTCACCAGAATCCGTCGGAGCCGAAGCTGCCCGCCGCACCATTCGCCGCCTCGGCGCGCGCCGCGTGCCTACCCAGCATGTTCCCATCGTCTTCGCGCCGGAGACCGCCCGCTCGCTCATCGGATCCGTATTCGAAGCGGCCTCGGGCGACTCCATCTGGCGCGGCGCCTCGTTCCTCGCCGGCAAACTCGGTGAATCCATCGCCGCCTCGTCGCTGACAATCATCGACGACAACGCCATGTTGCTGCCCAATGGGGTCGGTGGGTACGGCTCGTCACCCTTTGACGGCGAAGGTCTGCCGTCTTTGCGCACTGTTGTCGTGGAGAACGGCGTCCTGCGCAACTACCTGCTCAACACTTACACTGCACGCAAGCTGGGCATGAAGTCTACTCACAACGCCGCGCGCGGCCTGGCCGGCGCCCCGGGAATTGGAGGCGGAAACCTCTACCTCGAGCCGGGGACCCTCACGCCCGAACAAATCGTCGGCGATATTTCGGCTGGCCTCTACGTCACTGGCCTCATGGGATTCGGCACCAACCTCGTCACCGGCGACTACTCACGCGGCGTCACCGGCCTATGGATCGAGAACGGCCAGCTGACCCACGCGGTCGAGGAGGTCACCATCGCCGGCAATCTTGCCGACATGCTCCGCAATGTCACCGCCATCGGCAACGACCTGGTCTTCCGCGGTTCGGTGGCCTCGCCGACCCTGCGCATTGATGGCATGACGATCGCGGGCGCGTGAGCGGAGACAGCTTGTGGCCGCAGATTTCCAGTCCGTCCCCTTCGAACCTACCGAAGCCCGCGCCACGCTGAATCAGCTGCCCGAGAAGAGTGCAATCTTCGCCCTGTATGGCGAGGCTGCCAATGCCGAACCCTACATTGGGCGCACTCCTAACCTCCGCGGACGCCTCGAACGCCTCCTGCTGCCCTCGCCAAAGCACCCCCGGCGGCTGCAACTGGCCGGCCGCGTCCGGCGAATAGCGTGGCGGCTCTCCGGCTCCGACTTCGAATCCCTGCTCGCGCAGTTTTCTCTGCTCGAACAGGTCTACGGCGTCAAAGCCCTTGAGCGGATGCATCTGGGAGCACCGTCTTTCGTGCGCTTCCTGGGCGGCAATCCCTATCCTCGCGTGACGGTAACCAATCGCACCAGCCTGCGCGAAGCAGACTGGGCCTACGGGCCTTTTGCCTCGCGAGCCGCTGCGGAACGTTTCGCCGAGGAAGCCCTCAAGCTGTTCCTCCTCCGGCGCTGCACTGAGGATCTCAACCCCAATCCGAGCCATCCGGGGTGTGTTTACTCCGAGATGAAGATGTGCCTCGCGCCGTGCTACCAGGGCTGCACCGACGAGCGCTATTCCGAGGAGTCTTCAGCGGTCGAGCGCTTCCTCGCCACGCGAGGAGAAAGCCGCCTGGTGCAACTCCGCACCCAGCGCGACGAAGCCTCAGCCAACCTCGAGTTCGAGTCCGCCGCCGCCCTTCACTCGCAAGTCCAGAGAGCCGATGCGGTTCGAGCGCTGGCTCCGGAACTGGTCCGGCCTATGAGCCAGCTCCGCGCCGTCATTCTGCAAGCCTCAGCCCAATCCGACGAGGTCGCCGTCTTCCTCTACGACCAGGGCCGACTTCGCGGGCCAGCCGCATTTTCCACCCTCGGTATGCGGATCCAGAATGAGCAGTCCGGGTCGAGTTCGCTCTATGCGCAGCCCATGGCGATCGAGCCTGTCCCCGAAGCCTCGGCCGCCCCGGAGCCATCCGGCGCGCAGAGCCCCGAAGCCCCCGTCCGCGCCCCGCGCGGCGTGCTTGAAGCGCGGCTGGAAGCCGCTCTCGCCGAGCTGATGTCCCCGCTGGATTCCCCCAGCGCCGCGGTCCGGCAGGGCCACCTTTCGCTGCTCAAGCGCTGGTACTACCGTCCCGAAGTCCGCCGACCGGGCGAGATATTCTTCTCCGATGCCGAAGGCGCCTGGCCGATCAAGTCCATCTTGAGGGGCGTTGGGCGCGTGGCGGCCAAGTCACTGCCAGTGGCTGCCGTCTCGTAGCACAATGGGTGCGGAGGAGTCGGATGGCGCAACGAGTCGATCTGCGCGCGGAACTGGCTGTCGGCCAGCACGCCCTGCACCTCGGACGAGTTCCGGAGGTCGCCGCGTGGATCTGCGGTCTGCCGCGCCGCGTGCCCAGCCTGATCGAACTGATGTGGGACGACGATCCCGGAGTGGCTAATCGCGCCGCCGACGTGTTGGAGCGCATCACGCATGACCCGTCATCAGCCTTGCGGCGCGCCGTTACGGAGCACAAAGAGGCGCTGCTGGGACTGCTCGCCGAAGCCGAGGAGAAGAAGCTCCGCTGGAACCTCGCGCTCACGATTCCGCGGCTCACTCTCACGATTCCGGAATGCCGTCGCGCTGCCACGGCGCTCCACGCCTACCTCGATGACTCAAGCTCGATTGTGAAGACCGCCGCGCTGCATGGTCTGGCCGACCTGGCCCGCCAGAATCCGGAATCTCTGCCCGAGATTGTCGACCTGCTTCGTGTCTCGGGCCGATCCGGAACTCCCGCCATGCGCGCGCGGAGCCGGATTCTGCTCAAGCGGATCGAGAACCCGACCCGTAAACGGCGGCACCAGACATCTTTGCACATGTTCGACTGATAGACTGGCCCTGCAAGGAGACACAGTCCGCCGTCCATGGTTGAGCTGGTTCCATCCATTCTTTCCGCCGACTTCGCACGACTGGCCGACGAGATTGCCGCGGCCGAGCGAGGCGGGGGAACCGTCATTCACGCCGATGTGATGGACGGCCACTTCGTTCCCAACATCACCGTCGGTCCGCCGGTCGTCGCCAGCCTCCGCAAAGCCACCAATTTGCCCATCGACTGCCACCTGATGATCGAAAATCCGGACGAGTACATTCCGGCATTTGCTGACGCGGGGGCCAACTGGGTGAGCGTTCATTACGAAGCCTGCCGGCACCTGCATCGCTCGCTCCAACTCATCGCGCAGCACGGTATGGAGCCCGCCGTCGTGCTCAATCCGGCCACAAGGGTCGAGCTGATCCGTGACATTCTTCCCATGGTTCATCACGTGCTGATCATGAGCGTGAACCCCGGTTTCGGAGGGCAGAAATTCATCGAGTTCTCACTCGACAAGATTCGCACGCTGGCCGAAATGAGGCGCGAGTTGGGCCTCGCATTTAGAATTGAGGTAGACGGCGGGGTGGCTCACGATACCGTCGCCCGGGTCGTCCAAGCTGGTGCAGACCTGCTGGTAGCCGGAAGCGCCGTCTTTGCCGCCGGAAATGCGGAAGAAAACGCCCGCATCCTTCTCCAGGCCGCGCGCCAGGCAGCCGGCGAGTACGAGTTCGGCGAACGAGTAAGATGAGATAGATTTTCCAGGGTGAACAGGGATCGGGCGGAGCCTGTCGACGGGTTTTGTCCAACAAGAGGTAGGGAATGAATCAGTTGTCCAACAAGATTGCCGCGGCCGCGCTCGCGGTCCTGCTGATGACGAGCGCCTCTGCGCTGGCTCGGGAAAAGCAGCCCAAGAAGAAGAAAAATCAGGACCTGAGCGCTAATCCGCTGGCAAATGTGAACTCCAAACAGCCCGACAAGGAGCTGTTTGACAAGGCCATGACCGCCCTCAAAAAGGGCAGGTTCGACGTGGCGCGCCTCGACCTTCAGACCATGTTGAACACCTATCCGGATTCCGAATACCGGATGCGCGCCAAGCTGGCCGTGGGCGACACATGGTTCAAGGAGGGCGGCACCGCTGCCCTTACCCAGGCCGAAGCGGAGTACAAGGACTTCATCACCTTCTTCCCCAACGCCCCCGAAGCTGCCGAAGCGCAGATGAAGGTGGGCGACATCTACTACCAGCAGATGGAGAAGCCTGATCGCGACTTCAACAACGCCCTGAACGCCGAGAAGGAATACCGGACCATGATCAACATGTTCCCGGATTCCACCCTGATTCCGCGCGCGAAGCAGAAGTTGCGCGACGTGCAGGAGGTTCTGGCGGAGCGCGAAACGCAGATCGGCCTTTACTACACGAGCCGCGAGAACTATTCGGCCGCCATTGCCCGACTTCAGACGGTGGTCGACACCTATCCGCTCTACTCCAAGAGCGACCTGGCGCTGCTGAACATTGGCGATGCCTACGCAGGCGAGGCTCATCAGATTCAGATTGCTCCGGGACTGCCCGGCGCCGTTCGCGAGCGGCTTCGTTCCATGTATTCAGACAAGGCAGCGGCAGCCTACGCCAAGGTGATCACCCGGTATCCCATGGCGCCCCGCGTGGAAGACGCCCGCGATCGCCTGATAGCCATGAACCGGCCAATTCCGGAGCCGACTCGTGAGGCCGTGGCTGAGAGCGAGGCCGAAGAGCAGAGCCGGCAGAAGATTCAATTTACAGACACGCTTCTGGGGGTCATCAAGCATGGTCCGACCGTGGTTGAGGCCGTCCATGTGGGCGAACCAAGCCTTGACGATCCGGGCCGCACACTCGCTCCGGTCATCACCAAGGAAAACATCGCCATGTTCACCGACGCGGTGAACTTGGGCAAGCCGAATCCCACATCCGGAGTGGCCACACCGACCGGACCGAATGAGCCTCCGCGGAGCGATCAGCCCTCCACTGCGCCGCAGATGACAGCGCCAGAAGGCGGCACGGGAGTCGGCGTCTCCATTGTCGGCGCTCCCAGCGGCAACAGTACTGGTGGCGATCCCAATGCGGTCGTCAAGTCCGTCGGACCCTCTAACACGGTGGTTCCGGCTCCGGAAGCGCCCGCTCCGGCTCCTGTCCAGATCAACGACATCAAGCCGGGCCAGGCGCCCGCCACGCCCGCGAACGCCGACTCCAAGAAGAAGAAGCCGCCCAAGCCGGATTTGAGCGATGAGTCCTCCAGCAAGAAAAAGAAGAAGAAGGGACTTGGCAAGCTCAACCCCTTCTGATTCCGCTCTAAAACGCAGAATGGGCCGCATCTCAAGGAATGCGGCCCATCCTGCGTTTAGAGCAGAATCAAGATAGCTATACCCAGCAGCGATTCTACGAGTAATCCTGGGTTTCTGTGGCGAAGTGACCGCGATGACGGGGATGGGACGAGCCTATTCGGACGATCTGCGGGTGAGGATTTTGGAAGCCGATGAG
>WNGK01006891.1_pt1 | contig 14642 bp, 10 predicted proteins | sample 5400601 | NCBI WGS metagenome assembly WNGK01 (sample SAMN13153376, study PRJNA577476) | soil metagenome | isolation source: 60 cm soil or saprolite under Garry oak tree replicate 1 | place: USA:California | collected 2016-06-15 | reverse complement strand
GGATTTATCTGATAAGGCGACTCCATTACCTTTTTGCCGTCGAGATCCACTTTCACCAAACTGGATGCCGTGACCTCTTCGAACAACATGCCATACGGGTTGAGCAAAAAGTGATGCTCCGATCCTTGCACCCCAGCGGGGCCGCCCCGCTGGGGACCCTGCCCCGGCACGCGCGACGAGAGATGCGTAAAGATCAGATCGTCCCAGCCGTAGAGCGCGACCAGTCGGTAAGCCGCGGCCAGATTGACGCGCGCCTGCCACTCCTGCTCGGATACCTGTTCACGAACGGTTGATTTTTTCTGAAGAGTGCTGCTCATAAGACTCCTTTCAGTTTGAAGGAGGAACCGTAGTTCCTTCAGAAGCTGCCGTTACGGTGCTCGGAGTCTATCATTCTGCTTGGAATGGTATCAATGCTGTCGAGCTTGAGCGTATTGGGTCAGGTTGAATCCGCAACGCCAGGCTCAATACAGAACCGGGAGCGGGTGGCGACCGGATGCTACGCTCAACGATGTTTATGTTCTCACAAGCAACACTGCGTCGAATTGCCAGTTGAGTTTAGCATCCGGTCGCATCCACCACCCCGCGCGGGTTGCCCGCGCGGGGACCCCGGTCCGCTCACGGTTCTGTAGGGGACACACAGGTTTCAAACTCCACTGCCGGGCCTGTTGGGCCTGCAGTGTAGCGCACTAGTTGACAGCTCAAACGGCGCATGCGGGCTAATCGATCCAGTGACGAGCGAGCAAGAAGTAATCGCTGGACAATTCGCTCAGGATCAGACGTCCTCCAGGCGGGCAGGAATCGCTTTGCCAGAGGTACGTGGCCAGTTGGCGCTCGGCGCATTCCAACCAGAACGAGCTGGAAAGGGATAGCGGACGACGTCTGCGTTGCTGGATCAGCGCAATCAAATCCTCGTCGAATTCAACGGTGACTTGGCGCTCCCAGCCTTCAGGCTTGCGAACCACAAACCGACACTCAACTGCCGTATCTCGCGTCGATGGATCAACCTCACAAAGGCGCACGATGCTGAATCCGTTCTCGGTAACGAATTCAACCGGCGGCTGTTGAGCCTTCCGGCTTCGCAAGGCTTCTTCATTCCTTAGGGCCATCTTTCTCACCGTTTCGTTCGAGCGGTCTCGGTCCATTCCGCAGCAAGCGCAGCCGCTCGAGCACTTCCTTGCGTCTTTCCCCGCGCATCTCTTCCGCCAGACTGGTCAGCGCAACCGTGACAATCTCTTTGTGACGAGTGTGCTCAAGACCACGCTCGTGGGTTACTTCCAGCCATAGACGGTGGATGAGGTGAATCTCTTCGTCGGAAAGCTCCGGCGCGTGAGCACCGAGATAGAAGTCGCCGATTTCATCACCAGGTCCTATGACGCGGAAGCGCACCTGTTGGCGCGGTTTGTGAGGCAAACTCTCCCAGGCATAACCGAGCCGTTTTGCCTGTTCTTCGGGAGTCATAACAGAAGAGCGACCGGCGATAATGTTCGCGGAATCCAACTGCGCTGCTGTGTGCGCGATCGCTTGAAACACGTCTGAGGAAGGCACGACCAGCAGGTGCACGCTCTTGCCTGCTTTTTCGGCGAGCGCGACGACTTTGCTGAACAGGTGCTGCTCGTAAGTCGTGAAGAGTTGATTCTCAGCAAGTCCTGCGTAGCCAGTGTCAGGCCCGCGCATCAGATGCACGGTCATCGCTACGAGATCCTTCTTGCCCGTATGCGTCAGCTCCAACGCTTTGCGCAGATGATCAAGCGTGTTGTAATCGCGAACGAGGCAGAGCGTGTTGTCCGGCCGTACTTCAACCGTTTCGTTTGACACTGCTTCGCGCGGCTGCAAGCGGAACTGATCCATCGACGTCAGGTGCGCCTCAGAGGCGCGCTTCTTTTCATTGATCCTCTCTGAGATTACAAAGATGGAAAAGAAGACGAGCGTGAAGGCGATCCCGCTGACGGTCGCCACCTCTTTCGTAACCAAGTTGATGCCGGCCACTGAAAAAAGGAGCATCGCGATGATTCCCAGGCCCAGCGGAATCTCGTTACCGTCGAGCTTCAGGTTGAAGGGCACCTTCCATTCGCGCTCCGACTTGTCTTTGAAACGCAGCACCAGCATTGCTAGTCCCTTGAAGGCAAACGACCAGATGACGCCGAACGCGTAAGCTTCGCCAAGTGTGTAAGTGTTGCCGCGGGAACCGAGAATCGCGACGACTTGCAGCACGACGATGAGATTGATCATGCGGTACGTGGTGCCGAATCGTTTGTGCGGCGAGCGAAACCAATCGGTCATCACGCCGTCCTCGCTGACGCGATTCAGCACGCCGTTGGCGCCGATAATCGAAGTGTTGATGGCGCCCGCGAGCATCAAGAAACCGACAATCACGATGAACGCCTGAAACAGCAGCTTCAGCGTCATAGGCCCAACCAGATTGATCGCGATGCCGCTGATCATGTTGTCGAAGTATTGCGGCCGCTCGCCGTCGGGAATAATGGCGTAAGCAAAGAAAGAAACCAGCGACGTGAACAGCAGGGAATAGAGAAAAATCACAAAGCCCGCGCGCATCAGGTTTTTGTGTTTGGGATATTCGAGTTCGCGATTGACCTGCGCCAGCGATTCTTCGCCGGACATCGCCAAAAACGAGTGGCCAAACGCCATCAGGATGCCGATCAACCCGATCAGCGCGCCGGCATTCGCGACCAGTCCGTAGCAACCAACCGCGTCGTCGTTGAAGACCAGATGACGAGGCGCCGGCGACGGTGGCAGTCGCTGCATCTTCGGTTGAGTGAGAATCGTGAAGGAGCACCAGCCAATCAGCAGTACGACCATAACGGTCGTTATGTACATGATCTTCAGCGCATCATCGGATGATTCGTGGATGCCGCGCGTGTTACGCCACCAGAAATAAACAGTGATCATAACGGCGATGCCTGCGGCCAAATAATTTACCGTCTCGACCGCAGGGCTCCAGGGATGCCCGATGTAAACCGTCGTTTGCGCGATCAATCCGACGATGTATTGGCCCGCCGATACACCGGATATAGGGCCGGTGAGAATGTAATCAAACATCAATGCCGAGACGGAGAGTTTCGCGAGCACGCCGCCCATCGCCTCTTTAACGACCCGATAGACACCGCCACGCGTGAACATCGCGCACGACTCGACGTAGACGGCGCGCACGGCGTACGAGAAGAGCATCACGCCGAGAATGAACCAGGGCGCAGCTGGCCCAACGGCCTTCTCCGCGATGCCGCCGACGTAGTAGGCCGACGAGCCGAGGTCGTTCAGGACAATTGCCGCCGCGCGCCAAAACGAGATGAATGACAACATCACCGACGTCGCGACAATTACCCGCGCGCGTCCGGTCTCAATCTGTTCCGCAATTTCAGTAGCCATACGCTCCGAAGAAAAATGCTAGTCCTCGGCACGTAAGAATGGCGTAAAAGGTTTATAAGGATTTCGTAAGGACTGGAGGCTGGAGGCAGGAGGCTGGAGCAGGAGGCTGGAGCAGGAGCAGGAGGCAGGAGCAGGAGTAGTGCGTGACTGCCACTCTGCTTACGTGTTGCTTAGGGCTTACCGCCCAGGCCCTCGTACTCCTGCCTCCTGCTCCTTTATTTTCCTCTACTACAACAGAGTGCCGCGCATGAACACAACGGCGACACTGAAATAGATCACGAGCCCGGTTACGTCCACCAATGTCGCCACGAACGGCGCGGACGAGGTTGCCGGGTCAAAGCCCAGCCGCCGCAGCATGAATGGCAGCATCGAGCCGGCCAGCGTGCCCCATAACACGATGCCGATCAATGCTACGCCGACGGTCAGAGCCACCAGCAGCCAGTGTGATCCGTAGATATGAGAAAAGGCCGACCACATCGTTATGCGCAGGAACCCAATCGAGCCGAGGATCACACCCAGCCCCAGGCCGGAGAAAATCTCGCGCCGCATAACACGAAACCAGTCGCGCAACGTAACTTCGCCGAGCGCCAGCGCTCGAATCACCAAAGTCGAAGCCTGCGAGCCCGAGTTGCCACCCGACGAAATAATGAGGGGCACGAAGAGCGCCAGCACCACGGCCCTTTCGATCTCCTTCTCAAAGAAACCCATCGCGGTGGCAGTCAGCATTTCGCCCAAAAAGAGAATGACCAGCCACCCAGCGCGTTTTTTGATCATAAGCGGCAGCGCAACCTGCATGTAGGGTTTGTCCAGCGCGCTAGGCTCGACCGCAGCCATACGCAAGATGTCTTCGGTTTGCTCTTCAACCAGCACGTCGATGACGTCGTCGACGGTCACGAAGCCCACGACGCTCCCGTCTTGCTCCAACACCGGCACGGCGAGCAGATTGTATTTGCCGATCTTCTTCGCCACCTCCTCTTGATCGTCGAGCACGTTGACCGTTACCGGCTTTTTGCGCATCACTTCAGTAATGGGAGCGTCCAGCTCAGCCATCACCAGATCCCGCAGCGAGACAGCGCCGAGCAGATGTGCGGTTCCCGGCTCCATCACATAGCAGGCGTAGATTGATTCCTTCTCGCGCGCCACCGAGCGGATACGTTTGAGCGCTTCTCCCACGGTCATTTTTGGATCGAGCCGCACGAACTCGGTCGTCATGTTGCCACCCGCGGAGTGCGGTGGGTACTGCAACAGACCTTCCAGCTCCTTGCGCATCTCGGCGCTGAGCTTTGGAAGAATGCGGTGTCGCTCGTGGTAGCCCATCTTCTGGACGATGTCGGTGCGTTCATCCGCCGAGAGGCCGGCCAGGATCTGCGCCACCTGGGATGGCTCTAACTGTTCAAGAATCGCGGCGCGGCGGCGCATCGTCGGTTGGTTGCATACTTCGACAGCTCGCGGCACAGGCAGCATTGATATGACCGAGGCGGCCTCAGCCAGTGTCAATTGGTTAATTAACTCTGCTAAATCCGCGGGCGCCAGATCGGAAACCATTTCGCCGATGCCGACGAAACTCTCATCAAGCCGCAGATGGATGCGTTCCAAAAGCTTCCTCAAATCTTGTGCTGGCAATTGCTCACCTCCATTTAGATCAGGAGGCAGGAAGCAGGGGCAGGGGGCAGCAGGCAGGAGGCAGGAGGCAGGAAGCAGGAAGCAGGAGGCAGGAGCAGGAGGCAGGAGCAGGTGGCAGGCGCCAGGAGTGCGCTTCTGAATGCTTACTGCTTTCAATGTTTCCCTGCTGCTTCACTGCCTCCTGCTCCTGCCGTCTGCCTCCTGTTCTTCTTCCTCAGTCTCCCGGTTGAAAGCGGTAACCAATCCACGGTTCGGTCAGGATGTATTTGGGATTAGCGGCGTCAGCCTCGATCTTCTTTCGCAGTTGTCCGATAAAGACGCGGAGGTATTCGGTCTGTTCGGTGTAATTGCCTCCCCAGATCGCTCCGAGCAGCTTGTGATGCGTGAGCACCGTACCCGGGTGCTGGACCAAATAGACCAACAGATCGAACTCCTTCGGTGTTAAATGAATCTCGCGGCCTTTCAATAAGACTTTGTGAGCGTCGGGATCAACGCGAAAATCTCCCCGCTCGATGATTGCTGATTCTTTGCCTGACTGATCTGACGTCCTCCTGAGCGCGGCGCGGACACGCGCGAGTAGCTCGTCCATACCGAAGGGTTTCGTGACGTAATCATCCGCGCCGGCATCCAGCGCTTCGACTTTGACACGTTCTTCGCTTTTTACTGAAAGCACTATGATAGGCACACTCGACGTCAGCCGCAGCCGCCGACATAACTCCAGCCCGCCCATATTCGGCATCGAAAGATCGGTGATCACAAGAGCCGGATGCCAATCATTAAAAAGGTCGAGTGCCGCTTCGCCATCAGCCGCGACTCGGACATCGAAGCCATGAGTCGATAGACTCGTGCGCATCACGCGACCAATTTGCGCTTCGTCGTCAACGATTAGAACCCGTGGCTTGTCTTTCATGCTCCGAAACAGAAGTCAGAAGTCAGGAGTCACAAGTCAGGAGTCAGCAGGCAGAAAAAGCGGATCGCTTCTGATTTCTCACCTCTGACTTCTGACCTCTGATCTCTGACTTCTGATCCCTTAGTCACCCGTAGGCAACACGACCACCATCTTCGTACCCGGATCGCCGTCGGCATCTTCGGTCCAGATTCGCCCGCCATGGGCCTCGACTATGCCCTTCGCAATCGCCAGACCCATCCCGCTGCCCGAAGATTTATTAGCACTCGAATCTCCATCTCGCATAGCGCGAAAAAACTTATCAAATACGCGCTCACGCAAAGCGGTTGGAATGCCTGGCCCCTCGTCAGCGATCAGGAGCCGCACCGTTCCGTCGTTGCCGGACTTGGCTTCAATGCGGATGCTGGTTCCCGCGGCTGAGTATTTTGCGGCGTTGTCAACCAGCGTGTAGATCACTTCCGTAACGGCGCGCTCGTCAACCTTCACGGAAGGCAGATCGTCATCGAGCCAGACCTCCATTCGATGCCGGCGCGTCAGCGGCGCAGCCCGTCTCAGCGCCGCCTGGATAATCTCTTCAACCGATCCCCACTGTTTTCGCAGGTGCATCTCTCCGGCCTCGATGCGGGCCAGTTCCATCAGACCTTCGATGAAGCGGTCAAGCCTGTCTGCCTCTTCATCGATTACTTCGAGCATTTCCCTGCGTCCCGCGGCGTCGAGTTTTACGGATTCCTCATCGTCACTTTTTGCTTTGAGTTCTTCGAGCAAAGTCGTCACCGATGCTTTGATGGATGTCAGCGGTGTGCGCAAGTCGTGCGTAACCGCGTCGAGTAATGCTGATTTAAGCTGCTCACTTTGTTTGAGAGCCTGAGCCTGGCTCGATCGTTCGAACGTATCCTGCAGCTCATGGTACAGACGTTCAACTTCAAGCCGCGAAGCATTAGCCTCTTTCGCTTGTCTCTTTGCGCGTGCCGATAGGTGTCCCGCAGTCACGGCCGTAACCAGAAAGGCAACGAGCGCGATCCAGTTGTCGGGAGCATCAATTGTGAACTTACCGATGGGAGGCAGATAAAAGAAGTTGAAGCAGACGACGCCGAGGAGCGAAGCCACCACCGCCGGGCGCGAGCCCCACGCGGTCGCGACAAAAAGCACAACGAGCAACAACGCGAGCGCAACTGTGGTGGAATTAATCCGCCCGCCGAAAAGCTTCAGCACGCCGGTGACGGCCGCGATGCCGAAGAAGGCAGCGAAATAGCCTGTCCATCGTCCGCTGGAGAGTGTTTTCCACACGAGCCCTATTGTAAGGCAATGGCGAGGTGGCGGGAATGTTATGAGGTAGCAGAGACTTCATTCGCGCGAAGTGGAAACGGCTGGATCACCCAAGACATTTTCCATTTATCATTTGACATTATGGAAAATGATTCATTCCCCACTCTGTTGCAGCAGCTTCGCCACCAGCCCGGTCCAGCCGGTTTGGTGGCTGGCGCCGATGCCGGCGCCGTTGTCTCCGTGAAAATATTCGTGAAAAAGAATCAGGTCGCGCCAGTGAGGATCGAGTTGAAACTTCTCGCTGCCGCCAAACACCGGTCGGCGACCGTCAGTGCCGCGCAGGAAGATGCGTGACAGGCGGCGCGAGATTTCCGCCGCAACCTGCCCCAAGTTCATCATCTGACCTGAGCCGGTTGGACACTCAAGCCGGAAATCATCGCCAAAGTAGTAGTGAAACTTTTGCAGCGATTCGATCATCAGATAATTAATCGGGAACCAGATCGGCCCACGCCAATTTGAGTTCCCACCAAACAGACCAGTGACTGATTCCGCCGGCTCGTAATCGACACGGTGCTCCACCCCGTTGACGTTGAGCACGTACGGATGGTCCTTGTGAAAACGCGACAGCGCGCGGATGCCATAAGGCGACAGGAACTCATTTTCGTCCAGCATCACTTTCAAAACGCGGCGCAGGCGATCAGCGCGAACCACGCTGACTAACCGCCGGTCCTGCTGGCCCGGGGTGCGCAGGGTTGAGATATTGTCCGTCAAATCCGGCCGGTTATTGATGAACCATTCCAGCCGGCTTTTGAAGCCAGGGAATTGATCCAACAGCAGTGGCTCGACCGTCTCAACTGCGAACAATGGAATCAGTCCGACCCCGGAGCGCACGCGTAGAGTGAGGTGCTCGCCGTTGGGCAGGTGCAGTATGTCGTAGTAGAAACCATCTTGCTCGTCCCACAATCCGACATTATCGGCGCCCAACTTGTTCATCGCGTCCGCGATGTAGATGAAGTGCTCCCAGAATTTGCTCGCGACGTCTTCGTAAACCGGATCTTCGCGCGCCAGCTCCAACGCAATCGCCAGCAGATTGAGCGTATACATCGCCATCCAGCTCGTGCCGTCGGATTGTTCGATGTAGCCGCCGGTCGGCAGCGGCTTGCCGCGATCAAAGACGCCAATGTTGTCGAGGCCGAGAAAGCCGCCCTCGAAAATGTTGTTTCCTTCTTCGTCTTTGCGATTCACCCACCAGGTGAAGTTCAGCAGCAGTTTATGAAAAACGCGCTCGAGGAATTTGCGGTCGCCAATACCGCGTCGTTTCTCTTCAATCTTGTAGACGCGCCACACGGCCCACGCGTGCACGGGCGGATTCACATCGCCAAAGGACCACTCGTAAGCCGGCAACTGCCCGTTTGGATGCAGGTACCATTCGCGCAGCAGCAGCACCAGCTGCTCCTTGGCAAACTCGCAATCGACCAGCGCGAGCGGCACGCAGTGGAATGCCAAATCCCACGCGGCGTACCACGGATACTCCCACTTGTCCGGCATCGAGATGACGTCGGCATTGTAGATATGTCTCCAATCGTAATTGCGACCCTTCAGCCTTTCGCGCGGCGGTGCGGGCGTTGCCGGGTCACCGTCGAGCCACTTCTTGACGACGTAGTGATAGAACTGTTTGGACCACAGCAGTCCGCCAAACGCCTGACGCATCACGTCGCGCGCATCCGGCGAGAGATCGTGTGGAATAACAGTCGCGTAAAACTCGTCCGCTTCGCGAATGCGATCCGCGAAGACGGTTTCAAACGCCTTGCCAAAGACCCGGGTGCCTTTGGAAATGACTTTGTCGGTGAATCGCAAACGAATCGTCGCAGTCTCATCGGGCTTGATGTTCAGTGAATAATTTGCCGCGGCTTTCGTGCCAACTTGCTCGGGATTCACAGCCGCTTGCACATCGTGCACGATGTAATCGTTGATGCCGTCTTTCACATACGGCGAACTATTGGCGATGCCGAACAAACGCTGATTGTTCGTATGGTTTTCGGTGAACAGCAGTTCAGGCGCGCCCTCACAATATAGCCAACGCCGGCCATACTTGAAATGATTCAGCTCGATCACGATCGCCGCGCCCGCGTCTGCCTTGCGCAGGCTTGGCTTTGGATCGTCGTTGTCTCCCCAGGCCCAGCGGTTGCGAAACCAGATGGTTGGCAGCAACTGTAGCTGCGCCGGTTCGGGCCCCCGATTAACCACATTGATTTTGATCAATATTTCTTCGACGTCCGCCTTCGCGTATTCGACGAAGACGTCAAAATAATGATCGTCGTTGAAGACACCGGTATCGATGAGGTCAAACTCGGGATCGCTCTTACCGCGGCGGCGATTCTCTTTGACTAGTTGCGTGTAAGGGAAATCAGCCTGCGGGTACTTGTACAAATACTTCAGGTAGGAATGCGTCGGTGTGGAATCGAGATAGAAGAAATACTCTTTGACGTCCTCGCCGTGATTGCCTTCGTCACCCGTCAAGCCGAACGCGCGCTCTTTCAAGATCGGATCGCGTCCGTTCCACAGCGCCAACGCAAAGCAAATCATCTGGTGGCGATCGCAAATGCCCGCAAGACCGTCTTCGTTCCAACGGTAGGCACGCGACCGCGCGTGATCGTGCGGAAAATATTCCCAGGCATCGCCGTTCGGGCTGTAGTCTTCACGCACGGTGCCCCACGCGCGCTCGCTGAGGTACGGTCCCCAGCGCTTCCAGTGGGCCTTGCGCTCGCGCGCCTGCTCGAGTCGTTCCTCTTCAGCGGTCAAGTTGGATGCCTCTGGTTTCATCGCGCCCACTCTTGTGCCAAGAGTCTACATCAGCCAACGGTTTTTGCGGACTCTGATCAAACTTCCACGCAGGTACGGACCGATGTAGCCGTTCTGATTTCCTGGATTGATTAAGTTTTAGTTATGAAGCTTACCGACGAGCCACGACTTCAAAATGCCGGGGTTGTGATTATCAATTGCGAAGTACTCCTGGATCAGTTTCTTATACAGCTCGTTGCGTTCGGAGGTTTTCAGTTGATGGCCCAAGGGCATTTTTCCTCCTTTGACGAAGGAGCTGATCAAAGTCGAATCCATCGGCCAGTTGAGTGAACCAAGTCGCTTCGGCTGATGGCAAGCGGCGCAGTCCATCGCACGTCCCAACACTGATCCGCCAAAGCTTGCGCCGAAGCGTTGCTGGCGGCTCTCAGAACTTGCCGAACTAAGTCCCGGGCCAAACTTGGTTTCGTCCAGATACTTTTCAAACCTCGGCGCGCTATAACGTAGAAAGCGCTGGTTGACAGCCTCGAGCGCTTGCTGTTCGCTCGGACTCACGCTGCCCGCATCGGGAAAAATGGGGAGGATGCCGCTCTTGTGGCAGGACACACAGTTGTCGTCCCCATATCCCAACTCCCAGCGCCCGTTGACGCTTATCGAACCATCCCGGCGATACGTCCGGAAAAAGTCTTTGAAGTAAACATTGGTAGTCCCATCACTCTGAAGCGTCGCTGATACCACGGAGAGGTTGCGAATATGCACGCGCGCGCCGCGATCGGTGATCCCGAACTGAACCCATTTCTCCGGTACGCCCTTCGCCGCGTTCCCCGGAAGGACGATCAAGAGCCGCTCATAACTGTCGTCGTTATCCGGAGTCCCAAGGTGCTGCGATCGGTAGCTGAAGAAGATCAGCTTGTCGGCCGGCTCTCTTTGTGAGTTGAGTTGCCGCAGAAAAGACTTCGCTTGCGGTAGGAATTCGTCTCGGCTGACAGACCGGAGGAAGCTTTGCGTCAGCAGGAACTCAGGAATTTCCACGTACTGGCGCGTCTCTTCAAAATACTGCTTATCGGGGACGATAAAGCCAAGCTCATGATCGGGCTGTTGGGCGATAAACGCTGCTCCAATGAACTCGACAAATTCCCGATAGCGGCTGACAAAGCCCTGGTCATCGGAAAGCTTGCACTGTCGGAGCGTTCCGGCGATTCCCTTAATCACTCTGTCATAAGCTGGATGTGCTTTTTCATTTTCGAAGGCGATGCGGGCGGCCCGAACGAGCGCGTCAACCTTTTGCGTAACCCACGCGTCCGGTTGTGACTTCACTCGCGCACAGGGGGCAGCGGCAGCGGCATTAGCAGTAAGCAGCAGACAGAACAGGATCATGCTGAGACAGAAATTCATGGCCACACCTGCACCCTATGAAACTACATGCGGCTGTCACAATCAAGGTCGTCGCTAGCGTCTTAGTTTGCCTTACCCTCTGCGCTAACTCTGCGTTCTCCGCGTCTCTGCGGTGAATCTTGGCGGCGACGAAAATCTCACCGCGGAGACGCCGAGGCCGCAGAGGCTGCGCAGAGAAGAGCGGATATTAAGACACTAAGAGCCGCACTATTGGTCGAGTTATTTCAACCGTGGAATAATTCTCCCCGTCTGCCGCACATAATCCTGATACTCCTCTCCAAACCAATCGCGCATCATCCGCTCCTCGCGCGGTGTGCGAACGAAATAGAGCGGCACAAACGTGACCAGCCCTGATAATCCGGCGACCCAGTTTTGCAACATCAATGCCTGCGCCACGCCGAACAAAGAGATCGCGACGTACATCGGATGACGAATCGATCGATAGACGCCCTGCCTGATCAGTTGATGGTCTTTGCGCATCTCCAAAAAAGCCGACCAGTTGAGTCCTAAATCGGAATGCGAGCGCCAGAAGAGCCAAAGCGCGGTTAACATCGTAGCGCTGCCGCACCAGGGAACGAACGCCGGAAGACGATAATCCGCGAACGCGAGAAACGGTGTGAACAGGTAAAGAACCGGCAGGATAAAATTTCCCACAGCGACAAAAACTAACAGTATCTTTTCGGTAGCGTCAATTCGCCTGACTCCCTTTTCAATACCCTTCGTGCGCCGTTCAAAAACATGACGAATACTCGCGTACACGATAAAGCCGGCGAGAAAAACAATATTCCACGGTTGCCTCAGCAAGTTCATTTTCCAGCCTCGCTTTAGGGATCGGCCGTGCTTTGCTCTCTGCTGTTACAGACCAGCCTCTTACCTTCCCCCTTCAGAAAACCAAAACTTATCGTATTCAGGTCAAACTGGGCAAACTAAAGTTCTGCCGTGCCACCTGCTAGACATCGGGCTTGCCAACCTGAACGTGACGGTGTCTCGTTAATTCGAGAGCCGGTTATCGGCTGGATTCGCTCGAGCACTGCAGTGGCCCGCAGTTGCTGCGCATTCCAAGTCTGGATCCAAAATCCGCCCAGCAGGACATGACCGCATATGGAGATTCTAACTGCCGGCTGGAATCTGAAGACGATTCGACATCTAGGAGTAACAGAACCTGAAAGAAGAACAGAAGACGAAAGGAATACTTATGTCAAAAGGGCTTAGTTTTCGGAAAACCGTCTTGTCAGCCATAGCGCTGGTTGTTTTCGGGCTGACTGCCTCCGTTGGCAGAGCGGAAAGGGCCTTACTGACTGCCTCCGTTGTCGCAGCAGATCAAGTTTTTCTGGTTAACACAAACATCGCCGGCACGGGTCAGGTTGACGCCCAGGCCACCTTTCACCAAAGCGCTGCAAACTTGTTGCAGATCAGCCTCCAAAATCTGCAGTCTACCTCCAACGTGGGCCAAGGCATTAGCGGTATCCAGTTTCAGATCTGCGACGCGAGCGGCCACGTACTGAACATTACGGGCTCGATAACAGCGCAGAATAACCCAGTGATAAACGTCGACGGCGGTGGAAACGTTACCTCTCTGGGAACAATGGCAACAGGGTGGGGGTTGAGCAGCAATGGTCCCAGCTTTACCATGACGGCGCTGGGATTCACCGGCAACGGAACCGATCCTCCTGATGAACTCATCCTTGGAACTCTGAGCAGTCCGAACTCCTCCATTGCTGGTAACGGCCCGCATAACCCATTCATAAACGGGACTGGTGTTTTCAGTCTAACATTGAGTCAGAACCTGCCGCTAGGTTTCCAGATCTGCAATGTGGTGTTCCTATTTGGAACCGGACCCGATTCGGTGAATGCACCCACAGCGTCGGTTCCCGAACCTGCAAGCATGTTACTGCTCGGCAGCGGCTTGGCGGGGGTAGCCGCCCGTCTTCGCCGTCGGCGGAAGAACGCCGCAAAGCCCGCGTAAGTCGCGGGTGGCAACAATCAGCGATCAGCAGTCAGCAGTCAGGAAATCATGACCATTGCTGATTGCTGATTGCTGATTGCTGATTGCTGATTGCTGATTGCTGATTGCCTACTGCTTTCTGCCTACTGCCTACTGCTCACTGCCCATTGCTCTTCGCTCTTTGCCCTTTGCCCTTGGCTCTTCGCCCGGAGCGGCACCAGCTCCGTCGTCGTATTGCGGCGCTTCTTTTCCTTAAAGCCTGCCACAAAAAGACGAGAGCCTGGCGTCGGAAACTTCTCCGCGTAGGCTCGGTCGACGGCCGTCTTCAATCGCTCGCTGCGCGTGAACACCGCGCGCACGGGAATTTCGCGATCATTGACTTCAATCACGCCGCGCGGCTCTTCGAGAAAGGTGCGATACCAGCTTCGCGGCTTAAGAGTGTACGACCGCACGAACACGCGACCTTCAACCACGACGGCCCAGATACCGATGATGCGATGCGGCTTTGTGCCGGCGCGAATGCCGAGAATCTTTCCGTCGCGAATCGCGGCCACAATCTCTTTGGTGAATTTCTTTCCTTTCATGCTTTCTCTGCTTATCCCGTCGGAGCGCCGTTAGGCGCGGAATGTTTATAGCTCCAGCTACGGATTTCTTTAATTAGCTCTGTTAGGAGCGAAATACATCTCGCTCCTAACGGAGCGAGGAACAAAGGAGCCTTTGGATACTATAGACATTCGGCTCCTATTGGAGCCATGGGACAAAAAGCATTGCCGCCCACTGCTCACTGTTCATCGCTTATCAGATCATGGCTTCGCCATCTGATGTGCGGAAGGTCTGTGACCTTCCGGATTGTGGTTTGGTGCGAATGGGGCTGCGCCCACCTCAGGGCGTAGCCCAAGAGAAAACTCACGCCTGACGGAAGGCCGCAGGCCTTCCGTACATCAGGCGGCGTAGCCGAAGCGACTGACGTCTGCCTGCTGCCTACTGCTTGCTGCGTCCCAAACCGCCTTTGCGATTTTCGCAATCACACCTTCACGCGTCGCTTCATCCGCCGTTGAATCAGAAACAAAAACTGCGACCGCTAAATGCCGTCCGTTCGGTAGGGTAATGATTCCGATATCATTCGTCGCTGCCGTGATTCCTTTTTCAGTTCCTGATGTTCCGGTCTTATGCGCGACGACTGAGCCGGTGGGCAAGAGTCCTTTCAAACGCTTCGGACCCGGTGTCGATTCGCTCATCAACTTGAGCAGCAACGCCTGACTCGATTCAGAAAGCCCTTGCCGCTCATGCAGTGTGCGCAGCAAAGCGACCGCCGCTTCAGGT
>WNGK01004651.1_pt1 | contig 14642 bp, 11 predicted proteins | sample 5400601 | NCBI WGS metagenome assembly WNGK01 (sample SAMN13153376, study PRJNA577476) | soil metagenome | isolation source: 60 cm soil or saprolite under Garry oak tree replicate 1 | place: USA:California | collected 2016-06-15 | reverse complement strand
TTCCCGTGGTCGATGATGGCCACCCGGTCACACACTGCCTGCGCCTCCTCCATCGAGTGCGTGGTCAGGAGCACGCTGCGACCGCTCTCGCGCATCTTCTCGATCCGGTTCCACAGCTGTCGCCGAGCATGCGGGTCGAGACCGGCGGTCGGCTCGTCGAGCAGCACGAGTGGAGGATCATGGATCGTCGCGATCACCAGCGACAGGCGCTTCTGCTGCCCACCGGAAAGCTGGCCGAATCGCTTCGAGGCCTCAGCTTCCAGGCCCATCGACCGCAGTACGTCGCGCGAGCCCTGCCTGGACATGGCGACCCCGTAAAGGGCCGCATATAGCCTCGTGATCTGGGCGATCGAGAGCGCGGACTGAAAGCCGGTCGACTGGAGCTGCACGCCGATCCGGGCTTTTGCCGCGCGCGGGCTGGCACGGCGGTCGATGCCGCCGATCGTGACCGAGCCGGAATCCGCCTCGAGCAGGCCTTCGATGGCGCTCAGGGTGGTGGTCTTGCCGGCGCCGTTCGGACCCAGCAGGCCGAAGATCTCTCCGGCCCGGACCTCAAGCGATACTCCGTCGACCGCCCTGGTGGGACCATAGCTGACTCGAAGATCCCTGACTTCCAGCGGGGCGGTGTTCAGCTGCTCCAGCACGTCCCCCACGCCATCGAGTCAATTACACGCGATCCGTCGCACGGGTTGCTGCGAGCAATACGTGATCGACGTACGTCGAGTCGGCACGGACGTGAGTTGGGCGCGTCTGGTTCCTTCTGGGCATGAGAAGGTCATGGCAGGCCACCAAAGGACCCGATGAACCGAAGGACCACCAACCTGACTCCGAAACCGAGCGCGCGGCCGGCGGTTGGTGTCTGGGCCGGATATGTCGCATTTGTGTGGGGCTTGACCTTCGCCGCGATCAGTTTCTATTGGGGCCTCGGCGGCACCCTCGGCCTCGATACGCTCGGAGGTTCGCTTCAGAGGCTGGCACGAGCCCACGATCGGACCCTTCTCGTGGCAGTCTGGGTGAGCGGTTTTCTGAAGATCTTGGCTTCCCTGCTTGCACTCGCACTGGCTGGTACCTGGGCCGCGAGATTGCCTCGTCGGCTGATCACGTTACTTGGCTGGGTTGCGGCCGCGTCTCTAACTTTGTATGGCGGCATTCTGGTTGTTCCCGAAGCGCTCGTGACGATCGGTGCCATCAAGCCAGCGCAGCCGGTCGACTGGAAGCCGTTGCTTTGGCATCTCTACGTTTGGGATTTGTCCTTCCTGGTCTGGGGCATCCTGTTCGCCATCGCGACCTGGCGCTTCTCCAGGAGTCGCAGCTAGGGACGTCGCACCGTGCCCTTTGCAGATCGATAACGCTCGATGACTCCCTGGTCTAGATGGTCTTCGATTCGGTCCGACCTCCCATACGAAGCGTGGCGCCGGCGACTACGGTAAGGATCGCCATCAGCCCAGCCGTCAAGGCGATGCCGGTGGCACCGCTGAACAGGAGGACGATGGCCGCGACGAAGGTGACCGCGGCCGCGATCCCTGGCGCGTTGACGAAGAGAGAGCGCCGCGGTTCGCGGTTTAGCGCGGCAATTACTCCACCCACCACGAGCAGGGCACCCAACACGTAGGCTCCCAACGTAGCGGTATGGTGCGAGGTCTCACTGAAGACCAGCGGCGAGATGAAAACGACGACACCGAAGACCATCGTGGCGTAGTCCTGCCACCGCTTCCAAGCACTCATGACCGTTTGACCTCCATTGGAAGCGCCTCGGAAACCTGCTGGCCGGCGCCGGGCGCTTCCCTCGGGCTCGCCGGGATGCTCGACGTTGGTTGCTCCCCCTGCCAGCAAGTCTGCGCCCGTCGCCTCAACGACATTTCGAGGAGCTCCCCCTAAGTCATCGCGGTCCGGCGTGTAAGTCATCCACTTAGAGCCGCCGGTAAAGAAGTAGTCGTCCGTCGGAAGCCAAGAATCGATTGGCCAACGTAACTTGCCCGCATGAGCACCAACACGACACAAGCAAAGGAGGGCGAGATGACTCCTCAGAACAACCTCGAGGAAAACAAGCGGATCGTTCGTGCGTTCATCGAAACAGCGTTCAACCAGCATCAGGCCGATCGAGCGGCGGACTACCTGACGTCCGACATGAAATGGCACGGCGGCACCCTGGGAACAGTCGAGGGTCGCGAGAAGTTCGCCGGGCTGATCAGCGCAATCGTCTCCGCCCTCCCAGACCTGCGTAACGTAGAGCAGGACATCATCGCGGAGCGGGACATTGTGTCCGTGCGCGCGGTGGTCGAGGGCACACACAAGGGGGACCTACTCGGGATCCCCGCGTCGGGCAGACACGTCAAGTGGGATGCGGTCGATGTGTACCGCGTGGCGGACGGAAAAATCGCCGAGGAGTGGGCTGCGGACGATCTGCTTGCCTTCGTCTACGGAGTCGGCGCGTACACCCCTCCCTGGCTCTCGCAGCAGTCGTAGCGGCGCAGGTGATGCAAGGGGAAGTTACAGCCGGCTGATTCGGCGGTCGACGATCGTGTCTCGGTGCGCGCGGCGGGCACCAAACCACCTCTTGAACAGGTGGAGAACCCCGCCGCTCACCGCGTCAGAGCCGGTTCGATCGATGTAAGAGCCCGAGCGAGCTCTGACCGCGAAACGATCCCGAGTTTCGGGAAAACGCGATACAGGTGGGTCCCCACCGTGCGGTGCGAAAGGAACAACCGGTCCGCGATCTCACGGTTGGAAAGCCCGGACGCGGCCATCTGCGCGATCTGGAGCTCTTGGGGCGAAAGGGGCTGGTGAGGCGCCCTCACGGGCTCAGCAATCCTTTCGCCCGAAGCCCGCAGCTCCGCGCGCGCCTTGTCCGCCCAGGGCTGCACTCCGAGCGCGTCGAAGATGTCCCGGGCCGCCCTGAGGTGTGGCCTCGACTCGGTGATGCGGCGCTGCCTTCGTAACCAGCTGCCATACGACATCTCCAGCCGTGCGAAGTCGAACGGCCATTTCGGCTCAGCGGCGAGCGCCAGCTCATAGAGGTTTTGCGCCTCCGAGTCGTCCGCGAGTAACGGACGTGCGAACCGCAAACCGATATGTACGAGGTCTGCCGGAGTCCGCCTGCCGAGCGCCTCGAGCAGCGTCATCATGTGGCGCGCCTCGTCGTCCCGACCCGCCCGCACCGCGCATTCGATCAGGTAGGGCGCGGCCGTATGTGCCACTCGCTCGTGGTATGCGGGTCCGTGAGGATCGTACATGCGCATGAAATGGTCGGAGGCTTCTGAGTGACGTCCGGCAGTGAGGTGTGTGACGCCGCGCGCAAACTCCGCTTTGGCGAGAACGATCGAAAGGCGCAAGGACGCCAGAGGTTCGATCGCCTCGGTGGTGAGCTGTTCAGCAGTGCCTTCCTCGCCCTGGAGGCCGGACAAAACGGCACGTCCCAACTTGCTGATCGCGGTCCAGATCGGCTGTCTGGTCTCGATCGCGAGGTGGTCGGCTTCCTCCATGGAGCGAATCGCGTCCCGGAATTGGCCGGTGCTGATTCCGGCCCAAGCGCGCACATCAAGCAACTGGGCCAGGAGCCCGAGGCGTCCCTGGGCACGCAAGACGGGGGCGGCGCGATCCATGAGCTCGATCGATTCGCCGAGGTTGCCTGCCGCATACGCCGCAAACGCCAGGAGCTGCGTGCGAGACGGGTCCGCATCGTCGACCTGGGCAGCCTCACGAACCCTCGTTGCGATTCGTGACGCCGCATCGACTGGCGCTGCGAGCGCAAGGATTTCCAGAGCGCGCGGATCCAGCACGTCGCCGGCGACTTCCTCAACCGCGTCGATGACCAGAGTCTTGGCTGCAGCGCCGGGGTCCGCCCACCAGCATCGAAGGGCGGCGCCCTGGAGCAGGTTCAGCGAAAGATTTCGGTCTCCTCCAGCAGCGGCTTCGCGTGCGACTGCGACCAACCTCGCGACGGCGTTAGGGTCGCCGGGCGCGCCGTCGTGGAGGATTTCGCGCAGCCACGCCATTCGCGCGACGTCGTGAGGTGAAAGCTCCAATCTGGCGGCTGTGTCGAGAAGCCGAGCCACGGCTTGCGGATCCCCGAGTTGAAATGCCAGCTCCGCGGCAGCCAGCAGACGCCGGGCCCTGTCCGGACCGTGAGGTGTCAGCGAGGCGGCAAGCTCGAGAGCGCCAAGCGCTGTGCCTGGGGCGCCACGATCCTGTGCCCGGCCGGCGGTGACCTCGAGGTCGGCGGCGGCGCCCTCGTCTTCACCGAGCACCGCTTTGGCGCGGTGCCAGGCCCGGCGGTCCGGGTCCGCGAGGACCTCGGCGAAAGCGAGGTGGGCGTTCCGTCGCTGTGCCGCGGTCGCCGCCTGATCCAGCGCTGAGCGCATCAGCGGGTGGCGATAGCGAACCGTCGAGCCCACGATGTTTATCAAGCCCGCGTCGAGGGCGGGTTGCAGAACGTCGACGGTGACCTCCTCGCCCACCTGCTTGCGCGTTGCACCAAGCACGTCGCTCACGGTGGGGTCCTTGTCGAGCGCGATGAGCAACAGCGCGGCTTGCGTGAGCTCCGGAAGCTGCCCGGCTTGCGCGGAGAAGGTCCGTTCCAGCCGATCGGTCAACGGAATGCTTCTCAGTGCGCCCTCGCGCCCGTCGGTGCCCTGCAGCCTGAAGGCACGTGGAAGCTCGAGGAGCGCCAGTGGGTTGCCCAGCGCCTCGTCCAGGATCAGGCGGCGGGTCTGAAGGTCCAGGTCTGGTGCGACGGATACCAGCAGGTCCGCCGACGCCGTTTCGCTCAGAGGTTCGATATGGAGTTCCGGCAGCGGCCGAGATCGAAGCGCGGTCTGGAAGGTCTCTCGCAGGCCGGAGATGAGGAGGATGTGGGTCGATTCGAGCCGGCGCGCGACAAAGCTCAGGACGGAGGAGGACGCACCGTCCAGCCATTGAAAGTCGTCCGCAACCACGACCAGAGGCCTTTCGTCGGCGACCTCGTCCATGAGGCTGAGCGTGGCCAGGCCGACGAGAAATAACTCGGGCGGCGCACCGGCGCGCATTCCCAATGCGGTGAGCAACGCGTTCTTCTGGGGACCGGGAAGCGCGCCGGCCGATGCCAGCACGGGCTGCAGAAGCTGGTGCAGGCCCGCGAATGGAAGGTCAGCCTCGCTTTCAAGACCTGTGACCGTGAGCACCTTGTAGCCGCGGCTGCGGGCATCGCTGGCTGCGACGTCCAGAAGGGCCGTCTTGCCGATACCGGTTGCTCCGGTGACGAACAGAGCGCCGCCGTGCTCCGCCGCCTCGGCAAGAGCAGTGTCGAGCTGCGCCAGCTCAGCATCCCGGCCGACCAGTCTCGAAGCGCCCATCCCGGGCTGATTTTGCCCCTGGCTCACATTTAGAAAACACCCCCGGCATGTAAGTCATTTCAGATCTGCCCCTAAGTCATCAGGCAGGCTTCGGACCGGCAAAAACAGTCGCCCGCCAGAAGCGGGGCGATGGCCGGCCTTCCTAACGTGGCGGACATGAGCACAACAAGCACCCCGCAGAGAAGGAGGTTTGTCACCTATGGCAACTGAGGTTGTCGCGGTGAAGGTCGCGATTCGCGATCAGTTTGGCGATCACCTGCTTACGCCGAAGAACTCGGCCCTGGTCGTGATCGACTACCAGCCGAGCCAGCTCGCGGGCGTCCGGTCGATGGATCGCACCCTGTTGCTCAAGAACGCCGTCTCGACGGTGAAGGTCGCGAAGCTGTTTGGCGTTCCGATCGTGCACTCGACGATCAACGTCAGGACGGGACGCGGCAAGCCGACGCTCCCACCACTGGCCGAGCTGCTCGCCGACAACCCGCCCATCGACCGAACCACGACCAACGCATGGGAAGACCCTGACTTTCTCAGCGCGGTTCGCGCGACGGGCCGGCGCAAGCTCATCATGTGCGCCCTCTGGACCGAAATCTGCATGGCGTTTCCCGCGCTCGACGCCATGCGTGAGGGCTACGAAGCCTACCCGGTCGTCGACGCGATCGGCGGGACTTCCGTCGAGGCCCATCGCGCCGGCCTGGAGCGTGTGGTTCAGGCGGGTGCCAAGCCGACCAGCTGGGTTGCGCTGGCGGTAGAGCTGCAGCGCGACTGGGCTCGCCCGGAAACAGTGCAGGAAGTCGTCCAGATCGTTCTCACCGAACGGCTGCTCAAGGAGGAATGACATGACAACCGCAATCATCGGAATCGGAAACATCGGCGGAACAGTTGCTCGCGAGCTTGCGTCGGGCGGCGAGCCAGTGGTCATTTCGGCGGTAAACCCCGACGACCTCGCAACGCTGGCCGCCGAGATCGGAAGTCGGGCAACGGCGGCGTCGAGCAACCGCGACGCGGTGCAGCGTGCAAACACGATCGTCCTGGCCCTGTGGCTTGGCCCGATGAAAACCGTTATCGACGAGGTCGCGGACCTCTTGCCCGGCAAGCTGGTCATCGATACGTCGAACCCGATCTCGGTCGGTGCTGACGGAAACATCTCGCGAACGCTTCCCGACGGCCAGTCCGCAGCTGAGGTCGTCAGCGGCTGGCTTCCGAAGGGAGCCAGGTACGCCAAGGCGTTTGGGACGCTGCCGGCGCCCCTGCTTGGTTCGAGCGCGCATCGAACACCGGAGCCGGCGGTGCTCTTTTACACGACGGATGACGCCGCGGCGGCATCCGAGGTCGAGCGCCTCATAGGGCTTGCCGGCTTCGAGCCAGTGCGAGCAGGCCTCGTCCGCGATTCGCTGCGAATCGAGGTCGGCGGCGACCTGCACGCGTTCGGCGGATTGAATGGTCGCGCGGTCGACAGGCAAGAAGCGGACTCGCTCGTCAACTCCTCCAAGCCCACAGCGTTCTGACGACGAGCTAGGGGATGGCCGGTGCGCGCAGATCGCAGAGCTTCAGCGCGCGAAAGAACCGGGTGGATGACCCGTGGCGTCCATCGCGATCGCGTCGGCAGGCCAGGTGACGCCGCTCTTACACTCGCGTCGATGTCCAGACTCCGGCCCGGGCGGCGAACCGCCGCGATCCTGGCGATCCTGCTCCTGCTTGCCATAGCCGGCTCCGACTTCTTGATCGCGGGGTTCTGGCTGAGCCACCCGATGCTTACCGCGATCGTCTCCGCCCTCGTGGTAGTCGTCCTGTCGGTGGCCGTGATTGAGGTCGTTCTAAGCCGCCGCGCTGAACGGCGCTGGCGAGTCCTCGCCCAGACGGCGCTCATGGAACTTGGCGAGGCGGCTAGCACCACCTGGAGGGCCCTGGCCGAAGTGCTTGATTTGCAGGGGGCGTCCGAGATGTCGTCAGACCGGGTGCGAGCGGCGCTGGTGTCGGATACCACGGGTCCCAAGGTGAGGCGCGAAATTGAAGCCGCCCTGGTCAATACGCAGCTCCGAGAGAAGCTGGCCGGCCGGCTGGCCGAGAGGCTTGCCGACGGCCACCAGATCCTCGGACGCTGGGCGGTCGCCCTGACCGCGTCGGGGACGTATGCGGAGATCTTCGATCAGCACGTCGAGCTGTATGGCCGGGTCGATGGGCTCCTGCGGTTCCTGCGCGAGGGGTACAGACAGACCGATCCGCGCGGCTTCCGAAACAGGGCCCGGCGGGAGTATTCGTCGCCGGGCGGGGAGGCCGATGACGAGTGGTTCGTCGACAACCTCATTGGGACCATCAACATCGGCGCCAGTCTGGAAGACGCAACCTGGGACCTCGCGCTGCGTGTCCTGCCGCAAGCGTGGTGGGACCGTCGTACGGTCGATCTCGCCGCAGCCACCCGGGCATCTCGCCCGTTGCCGGCTGCCGACCGCTGATCCATATCGCGTCGACACGCGACGCCGTTCCTGCTGCTCGACGCAATATGCTGGATCGGTGCTGGCCGAGCTCGAGCGTATGCCGCGGCTGGGGCTGGCCACGCTGCCCACGCCGCTGCAGGAGACGCCGCGACTGGCGGCTGCGCTCGGTGTCGACCACCTGCTGCTGAAGCGCGACGACAACACCGGCCTCGCGCTCGGCGGCAATAAGGCGCGAAAGCTCGAGTACCTCGTGGCTGACGCGGCCCGCGCGGGCGCAGACGTGCTGCTCACGCTGGGCGCACCGCAATCCAACCACTGCCGCATGACCGCGGCCGCGGCGCGCGTCGCCGGCATGGATAGCCACTTCGTGTTCGCGGGCCCGCCCATCGACGAAGTGCAGGCCAACATGCTGCTCGACCGCTTCTTCGGCGCGACATGGACGTTCGCCGGCGACCGGTCCACCTCCGAGTGTGTGGCGCAGGCGGGTCAAGAGCTCCGCTCCCGGGGCCGCCGTCCTTACGTCATACCCGCCGGCGGCAGCAACGGCCTCGGCGCGCTCGGCTACGTGGCCTGCGCCTTCGAGCTCGCGCAGCAGCTGGGCGATCGCGGAGAGCGCCCGCGCTACATCGTGTGCGCGGGCGGATCGTGCGGGACCCTTGCCGGTTTGACACTCGGCGTCGCACTCGCCGGAATCGGTACGCAGGTCGTCGGCGTCAGCATCTCGCGCTCGGTGCCCGACCGAGTCGCGCGGGTCCGCGAGATCATGGCGGAGTCCTGCGAGCACCTCGATATCGCACTGCCCGACGAGGCGCCCGAGGTATGGGGCGACTACATCGGGCCCGGCTATGGCATCCCGACTGAGCTGTCGAAGAGGGCGCTCGAAATGGTCGCGTTCAGCGAGGGCATCCTCCTCGACCCCGTCTACACGGCGAAGGCGTTCGGCGGGCTGATCGGCGAGATCGAGCGAGGGAGGGTGAAGCGCTCAGACTCGGTCGTCTTCGTCCACACCGGCGGCACGCCGGCCTTGTTCGCCGACCCATCGCTCTACTGGCACGCCGACTAGAGTCAATCCGGCTCGAGCCAGACCGTCACGGGAACATGTCACGACCCCTGCTGGGCCGACCCCCACGCCCTGGTCAGACGAGTGCCACGGGTGACGAGTACCAGCATGTCGACGACCTCGTCGATGTCCGGGTAGCGTTCGGAAATGTAACCCAGCGCGAGCACTTCGGTGGCCGCGATGTGGATGTCGGCGACCATCTCCAGGCGCCTCCGCTCGGCGAGCGTGGCGGCAGGGTATCCGCGGGCCACCAGCTCGTTCACCAGGTCCTTACGAGTGTTGCCGGTGAGGCTTCGGCTGGACTCGCCTAGGGGCGAACCCGAGTGATGGCGGACCCTGAGAGCCAGCCGAAAAAGGTCCGGATTGGCAGCCAGGACCTCGACAGGCGTTCTGAACTCTTGACGCAGCTTCTCCTCGTCATCTGGCGCTGCCAATGCCTCCCGCCGAGCCTTTGCAAGCTTGTCTCGAAGTTCTTCGAACAGGCTGTCCGAGAGCGCCCGAATGAGGTCATCGCGGTTCCGGAAATGCTCGTAGAACGTCGCACCCCCGACACCAGCCTGCTGCGCGACAACGCTCGCAGCGACCCGGCCCTCGCCCTCAGCCAGGATCAGTCGCCGAGCTGCGCCGAGCAGACGCTTGCGGGTGAGTTGCTTCGCCTCCCGCCGGCTGATGGTCTGGGTGGTGACCGGTCGCATAGCCCGGCGCCGTTCGGTGGTGGCTAGCTTGCCCGCCATCGAGCAAACAGTAGCAATTGGATGGATGAAGCGATACTTGTCTGAGGCAATTGGCCGATAGTACTATCGGCGAATCTTGGCAAAGGATCGTCACTACGTGATGGCCGCTGGGAAGGCAGCGGATATCGAGGTAGCAGCCTCGGAGCGACCGGACGAGTCCCTCCGTAGGTACCTCAATGAGATAGGGCGCATCTCTCTGCTCACGGCCAACGAAGAGGTCGAGCTGGCTCGGGCGGTCGAGGCCAAGCCGCTTCATGAAGCGATGAAGACCCTGGGAGTCCCCGAGAGTATCGACGGCCGGCGGCGCCCGGTGGATGAGATCCTGCCCGAGGTCATCAGCCAGCTCGCACGAGTGAGACGCAATGGGAACCAGGCTCGCGTTGCGCGTGAACTCCTCGGCCTTGTCGATCTCCGCGCGCTCCCGGCTCTGCTCAAGGTCGTAGAGGCCAAGAGCTGGCATCGCGAGACGGGTGCATCGCGCGCACGCGTCCGCTCGGAGGCGATTGCTGCCTACAGAACGGCCGGCGCTCATCTCGCCGAGAGATTCGAGCATGCCCGAACAGCCCGACAACGCATGACCGAGGCCAATCTGCGCCTGGTGGTCTCGATCGCCAGGAGGTACGCCGGGCGCGGCCTCTCGTTGCTCGATCTAATCCAGGAAGGCAACGTCGGCTTGATCCGTGCTATCGACAGATTCGACTATCACCGGGGCTACAGGTTCTCGACTTACGCAACGTGGTGGATTCGCCAGAGTATTCGGCGGGCTCTGGCCGACCAAGCCCACACCATTCGGCTCCCCTTGTACACGCTCGAAACCATCTACCGGCTGACATGCACTTCGTACCGGCTCCGTAAGGAACTGGGCCGAGAGCCAAGTGAGGAGGAAATCGCCGTGGAGATGGGGATCAGCCCGTCCAGAGCGCGCGATGTCGTCAGGTGTGCTCAGGCGCCGATATCGCTGGATACGCCGATCGGCAAGGAGGGGGAGTCCCGTCTTGGCGACATCGTGGAGGACCATGCCGTGATCTCACCGTCAGACATCGTGTCGCGCACCATGCTCCGCTCGGAGGTTGATGACATCCTGGATTCCTCGCCCCCCGTGAGCGCCGTGTTCTCCAGCTTCGCTATGGCTTGGTCGACGGCCAGTTGCGGACGCTCGGGGAGGTGGGCAAACGCTTCGGGGTGGGGCGTGAGCGAGTTCGGCAGATCGAGGCGGGTGCCCTGTGCAAACTCCGCCAGCCCGAGCTCTCAGCGAACCTTCGCGACTATCTCTTTTGAAACCCGAGCGCAGCTATCGCGGATTGTCGAAGTAGAGGGCTCGATCGGGTTGGCTTAGAGGTGGCAGTTCACCGTGCCCGAGACCACCGCATCCGTTGACGTCGATCCGGTTGTGTGGAACGTGGTGCCGTCGGGGCGGGTCAGGACCAGGCCGAACCCGGCTGGGGCCTTGTTCGTCGCGTTGGCGACCGAGAGCCGGTACGTTCCACCGCTGAACTCCAACGACGTGTAGCGCTGGCCGGTCTGCGCGTCGACGTATTCGACGTTGAAGTGGCCGGAGGCCGCCGCAGTCGACGAGTTGCCTGTGAGTGATGTGACGTCGGTGCTGACGACCCACACATCGACATCGCGGACGTTTCCACCTCCGACGTCCATCCGCACGCGGTAGACGTACACAAGGTTCCCGGTCGGCGTGCTACCGGGCTTCATCTGCACCGCGAAGTAGCCATGCGTATCGCCGGCATTCGCCGACGGATCAGAGGCGATCGCGCCGCCGGCGCTGACAAAGCCACCCTTCGAGGGCGACGACACAACACCGACTCGCCCGTCATCGCCGGTGACCGCGGTGCTGAGGTTGGTGGAACCCTGGGCGTCGACCAGGGTCACGGTCACCGTGTAGGCGCCATCAGTTAGCGACGGCGTGAGAAGGCTAGCCACTCCGAGGCCCGAGGACGACCACGTCGAAGCGTCGTTGACGCGGGCGTAGTAGTTGGAAGTGGTCGTCGCGCCCGTGACTGTGAACCGCGCCCAAACGGAGTTAGACGCGTAGTCGATGAACTGCGTGTCGCTCGCCGGCGTGCGCTGATCGACGGTGGCCGAAAGGGACACGCCGCTCGAGTCGGTGATGAAGAAGTCGCCGTTGTAAGCAATGGAGACGGGCTGCGTCAGGATGAGCTGGGCGGAAGCCGAGCTCGCGGAGTATCCGGGCTTGCCCGCGTAGCTCACTTGTAGACCGGTCGGATAGGTGCCGGCGTGGATCCCTGCAAAGCTGACACCAAACCAGACGGCAACGCCCGAAGAGTCAGTCGCGGTCGTCACGCTGCCGCCATTCGGTAGGGTGAGCGTCAGGGACTGGCCGGCGAACGGTGACCCATTGGCCTGCAACGACGCGCTGATCGTCGCCCCACTGTTGAACATCGCCGTCACCGGGTACACGGTCAGTGATGTCGGGATCACGACGCCCGTGCCCTGCAGCTGGAACGTCTGGTCGCCGCCGGGAGCGTTGAAGCTGAAAGAGATGCTGCCTGTCCGAGTGCCGGCCGCGGTCGGGGTGAAGAACACCACCGTCTCGCAGTAGGAGCCCGCAGGCAGGAGATTGCCGCCGACTGGGCAGTCGGTGGTCATGGGGAAATCGCTTCCGGTGACAGTGATCGAGTTGACGGTCAACGGGCCGGTGCCGGTGCTCGTCAGCCGGAACGCAGCGCCCCCGTTGCTCGTCGACCCGACGTTGACACTGCCGAAATTGAGCCCAAGCCCGGAGATATCGAGGGTGGCATTCTGCGTCCCGGGCGGGGTCTGAATTTCGTTGCCCAGCTCCCACGTATCGCCGTAGATGGCTACAGGCGATGCAGCGGCATTCCAACCGCCGAATACCACAAGCCGCCCCCGGGCCTGGTCGTACGCGATGGCCTGGCCCGAGCGGATTGCAGGCGCCGCCGCAGGCCAATCCTCGATCCAGTGAGCGCCGTCCCACTGCCACGTGTCGTTCGACTCGCCGAGATCGTATGGCTGGAAATGGTCGCCCCCGAACAACACCGTCCTGCCGCGCTGCGCGTCAAACGCCAGCGACGCCCAGAAGCGAGGGCTCGGGGCAGAGGTGGTTTGGATGTGGTTCCAGTTGGCGCCATCCCACTCCCACGTGTCGGCCAAACGGGCTGTCGAGTCCTTTCCGCCAAACAGAACGGTCCGACCTAACACGGGGTCATAGGCCATGGCGGGACCGAGACGTGCGGTCGGTGTTGCGGTGGGATGCAACTGCGTCCATGTGCTGCCGTCGTACTCCCAGGTGTCACCGAGCAGGGTGCCGTTGGCGGCGTTACCGCCGAACAGCACCATCCGCCCTCGCACCGAGTCGTACGTCATCCCCGCCCAGACTCGGGCCGGAGGCTCGGCGGCCGGATTGCGCTGGGTCCAGTTCGTGCCATCCCATTCCCACGTCGAGAAACTGAGGCCGCCGGGTCCGGACCCGCCGAACAGCACGGAGACGCCGCGCGCGCTGTCATACGCCATCGCCGCGCCGGCCACGGGGGGCGGCGAGGTCGCAGGCGACATCTGGCTCCAATTGAAGCCGTTCCAGCTCCAGGTGTCGGACAGGTTTCCGGGGCCTGAGTCGCTGCTGCCTCCGAACAGGACCGACACGCCGCGGAGTGAGTCGTAATCGATCTGACCGAAGACCCGCGCGGGTGGTGCTGTGGCCGCAGACAGCTGGGCCCAGTCGACCGGCGACGTGGTGACTCCCTCCAGCGACCAGGTGTCGCCGTAGACGACGCCGGGAACGGTGTCCTGCGAGCCGCCGAACAGGATGAGTGAACCGCGGGTGGAGTCAAAGTCTGCCGACGCCCAGAGCCGACCGTTCCATCCGGTGGTCGACGTGATCTGCTGCCATGTGCCCCCGTCGTAAAGCCACGTGTCGGCCAGCGGCGCGTTGGCGGCGAACTCGCCGCCCAGCATGACGGTGCCGCCAAGGTTGGGGTCGAAAGCCATCGAATGGAACAGGCGCGCGGACGGTGCGGAAGCGGTGCTGACCTGGGTCCAGTCGGTGCCGTCGAATTCCCAGGTGTCGTTCAGATTGACGAGGTTGGCGTCCTGGCCTCCGAAAAGGACGGTGCGCCCGCGTGCCCCATCGAAAGCCATCGCGTGGCCACGGCGCGCAGACGGAGCGTGAGCCGTGACTACCTGGGTCCAGTCATTGCCGTCGTACTGCCATGTGTCGTTGTACAGGCCCGTGTCGATGGCCCCGCCGAACAGAACGGTCACATGACGAACAGAGTCGTAAACCATCGCCGTCCACAGGCGCAAAGGAGGCGTGTGGAGGGTCAGCTTCCGCGCCCAGCTCGAGCCGTTCCATTCCCACGTGTCGCTCTGGACGCCGTTGTTGTAGCCGCCGAACAGCACGGCCACGCCCCGCGTCGAGTCGTACACCATGGGCGCGAGAAAGCGAGCGGGTGGACCGGCCACCTGCAGCTGGGTCCATGCCGAGCCGTCGTACTGCCAGGTTTCTGCGAAGTAGCTGCCGCTGCCGTTGCTTCCGCCGAACAACACCGATCGCAGGCGCGTCGAGTCGTATGCGATCGAAGCCCCGGCGCGGGGCGAAGGGCCCTGCGCGGAGCTTTGAACCCAGTTCGCGTTGACGGTCGTTTGCGCTTGCGCCGTTACGGGCAGAAGCGCGAAGACGAGTCCGGAGAGAATTGCGCACGCAGCGATCCGGGCGTTAAACAGATACTTCATGCCAGGCGGAGAGCCTAACAGCCTGCGCCGAGGTTTCCTGCGCTTCCGGGCTTGGTACCCCGATTCGAAATCATGTCCGCGAACCAGAATAGAGATGGACATTCCGCTCGCTACCCTCGATGCCGTGGGGCCCCTAGCCTGAACAGCGCACGAGATGTCGCGCCAGTCGCGGCTCATCGTGGGCGCATCTTCCGAGCACCATAAACCAGCTCGGCGGGGACTCGACCGAGATTGCGTCGGCCGGTGTGAGCACGCTCGTAGTTGTAGTAATTGAGGTAAGCCTCGAGGTCTCGCTTGAGGGCGGTGTAGCGAGGCACCAAAGCGCGGGCGAAGGAGGGCCTCCAACACTCCTCGAGGA
>WNGK01018678.1_pt1 | contig 14650 bp, 17 predicted proteins | sample 5400601 | NCBI WGS metagenome assembly WNGK01 (sample SAMN13153376, study PRJNA577476) | soil metagenome | isolation source: 60 cm soil or saprolite under Garry oak tree replicate 1 | place: USA:California | collected 2016-06-15 | reverse complement strand
AGCTGAACATGCTCCAGAAAATGACACCGCTCTGTTTGATCGCGTCTCGGTAAACCACCGCCCATGGATACATGAACACGATCTCCAGATCGAACAAAATGAAGAGCATCGCCACCAGGTAAAACTTCACGCTGAAGCGCGGCTGCCTTTCCCCCTGCGGGATCATGCCGCATTCATAGGCGGTATCTTTGGCTCGCGTGCGCCTGCCGCTTGCTCCCACCAGAACGCTAACGAGTAATGCCGATGCAGCGAACAGTATTGCTACGATGATCTGCAGAAGCACCGGCAGATATTCTCGCAGCATCCAGAAACCTCCGCTGAAGGTAACTCTGCTTTCGCCTGAACGGCCCTTATTTTACGCCGGCCAGATGGCCATTGTGCTGTGTAATCGCGCTGGCCAAAGCCGAAGGCAAGCCCTTGTATTTCTTGCCATTCTTCTTGACCGCGCCGCGGGCCACAAGGTTTTGCAACTTCTCGTAAGCTCGCAGCCGCAGCATTTCCTCGCCACCACTGGCTGCATTCCGGGCCCGAAGATTCTCGTGCACAATGTCGAAGAGTTGTTTAAACTCAAACGACGAGCGCCGGGAGAGGACAGCAACCAGCTCCTCAGTCACCAGGTCAGGAACTCGACGGGAAAACGCGTTTTTCTTTAGAATAGCCATAGGGCTAGCAACATAGCACGTTTTTCACAGACTGCAGCAGTTTTCTTTTAAACCCGGAGGAGTGCCGAAATGGCGCAGCGCGGAGCAACGACGCGACATGATGTCGGATTCTCGATGCTCGATGATGGACGTTTGATCGGGGTCAGCGACCCCGGCTGCAACGCCACCTCCTGTGGTGGCAGCCGTGTCGGCTGCATTCCAAAATTCGGCAGGCGACACGCCTGCCCCTACAAACTATGGCGTCCCACCCGGGCTAGGCGTAGGTGACGGACTACTACTTAATGCAGGCGGCTGCGGGCTTACTGCCGGCGAAGAACCCCATCCGGTTAAGCCGCTGCCAGCCCTCTGACGTGCAGTGGCACCAAGGCCGCTGAGAATGGCAAGCCCGATCACCGATTGGTCGAGCGTTATCGGCCCGACGGATTCGGCCACGTAGCCATCGCGATCATATCTTTGTGAAAAAACGATCGGGCTCAGGTGTTTTGTGATGACCTCCGGCGACGGAAGTTTGCTAAGATCGACGGAACCCGTCAGCGCCGGCATAAAAGCGGCAGCCATCAACAACATTGGACGGAGCGAGGCATCGAGCCGGGAATAGAGAAGCGCCGAATCGACGTAGGAAAAGAAATTGGTTGGCGCCGGCAACAACCGCTCGGCCGCCTTATAAGCCTGCGAATCCGCAAGTTCCGACGACGTGCCTCCGCTGCGCTTTACCGCTTCCTCCACCGAGACTGGGTTGAAACCGGCGATGAGGATCCGACTCGACAAGGCGATCGTCGGCGTAACTGCGATGAAACTCGCAGGTGACTGCATTGAGAAATAATGTACGCCATTCTTCTCCGTCCGGGTCCAGATCGCGTTGTCATCGGCACGCGTGGCAGCCTCGACGATCTCGCCGGCTTTAGTCAAGTCCTTCACTGGCAGCGTCAGAAGTAAAGACGGCCAATGGGCGCTCGACGGCCAATCCGCTAACGATCCCAGTTCCATGCCAAATGCAGCGTTCCAATCATCGGTTGCGATCCCGCTATCAGAGAACGCCTGAAACAGTTTCTGCACTGCGCCGCCGATGCCTGCCGCCTGATTTAGTGTGTCGATTTTTTCGCCGAGATTGAGCAGCATCGACAGGTAGAAGAACGTCTCTTTGGTTCCAAGCGTCAGCGAAGACCGGGTGAGTGTTACGTCCTGCTCCAACTTCGGCATCCCCAGATAGAGCAGATCGTGTATTTTTCCGTTCTCGAAGCGCGTCACCCCAGAAATAGTTCGCACTTTTTCCAGCATGGTCCGCTGTTTTGCCGCCGCCGACGACTGGACTGCAGCCCGCAGGGCAGCAAGGCGTTCGGCAAATGTCTTCGGTTGCAGGTAGAAAGACACCGCGTAATTCGATGGCCGGCGAGAGGTCGCCGCGCGATACGCCTCGTCCGTGTCGAGTGTCTCCTTTGGATTCCTGGTGCGACCGTCAGCGCGATCGAGCAGTGCCTTTAATTCCGTGAGATCGGTCGCGGCGAAAAACCAGGGGCGATCGTACGCCGTCGCGAGTGTAAACGTAGCCGCCGTCACGAGCTCGATTTCGTGGCGTTCGTATTGAAGCTTCTCATGCTTCGCGCCCGGATTTTTTTCCAAAAACGTCGATCGCCATTTGCCGATTACTCGCTCCGCGTCTGCGATGCTGCCTCGGAAGTGGAAGCCGCCCACAAGTTTTGGGCTATTATTGTCGATCGATGTCACGGCGAAAAAAGCGTTCTTGGGATCGAGTTGCTCGATCTCGCGCAACGTTTGAGAGGCCGCATCTCTTTTTGGAAGGTTCGCCAGCGGTTTACGAAGAAAATCCTGCACGGCAGGTTCCCTATAGAGCTGATAAAGATCCGATTGATGCCATTGATCCCGCGTCCGATTGAAATCCTGCATATGCGCCAGAAAAATTGTTTCCCGCGGTAGAAGCACGCTTACGGACGCGCTCGAAGCTTGCTGGGAAAGGTTCCAGACGTACCAGCCGGCGAATGCGACGACCGCTCCTGCGGTCACGAGGAAGATGATGCGTTTCATGGAAGACAGACTGTAGTGGCAGCCGTGCCGGCTGCGAACTCTAAATCGTCGCAGCCGACACGGCTGCTTCTACAGAAACGGAAATCATGCTCTCGGATGAAATTGTCGATGGACGGCTTTAAGGCGCTGTTGATCGACATGCGTGTAAACTTGTGTGGTCGAAATATCCGCATGACCGAGCATTTCCTGAATAATGCGCAGGTCGGCGCCGTTCCCCAGTAGATGCGTCGCAAAACTGTGCCGGAGAAGATGGGGATAAATGTTCTTCTCCAGCCCGGCGTGCCGAGCATGTTTTTTTACGATCTGCCAGATACGCGCCGTTGTTAATTTCGTGCCGCGCTCCGAAAGAAAAATCTCACTGCTGCTGCTGCGCTTGACCAGTTTCGGCCGTTCTGTGGAGAGATACGCTGCCAGCGCTTCGCAAGCTTTGCGGCCTACCGGCACAATTCGTGTCTTTTTTCCTTTGCCAGTCACGCGCACCATGCGCTCCTCGAAATTGAAATTTTCAAGCCGCGCATTCGCCAGTTCGGAAATGCGCAACCCGCTCGCGTAAAGCAGCTCAATCATCGCCCGATCGCGCAACCCATGGAGCACTTTCGTGTCGATTCTTTCCAAGAACTGCTCGACTTGCAGTTCATTGAGCGTCTCGGGCAGATAACGCTCGATCCGGGGGAGCCCAAGCGCTTCGGCAGGGTCGCTCTCAACCGCGCCTCTACTGGCCAAAAACCGGAAGAAGATCTTCAGTGCGACCACAATCAGTTTGATTGAAGAGGCGGAAAGGCCGGTGCGCTTACGGTCTGCGAGATATTCGCTTATGAGCGGCAGAGCCACGGCGCGTGGATTGTCGATCTTTTTCTTCACGGCGCACCAGTGCGCGAATTCGCTCAACGATCTTTGGGTGGAGAGCTGATAATTTTCCGACAGACCGCGCTCGACCGCGAGGAAGCGGATGAACGAGTCGATCGCATTTTCCATTTCTGAACTGTAGCGGCAGGCGTGTCGCCTGCAAAATCCCGATGAGTTGCAGTCGGCCCCCGATAACGCGCCAGGGAAATGCAGCCGGTACAGCTGCCTCTACAGGACTGCCGGCCGCGACTTTATTGACAAGCGAAGGTTAAATGTCCGATGTTCCTCCTGCGATGAGTTTGGATTTGAATACCATCCTGAAAGATTGGCCTCACGAGAACGGCAACATCAAAGTGCGCAAGATCACCGGCCTCGATGGGCGCGAGAAACTGCAGTTGCGCGTCGATCTTGGTGTGCTCCAGATGGAAATGATCGGACGTCCCGATGGTCAACGCCCGCACAACTGCGAGTCGCTTCTGGATTATCATCAAAAGCGGGCGGCCCGCGCGGAGCAGAAGGGCGAAGCTTACGAGCTCACGCCCGAACAATGCGCTGAGCTTCAGCAGGAAGGGATTCAATATTATCATCGTTATTTGAGTCTGTTTCAGATCAACGATTTCACAGGTGTGGTGCGCGACACCCAACGGAATCTCGATCTTTTCACGTTTGTGACCGAGCACACGGATCGCGACGAGCTTTCCTGGAGCTTGCAACAGTTCCGGCCTTACGTGCTCATGATGAACACGCGCGCCAAAGCCTCCATTCTTCTTGGCGAAGGCAAATTTGCTGAAGCCGTGGCTGAAATCGAGCGTGGGCGCGAGGCTATTGCAGATTTTTTTCAACACTCAAATTTTCCCGAGCTTATATCGAAAAGCTCGGAGATTGCCTTCCTTGACGAATGGCTCGAGGAAGTGAAAGCGAAACGCCCGCGATCGAAGTTGGAAATCATGGAGCGCGAGATGGAAGCCGCAATTGCCAAGGAACTCTATGAGCGGGCGGCGGAGTTGCGCGACGCGATTAAGCTGCTGAAGACGCAGGATCGTTAACTGCCAGGCAAGGCCGCGTCTTGCCCGCGCCACAGGCTAGGCGCAGCGAGTCCGTGTCGCCGCGGCGACCGAACTGGAGCCCTGTGCTATCTAACCAGTTAGCGGCGCTGTGCCTTGCATTTTTACGGAGGACATCTAGCTGTGTTATGGATGAAAATTGCACTCTATTCGGTCGCGCTGAGCGCTTCTTTCATCTTTCCCGTCCGTGCTGACCTCACGATTGTTTACGCCTCAACGCTGCGGCCGACATCGCAAGCGCAAAAGGATCAGGCAGTCGAGGCAACTGGAGGCGGCACGAATATGACAATCAAAATCAAAGGTGACAAAGCGCGCATTGATGCTTCGTCACAAGTCACTACGATTTTCGATGCAAGGACCGGCGAAGTAATCACTCTGTTGAACGACCAAAAGAGTATCATCCGCATTTCGCCGGACAAAATGAAGGCGGTCACGGCTATGTTAGACAAGTTTAACAGCAAGAAAGGAGCCTCTGAAAAACCGAAGCTGATGCCGAGCGGCCAGAAGGAAACGGTAAACGGTTACGAAACGGAGCGATACACGTACGATGCGCCCGATTTCAAGGCCATCTACTGGATCGCACCCAATTATCCCAACGGCGCTGCCATTCTGGCGCAACTGCAATCGATTAAATCCGAATTCTGGGATGCGGCCAACACAAGAATGCCCGACTTTCGCGATTTCCCGGGGCTGCCGATCCGCACACGCATGATCATCGGTAGGGAAGATCAGGCAACCGACCGGGGCACGCGCCCTTCGGCTGACGCTACGGAAATCACCAGCACGATCACCTCCGTAAACCAGGATCCGATTAACGATAGCGAGTTCACTATCCCGAGTGATTTTAAAGAAACGAAGCTGCCGGACATTTTTAATAAAAAGAATCCGGCTCCGCCCGTCTCGCCGAATCCATAACCAGACCTCCGACTGTTGTGCGCGCGAGCGCTTTACTAGTGCTGGCATCCTGCTCGCCAAGGCGGGCCGCATTGCTCTCTGAAGCCGGCTTCGAATTTGAAACCGTCTCTCCGCGCGTCGCGGAAAAGTTCCATCTCGATCTTACGTTGCGCGAACTGACGACGTGGAATGCAATCCGAAAAGGGGTATCGGTGGCGCGAGCGTATCCAGACAAGATCGTGCTCGCAGCCGATACACTGGTCGCGCTGGAGGGGAAAATCATCGGTAAACCGGCGGACTTAAACGAGGCTGCGCAGATTCTACGGCGCTTGAGCGGCCGAACTCATGAAGTTTGTTCCGCCGTTTTCATTTATCGTTTCGCGACCGGACGATCGGCAATTTTTCATGACCTTTCCCGTGTTCGTTTTCGCCGTTTGAGCACCGCAACGATCGAGAATTACCTCGCGAAAGTGGATCCGCTCGATAAGGCCGGCGCTTATGCCGCGCAAGGATGCGGCGCAGAGATCATTGCAAAAATCGACGGCTCCTACACAAACGTCGTCGGCCTGCCAATGGAGAAAGTGGTCTCGAGGCTGGCCCAATTCGGCATTCGCCCGAAAGATTCACAATTAACAGAATGACCGAACGAGCTGCAGGGGAAACGGATCCCTTTAATATCGATGATCATGGGCCGAACCCGGGTCGGCGACGATCGGATTTGCTGTCGAAGTAAAGCACAACAAATGCGATTCCGAGCAACGGCTGGAGAATCCTTTGCAAAAGATTCAGCGCGAAATGGGATATATCAAAGCTGTGCGCTTGCTGGGTTGCGGTAAGTTGTTGCAGGAGCGCCTGTGGATCTTGCGTCGTTGTCAGCTCATTAAAATAATGCCGCAGCGTTGACCACTCCGGGCCGAGCGTTATCGCCAGCACAAAGGCGGTCCAAATTGAAACGAGAAACGCTCCGCGCCACAATGGCCGTTGAAACCAAGCGAGGCTGTGCCCGCTCCGCGCGAGATTTCTGCTTTCGCGTAATGAATCGACGACGCCGGCGCTTTCGAGAACGGCAAACTGCTGCCAGAAAAGAACATTGATGAAGAAACGCCCAAACATCCAAATTTGAATCATGAGCAAGGCCAGCGCGAAAAAGATCACGGCTAACGAAGACGCGCCGGCGACAATCATCACCGCGACTGCGAGCGCGAAAATTGTCAGTAGGAAAAAAACGCCATAGACGAAGACGCACAGCGTGGCGATGCGCGGCCAAAATTTCACGGAAGACCAATGCGGCGCCCGCCGCCGATTTCGGCACTAAGAATTTGAATGCTCGCGATATAAATGGGCCACAGCACCATCGTGAGCACAGTCATGCAAAGACCGAACGCCGCCGCGATCAGTGTACGAAAATCCGGCTCTGCATTCAGCGATGCGCCCGATGTGGCACTGGTTAATTGGGCGGCGATGGAAGGCACTGCCACGACAAGCGCAAGACCAAGGAACTGCAGAAACCCTTTGCGATAAATCCTAAACGCCTCCGCCACAATCTGCGCAAAACCACGACGAGGTTGTAGTGGCGGCGGGGCTGGCTGCCAGCCACTCGCCGCGGCGGGCGCTGCTGCATCGAACAGACCGGGAATTTCCGCCGCCGTGGTCCAAAGATCGACATCTGCGCGCCGCGCTTCATTTCCCGGAAGCAGCCGGCCTTCTGCTTTCCATTCGCGGAGCGCCTCGATATCCGCAGGGCCGTATTCCTTACCCTGCACACGCACGATCCATTCCTCGGTCATGCACTGATCTAAGCGGGAATAACGCGGAAGACTAGACCACAAATGCGTCTCGTGAATGCATTTGGAGAGACGACATAGACTTAGAGTTTGTGTGGCCAGCGAAGTTGCACTCCGCTGAAACAGGTGCAGAAGGCCGACAAAATGCCCGCTGGCCGCACAGTCCGTGACGTCTATGTTCCAGTTGTGAAGCTTCTGCTGATAGACGGTCATTATTACGTTTACCGATCATTTTTCGCGATCCCGAATCTGTCCAATTCCCGGGGCGAACCGACCAACGCCATTTTCGGTTTCACAAAAACCTTGCGACTGATGGTGAAACATTTGCAGCCGGAGCTGGGCGCCGTGGTGTGGGACGAAGGCCTGCCGCAGCGGCGAGTGGAATTGCAACCTGCCTACAAGGAGACGCGCAAAGAGATGCCAATGCCGATGATCCCGCAGCTCGATTTCATTCAAAAAACATTAACACCTCTGCTTGGCTTCAAAAATATCTTAGTGCCGAATACTGAGGCCGACGATTTGATGGGCTGTTATGCAATGGCCGCATGCAAGCGCCGCGGGATGGAAGTGGTCCTCGCCACCAACGACAAGGACCTCTATCAGCTGGTCGGTTCCTGCGTGAAAGTTTACACGACGGCCAAGGCGGATTTGGCTTCGCCAAAGGACGCGTTCGCCTTGCTGGGCGAAGATCAGGTCACTGCCAAATGGGAAGTTCCACCGAAGCTTATCGGCGATGTCCTGGCGTTGACCGGCGATTCGGTGGACAACATTCCCGGAATCGGACTGGGCCGCAAAACAGCGGCGGTATTGATTCGCGAATTTGGCGGACTGGAGCCGCTGCTCGCCAATGTCGATAAAGTTAAGAGCGCGCGTACCCGCGAAAAGCTCGCCACCGCACTCGAGCAAATTTTGCAAAACCGGAAAATGATTGATTTGGATTGTCATCTTGAATTGCCCGTGCCCATCGATGATCTCCGAATCGAGCCCAATTATCCCGCGCTTATTGCGGCACTGGAAAAATGCGAGTTTAAGTCCCTTCTACAGGAAGTGCGCAACGAGGCTGCTCGAACGAGTACTGGCGTGCAGGGGAATCTTCTGTAGCGGCGTGTCTGCCTGCCACCTCGTAGCTTTGAAGGCGGGTGACGCTCTCACTTCCGCTTGGAGAGCCCCGCTTTCTTGCGACCGTCGCAGACCGCCTCCACACGAATTTGGCATAATCGAACGCCAGGAATTAACATCAGACACGGATTTTTCGTAAAAAATTCGAACGAAGACCGTGACGGAGTGTCCAACTCAACAGGTTAAGGCGATTCGGGCGGTTAGCACGTTTTCTTAGATTCATTGTTTCTCCTTAGCGTGCGCTGCCCGAATCATTTTTTTTGTCCCTACCATTCCGCCGCAAAGCAATGAAGCCGGCTTGATTGTTGCCGGCCCGGTCGCGGTCGCTTCTTATGAGAAACATCGACAAGCGATTGGCGAGCTCCCCAAAAAGAGGGGCTTTCGCACTTCGCATTTTTGCTGCCGGGCCAGCCGCAAATTTGAAAATCTGCATGCGTGGGCGATGCGTTTATCAAGCCCAGCGAGCAATCCAAGCCCATGAAGCCTGACCGTTACGATCCGATCGCCGCCGCGCTCAAAGAAGACATCGGCCAAGGCGATATCACCACGGACTTCTTTGTGCCAGAGACGCTGCGCACGACCGGGCGCATCATCGCACGTGAAAAAGCCACTGTTGCTGGCACCGGAGCCGCGGCGGAAGTTTTCCGGCAAGTCGATCCATCGATGGACACCCAGATCACTCGGCGCGAAGGCGACGAAGTTGTTGCCGGGGATGTGATTATCGAGGTTCGTGGCCTGGCACGTTCGATTCTCAAGGCAGAACGGGTCGCATTGAATTTTCTACAGCGCCTCTGCGGTATCGCGACGTTGACGCGCCAATTTGTGGACGCCGTCGGGAAGCATCGAGTCAAAATTTTGGATACACGAAAAACCACTCCCGGGCTGCGAACGTTGGAAAAAGCCGCCGTGCTTGCCGGTGGAGCCGGCAATCACCGTTTCGGCTTATACGACATGGTGCTCGTGAAAGACAATCATCTGGCTACTTTGGAGGGACTCTCCAGTTTGGCAGACCGGATTAAACAGCTTCGCCAGGAACGACCAAACATCCGAATCGAAGTCGAGGCCGATGATCTCGAACAAGTTCGCGCGTTCGTCGAAATTGACGGGATTGACGTAATCATGCTCGACAACATGACACCTGCTCAAATTCGGGAGGCCATCGCGCTGAGAAAAGACAGTATCGAATTCGAAGCGAGCGGCGGCATCACTCTCAAGAATGTGAACCGCTTTGCAGCCACCGGAGTGGATTATATCTCTGTCGGCAGTCTTACACATGCGGCACGCGCAATCGACATCGGCTTGGAAATGACCCATGTCCCGGGTTGAGGTGTTGGATCGTTTGATCGCTAAAGAGCTGCGAGCCGATCTCGGCGGTGCTGTCATTGGTGGCGAGATTACCGTGCTCAAGCAAACTGGCTCGACCAATGATGCTATTTTGCGAATCACAAGGCCAAATTCAGAGGAGGGCTTGGTGCTTTTCGCCGAGCATCAAACCGCCGGGCGAGGACAGCGCGGCAATCGCTGGGAGTCGACGGCGAGGAAAGGGCTTTGGTTCTCCATCCTTTTGCGACCCAAGATCGACCTGAGCAATTCCCCGCAACTCACCGCTTGGGCTGCCGAAGCTATTTCCGAGACGATCCGAAACGAATTTTCTCTCAAAACAACGATCAAACTGCCAAACGACGTCGGGATTGATGGGCGCAAAGTCGCTGGGGTGCTCGTCGAGATGCGCGCGCAGGAAAAAGCGCCACACCTCGCCATCGTCGGTATCGGAATTAATGTGAATCAGTCGCTTGAAGATTTCCCGAAGGAGCTGCAAAGCCGGGCAATTTCGCTGGCCATGGCGCTGGGTCGACAGGTTGATCGTCAAAAGTTTGCTGTGGCGGTCCTGAGAAAGTTGGACCGGACTTATGCAGAGAGTTTTGCTTCTTGAAGGTGGATCGAGAAGTCTCTGCTCAATGCCAAATCTAGGCGGCAAAGCCGCATTTATTTGAACGTCGCTCGATGGAGCGGTCGATCCACCTCGACGCGGCTGCCAGGTTTTCGGCAGGGTAGTTTGCAGAGCGTATTACGCTTCCACCTCGCGCAACCATTCGCGATACACATGTGGCGAGATTTCCGATGGCTTGATCTCGCTGCGTCCGCCCCAGAAAACGTTCGTGTATGCCACTGGGATGGTGCTCGCGCGAAGATGTCGATCTATCGCGGCTTTGTGGTCTAAAAGCAATTGTTTATCCGTGCCGTGCGCCACAGCCATGATGTTGACATTCTTAAATTCGGGACCTGCTTCGCGCCAGTAGCAATGGGTGAGGATGTGATGCCGGCCGACTTCGCCGCCCGCTTCAATCTCGCGACCTTGCGGTATTGCCCAGTGAAACAGCGCATTGAAACGCGTCACACGAACTCCACCAGCCGACGGCTTGACGTGTTCCAGAAAAGTTGAAAAACGCCCAATGACCTTCCGCGCATTCAGCTGCTCGGCGACGCGATAAAATTCATCAAGCGAGACACCCGCTTCTTCCGCCCGGGCTGCCCAGGGCGTTGGCTGAATTTCTTCGGGAGCCAATTCGCGCTTCAGCGCGAGCAAAACCTTCCATTCGTGCTCGCTAAGATCGACAACTTGCACCGGAATCATTTTTGCCGCCTGATCTGCCTTGCTGCCCGGCTCGATCGTTTTTCGGCGCACGTGTCCAACGCCGAGAGTAAAAATTCCTTTCGCCGGCATCAGGCGAAAACGCTCGGCGCCGACTTTTTTCGATAGCAATTCGCAGTGTTGCTCCAGCGAAAATCCATGCGGCACTTTCACGGTCGTCCACAATTTGTAATCCGATCCGGCGCTAACCGTATCGGTGGAGCGAAGGACCACGTGACCCGAAAACGGATCGCGTTGGAACATCCAGTCGAAGGCGGCGTCGATTTTATCCTCAGGAACCTTCCACGCCACGAGCGCGCCATCAGCCAGATTGGTCGCCAGTAGCGTTTGCCGGACGCGGCGGATCGTTCCCGCGCGCAGCATCGCTGTGATGCGTGCCATCACACGATCGACATCTACGCCTGAGCGTCGCGCAATTTCCTCGAACGGCTCGCGCACGAAGCCTTCGATCTTGTCCTCCGAGACTGCGAGAATCTTTGCATTAATTGGATCGTCGTGCTCCACCGGCAGCATGTAGATTAATCCGCCCGTCGACTCCTCTTGTCCAATCATCGGCTTCGCCGCATGAAAAGCCGAATCGATTCAACCGGCACTCCCTTTAAGTTGCGCAGCAGGAGAGAACCGCGAGAAAATGGCAGCTCGAACCGGCCAGCACAAACAAATGCCAAATGAAATGACTTGCCAAGATAAAGCGTCATCCCCAGTTTCGGATGGCGCGACGCTCCGCGCGTCGCTTTTAGAATCACGCCGAAAATGGCGAGCGCCCAAACAACGGCGAGTATGGACGAACCCCACAATCCGCGAAGCGGGCCGAGCGTAAATGGCGTATATGTCCCGGCGATCAGCAAAAAGATCGCCGAGTGGTCCAACGTCCGCAAAACCGATTTCCCGCGCGTTTGCGGCCACGCGTGGTACAGCGTTGAACCGAGATACAACATCGACAGCGTGAGCGCAAAAATCACCGCGCCGAGAAAAAAGCCGGGGCTACTACGACGAGCTTCCAGCAGAAGAATCGGCGCGCCGATTAACGCTGCGCACAAGCCGATACCGTGACTGATGCTGTTCGCCAGTTCTTCGCCAGCGGATTGCATCCGTTTCAGTGAAACACGCAGCTCATCGCTCATATCACGGCAGGTGTGGCTCGGGCACGTTGAACCATTGCTCCAGATGTTGTTTTCGTTCTTCCACCATTTGTCGCAATCGTTGCTGCTGATCCGGCCGAAGGATCGGATTCATTCGATCTTGCGCACGATCGAGAATTCCATCTATCTCGCGCAAATTCAACGCATACAGGTTGCGCAACTCATTGTCTGCTTGCTGCGCAATCGGCCTCAGCTTCAGGTCCTGCTCGGGCGTGAGACGCAAGCGTGCGCGCCAGCGATCCACCGCAAAGGGCGTTCCCTGTGGCAGCTCGCTCCGTCGCGGCATCTCGTATATTGCCGCGCGGATCGTGAGCAACCCGCCGGTCACCGCGCCTGCAACAAAGATTGCAATCAGCATCAAAACAATTTTCCATCGATCAAGCGCGTTCATGATTATAAAAAACAAAGAGAAACCATTAAAAGCGATCTTTTTTGATGCGGTTGGAACGCTCTTCTATCTGACCAAGACGGTGGGGGATCATTATGCGCTGGTCGGACGTGAGGTTGGTTTGACACTTGATGCACAGCAGCTAGATCGCGCGTTTTTCGCGGCCTGGGAACGAATGCCGCCCCGCACCCCCATCGACGGGCCGCGCGAGAACGATGATAAAGGCTGGTGGCGCGAACTTGTCGATCTTGTGCTCGATCAGGTCGCGCCTTCACTAAGCGAATTTGATCGCGACAATTTCTTCGAAATCGCCTACGAACATTTTGCCGAGGCCGGCGTTTGGGAATTGTATCCCGAGGTTGTTGACGTCTTGGAGAAACTGCAGCGGCGCTTTCAGCTCGGGGTCATCTCAAATTTCGATGGGCGCTTGCGGTTCATCCTCGAGCACCTCGGCATTTCGAAATATTTTGCGTACGTTTTCGTTTCCAGTGAGATCGGTGCGGACAAACCCGACCCGGAACTTTTCCGGCGCGCGGTAAAGTTAATCGGTCTAAAACCGAACGAGGTCCTCCATGTCGGCGATGATTCGGAACGCGATTGGAAAGCGGCCAGCGAGGCAGGCCTGTCGATCTTTCGTTTAGACCGACAAAAGAATTCGCTGCGCGATTTGCTCACGGCGGTTTAACCACGAACGGATACCCGTGTTCGCGCACTCCAGCGTTGGCAGGCGAGTGAACGCGAATCAATTTGGAGCGATGCGCCTCCACCTGCCGCGCCGCGCCCCATTTCGCTCTAGTCGCGGCCCTACGTGCGCGCGTCTCACAGAGACGCGGCTACAGATTCGCTGGGTCGGCCGGGACTCGAACCCGGAACCAACGCCTTAAAAGGGCGCTGCTCTACCGATTGAGCTACCGACCCGCGCGGAGCTTCACTTTCTGATGCCTGCAAGATTTTTCAATTCAGAAGCGGCGTGCGAAACTTTCGCCTTATTTTCACCGCCCAACGTGGGCGCGACAACAGCAAAGAACAATATAAAATGACAAGCCGAGCGACGTGATCTGCCATAAATACAAGTGCATTTTTGTAGAGGTTCCCAAGACGGGCTCGACCAGCATCAGAGCCATTCTCGGCAAAGCATGGAAGCCGCATCTCAATTTGTGGCAGATCAAAAATCAGATGGAGACGTATTGGACGCGCTATGGAGGAAGAAAGAACCGGATTCTGGCGTCTCTGTATTTGTTGCTTCCGGAGGAGCGCCGGAAAGAGATCGGGCGTAAGCAATTCGAGACTTATTTTAAATTCGGATTTGTTCGTAACCCGTGGGACCGCGTCGTCTCCCTCTACGAGCGCACCGAAGCTTTGCAGCTCAGAGACAAAATGACGTTCCAGGAATTTGTCGATTGGATCGAGTACAGCAGCAGCACTTGCGTTCACTCTTCCCCGCATCGTTACCAATTGGATTGGTTTGTCGATTCCAACGGAAATGTGCTCGCCGATTTCATCGGGAAGTTCGAACGGCTCGACGAGGACTGGGCTTTTGTGGCGCAAAAGCTCGGCATCACCGAGAAGTTGCCGCATCGAAGAGTCAATCCACGCGCGCGGCATTACACGGAATACTACACGCCCAGAACAAGAGATGTGATCGCAAACAAGTTCAAAGTAGATATCGAGCGGTTTGGCTATGACTTCGCCGGATAAGATAAAGGCGATCGTTCTGACCTGCGATCGGTATCGAGCGATCACACAGCACCTGATTTTTCAATATGACCGATTGTGGCCGGACCATCCGTTCGTCTTCCATGTTCCTTATCAGGAGCTCGGCGGAGTGGACACCGAACAGGTCAAGTATCTCACGTCGCCCTCAGATATTAAAGCGACTGTATTGCATTTGCTGGCAGAGATCGATGATGAAGAGTGGATTTACTGGTGCGTGGACGACAAATATCCGATTCAGCTCGTCACGGACAAAATTGCGAGCCTGATTTCCCACTCCATGCGTTCGCCAGAAGTAGATGGTCTTTTATTCTGCAGATGCAGGGTGACACTGACCAATCC
>WNGK01006233.1_pt1 | contig 14656 bp, 8 predicted proteins | sample 5400601 | NCBI WGS metagenome assembly WNGK01 (sample SAMN13153376, study PRJNA577476) | soil metagenome | isolation source: 60 cm soil or saprolite under Garry oak tree replicate 1 | place: USA:California | collected 2016-06-15 | reverse complement strand
GTCCCGCGCGCGTGAGACGGGCGTCCACGGCGAGCGCCAGCGCCTGTAGCATCTCGGTCGCCGATCGCAGCGAGAACTCCGCCGTGATCGATCGCGTGGCGAGCGCCGGCCCTTCGACTCGCACGTCGAGGTCGTACCAGCGGCCGATCGACCGCAACACCTCCGGCAGCGGCACGTTCGCGAAGTGCAACCGTCCCTCCGCCCACGTGAGGTAGTCGGCCACCGCGGCACCGCGGGCGGTCGTCACCGCGCCATCGGGCGCGAGCGTCGCGATTTCGCCTGGCCGGACGAGGACGCCCTCCGCGGCAGCCGGACCATCGCGTCGGGCCGTCCCCACAGGCCCCGCACCGCGGCCGAGGGCCACCGCGCCCTCCGCCACGGCCACCGCCACCAGCGAGTCCTCGGCGTAGGCCCGGAGATCGAAGCGGGTCCCGATGTCCTCCGCCACGGCGCCCTTCGCGTGCACGCGGAACGGCCGCGTGGAGTCATGGACCACCGTGAAGAGCGCCTCACCATCGAGGGACAGCTCGCGCGCACCACGCCCAAAGTCGGCGGGGATGCGGAGGCGGCTTTGGGGAGCGAGCAGCAGTCGGGTGCCGTCGGGGAGCTGCAGGGTGCCGCGCTGGCCGCGCGACGTGGCGTACTCGCGCATCGGCGGCGGGGCGCGGCGTGAGTTCAGGATGGCAACGGTGGCGCCAGCGAGCAGGAGTAGAACCGCTGCTGCCGCGAGGGGCGCAGCGAGCCACCGGCGCCCACGCTCTCCCTCGAGATGGCGACCGAACGCCGGCGCGCGCCGGGCTTCCGCCCGCATCGTCCGCCGCACCCGCGCCCAGATCCCTTCCACGTCCCACGAGCGCGCAGCCCGGCGGGCGCTCCAGATGGCACGTAGCGTGTCGAGCCGAGCCTGGTGCGCCGGGCTGGCTCCGCACCACTGCTCCACCTCCCGGGCCTCGGCGGGAGAGCACTCGCCCGCCACGTAGCGCGCGAGCAGGGCGTCGGAGGGGGTCTGCATGACTCCGAGACACTAGAGCGGGAGGGGACCCCTAACTACACAAAGGCGTGAACTACAAAAGGCGTGAGCGGTGAGGGGCACAAAAGGCGTGAGCGGCGAGGGGTAAGCGGTCGACGCCTCACCGCTTACCGCTTACCGCTTACCCCCTTACGCTTACGCTTGCCACAACCAGGATTGGAGCTTATCGCGGAGGAGGGCCAGGGCCCGGCCCATGTGGATCTCGACGGTCTTCGGCGAGATGTGCAGCACCGCCGCCACCTCGGCGTAGCTCAAGTGCTGGTCGCGCGTGAGGGTGAAGACTTCGCGGCAGCGGGGGGGCAGCTCGGCGACCGCGCGTTCCACGGCTTCGGCGAGCGCCTGGGCGTTCAGCTCCTCCTCGGGCGGCACCGGTCGGGGCGCGGTGGCACGCGCCTGCCCGATCTGCAGGGCGCGCTGCAGGAACGTGGTCTCGACACGGCGGTTGCGGAGGTGGTTGATGGCGCGGTTGCGGGTCGCGCCGTACAGATAGGCTTGGACGTTACGCGGGACCTCGAGTGAGTCCCGCCGCTCCCACAGCCGGGCGAACAAATCCTGCACGATCTCCTGTGCGGCGGGCTCCGACTCCACATAGCTGTACGCGAAGGCGCAGAGCGGCTCGACGTACGCCCGGAACAGCGCCTCGAAGGCTTGCTCGTCGCCGGTGCGAATCAGCTCGAGCCACTCGAGCTCCCGGCGGTCGCGCGCCGCGGCGGCGGGGGACTGGTGGGGTTGCCCGGCGGGGAGCGTCATGAGTGGAGGAGGTGGAGCGCCATGGAAACGCGAGCATACACTTGGCGCCGAGAGTCCGCTAGACTGGCGCACCCGCTTTGTCATCGTGGGTACTAACCGCCGTGGGCTGAAAACAGCGGCCCGGTTCCCGCAAACTCCAGGCAAAGCGCTCAGAGAGATCAATCAACAGTGATTTGGAGCCGTTCCGCGGATCGCTAGTGCGGCGGCTAGGGTTTGTCAAAACGGAGCGCGACTGCCGCGCGGAACAACTGCGAACCGAGCTAGAGGTTCGTCGCCAGCGTGGCAGGATCGGACGGAGCGCTCGGCGCAATGGCGGTGAAGAAGACCCCGAGGGAACACTCATACCGACTCGCAACCGGTGCGGATCGAGCAAATAGGTCGTCCGGTGATGCTGGAGGTAGCTCGCGCGGGCCGCGTGCCATTGCCTCCCCGGAGTTCCCAGGGCTTAGAAATAGTGATCGCACCGGCCCCGGGAGTGACCCAGCCTACCTCCTCATCGCCCGAAGACTCGGCTTTCCGCATCGAAGAGGGTCCGCCGCATCTCCTCGTTACGCGCGGTCGACCGGACATCTGAGAGCCGAAAGGTGAGGCGCTTGGGCTTCGTCGCCGATTTGGGCAAGAGCGTCGTTTCCGGGAAGTCGTACGTCGCGCCCGGTCCGCGCTGGCCGTTGTCTGCGTTCGTTGCCACGAGAGCCGCGTTGGCGGACCGGAAGGCGGTCAGTCGGAGCACGAACGGTCCATGCAAGGTATCGGAGGACGTGTTCTTGATCTCGACGCTTGCCGAGAGCGTGCTCGTCGCCCGATCCAGGGAAGGGTCCGAAAGGCCCACCGTGACCTGTTGCGTGAGGTCGTGCATCGCACTGAGCACGGGCGAGCCATTCAACACCACCTCTCCATTCACCACTGCCGTCGCGGTGTAGATCTGCTGGGTGCGGCTGCGATTATCGACCCACAGCAGATGAAAAGCGCCGCCCGCTCCCGCGGCGAGGCCGGCGGTGTGACCACCGATCGTCCACGTGCTGTTGCTGAGGGAGATAGAGATCTCTCCCGCGCGACTCTTCGGTGCCGCGGCGACGTCAGGCCAGATATCTGGGAACTCGGTCTGCTCGAAGACGTTCGGCCTCTCGGAGACCTTCACGCTCGCGAGCCATGTCTCGCCGCCGTCGAGTGATGCGCTGAAGCGCACGTTGTAGCCAACGTTGTCTGGATTGTCTCGACGGTCATACCACTGCACCCCGACGATGCCGTTCTCATTTACCGCGACCACAGGGAGGAAGTCATCCGGTCCCTGCTCGAGAGAGCGGGCAGGGCGATCGTCGTTGACTCGGTGCGGCTTCGACCAGGTCTTACCACTGTCCGGGGAAAACGAGAGTAGGATCTCGGCGCGGCCACTCCGGACATCGGCCCAGGCCACGTAGATGCGGTCCTTGAAGGATGGACTCCCGGGATCTATGGCCACGCTCTCGATGGTGCGGGTATCGGTCGTCTGGGCCGCGTACTCGTCAGCGACGTGTACAGGCTCGGCTAGGGTTTTCCCGCCGTCGGTCGAGATCAGCGCATCGATCGACCCGTCACGCTTGGGTCGGCTGCGATCGAGGATCATTGGGACCCGGCGACTATAGACAATGATTAGGTTGCCGTTCGACATTACCGCCGGTCGCGCGAGCATGAGATCCAGCGTGTCCGGGTTCGTCTGCGAGACGTTGATTGGTGGCCCGAAGCTGGCGCCCCCGTCGGCGGACGTCACGAGATTGAGGACGGTGAAGCGCTTGCCACCCCGGTCAATGGCCTTGGGAAACGTCACGTAACAAGCGTACACCCTCCCGGCGTAGGGGGAGCTTAGCGATCGATCCACGATCAACCAGGGCCGATCTCCGACGTTGGTGATGCGAGCTGGCTTTTCCCAATGACGTCCATCGGGCGCGCGCCATACGTAGACTTGGCCGGAGTCGTTCATCTCCGAGAGGAGGTAGGCGGTTCCGTCCCGCCCCACCCAGCAGTCGGGGTCGAAGGCGCTCTTGCCACTCTGCACGCCGTCGCTCCATGTCACTCCGCCGTCGAACGAGGAGAACAGCACGGAGCGGGATTCCGAGACGGGCCGAGTGGACACCATGGAGCACGCGATGATGTGCTTTGGATCGCGTGGGTCGACGTCGGCGATCACCTCGACGTGCATGAGCTTTTCGCGTCCGGGGGCGGAGCTCACGAGAACGTTTCGACCCACCGTGATGGACGGACGCTCCGTCCGCTGCGCGAGCGCAACTATTGGTAAGAACGACGCGGCTACGGCAAGGACAGTGATCGCCATGTCTCGTGCCACGGAAACCCTCGAGGAAGACGCATGATATGGCGATGAGCAGGCGCGATTCGGGACTACGCAGCGATTTGCATTTCGGCGTGCGCGAGCGTCTTGGCTCACGAGAACCTTGAGCTCACACCAACGTGCGCGGCGTGGGCCCGGCCAGTGAGGTGAGTAACGAGCTTCGATTCGGGCCGAGAGCAGCGAAGGGCGCGACGGCGTAGCATGCGAGGCGACGAATCCTAAGCATAACCTCCTCCAATGGCCGCTACTCGTGGATGTGCGGATCGGCCTGGATGGGGGCGGCGACTCCCATCGGGAGGCGCGAGTGCTGCTCGGCCCGTGACGCGCCCCCCTACTGAGTGCGAGCATGTCAATATTGCGCGCGCACCCCGAGCATCGTGGTTCGCCCCAGAGCTGTCATCGAGTTGGCGTATTCGTACGCGTCGTTGTTGGTCAAATTATCGACCGACAAGAAAGCCGACACGATTGACGTGATCCGCTGACTGATCTGGACGTTGACCTTTGCAAAGCCCGGGTACTGAATCTGGTAGCCCCGCAACGACTGTTGACAGGGGCCGGTGCCCCCGAAGCATGCATACAGTCCAAGAAAGTCGTAGTTCGTCCACTTTCCTACGTACGTGACACCTGCCGTCAGATTCGTCCCTCGAAGCGGGGCGACGGTTAGCGCTGCGCCCGCCGTTTGTTTGGGAACGAGAAGCACTTGATCACCCACCTGAAGATTACCCGTGTAGTTCGGGCCGAGAGCGTCCACGCGGCTACGTGTGTACGCGTACTGCGCCCTCAGCTGGGCCACCTCCGAGAACAGCGTGCCTTCGAGCTCCACGCCGGTATTCTTTGCCCGGCCTACGTTTTGGTTCTGGTATGTCACAGGCTTGCTCGTTGCGTCCACCAACACGAACTGAATGAGATCCTCGGCCGTCTGGTGATAGTACGTGGCACTGAGGGACCCTTTAGCACCGAAGACCAAATCCACTCCAGCATCCCAGCCCTTCTGCCGCTCGGGTGCAAGAAAGGGATTCGCCAGCGTCACCGCAAACGGGCTGACCGATCCGTCCCTCAGAAACGGGGCCGGCGGCCGGGTTGCTTCTCCATATGACCCACGGAATTTGACTGTTCCTGCCCCGATCGGCCGCACGAGCGAGAGTCCGGCTCTCGGCGATACCGGCGGTCCCAGCTCACTCCCGACAGTCGAGTTTTGCTCCGCCCGCAGACCGCCCGTCAGGAAGAGAACGTCCCACATGCTGAGCCGAGCTTGTGTGAAATAGCCGGTATTCGTAATTACGCTTTGGTACCCTGTTGCACCGCTGATCGAATTGGTCGCTGTGGGTGCTGCGAAGTTGAAGAAGCCGGAGTAATCAAACGTGTAGTGGTCGACGCCGGCGATGACGTTCGCAGAAATGTCCCGCCACGGATGGAACAGCAGCGATGTGTGGTAGGCGACAGACGCTTTGCTTTGGGTAAACTGGTCGACGCTGACCAACGTGTCTGAAGACGTGGTTAGGCGCGGCTGGGTGTTGTGATAGCCGTTATCGAACCGATCGATGCCAATCGTAACTGCATGACTCCACCAGGCGGTGGGCGTGTAGGTCAGGCGCGCCCCGTACGTCTCCTCCTTACCTTGTTGCACCAAGTAAAAGGGCTTCGAATAGTACGGGAATCCAGTTTGCGCCAAGAGTGGGTTGTATCCGGCTGCAGAATAGCTCTGCACGTAGTAACGACCACTGATGTCAAGGTCCAATGACCCCCGAACGAGATGCGCACTCCCATAGACACTCGGCAGCGATGACGCGACCTCGGGAGCCCAGTCTCCGGTGTGCGTATAGCCGAACCCGAGATTGTACGTCGCCGTTGGCGCTCCGCCAGTGACCCCGACTTTGTAGTCCTGCCGCAAGGCTCCGCTGTATCCCGCGTAGGGGCTCTCCACGACGCCGAGTGCCGTGCTGACCGTAGCACGCGGCCTCGCCAGCGTCGAGTCGCCGTGCTTTGTAAAGACCTGCATGACGCCGCCGATCGCATCCGAGCCGTAGATTGTGGCTGCCTGTGGACCCCGTATGACTTCGATACGGCCGACGCTGCTCGGGTCAACTACGGCGAACAGCTCGTTAGAGATCTCAACCCCATCGAGGTACACTTTCAACTGGCCTTGACCGCCACTCAGACTGGTTGCACCCCGAACGGACATTGTCGTCTGGGCTGGCGACGAGCTTGACAAGTCCCAAGCTACGGCACTCGGGACGGCCTGGCGGAAGATGTCGGTGATTGATCGCGGCTGGCGGTCTTCGATGCTGGCGGCCGTGATCACGCTGACGGGCGTAGGGAGTGCCTTCACCTGGGTCGGTACCAACGTTCCAGTCACCACGACCTGCTCAAGCTCAGTGGCGACGGCTTGCAGGATCACGTCCACCGTCACCTCCTGCCCTGCCGCCACCGTCACTGACTGACTCTGCTTCGCGTACCCGATACGGCTGGCCGTAAGCACATATGTTCCCGCCGTCACCTCGACCAGGCGGTACTGGCCAGCCTCGTTCGTCGTCGTGCGCCAGCGGGTGCCTTCCAGGTACACCGAGGCATTCGGGACGGGCTTCGCGGTCTTCGCATCCGTCACCCGCCCCGTCACCGTCCCGACCTGCGTCGAGTCACCGAGAGCGATGGCACGCACCAGCACTGCCTTCCCGCTCAACGACACAAACGCGTCGAGCCCCGTCCCTTCGAGCACAGCCCCGAGCGCCTCCTGAACCGTCATCCCATCGGCATGCACCGACACTCGTGCGTCGGAGTGGAGCACGTCGTCGCCATACGCGATATGGATGCCCGAGAGCCGCCCGATCTCCCGCAGGGCTTGCTTGACGCTCGCGCCTCGGAGGTTCAGCGCGATCGCGCGCCGCAGCGGCGCGACGGTGCTAGTGCGGGCCGGGGTCCAGCTCGCGACGAGCTTGAACTCCGCGGCGCTGTCCGCGGCCGGCACCTGCGAGGCAGCCGGTGCCGCGGCGAGTGCGAGAAGCACTGCGCTGGAGGCGAGTCGGGTCGTGAGCTGGGGCGTCATGTGAAGGGCTCCACGAAAGGAGGCTCTGAGGTGGATCATGGCCCGCCCCGAACCGGGTAGAAGGTGACGCTTCGCCCGCTGCGCTCGTAACGCGCGTGGGCAAGCAGTGCGATACCGTCGAGCATTTGCGTCAGTGGCTCGCCGTCCACGGTGAACGTGAGGCGCCGGTCGCCGAGCGAGGCCGCGGCAAGCGTGAGATCGAGGTCATACCAGCGGGCGAGGTCAGGGAGTACGTCGCGCAAGGGCGCGTCTTGGAAAGCGAGCCGCCCTTCGGTCCAGGCGAGGTACCGCTGAACGTTGACGCCCTGCGCGACGGTGAGCGCGCCGGAGGGATCGAGCCGACCGAGGTCGCCGGGGGTGAGCACGGGGGTCGAGATAGTGTCGAGTGCTGCGACCGACCGCATGGCGACCTTCCCTTCCGCCACCACGACCCGCACCCGTTGTTCGCCCGCATAGGCGCGGACGCCGAAGCGCGTGCCCAGGTCGCGGACGAGCGCGTTCGCGGCGTGCACCGCGAACGGCTTCGTGGCGTCGTGCGTCACCTCGAAGTACGCCTCGCCGTCGACATAGACGTCGCGCGCAGTCGCGCCGTAGTCACCCGGGACACGGAGCTTCGAGTCCACGCTCAAGAGAATCCGGGTGCCGTCGGCGAGCCGCATCTCGGCGCGCTGGCCCCGTGCGGTCGTGAACTCGCGCACCGGCGCGGGTTTGTGTCTCGTGACGGACCACCACAGAGCGCCGGAGCCGAGGAGCAGCGCGACCATCGCCGCAACGCGCATGAGCGGCGGCCCGGACGGCAACGACCAACGCCGTCGGGGCGGCGGCACGAGACGCAGTGGGGCTGCGGGCCGCGGCTCGGGCGCGATCCCGGTCGTCTGGGCGAGGCGCTCCCAGGAGACGTCGGTCTCCCAGGCGACGGGGGCGCCTGGACGGTCGCCCAGCTGCATCGCCAGCTTCAGCGCGTCAACGTATTTCGCGGGGAGGGGATGCGTCTCGAGCCAGTGGACCACGTCGGCTCGCTCCGCCGGCGTGCATTCGCCGGCGAAGAAGCGGTCGAGTAACTCCCAATTGATGTCGTCGGGCATGGTCCAAGTCCTAAGAGTGGGACGCGGACCGGCGGGAAAAACCCCTACTTGAAGGGCGTGAGGGTTGAGCGGTAAGCGGTTAGCGGTGCGGAAGAAGCGTCCGGGAGCTCTCCCTGAGGGCCGCGAGGCCTCGGCTCACGTAGATCTCGACGGTCTTCACGGAGATCCCCATCGCCTCGGCAACTTCGGCGTAGCTCATCTGGCGCTGCCAGCGCAGGGTGAGCGCGAGTCGGCAGCGCTCGGGCAAGGACTCTAGTACACGCTGAACGGCGGCAACTAGCTCCTCCGACTCAAGCAGCCGGTCCGCGTCGTTGAGGTCATGGCGTGCCTCCCCCTGCACCTCCCCCTCGCGCCAGCGGCGCTCGACCAGCGCGTGGCGGAGATGGCTGATGGCGTGGTTGCGGACGGCGCTGTAGAGGTAGCTCTTCAGACTATCTCGCACCTCCAAGCGCCGGCGGCTTTCCCAGAGTTTGGCGAAGACATCGTGCACCAGCTCCTCCGCCACGTCGCGCGAGCGGACGTAGCGGTACGCGAACTGGCAGAGGGAGGGATGGTAGGCCCGGAACGCACACTCGAACGCCACGGGGTCGCCCGCGCGGATCTGCGCGAGCCATTCGCGTTCTTGGTGGACGAGCGAGAGGGGCATGAGGGCACGACGCTACTGCCGGCAGCGAGGGTACGCAAGGCGACTTAGACAGCGATTCGACGAGGCTTCCCTCCGAACGGAGCGGATGGACCGGCCATTATGGATGGAGTCCAGAGACCGATATGAGCGAGGCTGCAAGTATGCGCGCGAGCCCCTCGCGCTCTCCAGCTTCGTGAGGCTAGTTGCGCCTAATAGAAACGCCGCCCGCGAGCACCTTTAAGTCCAGATCAAGCAGCTGGAAGCGCGGATGCGTCAAAGTGCGGTGCAACGTCACGTCACTTAGCTCGAATTTCAGTTCGCGCGGTTTGGAAACTTCGCCTGGTGCGAGCCGACCGTTGTTCACACGATCGCTGAAGTCCCACGTCGCTCCTTCTTCGACGCCAGCTGCGCCGATGGTGCGGACGCTGCCAAGCTCGGCACTTAAGCGCGTCGCGCGCACGATGAGCGGGGCATACAGAGTGTCTCGAGACATGTTCCGGAGCACGGCAGTCAAGGTCACAGACCCTCGAGTGGTGTCGAGTGAGAAGTCCTGCAGATCCAGCGCCGAATGGCTAGTCACGTCATGCAGACCTCGTAACGCAGGTCCCCCATTCACCGTCGCGCGCCCGACCACCGAGACAGGGGCTGTCCATACCTCGAAGGTGCCGGTACGGTTATCGACCCAGACAGGATGAAATACGCCGCTCGCATCGACGGCGAGCCCCCGTGTATCACCACCAGCGTACTGAAAGCGATTATCGTCGGTAATTCGCAGATGAATGACGCTACTATCGCCCGCAGCGTACCACCCATAGACCACAGGCCACGACGGCTTGTCAGCCGGGAATGACACTGCCACTGTCGCGACCGGCACGCTCGCCGTCCAGGTCTCGCCGCCGTCAAACGAGGCCGAGAAGCGAGGACGCCACCCCACGTTCAGTGGATCGTCGCGGGTGTCGTCCCAAACAACGCCGACTACTCCATCCCGGTTCACGGCAACGACCGGCCGAAAAGCATCCGGTCCTAGGCCTCGACCGGGCACAAACGGCGCATCACTGATGGCCCGAGGTTCATACCACGTCCGTCCGTGATCCGACGAGAACGTCATCTGAATCACAAACCGGCCTGAGGTCGCATCGGAATACGTCGCGTACACACGGTCGTTGAATGGCCCCGCACTCGCGTCCGCGGCCAAGGACGGAATGCTCGAGTATCCGGCATTCCTCAGGTGCAGGGAGTACTCCGGCGCAAAGTGTTTCGGAACCACCATCACCGGTGTCAGCGATCCTGCGCCGTTCACATAAATCAGCGCCTTGATCGTCGCATTAGCCCTTTCAGAGCGATCCTCGGTTGCGTAGCCCGCAAAGAGTCCGGTGTATTCAACCAAGAGCGTCAGCCAAGTCCCGTCAGAGAGCACCACGCCATTGGTCATGGCGTTGCCCCAGGCCATCGGGCCCTGCACGTACTGGATCGGACCTTTGAAGGTCTTGCCGCCATCATCGGAGTCGTACAGCACAAACGCCGTCCGCCGGGTTGCATCAGGACTGCCCCTCGTACCGTTCACGTAGATCCGACCACTGTGATCGCTGCGCGACTGATCGACGACGACGTACGCGCGATCATTGATCGGGAGGAGGCTCGGCGCATCCCACGTAATCCCATGGTCGCGCGATCGGTACAAGGCGGTGCCGTCCCTCCCTTGAACAATCACGGCGTAGAGTGCTAAACCCTCCGGCCCCGTTGCGCAGGCGGGATCACCCGAGAAACCCTCAAACGGACGAGTCGTCTCAAGCGTTTGCGCCCAGTGCTCTCCACCATCCCGCGAAACGTAGACCACCGTATGGCCGTGTTGCAAAATCGAGGGCATCACCGCGGAGCACGCTATGAGAATATTCGTGTCTGCCGGGTCCGCCGCCGCCAACGTCTCGTACATTTGCTGATTCGGCTGCGTGCGACTGACTTGGACATTGTGCCCGACGGTTACCTGGGCAGGTAGCGTCTGATTCGCAATGCACGCCAGAGCCACGACTGCGGCTCGCAGCAGTGTCGTTTCATCGACTAGGTGCATTTCTGAGAGACCTAGGTCCGAGCAAGCACGATCATCGTGTGACCCTCACACCTACCATCGTGATTCGACCGACGGTGGGGTAGAAGCTAGATGATTCGCTTGCGCTGCTATTCCCCGCGTTGTCGACCGATAGAAAAGCCGAGGCGGCCCCGGTGATCTGCCGTGCGATCGAGAGGTTAGCCTTGAGAAACGTGGGGTACTGGATCAAATAGTCCCGAGTCGAAGCGCGACAAGGTCCGGTCCCCGCGAAGCAGCTAAGCTCTGTCACCCAGTCGTAGTTCGTCCAGTGACCGACGTAGGTAAGGCCCGCCGTCAGACTGGTGCGGCCGCGGCTGACGGACAGGGACGCACCGCCTGTTGCGCGTGGGATGCCTAGCACTTGATCCCCCACTCGCAGGTCGCCGGTATAGGTCGGCGTAAGCGCCCGCACTTTGCTGTTTGTAATGGCGTACTGGCCTCGGAGTATGGCATCACCAAGGTTCAATGAGCCTTCGAACTCCCAGCCGGTGTTCTTGATCCGCCCGACATTCTGATACTGAAGTATTTGGGGTCTACTCGCCGTATTGATGTATACGAGTTGGATAAGGTCTCGTGCGGTTTGATCGTAGTACGTCACGCCGAAAGAGCCGCGTGTGCCGAAGAACACGTCCACCCCGCCATCTCCCCCCAATTGGCGCTCCGGGCCGATGCTCGGGTTTGGGAGGAATGTCGCGAAAGGGTAGCTCGCGCCCGTTTTCTCGTTGGCGGTTGGTGCTTGGATGGCCTCCCCGTACGAACCACGCACCTTGACGGTAGTCGGGCCCAGTTGGTGTACGTACGAAATCCCACCGCGAGGTGAGATGGGTGTCCCCAGGTCACCGCCGAAGTTTGAGTTGCGCTCAGCCCGCACTGCACCCGTGAGAAACAGGGCATCCGCGATGCTCAGCTGGGCCTGAGTGAAGTAGCCCGTGTTCGTCGTCCTATTTCGAAACGAGGTCACGGGTTGATTGGGATCGGTCCGGATGGCGCCGCTCGTGTCCAACGCGCCCGCAGTGGAGGAACTGTTCGATGTGAAGGTGTAGTGGTCGACCCCTGCCGTGAACGTGACGGAGTTGTCGCGGGCAAGCCGTACGCTGACCGACGTGTTGTAGGCGAACGAGGCCTTGCGCTCGCTCGCCAGGTTCACGAAGAGAAACGTATCGGCTGGAGTCGTCAGCTGGGGACGACTCTGATGATCGTCTTCTGTAAACTCGTCAACTCCGACGGTGACGCTATGCTGCCACCTTGAAGTGGCCGCATAGCTCACATGCACCCCGTAGGTGTCCTCGGCGTGCTGGTACTGGTAGTGACCGGGAGTCGTGTATCCAGGATAGCCGGTCTGTGCGATGAGTGGGCCGAGGGGATAGCCGTGGTTTTGGCCGTAGTAACGCCCGGAGACATCGAGCGTGAGCTGCCCTTGAGCAAGATGCAGACCTCCGAAGGCGCTCGGTGTCGATAAGCCTGCTTCCGGAAGCCAGTCGCCGTAGCGCGTGTACCCTCCGCCGAGGTTGTAGCTCGCCGTTCCGCTCGCGCCCCGGATTGCCGACCGATACTCCTGACGGAGGGCACTACCCGCACCGTACGGGCTCTGGATTGAGCCTAGGGCCACCTGCGCGTCAACCTGCGGTCCTGTCAGGTTCGGGTCACCGTGCTTGGTGAAGACTTGCATCACGCCGCTAATCGCATCAGCACCGTAGATGGCTGCCGCCTCCGGCCCTCGGACAACCTCGATTCGTTCGATGCTACTCGGGTCGATTGTCGCCCAGCTCCTATCTGCGATCTCGACGCCGTCGACATAAACCTTCATGGTACCGCCAAGGAGCAAGGTGCTTGCCCCCCTGACAGACATGGTGGTCTGTTCGGGATACGCGCTGAAGTCCCACGCGACAGCGCTCGGCACGGCCTGCCGAAAGAGCTGGTCGATCCGCCGTACGTGTTGGGCCTCGATGTCGGACGCCGAGATCACAGTCACCGGTGTAGGCACTGCCTTTACCTGCGTCGGCGCCACAGTGCCCGTCACAACCACTTGCTCTAGCTCCGTCGCCGCAGCTCCGAGGGCAACGTCCACGGTCACCTCTTGCCCCGCAGCTACCGTCATTGACTGGCTTTGCCTCGCATACCCAATCCGGCTCACGATGACCGTGTACGTCCCGGGCGTCACTTCAGCAATCCGAAACTGGCCGTTCTCGTCGGTCGTCACATGCCACCGAGTACCCGCAAGCACCACGCTGGCCCCGGCAATCGGCTGCTGCGTCTTAGAATCCGTCACCCGGCCGCTAACCGTCCCACCCTGCGCAGGGTCGCTTGGCGCTTTCACCAGGACAAGGTGATCTCCTGCCTGAACAAGCACCCCGAGCCCCGTCCCCTCGAGCACTCGCCGAAACGCTTCACGCAGCGTGCCGTCGTCCAAGTCGACTGACACCTGCTTCGTCACCGGGACGATGTCGCTGCTGAACGAAACACGGACCGACCCCAACGTTTCGAGAGTCCGCAGCGCTTGGCCCAGTGGAACGTCTCTGAGATGCACCGTCACATGACGCTCGAGCGGGCTCGCGGGACGTCCCCGGTCCTGTTGCAGCAGGACCGTGTAGCTCGCGATCTCCTGCCCGACCCCGAGCAACGGGCTCGCGGCGATGAGAACCACCGCACAGGCAGTCAGGTGAGCGACGGCGCGTCTCATGGCGTGTTTCCTCCAGAATCGGATTTCAGCGTGGGCAAGCGGTGCGGTGCGACACCGTGCTTGGCGAGAAACACGACAGTCCCGCCCACCCGCTCGTAGCGGATGTCGAGCGACAGCGTGATGATGCGCAGCACGTCGGGAAGCGGCTCCTGCCCGAACGAGGCGGTGAGGTGGCGGGCCGCGACGCCTGAGTCCGGAATCTCGAACTCCACGTCGTACCAGTGCGCCAGCTCGGCGGCCACCTCGCCGAGGGGCACGTCGGCGAACGCCAGCCGACCCCGAGACCAACCGAGGTACCGGTCCACGTCCACGTGATCGGTGATGGTCCCTTGGCCGTCGGGCGTGAGGCGGCCCAACTGGTTGCGCGTCAGCACCAACCCGCCCGTCGACGCAGCCGAGGCGGAACGGAGCGCGACCTTGCCTTCCGCCACGACGACCTGAACGTGCCCCGTCCCGGGGTACGCCTTGAGCCCGAACTCCGTGCCCAAGTCCTCGGTCACGCTCCCTGCGGCGCGCACGAGGAACGGCCGGGCTGGATCATGGGTGACGCGGAACAGCGCCTCGCCCTCGAGATACACATCGCGCGTCCGACCCTTGAACACGCCCGGGAAGCGGAGCCTGCTGTCGGCCGCAAGGGTGATCCGCGAGCCGTCCGGGAATCGCAGCTCGGCGCGCTGGCCCCGCACGGTCGCGACCTCGCGCATCGGAGCCGGGGCAGACTGGTCGCGCGCGAGCCAGGTCACGAGCATGCCGGAACCGAAGAGGAGCACCACGGCCGCGGCTGCGCCAAGCCAGGGGAACGGCGCGCCGGCCGCGAACCACCGCTTCGCGCGCCGGGGGACCTCGCGCTCCGGGACCGCCAGCCGGGCCGCGACCTTCCCCCACGCGGTGTCCTCGTCCCATTCGGGCGGGGCAGCCTCGGAGCCGCGCCAGACTCGCTCGAGCTTCGCGAGCGCCTGGCGGTGGGCCGGATCGGCCGCGAGCCATTCGCGTACCTCGGCCGCCTCCGCTTCCGAGCACTCGCCGGCTAGGAA
>WNGK01004644.1_pt1 | contig 14656 bp, 15 predicted proteins | sample 5400601 | NCBI WGS metagenome assembly WNGK01 (sample SAMN13153376, study PRJNA577476) | soil metagenome | isolation source: 60 cm soil or saprolite under Garry oak tree replicate 1 | place: USA:California | collected 2016-06-15 | reverse complement strand
CAATCCGTTGCGGAAGGTCAAGGAAGCGGTGACGGCGTGGCGGCTCGAGCTGGCGCTGCCCAAGGATCGCATCCTCGGGCTCTACCTCAACCTGGCCGAGTGGGGACCGGGCGTGTGGGGAGTGACCGCGGCGAGCGAAGCGTACTTCGGGGAACCGCCATCGCAGCTGGGTGAGCAGCAGGCCGCGGCCCTCGCCGCGAGTCTGCCGTTTCCGCTCAGCTCCAACCCCGTGCTCCGGCCAGCGCGCATGCTCGCGCGGCGGGACCTGATCCTGGCCCGCTTTCACGGGGCCGACGTCTACATTCCGCCTGTGGAGGACATTGAGATTCCGCCGCCGGTGATTCCGCCGATCGCCGTGCCGCTCATCCCGCCCGTGATCGACACGCTGATGGATTCGCTTAGGGTCGTGCCCGACACCAGCCGAGATACGACGCGAGATACGTCGTCAGTCCACCAGCCGTAGGGGCATGACGAGTGCCATGTACGCGGCCGGGTCGTTCCATCCCACGGGCTCCACGGTCGACGCGCGCTCGGGAGCCTTGAATGTCAGGCGCACTTCGTCGGTCGGCATGTACTTGAGGATCTCGAGCAAGTACATCGCGTTGAAGCCGATTTCGAGCGGCTCGCCTTCGTAGGTGACCGCCAGCTCGTCCTGCGCCTCGCCGAGATCGGGCGTCTGGACCGAGAACTTCACGGCCCCACCCGAGAACGCCAGCCGGATGCGGTGCGTCTGGTCGCTCGCGACGACACTCATGCGCCGCAGCGCCGCGGCCAACGCGGCCTTGTCGACGGTGGCCGCCTTGTCGTTCTCCCGCGGGATGACCTGCTCGTAGTTCGGGTACGGCCCTTCGATCAGGCGCGAGAAGACGTGGGTGCCGCCCGCGCGGAATCCGATGTGGTTGTCGCTCTTGGCGATCTCGATCTCGGCGTCGGCGGCGTAGAGCCGGCGGATCTGCTCCAGTGCCTTGGGGGGCACGATGAGGTCGGCCGCCTGGCCGCCGCTGGCCGGGACGTCCATCTTGGCCAGCCGGTGACCGTTGGTGGCCACCATGCGCATGCGGTCGGGCCGCAGCTCCCACAGGACGCCGTTCAGAATCGGCCGGCTCTCTTCGGTGGACGCGGCGAACGCGACGTGCCCGACCAGCTTGTGCACCACACCCGCCGCCGCCTTCCACGCCTTCTCGAACTTCACCGTGGGGAACGAGGGAAACTCCTCCCGCGGCAGCCCCAGCAACTTGAACTTGGAGCGTCCCGACTCGATCGAGACGCGGGCCTCGCCGGCCGCCGTCACCCGCACGGGGCCAGCGGGGAGCTCCCGGGCGATATCCACCAGCTTCTTCGCCGGCAGCGTCACCGCGCCGTCGGCGTCAACATCGGCAGGGACTGTCGTGCTGACGGCGATGTCGAGATCCGTACCGGAGAGGCGCAGCCCCTGTTTGGTCGCTTCGACGAGCACGTTGGCGAGGACGGGCAGGGTCGTCTTGGCAGGAATGGCTGCCGCCACCGCCGCCAAGCCTTCCTGAAGCTGTTCCCGCGTGATCGTGAACTTCATGCGTCCTGAATCGTCTCCCAGTGGGGGAAAGTCTTACTACTTCTACTCTATATCTAATACTAGTAGTAGTAGTAGAGGCCGGGGATATGTGGGTACGGTGTGCTAACTCGCGTCACCCACTCGGTCTCTCACCGCTCACCTGATGTTGGCGTGCTGTATGGTGTGTTGGCTCGTTGCGGAAAAACAACACGGTTTCCCCAAAGCCCACACGCTGCGCCGTTATCCCCAAAACCTCAATGTTGGCTACAGTGCGGACAATTCCTGGCGCGCCATTTCCACGCGTTCCTTGAATGTGCGGTCCCGCATCATCTGCCGTTCGACCTTGTCCACGCTGTGGATCACTGTGGAATGGTCGCGGCCGCCGAACGCTTGTCCGATCTCCACCAGCTGCATGCCCAGCATGTCTCGCGCGAGGTACATCGCCACCTGGCGCGGAATCGTGAGCGTCTTGGTGCGCGCCTTGGAGCGCAGCCCTTCCGGCGTCACACCCCAGCGGCGCGCTACCACTTCCTGCACGCGGTCGATGCTGGGCGTGGACTGGTTCCCGTACCCGGCGCCCTCCTCGCCCTGGCGGATCTTGTCCGATAGCGCCTCGCGGGCCAGCTCGATCGTCACTTCCCGGTTCTTGAGCGAGGCGAAGAGCAGCAGCTTGATGATGCAGCCTTCGAGCTCGCGCACGCTCGAGCGGATGTGCTCGGCGATGAACCGCAGCACGTCGTCCGGAATCGTGAGCTCGAGGTGGTCCTGCTCCGCCTTCTTGCGCAGGATCGCGATGCGATGCTCCAGGTCGGGGTGCCCGATGTCGGCGACCATTCCCCACTCGAAGCGCGAAATCAGCCGGTCCTCGAGGCCCGGGATCTCCTTGGGGGGCCGGTCCGACGTCAACACGATCTGTTTGTGCGCCTCGAACAGCGCGTTGAACGTGTGGAAGAACTCCTCCTGCGTCATTTCCTTGCCTTCGAGGAAATGCACGTCGTCGACCAGGAGGAGGTCGACGTCGTTGCGGTAGCGCCGGCGGAACTCGGGCATCGTGCGCGCGTGGATCGATTCGATGACGTCGTTGATGAACTGCTCGGCGCCGAAGTACTGCAGCCGTGTGCCCGGGTTTTTCTGCAGCACGGCGTGCGCGATCGCCTGCATCAGGTGCGTCTTGCCGAGCCCCGTCGCACCGTAGATGAATAGCGGGTTGTAGGTTTTGCCCGGTGCTTCGGCGATGGCGTGCGCCGCCGCGGCCGCGAGCTCGTTCGACTTACCGATGACGAACGTCTGGAACGTGTACCGCTCGTTGAGCGGTGTGGTCGCCACCGGGGCCGCGGTCGCGGTCGCCGCCGTCTCCCGCGGTGCGACGAAAAAGTCCATCTGCGGCCGCTGCTGGCGATCTTCGGTCACGCGGAACACGACCGTCGTCGGCCGGCCGAGCACGCGCTCCGCGGCACGAGCCAGCAGCCCGGCGTGCTTCGACTCGTTCCACTCCGCGGCGAACTGGTCGGGCGCGCCGAGAATCAAACGGCCGTCGTCCAGCGCGATCGGTTCGGCCGGCTCGAGCCAGGTCCGCACCGTCGCCTCTGGAAGTTCACGCCGCGCCTCATCGAGGAGACGCTTCCACGCTTCTTTGGCTGACTGCTCCATTACGATTCGAAATTTAGGAAGGACGTGATGCAAGGGCGGCCCGAAAGTACGGGCCCTATGTGGAAAAGTCAACCTTGACCGCCACTCGGGCACCGGGGTAAATTTCGCGGCCTTACACTGAGGAATGTATGGGTCCGACGTATCGGCCGCGCAATCGGCGACGCATCAATAAGCACGGGTTCCGTGCGCGGATGAAAACGGTGTGGGGCCGTGCCACGCTGTCTCGCCGCCGCAAGAAGGGGCGCAAGCGCCTCACCGTGCGCCTGCCCTCCAAGCACCGGAGTCGGTAACGCGCGAGCGGTTTCCGCGCCGCGCCCGCCTGACGCGCGGTTCGGAGCTTACATCCTGCTGGGAGGCGGGTCGCCGCCGGCGCACCCCCCATCTCGACGTAGCTTGGCGGCCCAATTCGGCGGGCCATGCGCGGATGGGGATCATCGTTCCCCGATTTCAATCCTCCGCGGTGGCCCGCAATCGTTTGCGCCGCCGACTGAGAGAGATTCTCAGACGTGACGTGCTCCCCCTCCCCCAGCTCCCGTCGATCGATTTGGTCATCCGGGCGAAGCGCGTGTCGTATGCCGCCCCATTTGCAGCCCTGCGCGCCGAATTGACGGAAGTGGTAAGCACGCTCACATGACACTCGGTCACGTGCCGCGTCGTATCGTGATGGCGCTCATCCGCGGCTACCAGCTCACGCTGTCGCATCTGGTATTCACGCAGTGCCGCTTCGAGCCGTCGTGCTCGCGTTATACGCTCGTCGCCGTCGAGCGCTACGGCGCCCTGAAGGGGAGTTGGCTCGGCGTGCGGCGCATTCTCAGGTGTCACCCGTTTCACCCGGGCGGATACGACCCGGTGCCCTAGCCCAAGGATCAATAAGTGGAACGACGTGTGATTCTGGCGATCGTGTTGATGCTCATCGTCGCCATCGCTCCCAGTCTCATCTGGCCGTCGAAAAAGCCGGTCGGGCAGACGGCCGGACGGGCCGATAGTGGCGCCGTCGTCCGCGAGAGCGTGACGGCACCTGCCGCGGTCGCGCCTAGCTCTTCCGCCCGCCCGCCCGTCGGCCCGTCCGCCCTGCCGGCCGAGACCGTCTGGGTCACGTCGCCCCTCTACCGGCTCGGCTTCAGCACCCGCGGCGGTGCACTCGTCTCCGCACGACTCTTGCTATACCAGTCTTTTGCACCGGGAGACTCGGCGCAGCGCGTGCAACTCGTCCCTGCGGCACAACCGCTTCTGGTGCACAAGCTCGTGCCGACGGGTGGCGGCGACACCGTCTCCCTCGCCGACTGGACGTTTCGGCCCAGCGCTCCGGCCGTCGAGGTGCGCGGTCCGACGACCTTGCGCTTCGAAACAGAGCAGCGTGGCGCCCGCGTGACACTGGAGTACCGCTTCGTCCCTGACGAATACCACTTCGACGTCCGCGGCAGCGTCGCAGGCCTCGGGGGCAGCGGCGCCCTCCTCGTCATCGGGTTGTCGGACGGGCTGCGGTCGGTCGAGGCGGACTCGCTCGACGACTATCGCCACTACGCGCTGGTCACGAAGGCCTCGAAGGCGAACCGCACCGACTTCTCGTCACTCGACCCCGGCGAGCGCGCCGTGTTGGACGGACCCTTCGAGTGGGCGGGAGTCAAATCGAAGTACTTCTTTGTGGCCGCGCTCGCCTTCGATGAGAACCAGGCGAAGTTCGGCGGCGCGATCGCCGTGGGGGCTCCACGCACCAGCAAGAAAACTGCCCGCGCCGCCGTCGGACTCACGCTCGCCGTGCCGCCCGCGGGGGATTTCCGGTACGCCCTCTACGTCGGACCGCTGGACCATCGCCGACTCGCGGCGCTGGACCATGGCCTCGACGATGCGAACCCCTACGGGGGGTTCCTCCGGCCGGTGATCCATCCCGTATCGATTTTCGTCGTCAACGTCCTGGTCTGGATCCACGAGCATCTGTCGCTGGCCTACGGATGGGTGCTGATCCTGTTCGGCGTGGTGGTGCGGCTGCTGCTGTGGCCGCTGAACCAGAAGGCGATGGAGTCCGGGATCCGGATGCAGGCGGTGGCGCCGCTCATCAAGGAGATCCAGGAGCGCTACAAGAACGACCCGGAGCGGCTGCAGCGCGAGATGTTGCGCATCTACAAGGAGCACAAGGTCAATCCGTTTGGCGGCTGTCTCCCGATGCTGCTGCCGATGCCGGTGCTGCTCGCGCTGTTCTTCGTATTCGCGAACACGATCGAGTTCCGCGGCGTGCCGTTCCTCTGGCTCCCCGATCTGTCGCGCCACGACCCGCTGTTCATCATTCCGGTCATGATGGGCCTGTCGATGTTCGGCCTGTCGAAGGTCGGCCAGATCGGCGTGCCGCCGAATCCGCAGACCAAGATGATGGTGTACTTCATGCCCGTCATGATGACGGTGCTGTTCCTGAATTTCGCGTCGGGGTTGAACCTCTACTACGCGGCGCAGAACCTCTTCAGCATCCCGCAACAGTACATGATCGCGAAGCGCCGCCTGCGGGAGGCCTCGGCACGCTCTCCGACCCGATAGTTGCGCTCGCGACTCCGCCGGGACGCGCCGCGCTCGCGCTGATCCGGGTATCCGGCGCGGGAGCCTTCGCGCTCGCCGCCCGCTGCCTGCACCCGTTCCACCCCGACCCGCCGCGCACGGTGTTCCGTGCGCGGCTGGCGCATCCAGGAACCGGCGACCCGCTCGACGACGTGCTGGCGGCCTGTTTCCCGGCGCCGCGATCCTACACCGGCGAGGACGTCGTGGAGATATCGACCCACGGCGGCCTCGTTGTGCCCGCGGCGGCGGTCGCCGCGTTCGTCGCGGCCGGCGGGCGGCTCGCCGAGCCTGGCGAGTTCAGCCGCCGGGCCGTCCTCAACGGCAAGATGGACCTGTTGCAGGCCGAGGCGACGGCGGATCTCATCGACGCGGGATCGCCGGCGCAGCGCCGCCGCGCCCTGCACCAACTCGAGCGCGGATTGTCCGGTCGCCTGGGCGCGCTGCGGCAGGAGGTGCTCGATCTCGAGGGGTTGATCGCGTACGACATCGACTTCCCGGAGGAAGACGAAGGCCCCGTCAGTCCCGCGCGCGTCGAGCGCGCCTGGCGGCTGGCGCGCGATCGCGTGGCGCGGCTCCTCGCGACCGCGCCCGAGGGCGAGCGCCTGCGGGAGGGCGCTCTCCTGGTGATCGCGGGGCGGCCCAACGCGGGCAAGTCGTCCCTGTTCAACGCACTGCTGGGCGCGGAGCGCGCCATCGTTACGGAGATCGCGGGAACGACGCGCGACGCGATCGAAGCCCACGCCGTGATCGAAGGCTTCCCCTTCCGGCTCATCGACACGGCGGGCCTGCGCGACAGCGAGGAGCGGGTCGAGCGGCTCGGTATCGAAGTGAGCCGCAAGTACCTCGCAGCCGCGGACTTGGTCCTGTTCTGCGAAGACGGCGACGACCCCGCCCCCGCGACCTTCCTCGCTCAGGTGCAGGCGCCGGTCGTCGTAGTTCGCACCAAGGTGGACCTGGCTGGGGGAGAGGGCGTTTCCGTGGTCACGGGCGCCGGCCTCGACACGCTGCGCAAGCGGCTCGCGGAGGTGGCGTTCGGTCAGCTGCTCGCGCTCGGCGACGTAGAGCCGGTCGTCACCCGGGCGCGCCACCGCGCGGCGCTCGAGCGGGCGCTTGCCGAGCTGGACGGCTTCTGGGAGGCGCGGACGGCCGGCGTGGACGCGGCGGCGGCCGCCACACACCTCCGGGCCGCGGTCCTGGCCCTCGACGACTTGATCGGTGTCGTTACGTCGGACGACGTGCTGGACCGCGTGTTCGCGACGTTCTGTGTGGGGAAGTGAGCGCGTCGATCAACGCCCGCGCCTTGGCGAGCGTCTCATCGTACTCCGCCGGCGCGTCCGAGTCCCACACGATCCCGGCTCCAGCGTGGAACGTGGCGACGCCGTCCTGCAGGACCACGGTGCGAATCGGAATGTTCATGTCCATGGCGCCCGTGGCCGAGATGTAGCCGATGGCGCCGCAGTACACGCCTCGCGGCGCGCGCTCCAGCTCGGCGATGATCTCCATCGCCCGAATCTTCGGCGCTCCTGTGACGGAGCCGCCGGGGAACGCCGCGCGCACCAGGTCAAACTCGTCGGCCCCGTCCGCCAGCACTCCCGTCACAGTGGATACCAGGTGATGCACCGTGGGGTGCGATTCGAGGGCGTAGAGCTCCGGGACGAGCACCGATCCGAGCCGGCACACCTTGCCCAAGTCGTTCCGCAATAGATCGACAATCATCACGTTCTCCGCGCGGTCCTTCTCGCTGGTCGTCAGAGCGGCGGCGAGCGCCGCGTCCTCGGCGGGCCTGACGCCGCGTGGACGCGTCCCCTTGATGGGTCGGGCCTCCACGGTGCGAGCGGCGCCATCGAGCCGCAGGAACCGCTCGGGAGAGATGCTCGCGATCGTCAGGTCGCCGAGCGCGAGGTATGCGCCGAACGGCGCGGGATTGCGCGCCCGCACTCGGCCGTACAGCCCGAGCGGGGCTCCGGCGAACGAGGTCCGGAACCGCTGCGCCAGGTTCACCTGGTAGACGTCGCCGGCCGCGATGTAGTCGCGGATCCGGGCGACGGCGGCCTCGTACTCGGGGCGGGTGAAGTTGGAGACGATGGACGACGGCGGAGGAAGATGGAGAACGGCGGAAGGGGTGCGCGCGGCCGTGTTCAGGCGCTCTCGTACCCATGCCAACCGCTCCTTCCCCCACGCCACGATCCACGCCCGTCCCTCGACGTGATCCCACGCGATCACCCAGTCGTAGAGACCGAGCCCCGCGTCGGGCACCTCGCCCGCGCCCCTCGGTCGCCGCGCCCGCTCCTGCTCGGCGCCCCACTCGTACGCGAGGTATCCCGCGATGCCGCCCTGGAACGGCGGTAGGCCCGCGAGCGCAGGGTGCTGGTGGGGCGCGAGCAGCGCCCGAGCGGCGGCGAGCGGGTCGCCGTCCGCGCCGACTCGGGCGATTGGTTCAGCCGTGAGAAACGAGTAGCGGCCAAGCGGGCCGCGCGCGGAGCTGTCGAGGAAACAGAGGTGTGGGAGGCCGGTGAAGCGGGCGCAGGTGTCGAGCGGGTCGGGTGCCGGAGTGAGCTCGACCGCCAGGGTCACGAGACGAACTTCTTCGGTGTGCCGCGGAACGAGCTCCCCGCGGGCGGCCGCCACAAGGCGGTCTGCTCGATCAGGCGCGCCAGCTCGACGTCGCTCGCCGTGACACCCCCCGCGCTGTGCGTCCACAGCCGCACGCCCACTTTGCCCCAGCTCACGGCCAGATCGGGATGGTGATCGGCCGCCTCGGCGAAGAAGCCGATGGCGTTGACCAACATGAGTGTCGTCGGCCAGCCGTCGGTTTGGTATTCGCGCACCAGGGCCCCGCCATCGAGCCGCCAGGCGGGCAGGGTCTTGAGGCGGTCGGCGATCTCGGTGGGCGACAGCGACGTCGGCTTCGTCATAGGAAGGGAGTCCTCAGTCGAGGGTTTCGCGGTAGCTCGCCGACTGTCCGAAGTTCTCCTCCACCTCGATTTCGATCGCCGTCAGGTGGACGGCGCCGCCCCCGTTCACCGCCGCCAGCTCGGTGCGCACGCGCCCCGCTAGATACTGCGCCAGCATTTCGACGGTCGTATTGGGGATGGGGAGGATTACGCAGTCTCGTGAGGGGAACACGTAGCGGGGCCGGCCGTCGAACGCGAGGCGCACGGTGTCGCTGTCCGCCGTGATCGTGAGCTTCGGGTTGTCGCGGGGCAAGAGCACCCGGTGATCGAGCTCGTCGGTGAGGCGCTTCATGACGCGCTTCAGCGCGGCGAAATCGAGGACGAACCAACTGTCGGGCTCGAGCCCTCCCTCCACGACGGCGCCGGCCCGGTAATTGTGCCCGTGCAACGTCTCGCAGCGATGACCGGCAAACGTGATGAAATGGGCCGACGCGAAGACGAGGTCTTCTTTCGTGACCGTCACTTTGAATGCGCCGCGCGTGCCCATACGCGGGTAATCTACTCGGGTGGCGCCGTCTCGCCGGTCGCGACGCGCCACACCTCGTCCGCCAGCCACTCCAGCCGCTGTTGCGCGTAGTCCAGCTCCGCCGGCGTCATCGCCTTCGCACGACGGACGATCTCGCGCGTATGCGACAGCAGGTCGTCCAAGACCTCCCGCAGGGGGCGGTTGCGCCGACGTTCCGGTGGTTTCTTCGGGCGCGGGCTCATGCCGTCTGGATTCCCAGGGCGCGGTCGTCGGCCTGCTTCAGCTCCTCGGTCGCCGCGCGCGCCGTCGAGGCGACACCATGCTCGGCAAGGTAGTTCTCGACCAGACGCAGCCCCAGGTAGTAGCCCGACCGCTCGGGCAGGACCTTGCCGCTGACGAGGCGCGCTGCGGGACTCATCCCACCCGAGAGATACTTGAGCCGCAAGCCGAGGCCGCGGGCGTCCAGATCGCCCGTGGCGGCGCGACGGAGGAACGCGTCCAGCTCACGCAGGCGCCGATACTGCCGGCGGTTGTAGCCCAGATACTCCCACGGCTCGAACCCGGGGGCGACGGCCTGCGCCGCCGCGACCGCGGCGCCCTCGTTTGCCAGCAGCTCTCGCAGCGTGGCGCGCGAGCCGGTCTCCCAGTAGTCGTAGTACCCGCCCAGCTCTCCGACCAGCCGCCGCAGATCGGCGCGGCTGGTGGGCGCCGTGTAGCGGATGACGTGCGCGACTTCGTGCGCGATCCACAGCGGTAGCAGGTGAGGCGCGAGGCCCATGCCGTAGGTCTGTGCGTTGGCGCGCCCGGTAAAGTGCTCGAGGCACACGAAGGCGATGCCCCGGCCGCCCACCACCAGCTCTCCGGCGTTTGCGGCGCCGACGCCGACGGTGAGATAGAGATCCACCGGGCAGTCCGCTTCGAGCAGCTCCGTCGCGCGTCGCAGTGCGTCCTCGGCAATCGCCACGACGTCGACGTCGTCGAGCAGCCGCGTCAGATCACTGCGGTCGGCCCGCATCGCCGCCGCGACGATCTGCTCGGCGTGAGGCGAGTCGGGGTCGAGCACGTAATTGTGCCAGTAGGCCGCGAGCACGGGGCGGTGGCGATCGAGGTACTCGTGGTATGCCGCGGCGCGATCGGGCGCGGCCATGACCGAGAGGAATTCCGGAACGAGATTGACGAGCATGGAGCCGTTGGCCGTCCCAATCTGGGAAGGCGCGCGCTCCGTGACAAGCGTGCGTCAGCGGACGGTCACCTCGATCGCCGCGGACGTCGACTTGACATTTCGTTGCAGGTCGGTCACCAGCACCGTCACGCGGTAGCGTCCCGCCGGCAATTTGTCGGGCTCGATCACGAGCCGCTCGATCGCGGGTGTCGCAAACGCACTGCGGTCGAACTCGAACACGACCGGTCGCCTGCCACTGAGGAGACGCGCGGGGAGGGCGCGCACCGGCTCGAACCCATAGCGCACGCGGTATTGTGACCGGCCGCTCTGGTCGGCCGTCAATCCGTACACCTCCACGTACGCGGAGAGCGGGGTGCCGGCGGGATACACGAGGTCGGCGGGCATGCCGCGCAAGACCGCGTCACGGTCGAGCAGCGACGCCGCGGGCGCGAGCGCCAGGCTCGACAGGCCAAGGTCCACTAGAGAGAAGCGAGGGATGCTCGTCTCACGGCGCGCGCGCCCCAGGACGCCCGCGGCGACGACGTCCAGCCCCAGCGCGTAGCGCCCGGGCGGGACCGCGAGCTGGAGCAGTCCCGGACCGCTCGCGCGCAGCGGTGTATCGTTGGCGTCCCACAACACGACACCGGCCGAGTCGCCGTTGGCCTTGTAATAGGCGTCGGTGAGGCCGAGCTCCCTACTCTTGAAGAACGCGGTCCAGGCGCGCGCCTCGAGTGGTGCCGGGACGGCCGTGCGGTCGGTGCGGAGCGCCACATTCGTGCTCCACGCCTGGCGCCGGTTGCTCGGCACGAAGATGAAGTCGCCACCGGCCATCTGAGCATCGGTGCTGCCACTGGCACGCCGGAATCCGATCGTGAGCGTCCCTTCCGACGTGTGGTAGAGCCACCCCTCCAGGTCCAGCGCGGAACCTTGCCCGACCTGATCGAGCGGATCGAGGTACCCCAACAGCCGCTTGTCGGGCGGTCCGAGCCGCACGTAGATCAGCCCGCGTGCGTCCATCCCCGCCAGGGCGGAGCTCGTGGCCGCCCCGGGGGCAACGCCCGGGAGCTGCCGCGAGCCCGCGAGCATCTGGTCGGCTGCAAAGCCGGGGTACGGCTCGCCGGATTGTTGCGCCTGTTGCTGCAAGTAGTCCCGCTGCGTCTTCGTGATGAGCGCTCGGTAGCGGGGCGAGGTGTTGTACAGGTTCAAGGGGTGGAGCAGCCGGAAGTTGCGCCGTGCGTACGCGATGCGGCGGAAATGCTCGGCGATGCGCTCGTTGCCCACGGTCACGAGGTTCGCGTCGCGCTTCGCCCAAAACCGCTCGAAGAACCCGCGCCGCTCACCGGGAGGCGTGGCGTCGTGCGTCCGGATCTCCTCCGGAGTCGCGATCATCCATACGGCGTCCCACATGGCACCCGTCGAGTCGACGTCGGCGTATGCGAGTGCGGAGTCGTACCAGGCGTATCCGGCCGAGTCACGCCCGGCGGTGAAATTGGCTTCGGCCCGCGCCAGATAGACCGGCACGCTCGGCTCCGCGCCCGGGCGGCGCCGCAGCACTTCGGCCAACAGCGAATCGGCGCGCTGGGGCTCCTCCAAGGCGATCGCGAGCCCGGCCCGCCGCTCCATCGCGACCACGTCGTCCGGGTGCCGGGCCAGCGCGCGGTCCGCGCGGCGCCAGATCTTTGGGTTGCGGTACACGGTCTCGAACCGCTCCCACACGTCCTGATAGTCGGGCGTGAGCGCCAGGATCCGGATGATCGCCTCCCGAGCCAACACGTCTCCCTCGTCGCTCCTGAGGTAGAAGCCCACTTTCATCTGCCAGTAGAGCGGCTCGGGGTTCGTGGGGGCGAGGCGGGCGGCGGCTCGGAACGCTTCGAGGGCGGCGTAGCGGCCGATCACGGGCCGCACGAACTGCGCGCGACCGACCGCCATCAGCGATTCCGCGCGCGCCGCCGCGGTGTCTTGCAGTACTCCGCTCCCTCCCAGGGCGACGAGCAGCAGGGCGAGCACGGCGCCGTCCTAAGGCTTGGTCCGCAGGTGGCGGCTCATCTCGAAGAGAAACTTGCGCTCGGCGGCGGTCAGGCTCTCGATCCCGGTCGCCGAGATCTTGTCGAGGACGCGATCGATCTCCGCGTGCGCCCGGTCGTCGGGGACCGTCCGCGGCTTCGATTGCGGTGCGCTGCCACCTCGCCCGCGGGCGGCCCTCCCCCGGGGCACCGGCGTCACCAGCACGCTCGGTTCCGATACCCGGCGCAGATGGCGCTCCGCCCGTCCCAGGCGCAAGGCCTGTCCCTTCAGGTACAGGAATCCGGCGACCATGCCGCCCAGGTGGGCGAGGTGCGCCACGCCGTAACCGCCACCGCTGAAGGTCGGGAGGGCGAGCATGAGCGAGACCGCGAAGGCGAACGTCACAAGCCACTTGGCCGGGATCGGCACCGGGAAGGGGAACATGTAGATGGGGGCGTCAGGCCAATGCCAGGCAAACGCGACCAACACGCCGTAGATCGCTCCCGACGCGCCCACGATCGGCGCGCGCATCGGGACGAGCTGCATGAGGAGGAACGACAGCGCGGCGCCACCCATCCCGCACAACAGATAGAACCAGATGAACGCACGGCTTCCGAAGCGGTCCTCGACGGGCCCTCCGAACATGAAGAGGGCCAGCAGGTTGAACGCGAGGTGCAGCGCGCTCCCGTGGAGGAACATGTAGGTGAAGAACGTCCAGGGATGTTTCGCGGCGAGCAGCGGAATGAACCCGAACGTGTTTGCGGAACCCTGCAGGGTGAACAGCGTCACCTGAAACAGGAAGACTATCAGGTTCGCGACGAGCAGGCGTCGCACCCAGGGGGTTAGGACGTACATCCGCGGCGGGCCCATCAAGTCCTCGGTCATCATCTGGCGACGGTGCGTCTCTAGTTATGCCCTCGCGCGGTCCGGTTGTTCCGGGCCAGCTGGCAGATCCGCTCACACAGCTCCGGAAACGGAATCCCGGCCGCCTGCCCGGCCTGGGGAAAGAGGCTGGTGCGCGTCATTCCCGGCAGGGAGTTGGCCTCCAAGCAGAAGATGTCGTCGTCGGGGCTGACGCGGAAGTCGATCCGTGAGTACCCGCCGAGCTTGAGGGTGCGGTGGGCCAAGACCGCGTACTCCTGCAGCTGCCGCGCCAGCCGGGTCGCGATCTTGGCGGGGAATGTCTCCTCGGACATCCCGGGCGTGTACTTCGACTCGTAATCGAAGAGCTCGTGCTTGGGGACGATCTCCCCGACGGGCAAGGGCACATCGCCGAGCACGCCGACGGTGAGCTCGCGGCCGGGAATGAATTGCTCGACCATCACCTCGTCGTCGTAGCGGGCGGCGAGCTGGAGGGCCGCTCCCAGATCCTGCGGCTTCCGCACGAGCGTCAGCCCCACGGACGACCCCTGCTTCGACGGCTTCACGATGGCCGGCCATCCCAGGCCTGTTTTCACGTCGTCCGGAGTCACCGGCGACATGAACCACGCGGGCACCGGCACGCCGGCGGCTCGGAACAAACGCTTCGACAGGTCTTTGTCCATCGCCAGGGCGCTGGCCAGCGGGCCGCTGCCGGTGTAGGGCACGCCGATGACGTCGAGGATCGCCTGGAGGGTGCCACCCTCGCCCGCGCCGCCGTGCAACGCGAGGAACAACACGTCCGAGCCCCGCACCACGGCCAGCTCGGCCAGGCCCTCGGAGAGCATCTTGCGCTCTTGCGCCTCGAGCTCGGCAACCGAGGGCGGCGCGGTGCCGACCGCGCCGCCGAGTACGCTTGCTTCCTCCGCGTCGTCGAGGAGGCCGCTGCAGGTGTCCACGACGTGGACGTCGTGGTCACGGCCCCGCAACGCCGCCACGATCTGAGCGGCGCTGGCGAACGCGACCGCGCGCTCGGCGGTGGCCCCGCCCGTGAGGACGGTGACGCGCATCAGCGGATGCCGGCGAGTTGATGCAGCAGGTCGTACCGCGTGACGATCCCGACGACCGTCCCGTCACGCCGCACCAGCGCCGCCGGCGTGGTGCGCGACAGCAGGGTCGCCAGCTGGGCGACCGGGGACTGGCTGTCCACCACCGGAAAGGGCGGGTCCATCACTTCGCGCACGGGGCTGTCCAGGATCTTCGGCTGTCCGATGGCGCGCGCCATCAGCGCCTGCTCCGAGACCGCGCCGACGCCGTCGCCGCCGTCCAGCACTGGCAGCTGCGACACGTTGTAGGTGCTCATCAGGTTGAGCGCTTGGCGCACCGATGCCTCGGGCGCGACGTGTATCAGCGGCGGGGCGTCGCTGTTCTTCGCCGCCACCAGCCGCCCGACGGTGGGCCGCTCGTCGTCGACGAGCTCGTTC
>WNGK01017552.1_pt1 | contig 14659 bp, 13 predicted proteins | sample 5400601 | NCBI WGS metagenome assembly WNGK01 (sample SAMN13153376, study PRJNA577476) | soil metagenome | isolation source: 60 cm soil or saprolite under Garry oak tree replicate 1 | place: USA:California | collected 2016-06-15 | reverse complement strand
TCTTCAGGCAGGACCTTTGACGCCGGACGGAAGACCCTTCGGAAATTTCGGAGGCGTGATGCGGATCGTCGAGAGCCCTGATTCGGTGGACCTCTACTACGACGTGGGCCAGGGCTCAGGGTTCAATCGCACGATCCCGATCACGAACCGGCGGCACCTGCCAAAAGAGATTCACCAATACTGGGGCGATTCCATCGCCCGCTGGGAGGCCGATACGTTGGTGGTGGACGTCACGAATTTCAGCCAGGAGACCGAGTTCCGCGGCTCGCGAGAAAACCTGCATTTGATTGAGCGCTACAAACGCATTGATCCGAAGACGCTGCAGATTACGACGACCGCCGAAGATCCGACAACTTGGGTGAAACCGTTCACGTTCGTGCAGGAACTGCGGAAGAACGCCGACAAGCCGAACATGGTGTACGAAGGCGGGTGCCACGAAGGCAACTACGGACTGCTCGGCATGCTGGCGAACACGCGCGCCGCGGAGAAGTTGTTTTCCGAAGGGAAGGGTCCTGATCCAGCGCTGGAGGACAACGCGACCGGCGGCGGGGGCGACCAATAAGTCTTCCCGTCTTATGTAGCGCCGGCCTTTAGAGTCTGTGTGGCAACTCGGTAACTCGGGTCTCCCGAGTCCGAAGCTTTAAACGTAGCGCCGCGGCCTTCAGCGCGGCATCCTCGACTCTCGCCTTTAACCGAGCGCCGGGCTTTAGGCCGGCATCTCTTATAGCCTTTCGATCAAGCTATTCGGCCGTGCAAGCCGCGGCGGTGTCATTCTGAGCGTAACGCGGTCCCCAACGCATGCCGCCTTCGCATGCGGTGGGGTGGTGAAGCGAAGAATCCCTCCGATTTTTTCTCTGTGACCTCCGTGTCTCTCTGACTCATTATTGCGCGGGTTTACTCAGCTTCCTCTGAGGAACCTAGCTGATCGCATCGTCCGTCCTGATGTAGATGCGGGATTCCTCATCAGGCCCGCTATGAATCGTCGCCACATTAGCCTCTAGGTTTCTTTGGTGACGTAGGCTCAGCCAAAGCATTTCATTGAGGACACTGCCTTGTTAATGGAAGGAATTGATTGCGAGAACTTGATTGACGAGAAATGTTGCGAATACAAGAAAAGACCAGACGACCGCCGCAATTCGAGGGTTTCCTTTACCAAGCAAAGCGGAGACAAGTCCTACCAATGACAATAAGCCTACGACGATGAGGCCGATTGCGATGAACATAGCCATGACGGCAGGTAAGCCGCCCGCCTCATCCGACTCACGAAGCGGATAGAAGTGCGCTGTTGTCGAGACAACAATTTCAATGGCGAGGGCTACCGCCGGTAATATCAAACCAAACAGCGAGGCTCTACGTCTCCATCCCACGTATACCTCATGCCGGCTCAATACCAACCACCATGTCGCCGTCATGAAGGCGCCTAGGAAAACCTCTGAGACGGCTATGATTCCAGGAAATCCCATTCTTTACCGCCCGAGGAGTAGAGCTGCAAACCCACCTGTGTGTAACATGTCCGAGCTCACCGCTCGTAGAGTTTATCGCCTGTAGGAATTTTTCGCGTGATATCGATCACGATGGTGTCGCCTTCCCAGTGCTTCACCAGTTGTTTCTTGCGCAGATGGCCCAGGAAGGTTTCCTCCACCAGGTCGACACACTTGTATTCCATGAGCTGCGCGTTGGCTTCGAGCTGACGGTACAGGACCATGCTCATCTTCCACGGACGGGCGAACACGTTCGAATCTTCGATGGTCACCTCGTAGCGAAGCGCGTCGGGAGTAATCGGCGTGAAGCGCTCGACGACGTGCAGCGCATCGCTGTGGAAATCACCGGCGCGCGAGAACCAGGTCCGGTCGTTGAAATGGCTGACGTCGACGACCAGTGTGTTGCCTTCCCAGTGGCCGACCGAATGGCCCATCCAGGTGTCGGCGGGGGGCGGGTCGACCGGGTCGAGGTGAATGGTGCGGCTGGCGCCGGCAAATTCGAAGGACATCTCGATCTTGCTCGTGCCCTGCGTGATCTGAAACGGATAGGGCATGTACATCACCCGTGGAATCCCCGGCATGTAGCATCGGACTTCGGGGTCGCGATCCAGCCAGTGTTCGGCATTGTCTTTCTTTTTCGCGGCGGCCTCGGGCTTGTAGGGAATCACGTTGCCTTCGACGACGCCGGGACCGGGCGGCACGCCGCCGACTGAGCCCAGCGCTAGGACCGGGGCGGCCAGCACCGGGACGTCCGGGTACACTCCGGGCTGAGCGACGGCAGGACGCATCGCGTGGGCGAGCAGGTCCCAGTTCGCCGTCGTGGTTGCCTGCCAGATGCCATTCAAGTTGGGGTGGCCGTCTGGGGTACGTATTGGCCGAGTGGCCTGACCGGCGCGCGTGGCCTGGCCGGTCGTGCGGATTACGGCCAAACAAAACACAGCGCCCATCGCGGCGCTGGCAATCAAGGCAGTGGGGCGGTTGAATCCGATTCGCATATTCGAGGTCTCCATGCCGTACGCAATTTCGACATAAGGTAACGAGCTAAGAGCGTCGCGTCAACTAAGCGCGCCTCAATCTTCTGGACAGCAGCCTAGTCCTTGATGATAATGATGCCACCTAGCGGTTTGGAGCCGCGCCAGTTGTCCGGATATGCTCTCCGCCTGGCTGTTGAGGCCGCCGCGAGAGGTGTCAGATGCGCATTCGACTCCTGAAATCGATGGGAGCAGTGGCGGCGATCATCTCGGTACTCGTATTTTTGAAACCGGCGCAGGTGACGGTCGCGCAGGAGGGCCCAACGCCCTCCGTGAAAGCGCCGGCGGCAGCTCAAGTCCTGAAAACGCCGTGGGGCGAACCCGATCTGCAGGGCATTTGGACCGACGAATCGGACACGCCCTTACAGCGACCCGCCAAGTATGCGAACCAGGAATTTTTCACCGAGGCGCAGCGGGCCGAATTGGACAAAGAGCGAGCCGCTCTGCTCGGCCGGGACAGGCGTGTGGAGCGCGGCACCGAGCTCGATGTCGCTGGCGCGTACAACTCGGTGTTCCTGTCCATGAAGCACACCGGCGCGCGCACGTCGCTGATTGTGGATCCGCCCGATGGGCGGATCCCGGCGCGGACGCCAGAGGCTCAGAAGATTGCCGCAGCCGACCGGGAATTTCGCCTGGCCCTGTTGCAAGCGACCGAGACTTGCAAGAACAAGTCGGTGGCCTGTACCGGAGGGAAATACGATCCGACGCACTCTTCGCGGCGCGCCGAACTTCCTCCTCGCTACAATACGGCGCGCATGAATAGGCATGATGGCCCGGAGGATGGCGCGTTGCCGGACCGCTGCCTGACCGGCGGACTGCCCGAATTCGGAACCGCGTACGGGGGGAGCTTCCGCCGAATTGTGCAGACGCCCGGCGGCATCTCGATGTTCTATGACGTGGGCCAGGGGCAAGGGTGGCAGCGCAACATCGTGATGAACGGAAGTTCGCACTTGCCGGCGAACTTCAGCTCGAAAACGGATTTTCAGGGATCGCGCCAGAACTTGCATTTGCTCGAACGCTGGACGCGGACCGGGCCGAACACGCTCGAATACGCCGTCACGATCGAAGATGCGACGGTATGGACGCGGCCTTGGACGGTCAAGCAAGAGTTCACCAAACAGAGCGAGCAAGAGGACAAGATTTATTACGAGCCTCGCTGCGTCGAAGGCAACTATGCTCTCCCGTCGCTGATGAAGGCGGCGCGCGTCGAAGACCTCGCCTTTGCCCAGGGACGGGGTCCTGATCCGGCTACAAAAGACAACGCCACAGATTTTGTGGGCGTCGAAGAAGATCCGTTGCAGTAGAGCTGATAGAAGCAAAAGGAGGACATCATGCGCGGCCGGTTCCAACGTTCGATGATAACGGTCGCCATCGCCGCGGCCGCTGTCAGCGCGATTCTTTCGGTGTCCATCACGCGGACCTCGGCTCAGGCTCCGGCGGCTTCCGTGAAGGCTGCGGCGCCGACGTCTGCCCCGGCGCTGAAAACGGCGTGGGGAGAACCCGATCTGCAGGGCATTTGGACCGACGAATCGGACACGCCCTTGCAGCGCTCCCCCAAGTACGCGAACCAAGAGTTTTTCACCGAAGCGCAGCGAGCCGAATTGGATAAAGAGCGAGCGGCGCTGCTCGGGCGGGATCGGCGTGTGGAGCGCGGCACCGAACTCGACGTGGCCGGCGCGTATAACGCGCAGTTTATGTCCGTCAAGCACACCGGGGCGCGCACGTCACTGATTGTGGATCCACCCAACGGGCGGATTCCGCCGCTAACGCCGGAGGCTCAGAAGATCGCCGCCGCCGAGCGTGAATTTCGGCTTGCACTGCTGCAAGCGACCGAGACCTGCAAGAACAAGTCGGTGGCATGTAACGGCGCGAAGTATGACCCGACGCCCTCGCCGCGGCGCGCCGAACTTCCTCCTCGTTACAACACGGCACGAATGAATCGCCGTGATAATCCGGAAGATGGCGCGTTGCCGGACCGCTGCTTGACGGGCGGGCTTCCTGAATTTGGGGGCGCGACCGGCAGCTTCCGCCGGATTGTGCAGACGCCCGGCGGCATCTCCATGTTCTACGATGTGGGTCAAGGGCAAGGGTGGCAGCGGAACATCGTCATGAACGGAAGTCCGCACCTGCCGGCCAGCATCCGCCAGTGGTACGGCGACTCGCGCGGCCATTGGGAGGGCAATACGCTGGTGGTCGACGTGACGAATTTCAGTCCCAAGACTGATTATCAGGGCTCGCGCCAGAACTTGCATTTGGTCGAACGCTGGACGCGGACCGGGCCGAGCACGCTCGAATACGCCGTCACGATCGAGGATGCGACGGTGTGGACGCGGCCTTGGACGGTCAAGCAAGAGTTCACCAGGCAGAGCGAGCAGGAAAACAGAATTTACTACGAGCCTCGCTGCATCGAAGGAAACTATGCCTCCCCGGGGCTGATGCGGGGACAGCGCATGGCCGAGGCCGCCTTTGCGCAGGGACAAGGTCCCGATCCGGCAATAAGCGACAATGCCACAGATTTTGTGGGCGTTGAAGACGATCCGCTGCAGTAGAACGGATAGGAGCAAAAGGAGGACATCATGCGCGGCCGATTCTCACGCTCGACGATAACGGTAGCTATTGCCGCGGCAGTGGTCAGCGCCGTCCTTTCGGTGTCTATCACGCGGACGTCCGGTCAGGCTCCCGCTGCGCGGCCGGCCCGCGTTGGCGGCAAACCCAACTTCAGCGGCATCTGGCAAGCCAATAACGAAGCCAACTGGGATTTGCAGGCGCACGCGGCGCTTCCCGGCGCCGTCACGCAGCCGGGAACCTATCCTTATGACTACGCACGCGTGCCGGCGGCGCCGGTCCTCGCGCTCGGCGCCGCGGGCGCCGTACCCGGATCGCTGGGCGTCGTGCAGGGTGACGGGCAGATCCCCTACACAGCAGGAGCCTTGCTGATCAAGAAGGAGAATTCGGAACACTGGATTGACCGCGACCCGGAGCTGAAGTGTTACTTGCCGGGCATTCCGCGCGCGATGTATATGCCCTATCCTTTCCAGATCACCCAAGGTACGGACAAGATCCACATGGCCTATGAATTCTCCAATACCGCGCGCACGATCCATTTGGACAAGGTCGCAGGGCCGCCGGACGATACCTGGATGGGCCACTCCGCCGGACACTGGGACGGAGACGCGCTCGTTGTTGACGTCACGAATTTCAATGACCGCAGCTGGTTCGATCGCGCCGGGAATTTCCATAGCGACGCGCTGCACCTGGTGGAGCGCTTCACGCTGATGTCGCCGGATATCATCAGGTACGAAGTGACGATCGAGGATCCCAAGGTCTTTACGCGGCCTTGGCGAATCGCCATGCCGCTCTATCGGCGGGTGGAAGCGAACATGCAGCTTCTCGAGTTTCGCTGCAACGAATTCGTCGAGGAGTTCATGTACGGAGGTCTTCGCAAGCAGCAGTTGGTGAAGCACTGGGAAGGCGAAACCATAGCGGTGGATATCACTCGCAAGGTTCCGAGCGGTGACCGGTTTTACGATTGGTACGGCGGTAAGTAATATGGACGGGCGCCACCTATCCTAAGTGGGATAGTCGAGCCGCCGCGGGCCACGGCGTCCATCTTGCTTCTAAACGCGGCAGGAGGCTGAAGTCGATGCGAACGAAGCTTGCCACAGCAGTCGTCATCGTGGGTCTGGCAATCTGCGGAGGGGCGACGTCTGTGTGGGCGCACCACGCGTTTGCAGCAGAGTTCGACGCGAATAAACCGGTGAGTTTCAAGGGGACGATCACTAAAATGGAATGGGTCAATCCCCACACTTGGTTGCACGTCGACGTGAAGAAGCCCGATGGCACGGTGGAAAACTGGGCCGTTGAAGCGGGCACGCCGAATGTCCTGTTCCGGCGCGGGTTCACTAAGGAATCCTTACTGCCGGGCACCGAGATTGTGGTCGATGGGTACCAGGCGAAAGACGGGTCGCACCGAGCCAACGGCCGGGATCTTACGTTCCCTGACGGACGGAAGTTGTTTCTCGGCTCGTCCGGTACGGGCGCTCCCTATGAGTTGACGCCCCAGAGTAAAAAATAACTGAAGCGGCGCTCGATCTTAGGTGTTGGCGCGCGATTCGTATTTCGAGTCGCGGACCCCGAAGCTTGAGACCAGAGAAAACTGAGTTTCCAATGCGAGGTCGTTTGATACGTTTGTTGCTAGCTTTGGTGCTGCCCCTTTGTTGTTTGGTGACGGCGACTAAAGCTTCGGCATACATGGCGCAGAGATCCAGTGACCTGGAACGTGAGTTTTATGTGATTCCTTCTGAATTTGTTCCAGGATGGACCCACTTCGTCACTCTTCAGAAAACCGTGCCCCTCACGGCGACGTTGGAGGAAGGCAAGAACCAGGGCAGAGGAGGCTCTCTGCTTGGCTTCTTCAGCCGGATGGCAGATTCGTCGTGGAGCACCGGTCTGCACGAATCGCGGTATGCCTATGACCTCATCGAATCGATTCACGTGTGGGCGTTGTGTCTTTTCTTCGGCCTGGCGGTGATGTTCGACCTGCGGCTGCTCGGTTGGACGATGCGGAGCGTACCCGTATCGGAAGTTGCCCGGCGCCTGCTACCCTGGACCGCAGTTGGTTTCGTCATCATGGTCATCAGCGGAGCACTGCTGTTTTCCGCGATACCTCTGCGGTCCTATCAGAATATTTTCTTCCGGACCAAGATGATTATGCTCGTGCTGGCAGGCGTGAACGTGTGGATTTTTCATTCGGGCGTTTATCGCCGGGTGACGACGTGGGAGTTGGACGGCATACCGCCGAAGGCGGCCAGGGTTGCCGGTGCGCTTTCCCTTGTGCTGTGGATCTGCATCGTTCTTTCGGGAAGAATGATTGCGTATAACTGGTTTGACTGCGACAGGCAGCCGCAACGGGCGATCATCAATTACCTCACCAGCTGCGTGCCCGATGGATCGGACCACTGATGTCCCTGCTGGCCTTCTTCCAGTGGTGTGAACAGTCGGGAATCGGCGCGGCGATACGACGATCCTCCTGGTTATTCCCCGTGATTGAGGCTATCCACCTGCTTGGCCTTGGAATGATTGGGGGAGCCGTGTTGGTGGTGGACTTGCGCCTCTTAGGGCTAGGCTTGCGGCGCCAGCCTATCGCACAACTTGCACGCGATGCCCAGCGATGGCTCATCGGCAGCCTGATAGTGATGATCATCACCGGTACCCTGCTGTTCCTGTCCGAAGCGATCAAGTGTTATTACCATGCGGCGTTCTGGATGAAGATGGCGTCACTGTTTCTGGCCATCGTTTTCACCTTTACGGTGCAGCGCAAAGTGACCATAGGCGATGAAGCTCGAATGAGTCCGATTTGGAGCAAAGTGGTCGCCGTGGTCTCGGTCGTGCTGTGGTCCGGTGTGGGCATCGGAGGACGCTGGATCGGGTTTTCGTAGGCGCGGCGTCCAACTGTCGCCAGCCCACAATCAATACCTCATGCCCAGAATTTTCCGCATGGTACTCAGCCTGGATGCAAACGTCAAACACCCATGCCATCCGATCGTGGCCAGAACGCCTTCTCTATTCAGCATCTGACCAATACGGATTGAGGTATCCCAAAAGCCGCTCGCATTCATTTCGCGCCGGCCACGCCGGCAGGAAGCACGATGTTGCGAAGTAGCGTTCAGTAAGATATGGTGTGCAGTTTCTATGAAAATTGCCCTTCGGTCCTGGCACAGTGCAGCCCTTGTGGGGTGAGGCTCGTACCAAGCTGCCAGGAACGCTTCAGTTAATTGACTTGCCGGTGGCGTGACTGTGATCACTAGGGAACAGCTCAGGTGGCTTATCGTCGGTATCCTTCTGATCGCCGGGTTTGCCGGCGCTTCTTCTTGTTTGTGGGCGCAATCCTCAACGACGGGAGCGTTGCGGGGCACCGTTGTGGATCCAACGGGCGCAGTCGTTCCGGGTGTGACTGTCACGCTGAATAACATTACGACTGGGCAGGCGCAAGTAACAACGACCGACGCGAATGGCCTCTATGGATTCTCGTTACTTTCTCCCGGAACCTATGAAGTGGACTTTTCTGCGCAAGGATTCAAGATCTCCAAGGCGATGTCAGTGGTCGTAAACGTCTCGGAGGCCCCCGAGCTTGATGCCCAGCTCGAGGCGGGAGCATCGGAAGAACGCGTGACGTGCCAGTGCCAGCTCAGTCAGACAGCAACGTCCTCGAACGGCACGCTGGTGGACAGCAAGACCATTACGGCAGTCCCGCTGACGACGCGCAACTTCACACAGGTGATGTCGATGTCTTCAGGCTCCGCCGCCGCTGTGAACAATGCCGGACTCTTGGGCGCGGGCTCCCAGAGCGCGAACGTAAATGGCAACACGGACACCGGTCGATATACCGTAGACGGCGCAGCTTCCGCCACGACAGTCCCCAATCCGGACACGATTTCGGAGTTCAAGATTCAGACCTCGCAATATGATTCCGGGTATGGCGCGCGAGTGCCCAATACCAACCTGATTACCAGATCCGGCGAGAACCAGTTTCACGGAGATGCCTGGGAATTCGTGCGCAATGACATTTTCAACGCCAATGCCTTTTTTCGGAACGCGGCCGGGCAGCCCCGTGCGAACCTGAAGCAAAACCAGTTCGGCGGCACGATCGGCGGACCGATCAAGAAAGATAAATTGTTCTTCTTTAGTTCCTATCAGGGAACACGGCAGGTGAACGGGTTGGACCCCGACGCCTCCTTATCCACCGTTCTTCTTCCGCCACTCACCAATGATCGCTCGGCAGCCACGATCGGTTCGCAGTTCTGTCCCACGAATAAGGCCCCCGCCATGCAGTCCAGATATTTGACCTTTGCCGGGGGAGTGCAGGTGGCCTGCGACGGGTCGAACATCAATCCTGTCGCGCTCAATCTTCTTCAGTTGAAGCTGCCCGATGGCAGCTATGCGATCCCCACACCACAAACAATACTTTCCAGCGGAGCAAATGCGGGTCTTGGGTTTTCGTCATATAGTCTGCCTTCCACGTATTACGAAAACCAATACTTGCTGAATGTTGATTACGTGATTTCCAAGAAACAAACGCTGTCGGGCCGGTTCTATGATGCCGCGGCGAACACGGTGAGATCCTTCGGTACCAATTTTTTTCGCTCCCCTGAGACACCGAATACCCCAGGATTCCCGGAGAAAGCAATCGATAAAGACTACATCACAAGCGTAAAACTCACTTCGGTATTGACAAGCAACGTTGCCAACGAAGCTAGGATTACATTTACGCTTGCCAATACCGACGAAACAGGCCCCGGCGTTCCCTCGGCAGCCTCGATCGGTATGACGCCAGCTACCCCCTTGTTTCCGGAGCCGCCGGACTTCGCGATCCGGGGATCGTTGGGAGGCTTTCGAGTAGGGAATATCCACAACGATTACCGGAGCGCTACTAAGACATATTCTGGGGGAGACACGCTTTCCTGGGTTCACGGCAAGCACACCATTCGCACGGGAGTCTTCATCTTCAGACAAGACTTACAAAGCTTCAGCAGCCAATCCCGAGGAAGGATTACCTTTCAGAACTTTACCGACTTTTTGCTGGGCATGAGCGCGGCCCAGAATGGCAGTCCTCAGGGATTCAGCAATATTCAATCTATCGAAGCGAATGTAGGCTTGGGACCGAGGGGCGAAGTCGTACGTTCCTACCGAATCGATCATGGCTCCACCTTCGTGCAGGACGATACAAAAATCACCTCGCGCCTCACCGTCAATGTGGGTCTCCGCTGGGAATATCTTCCACCCTCTTGGGGCCCAGCCGGGGATCTTGGTAATGCCTGGCCGTCCCTCCTGCAGCTAGCGCCTATCCCGCCGGCGTCCGGCACGTATGTAGGAACTACTGTGCCTGCCAATTACAACCCCAACCAGATCAACCCCTACACGGGCCAACCGTTCGGACCACCCCCAGCAGGAGTATTTATCCGCCCGACCAAGAGCTACTATGCGAATGATGCTCCTCTGGACAGTTTCGCTCCGCGGTTCGGTCTCATTTGCCCAACTTTTTAGCGATACAGGCGCCAGCAATAGTGCGTCCACACTGCAGAAGCCATTCCCTACCACGACCCTGGGTTTTGTCCTACGAACGCCCACGTCGCGTCTTACTGACCGGGTAATCGGACCGGATTTCCGGATTCCGAAACTGCAACAATGGAGTCTGAACGTCCAATACAGATTCTCTCCCACCTTGGCGCTCGACCTGGGGTATGTCGGATCGTACGGCAACAACCTGTTGCTCGCCTATCAGTCGAACCAACCGCTGGTGGCCACTCCCGGCCATCCGGTGAACTGCGGGCTGCCGAATACGCCAGCAGGTTTGGGAGTGAGTGCGGCGGTTTTTGCCACCCTGGGCGTCGATGCAGCGGGCTGCGCCACCACGAATACGTCTGCCAATGCCTACCTGCGGGTACCGATCGTCGGCGAGACACCGACTGCCTTGCAAGCACACCAGTCTCTCGGGGCTTCCTGGTACCACAGCGCGCAGGCGACGCTGCGACAGCAGGTTTCTCATCGTCTAAGCTTTCAATTTGCTTATACCTTTTCCAAGGCCGAGGCCAATACAACGGTTTACAACGACCAGAGGAACCTTAATCTAGATTGGGCCCGCACGAGTTTCGATCGTACACACCGCGTGATCACCAACTTCAGCTATGATTTGCCCATCCTCCGGACGAAAGGATTCGGGGGCGCCATGCTGGGAGGTTGGTCAATTTCCGGGATCGTCATCGTGCAGAGTGGACTACCGATGTCTCTGACCGACCGCAACGGCGGTTCCGTCTATGGTTTCGCCGGACCCGCCACGATCACACTTTGCCCGGGCGCGACCTACAAAGATCTCGTGACCTCCGGCACTACCGGGTCTCGTTTGCGTAATTGGATTAATAAGTCGGCGATCTGTAATGCGCCCGCAATCGGCTCCGACGGCTCCTTGGGTTACGGGAATGCTGGTCAAAGCATTGCCAACGGACCGGGACAATTCAATACGGATATCTCCATCGGCAAGACCACCACCGTGGGCGGCCTGCGGGAAAACGCACAACTGGCTTTCCGCGCCGAGTTCTACAATGCTCTTAATCACCCCCAATTCGCCAATCCTGGCACAACTTTCGGAACGGCTACATTCGGCGTTATCACCCAAACGTCGGTCGCTCCTCGGCTGATTCAGTTCGGTTTGAAGTACGTTTTCTAGATGTGCCGGGCATCCTCGCGCAGGGTTCTCATTTGAGGTGAGACGAAGGTCTACCGATACCAGCCTCGACCCTCATCGCAGTATCGACGACGCGGCCAGATCGTTTGCAAACCGCCGCAGAACAGCCGTCAGACTTCGAAAGCGGGTGTGCCTTAACTCTTTTTCGTCAGCTCGTTGTAAACCACAGTTGTAAACGACGGGAACTGTGGCGCGCCGGGAGCGGCGGGCGTATCGGTTTCACCGAGCGCCTGTTTGACCTGGTCCAATGATTTGCCCGACGCGACCAGCTTCTTGATTTCTTCGCGTCTGGCCTGCACTTTCGCGAGCCTCTGCTGCACGTCGGCCTTCGTCTGCAAATCGCCATGGCCAGGAACGTAGGTGTCCGCGTTCAGCGAGGTAAGCCCCTTTACCGTCTGAATCCAGCCTTCTGAGGAGCCATTCTTTTCCGCATGAATGAGCGTATAGGGCTGGTTGGTGGCGATGATGTCCCCGGTGAATACGATTTTTTGTTCTGGCAGGTAAACCATCAGATCACCGCTGGTGTGCGCGGGCACGTAATGGAGCAAATTGAGCTTCACGCCGTTGATGGTCAGATTTTCCTTATTCGCCACAGTTTTATTGGGCAGGCGGTCTTGCGGGGCCGGATTCCGCGAACTGGCGGATGCCTCCATCTCCTTCTTGCAGTTTTCCTGGGAAATGATGGTCAAACCGGCCGGAAATGCGGCGAGCCCGTTTACATGATCGCCATCGCTGTGCGTGAGGATGACGGTGGTCACCGGTTTAGGCGTGATTTTCGCGATCTCGGCGAGCATCTCCTTGGCGGATGCCGGAGTCGTTTTCGCGTCAATCACGATAACGCCGTCCTTGCCTACAATGATGCCGGTATTTCCTCCGGCGCCTCCTTGCGTCCAGTACACCCCGCCATTCAGGGGCTTCACCGAGAGCGGCGGGGGTTGCTGCTGGGCATTCGCGAGGCTGGTAAACGCAACCGCGGCGAGAGCAATCGCCAAGACAAGACCAATTTTTTTAGCTGTCATCGGAAGTTTCCTTTCCTCCACTAAATTTCTCGTCGGAGATAACGGGCCAGGCGGATTTCCTGATCAGCGAGCATTTTACGCCTAGACAATCCAGCGCACAATCGGCTGCCTGGACTGGACAGATGCTATTTTTTGCTCACCGACTTTTGAACTGCAAACACGGTGATGGTGGGATTCCCACCGATGACTTCGGGCATCCTTCTTGTACTGATGACTCCGCCGTCTCCGGAAACAACGGCGACGCGCTGCACGTTATGGGCGGAATAGGTGATGACGCCTCCCTGGATGGAGTCTCCTAAATTCTGGCGGAGAAGAACCTTGCCCGAGCGAGCATCGAGAGCGTCGAAATAACCGCCCGTTTCGCCAGTAAAGATGAGGTTGGAAGCGGTGAGTGCGATGGCAGCGACCAGCGGAGTGGGCGACTCGTACCGCCAGCGCTCCCGGCCTGTGGCGGCGTCAAATGCCGTGATCCGGCCACGAGCTTGGGGAAAAGGATCGTGATCGATGGGGCCGCCGAAATACGGCCCTTCGCCGGCATTCGCCTTCTCGGCGCTGGGCGCCTCCGTATCCTTGAAAATCTGCGAACACCACTGATCGTTACTGGGCACGACGAGCAGGTTGAGCCTGGGATTGTAGCCGGCGCTGTTCCATTCGCTGCCGCCCAGCGTTCCGGGGCAGACGCGAATCGCAGTGGTGCTGATCGGCGCCTCCGCGTTGAGCCGCGTGGTGAAAGGGATGCTGTAGAGAACCTTGTGTGAGTCCCGATCGACCACGCGGAGAACGCCATCTTTGCCCGTCGTAGCAATGGCGGTATGCGCGTCTATTTTAAAGATGGGATTGACGTGCGTGACGTCGTAATCATGGACATCGTGAGGGAGGAACTGATTGTACCAGGCCAAGCGGCCTGTCTTGGCGTCGAGTGCGATGATCGAATTGGTGAATAGATTCGCACCCGGCCGCGCATCATCATAAAAATCCGGCGCAGGATTGCCACCGGAAACGTAGAGCAAATCCTTTTCGACGTCGTAGGAGAGGGGAGTCCAAAGCGCGCCGCCGCCATGCTTGCGCGCGTCCGGATCAGGTCCCCAGGTATCCGCGCCGAGCTCACCATCGGCGGGAATAATATTGAACTTCCAGACCTCGTCGCCATCGGCCAATCGAAAGGCGCCGATCCACCCATTGGCCGCGGACTCTGATCCGGCGGGGCCGATGTAGATCAAATCGCCGTACACCAGCGGGGGCATACTGATGAAGTAGCCCTGGTTGGGATTGGCGATTTGCTTTGCCCAGAGCAGACGGCCGCCGGCGGCGTCGAGGGCAATCAGATAACCATCCGCGGTGCCACGAATGATTTTTCCGCCGGCAATGGCGGCGCCCCGATGCGCACGCACAGAGTCGCGGCCTCGCGGCTGCCACTCATAGGTCCACAGCACGCGGCAATCGGCGGCATCGAGAGCCACGGTGTAATGTTCGCTGGTGGCATAAAGGACTCCGGCGGAAACGATAGGCGCAGTTTCCGAAGGCACTTTTTCGGGAAATGTGTAGGAGCAAGCCTTTGCCAGTTGGTCCACATTTTGGGGCGTGATCTGACTCAAGGGGCTGTAACGTGTGCCACTGAAATCGTGATCCACATAGGTCCAGTCGCCATCGGTCTCCGCAGCTTTTGAGGTGAAGGACGAGCCTGTGAGGCCGTGGAACGCGATGGAGCCGAGCGAGACGACCGCCACGATCGCGAAAAGAAGGCCGAGCCATCGGGCGGTTGCTGCCCGTAGGCGAAACACGCCTTGGGTCATGACTTTTGCCTCCTGTTAGCAGGGGGAGAAATCGCGCAATTTGGTGCCGCAAGACTGTAACGAGATCGCGTATATGTCAAGCGACTCGATTTCG
>WNGK01012311.1_pt1 | contig 14661 bp, 13 predicted proteins | sample 5400601 | NCBI WGS metagenome assembly WNGK01 (sample SAMN13153376, study PRJNA577476) | soil metagenome | isolation source: 60 cm soil or saprolite under Garry oak tree replicate 1 | place: USA:California | collected 2016-06-15 | reverse complement strand
GGCATCGATGACGCCGAGCGATTGTCCGAGATTTGCCGTCCGGTCGGCCGATGTCACGTAGTACCGGTTATCTCCAGGGTTGTACCAGACTTCATCGCCGCCTCCCACTTGCGTAATGCTGGATATGATGTGGCCGTCAATGGCACTCATGATGTAAGCGGTGCCGCATGCGACGGCCAGTATGCGTTGAAACGGCCCGAGCGTCAGACCATTTACGCTAGCGTTGCAGCTGCGATTGATGATGAACCTTTTGGTGACCCTCATCCTTCTGGGATCAATAACAGCGACATAAGCCGGAGACCCGGGAACGGTGAGCAGAAATCGATGCAGTTGTGAATCCCATGCGGGTTGTTCCAGCCCATCCGCATCGGGGAACTCGATCTTCCCAAGAACACTGTAGCTGTCCGCAGAAACGAAGGTCGCCTTCGGCGGGTGAGCCGCGTCGCTGGCGATGAGAATGACGCGCTCGATCGGATCGTATGCCAGCTCGTCTGCACGGCCATCGGCTACAGCATTGCCAAGAGGTACGGTGTGACCAATCCTTGGCGGGCTCACATTGAGATCCACTGCCTGCAGAAGGCTGTTGCCGTCTCCGACCCAAAGAAAATTGTCGGGCGTCACGACGACACCGTTCGGACCTCCGCGCCCTCCGTTGGCCCCGAGCGCTCCGACAAAACCCGGAACAGAATCGACGTAGACATCGTTCACGGCATCGACGATGTGGACAGCGGCTTTGTTTCTATCCGCAACATAAAGCCGTCCTCTCGCCTGGTCGACAAACAATATGTCTACAGCGCCGACACCTCCAGGAACAACGATTGCGCCGATCGCATTGACCGGACCATCGAACTGCATTGCCTTCACAAGCGGTACAGCGCTTATGACGGCGAAAGAGAGTGAGAGACCCAACCACACACAACGTATCAATCTCGATTTCATTGAATTCTCCCGCTCGTGCGAAATAGAAATTTCGGCACCTGCTCTTTATGAATCTCAGTTGCTTGGTGTTTCTATGGAACCGGGTGGAACAAAGCAAGCCTTTGTATACCAGTCTCGGTGCTTTAGTCCAGGATTATCGAGAGATAAATAGAATTTAATGCGAACTTAATCCCCGGCGGGCTGCATCACCTGGCGCTGGACTCAGTGCGTCACTTCAAATTTGAAGTGCAGAGCCGGAATCTTGTTTCCCGGATGGTCATCGGCATAGGTGAGTTGCGGTATCCGATACAGCAGTTGAGTCTCTTTCGGTGGTCCCTGGTAGATGCCGGGGAAAAGATCGATCAGATGTTCGCCGGGTTCACCTGCAGCTTTGAAATTGATCACCACGTCGCCCTGGGTATTGAAGCCGCAAGCATATCCCATGTACGCGTTATCGTAGGTCGCGGCAAAAATATTGTCGTATTCGGTCCAGCCGACGCCCTTCAGGTGAATGGTCACTGGCGTTCCCGCCGGTCCAGAAGTCGGCGTCATACTGACGATACTGGTTTCTATGGCAAAGTAAGCCCGCGCCACGGGCTTTCTCCCGTCGCGGAGTTCGAGCGCATGCTGCCCACCAAGATCTTCCGGCACAATCAGAGGAAATTCGATTCTGCCATCCTTGGCAACTTCGACCTTGCCAATGGCGGTTTGCTGCGGCGCATACCCGTTGCCACTCACGCGGCTACCGACGTAGCTTTGCCAGTAAACGTCCAGAGTGGAGTTCGGAGGAAAGCCTTCACCGGTGAGCTTGGCATGAGTACCGACCGGACCCTGCGAGGGCTGGAGGCGCAGTTTGGCGTTCGGTATTTGAATTTCCGTTTCGGGCAACGCGTACGTTGAGTAAGGCTCCGCATAAGTAGCGGGCCCGGGGAACCTGCCTGACGTGGTCTGGAACGTGAAATCCGGACGGGGAAGGTAGGCGTTCGGTGCCTGCTGAAAATTCAGATAACTCTGCCCCTGCCAACCCGTGTAAATCTTCACGGGATGATCCCCGACAGGGCCGACTGCTCGAAAGCGAGCGACCGCAGAACCTTTGGTGCCGACGGCAGTAATGAATCCAACTGCGCGATTATCCCAATTCAGCACCCATGTGTTCTCCATCGTCCGCCAGCCGAGCCCTTTGACGCGGAGCTCGATCGGCGTTCCGATCGGACCCGACAGCGGGGTCATTTCGAAGTTCTGAGTGACTTCGATGCCGTTTTGGGCAACCGTTTTATCATCGATCATTGCGACGACGTCATGAACACCGCCGTAGTCTTCGGGAATCGTAAAGCTCGCGTTGAGACGGCCATTTGAGTTAACAGGAAATTTGCCGAGCGATGACGTCGTTTCGGAATATTTCTTTCCACGAAAATAGTAATAATCTTCGATCACCCAGCCGCCCGTGACTGTGCTCCATTTGAGATCAACTATTTTCCCCGCGGGTAAGTCCGACGCTACTGCCCTTACTTTGGCTCCAACAACGGGTTTCTCGTATGTCAGATCCAGCCTCTGGACCGGCGCGTCCGGTTTGGCGGCGGCCTGCAAGGTGTCCGCAGATGGTGCAGACGAAGTTGAACGCGAACAGGAACACGCGGCCAAAATCAGTATGAGGATTGCGAGACGAAGCGGACTAGTCATAAGAATTCCTCGATGTTTACCTCGGGACGGTCCCCTCGCCTCGATTACTGAACGATCGTCACCCAAGACGGCTCGCCCCCCTGTGGTGTCCATTCGGCTGTCCGGCCGAAACGATCCCGGGCTGTCGCCGAATAATGGACGGTCCCCGTTGGAGCATCATTGGGAACTTTCCACTTTGCAGTCCATTGATTCGCCCGGACCGGCATGGTCCCTCCGCCATCCGGATTTTTCTGCGGTACGCCGCGATACAACGCGGGTATATCGTAGGTCTTCCCGCCGTGTTGAATGTGCACGACAACCTGAGCCGAAGGCTCCGGCTGATTGGTCCCTCCATCTAGCGCATACAAGCGGAACCCAACCGGTTCTCCCTTTTTGAATCGATTCTTTACGGTACAGTTTTCAGGATGTGGCGGTGGCTGGAAGACAGCGATATCCCCCCACAGAATGAGTTTCCCTACCGGCTGCGTCGCTTGTCCGGCCACTTGGGACGTCGCCAGCATTCCGAGCGAAATCCCGGCCACAATCAATATGATTACAGAGTAGGTCCTATTCATAGCGCAACCTTAGTTCATACGTCGGAGTCTTGTCTAGATTTTTGCTCGTTTTGCTCGCAGAAAACTGGACGAAATCCTTCAGTTCGGGTAATCTTCAATGCCTATGAAACGACCTTCTCGAATTCTGGCGCTTTCGCTCTCAGTTGTACTACTAGGAATCCTGGCAATCCTGGTGGCTGCACCCCTTGCGGGTCAGTCGAAGGCTAGCTCCGAAAGGTTGATCCTCTCGGGCGATATCGTGTACTTCTTCGGCCCGGGTAAGCCGCGCAACTGCACGATGAGTAATCGTTTCAAACGCGGCGAACCCGTCGGGTTCCGGATGACTGCGATCAATCCGGCAACCGGCAAGCGAGATCGTGCGACTCAGCTTGTGCTTCACTTGGCGTACGGCGGCAAGACCTACGATCTTCCGATGCGCGATCGTCAGACCGTGCAGCAGCCGGAACGTGAATTCTGGGTGCTGAAATGGATCGTCCCCGAGGATGCTCCAACCGGAATCGTGCGCTATAGCGTAACGGCTAAGGATCCAGAAGGCCGGACGGGCGAATGGAAACCATTCGACGTCGAAGCCTCCCAGCTCACGATCGTGGATAATTAAGCCGGGGTTCTAAGATCGCTCTTCCGAAAATCCTCGTGGCTCATGCCGAGGCGCCCAGTTCATGCAAACGTTTCGTGTGGTACCGAATCAGTGCGCCGCGGGTGGCGTTCGTCCAGGTAGTCTTCCCCCCAACTCTTTGTATGGAGTCGCCGTGCGCAGAAGTAATAACTGGTTCGTAAGGGTTTCGATTTCACTGTAAGCTTCAGCTGTGTCCGACGCGGTACTTCGATGACGACGACGTAGACAGGGATGCTTTGTCGGAAGGTGGGCCGCATCCGCAAGGTAGGGGATGCGCCAAAACCTGGAAGAAATACCAGCTTCTCCATACCAGTTACTTTTCCCGCGCACAAATATTTGCGAATGGTTCATCACTAAACCCAACGTCTGGAACTGCAATCTGCGGTGGTATCAAAGGCGTACTGACCCGGCCGGTTCTGTGAGCTGCTGCAAGGATTTTCCAACGGAAAGAAATTCATGCGCGTCTAACGAAGTACTTTGATCTGACAGCGTGCGGTGGAAATCGAGTACCTCAGGCGGGCGCTTCAAGTGCCACCTCAGTTCCAAAAACAGTGGTGAGATACGCCGAACGACACTGTGACAAAAGCGGATCCTAACGTGCCAGACTTTCGCTTCGTAGCTGCACATCTTCGAATGTTTTCCTGGATCGTTAACTAGCGGCCTTCTGCAAATTTCAGATTTCAAAGTTCTGAGGAGGAACCTCGATGACGAGAACAGTTTCAATTCTGCGGTTTGTCCTTTCGCTTTTGGTCTTTACGGTTTGTTCTTTGGGTGCCGCCTTCGCGCAAACTCCACCGAATATCTGTGATCTCATTGATCAGCTCGGCATTCCAAAGCAGCTCAACGCGCACGCTTACGAAATCCTCGTGGCCTGTGGGCGGGTGCCACCGCCGCCACCCGCACCAAGTAGCAGCGCTGTAAGTTTTTCTAACCCGACCAATCTAGGCGGGGTTGACCAGGATGTCGTGCTCGGTGGAGAAGGAACGTATCCGCATGTGACTCAATCCGAGACGCAAATCTGGACTGAGGGAACCACGAGCGTTGTCGCCTACAATGATTCGCGCACAGCAGGTTCCTGTTACGCAGGCGCTTCGTATTCGACTGATCGTGGCGCGACGTGGACAGATATGAATTCACGACCGTTCTGCTCCGGCCATGGCACCAATTTTGGTGATCCGGTACTTGTCTACGACAAGAAACATACGCGCTGGCTTGCGGGCTTTCTCGCAACCGGCTGCGGTGGTCAAGGAATCGGTATCTGGAGTTCCGCCGATGGTATCAACTGGTCCGCAGGGTCATGCGCACACACCGGCAGCTCTGATGACCGCCAGTCGGGCTGGGTGGATAACACCCCAACCAGTCCGTTCTACGGCCGTGTTTACCTGACATGGAACGATTTTGCCCTAGGTCAATTTATCTTTGTCACCTTTTCTGATGACGGAGGTGTGACGTGGAGCGGTGCGGTACAAGTGGAATCGAATGCTGCTTTCATCCGCAATGTCCAGGTGACGACCGGTCCGAACGGAACCGTATTTGTTGCCGGCATGGATGAAGGTAGTGGTGGTTTAAGCTCACGCTTGAACTATGTCTTTCGTTCCACCAATGGTGGTACATCCTGGTCGCAGATCCAAATGGGTTCCTCCTTTGCGGCTCCGGGCTCATCAACGTGCGGCTATTTTGCGGCGATGTTTCCTTCCTACTGGCGGCACATGGGTTGGGGCGATATCGGTGCCGGACCCAGCGGAGTCATCCACTACGCGTACGCGCAACACGGGGCCGGCACGGACACGGGCGACATTTACTATACACGTTCGACCGACGACGGTCTTACCTGGAGTGCGGCCACCAGACTCAATACCGACAGCGGAATCCGGTTGCAATGGCAACCCGCATTATCGGTGTCCCCGGCAGGTCATGTGTTCGTGAGTTGGTATGACGCCCGCAATACCACCGGCAATGATTACGAACGCTGGGGAAGGCTATCCAACGACAACGGCGTAACATGGCAGGCGGATGACGTGATTAGTGATGCCTCCAGTCCTCTTCCGCTTCAGCCCGACCCAAATGTGCAGCCGTGTTATGCCGGAGATTATGACCGCAGCTTTGCCGATGGTACTGCTTTCTTTATTTCTTGGGTCGACGGCAGAACCCTCATCAGCGGGAACTCTCAACAGGATGTTTCCCAGGCGGTAACGTCAATATCATCCGTGACTCAATCACCATTGCCACCGCTACGGACACAGGTGCCTATACAGACAACATCGGAGCTAAAGGGAACAATGACACGTACGTTTACCAGGTTTGCAGAGTGGAGACTGGAGAATGCTCTAACCTGGCAACAGTTAAGTTCGGGACCAAGTAATAGGCCGGCACCAAAGGTCACAAGGGTCACAAAAGGCGTAAAAGATTTTTAGGCCTTGGGGCCCTTTGTGCCGATCCACGAGACCGAAGCACGATCACTATCGAAGATATCCTGACCGAGCAAGCGCTGGAGGAGGCGTTTGTCTGGTTGTGCCGGCGTCGGCGGAACTATCCTCCGTCCGCCGATATCTGGTCGCCGACGGCTGCTGCTTAGTTATTCGACTTTGGCGGATACACCGGCAAAAGGACGCGGTTGCCAAAGGCAGCTTTGAGGCCCTCGATGGCGCAATTCTCGTCGCCACCGCCGCCGGCGCCGCCACCCACGCCGATTGCGCCGATCATCTCACCGTCAACAACGATGGGGATTCCTCCGGAGTTGGTAAAGAAACCGAACTGCACCAACTGACGTGGAGTTCCGCTCGGATCGTTGCGCAGTTGAGCGTTGGGAAGCGAGGTCGGCCGCCGCGTCTGCAACGCCGTTTGCGCCTTCAGCATAGCCGTGTGCATGTTGGGATAAATCTGACCGTCGCCGCGCTCCTGATGAACGAACTCCCCATGCGTATCGAGAATGTAGATGGACGCGGTGCCGCCTTTTGCCGCTGCCCAATCACGACAGGTCCGCGCAATCTTCTTTGCGGCTTCGCCGGAAATCTGACTGCCGTCGAAAATGTTCGCTGCGGCCTTTCCCGACACGACGAATTCCGGAGGCAGCGTTGACTTCGGCGCGGCGCCCTGCGGCAGTTCGAAACGCGGAACCGGCGCATTGCCACGATTCGCTGCGGCTCGCGGAGGCAGATCCTGCAATAACGGCGGTTGCGGCCCGAGCACCTCGGTCATCGCCTTGTGCGCGCAGATTTCGTCGCTCCAGCCCTGAGCTACACGCGGCGCCGAACCTCCAACACCGATGGCGCCGATCAGTTGATCGTTGACAATGATTGGAAGCCCGCCCGAATTGGGGAAGAATCCGATTTGGATCTGCTGCAATTCGGAATCCGGATTCTGGAGCACCTGATTCATGCGAGCCTTGCTGGGCGCTCGGGTCAAAAGCGCCGTACGTGCCTTCATTTCCGCGGTGACGATGTTGAGATAGCCCTGCCCGTCCATGCGATGCATGTAGACGTGGTTGCCTTCGTTATCCAGAATGTAAATGCTGACCGCGACGCCTTCCTTGCGCGCGAGGTCCTCGCATTTTTCGGCAATCCGCTCAGCGGTTGCCAGGTTGATCGTGCCGAAGTCGTGAATCTTCTTGGCGGTCTCGCCGCCAACGACGAATTGCGACGTCGAACTCTGCGCCGACGCCGTGGCCGCAAGCGCCAACACGGCAAAAACTAATGCCGCAACATGGAAACATTTCATCATTCCCTCCTTATCGGAAGACGTTTTAAGTCCCGCTACGGATAATGTCGAATCCACGAGGCCGTCCCGTGGAGTCGACGTAATCCATTACGGGACTGATCGATTCGCTTCGTGGATTTTGCCTCGAATCTCAGGCCAGTACAACCTCTCAATGATTTCCTGCCGCAACCTCGTTCTTGACGACCTTTCCGCCCTTCATCACAAATTTGACTCGTTGAAGTTCGGTAATGTCGGTCAATGGATCGCCGGATACGGCAATCATGTCGGCGAATTTCCCCTTGTCGATTGATCCGATGCGATCCTGCCATCCCAGCATTTCCGCGTTATTCATCGTTCCTGCCTGGATGGCGGCCGCCGGTGTCATGCCGGCGCGCTTGACGAGCCACTCGAATTCGTTGGCCTGTATCCCGTGCGGAAAGGGATCGCTATCCACCCCGCTGCCCACGAGTATCTTGAGTCCCTTGGTAGCGACCGCCATGCGAACTGCCTTCTCGAAAATGGGAATGATCCGGTATTTGCCTCCGGTGTTTTTGGCATCGTTATCGTCCATGGCCGGAATGGTGTAGCGCACGAAGGTTGGATCATAGTAGAGGCCCTTCTGCACCATCGTGTTGAGCTGGGCCTGAGTCAAACCAAAACCATGTTCGATGGTGTCGCAACCGGCATCGATGGCATTTTGTAATCCCTCGCCGCCGTAGACGTGGCAGCCTGCCTTGCGTCCAAGGTGATGCGTCTCATCAATCAGCGCTTGCATGACAGGCATCGGATAAGTCACCACGTACTTCGCTTCGCCCTCCGGGGTGAACGAGTACGCACCCGCCGGATACAGCTTGATCCAATCCGCGCCGCCTTTGACCTGCGCCTGCACCGCTCGGCGCGCATCCTCAACCGATCGAACCACGGTGCTGGCTAAAGGATCATCCGGAGATGCTGGATTCGGCGGCCGGGCACCCCAAACAATCCCGAGAGTCGCCACCTGATAGCGTGGGCCGTCCACGCGGCCTTCATTAATTGCATCGCGAATGAGAACGTCGCCGTATCCATTGCCATGCGTGCTCATGTCGCGGGCGCCAGTGAAACCGGCAAGCAGGTTGGTCTGCACATTCGACAACGCGATGAGCATGGAGTTATCGGCGGTCTTTGTTTGCGACCGGTTGTTGAACATATGCGTATGCGCGTCAATCAGGCCGGGCAGAACCGTCGCCTGACGGAGGTCAATCACGCGCGTCCCGGCCGGGACCTTGACCTGACCCTCGGGCCCTACGTCCATGATTCGATCGCCTTGGATGAGGACGAGCTGTTTGGTCAACATCCGGCCGGTCTTGCTGTCAAACAAGCGGCCCGCGCGGAGGGCCACGGCTTCTGGAGCAGAAGGACATTTGTAATAGCCGACCGTAGGCGTACCCACGCACGGTTGAGGACCCGCGCCTCGCCAAGCCCGATCGCGGGACTCTTGAGGGGCCCGAGCCTGAACACTGACGATCATGGTTATTAAGCCGAACGCCGCAGCTAAGAAGCACTTGAATCGCATAAGGAGACCTCCGGGCCCAGAAACTATCCCCCTCCCGAAAAGGTTGTCAAGATAACAAGTGCGTTTGTAACTGTAGAGGCGCTCTATGAACGGGTTCCAAAACTTGTCAAATGTCGAATGTCTGTTGTGCGACGTGTAGTGTAGTTGTCAAAGCGCCACATGACCTACTGACCAGACAACCAAATTCTTAGTTGAAAATGATTTAGTCATCAGGTCATCTCGTCAATGGGTCGTTTTTACAAGTTCATCGCACGTCGAACAACAGACATTCGACATTTGACAAGTTCGGCCGTCGTTCATTTCTTCAGAGCTTCATGGATCTACAGTTGTATGCGGATGGCCCGATACTTGGCTTGGAAGTGAAGTCGAAGAATTATATGCTTCGCGTTAACCACCATGAACCTGTATCTCGAAACAAAAAGCAGCACGAGTAGTACGAGTAAAAGGACAAGCACCAGCAGGCTCGCAGCAGCCAGCGCCGTGGGAACGACGCTCGAGTGGTATGACTTTACCGTCTACAACACACTCGCCGCATTGATCTTCAACCGTCTTTTCTTCCCATCATTTGATCCGCTGGTAGGAACAATTCTGGCGTTCTCGACTTATGCCGTCGGCTATATTTCGAGACCCATTGGCGGCCTGGTCTTCGGACATCTCGGGGATAAGCTCGGGCGCCGCTTCGTTCTTTTCGTGACCGTCGCAATCATGGGGCTTACAACGGCCTTGATGGGCCTGCTTCCAACCTACCTGTCCGGCGGCATCCTGAGTCCGATCCTGCTTGTGACATTGCGCTTCGCGCAAGGTATCGCGTTGGGAGGAGAATGGGCCGGCGCGGTTCTCATATCGGTGGAACACGGGGATCAGCAGAGACGTGGACGAAATGCTTCATTTACCCAACTCGGGCCGGCGCTGGGTACTTTGTTGGCCACTGGTTGTATCGGATTAATTACGAATCTTCTTTCCCCTGACGACTTCCTGGCGTGGGGATGGCGCGTACCTCTTCTGTCCAGCCTCATATTGGTTGGTTTCGGCGTATGGATCCGTCTAAGCGTCGATGAAACGCCTATGTTCAAGGAACTGGAGGAAAGCGGTGCCAAAGCAAAAACGCCGATCGCCGATGTGCTGAGGCTTTTTGGGCGACGGCTCCTGATCGCCGGCGGTGTGCGAGTGGGTTCGGATGTGCATTATGCCCTGATCGCCGTCTTCTCGCTGACTTACGTCACCACTGTTCTGAATCTGCCGCGAACGTTGGCCTTGACGGCGATCATGATCGGGACCGTCTTCAATGCCGTGGCGATTCCATGGTGCGGAGGTCTTTCGGACCGTATCGGACGCCGTCCCGTCTACGCGGCCGGCACAGTACTGGCAATGCTTTGGGCATTCGGTTTTTTTATTCTGGCCGATCGTGCAAATGGCGTTTCGATCGTGATGGCGGTTGTCATCGGATACTTGATCCATGCGCTGATGTTTGGTCCGCAAGCCGCCTTCGTGACCGAACAGTTCCCTACACGCGTGCGTTATGCCGGCTCGTCGCTGGCTTATACGCTGGCCGGCATCCTTGGAGGCGCATTCGCACCGCTGACAATGGCGAGTCTGCTACAGGTTTATCGCACCACCACTGGAATATCGTGGTATATCGTAGGCACCTTGTGCGTGACGCTTGTGGCTCTCTTGCTGGCGCGCGAGACAGCGAAACGTCCTTTGGAACAATGAACGGAGTTGCGGGTCAATGACAGGAAAAGCCAAGTACCTGATGATCGTCAGTATGGACGTGGATCCCGAGCACGAAGCGCTCTTCAATGAAGTCTACGACCAGGAACACATTCCAAACTTGAGCAAGGTTCCGGGCGTGCTTGGGATTACGCGTTATAAACGGCAAGAGCTGATCATGAATCTCGGCGGTGAGAGAAGGATCATGCGCGCTGAAAACGAGCCGGCATACACCGTCATTTACGAGCTTGAAGATCCCGCCGTCCTGACCAGTCCGGAGTGGGGCCAGGCTGTCGAGGCAGGCCGCTGGCCGGCCCAAGTCCGGCCGCATACCAGAAATCGCCATCACGTCCTATTGAAGATCATGGGATAGGCAGAATAAGGGCTCTCGCAAAGCCATACACGAATTTTACACTGGGCTCTCATTCCGCGGACCAATCACGTTCGAGCCCAAGGCTGAGCCCGACACAATTGGGCTCGCCATGTCCCGCCTGAGCTTTTTGTCCCGCAGGCCCTTCGTTTCCGTGATCTCAGACCAAGGAAGGGCATTCAAGCCGCGATGATGCGAAGTTGTTTGTATCGTTTGAACGCCGCGTCGTCGGTCATGATGGTAAGCCGCTCCACGATTGCCTGTCCGATGAGCATGCGGTCGAATGGGTCGCGGTGAAACCGCGGTAACGCCGCCGCCGCGGCCGCATGGTCCAGGGTGATTTCCAGCAGCGCGATTCCGGATTCACCGGCCGCCTTGAGGAAAGCAACCGCTCCAAAATCCAAAACGGGCGCGAGCGCCACAATTGGCTTTTTGGCGTGCTTGATCCAAAGTTCCCAAGCACTGGCGACACTGACGAAAACTTCGTTTTCAGGATCGATAATTGCCGTTAGAGCCTGATGACTTAGATTCTCCGGCGCGCTTTTCACCCAAACGAAGACATGGGAATCGAGGAGGATTCGCATCAACGCGGCCGTTTCCGCCGTGGTTTGGGACGCGATACTAGGAAGTCCTTCGTGGCTGCGGCTTCGAACTCGGCTTCGATTTCTTTATCGGCCGCCTTCCATTCGCGCCACCACTGGTCCCAGTCGATGCTCTTCGCGTGTTCGGCCAACTGTCCGAGTTGGCGCGGACGCCTGCCTGCCATCTGTACGGGGCCAAGCTGCGCCATCGGTTTTCCATCTTTGGCGATGATGATGGTTTCCCCATTCGCCGCGTCATCCACCAAGCGCGAGAGTTTCGTTTTTGCTTCGTATAAATTGATTTGCCGGGCCATCAAATCCAGAGTACTCGAAGCGGACTTACTTGGTCAATGTGTTGGTCAATCAGCTTTTTGACGCTTCGACCCTCTAGCGGGTTTACCTCATCGCGCAGGCATGCGCCGCTTCAATTCCTCAAACCAGGCATCCGGAGCGGCGGCCGGTAGAGATCGCGCCTCAGTTCTGGTAATGTCCTTGGCGATGTGGGTAGAGGACAGGGAATCGTCGCCGGTCGAATACACAGTCTCGTTGAATGCGCCTCAAACTCAGATGGTCGATATCCGGATGGTCATCCGGAATGTTGCTGGGCCGATGCTGGATGTGGCAATGCCGGTCTGGCGGCCCGGACGCTATCAGGTTCTCGATCTGGCAGGCGGAGTGCGCGGCGTGCGCGCGGTGACAAGCGCGGGACGTTCACTACCGATTGTAAAGACGGATAAGACCACGTGGCGCATCACGACAGGAGAGGCCGAGGAAGTTACGGTCAGCTACCGTGTGTATGCAAATTCGTTAGGGGATCGGACGCGGCACGTGGACGACACGCATGCATTCCTGTCGGGTGCGGCTGTTTTCTTTTATGTTCCGGACCGCCTGAAGGATCCGGTTCTAGTCAACATCGAAGCCCTTGCGTCCTGGAAAATCGCGACGGGTTTGGAATGCGTGCGGGGCAATCCTCGAAGATTATTCGCGCCCAATTACGACGTCCTCGTCGATTCTCCTCTGGAAATCGGCCTTCATGATCTGATGGAGTTCGACATCAACGGCAAGCCACATCAAATCGTTATCTGGGGCGGCGCAACGTACGATCCCGAAAGACTCCAGGCCGACTTCGCGAAGATCGTCAAATCGCAGGCCGGCCTTTTCGACGATATGCCTTACCGCCGTTATGTTTTCCTCATTCATCTGGGACCCGATGCGAGCGGCGGTACCGAGCACTTGAACTCCACGATCATTCAGAGGCCTCGCCGGTCACTGGAAAACGCGCATGACTACAAAACGTTCCTACACACGGTTTCGCACGAATTTTTTCATACGTGGAACGTCAAGCAATTCCGTCCGGCTGGTATCCATCCTTACGATTACAGCCGCGAAAACTATACGGAGCTACTTTGGGTCGTGGAAGGCACAACCAGTTATTACGCTGACCTGACGATCGTGCGGGCGGGCATCATCAAACCCGATGATTATCTGAGGATTCTCAGCGACTCCATTCACACGATGCGCAACCGCCCCGGCGTTCGAGTGCAGAGCCTGGCTGAGTCTTCGTTTGATGCATGGATCAAGTTCAGTCGATCGGCGCCGGATGATCCGAACTTCACCGTCTCGTTCTACGACCTGGGAGCGCTGGCAAGCCTGCTTATGGACATGGAACTGCGGAGCCGGACGAAAAACAGAGTTTCGCTCGATGACGCGATGCGCGAAATGTACCGGCGCTTTCCGTTATCCGGAAAGGGTTACACGACCTCCGACATGATCGCGTTGCTCGACACGATCTCCGAATCCCGGTGGGATGACTTCTTCGACCGGTATATCAGCGGTACCGAACCGTATCCGCTCGAGTCCGCTCTTGAGGCCGTCGGGCTCGAGCTATCGATTCAGCCCGAAAAGAAACACGATCCCATTCTGCAAAGTCCCTATGCCGGGTTGAATCTTGCCGAGCACAATGCCGGCGCGGTGGTCGGGTCGGTCCTCTCTGATGGACCTGCCTACCGAGCGGGTGTGGTGTCCGGCGATGAGATTGTGGCGGTCAACGGCCGGCGTGTTTCCGCGTCACAATTCGACGAGTGGATCGGACTGCTGCGGCCTGGGGATCCAGTGACGTTGCATATCATCCGTCGTGACGAACTTCGAACTGTCTCCTTCAAGCTGGCCGGCAAACCAAACGGCCGTTGGACGGTTTCCCGCATGAAACATCCGGCCGACTCCCAGAAAGCGGCTTACCAGTCCTGGCTGCATCAGGAGTGGCCCAGCAAGTCGTCTGAGGAGAATTAGTCCCTCTCCCCGCGCTGCCTTCCGTCTTCCGATCGGCATGTGCGGCGCATGCCGACCTCTCGCCGCTCAATCTCTGGGAAAGATAAGGGCACCGTGCGCCGTGATATATTTTGCAATATGAAAACTATTGCGATAACTATGGACGAAGATGATTTAAAACGTATTGACAAAGTAGCAGCCTCAGTCGAAGGCGTAAAGAACCGTTCCCAATTCATTCGCCAGGCGGTTCGCGATTATCTGGCGCGAATCGAGAAGACGGCGGAGGAAGAGCGCGAGCGAGAAATCTTTCGACGCAATCGCCACCGCTTGCATCAGCAGGCGCTCGCCCTAATCAAGGAACAAGCAAAACCGTGAACCGCGGCGAGATCTATCGGACGCGGGAGAAACTGACCGAGCGTGGCCACAAGCCTGGATTCTACGTTGTCGTCTCGCGCGATTTCATTGCAGATAACGACGACATCTCAACCATTATCTGTGCGCCTGTCTATCGCGAAGCGCTGAATTTACGCAGCGAGGTCCTTGTCGGCGGTAATGACGGGTTTCCTGAAGACAGCTCGATCCGATGCGATTTCCTTACTCTCATGATGAAAAAGAAACTCACGCATTTTGTCGGAACGCTTTCCGAGCGTAAACAAGAAGAACTGAATCGAGCCCTCGCTTATGCGCTGCAATTGAGGCTCAGTTGAACTGTAGCG